>ERZ791865.78-NODE-78-length-163765-cov-5.953760_pt1 | contig 163765 bp, 169 predicted proteins | sample MGYA00509942_ERZ791865 | MGnify/ENA primary metagenome ERZ791865 (study PRJEB30046, sample SAMN00792098) | human gut metagenome | study: EMG produced TPA metagenomics assembly of the A metagenome-wide association study of gut microbiota in type 2...
CTACGGCGTGGGCGTATGCGAAAAGGGATGCTGCCTTGCGGTAACATCCCTTTTGACGCTTGGTTATTCAATTTTTGAGCTAACCTGTTTGCCCTCTGCCCTTAAAAGAGTTGATTTTACTGGGTTTCTGCTTGTTTTCCTATGTCAACGCTCTTTACGGGGTGCGTTTTTTTCGTCTAAACCAAGCCATTCCCTCATACAGTAGAGCAAACGACTATGACGGCCTTGCCGTTTGCAGGAGAAAGGAATGGTTGGAAATGACAAGTCAGGTCACAGATATTTATGAGAGCATAGCCCAGCGAACGGACGGCAATATCTATATCGGCGTAGTGGGTCCGGTGCGCACCGGCAAGTCCACCTTCATCAAGCGTTTTATGCAGACCCAGGTGCTGCCCCGGATGGAAAACGGCTTTCGCCGGGACCGGGCCACAGACGAGCTGCCCCAAAGCGGATCCGGCCGCACCATCATGACGGCCGAACCGAAATTCGTACCCGAGGAGGCCGCCCATCTCAAGCTGGCCGACGGGGTGGAGTTCGGCGTGCGGCTGGTGGACTGCGTAGGGTACCTGGTGCCCGGTGCCATGGGGCAGTTTGAGGACCTGGCACCCCGCATGGTTATGACGCCGTGGTTCGACCACGAGATTCCCATGGCCGAAGCGGCGGAGATCGGCACCCGAAAGGTCATTTCCGAGCACGCCACCGTGGGCATTGTCATCACCACCGACGGCACCATAACGGAGATCCCTCGGGAGGACTATTTGGAAGCGGAGGACCGGGCCATCCGGGAACTGCAGGCCATTGGAAAGCCCTTTGTGGTGCTGGTCAACAGCGCCGAACCGGAGAGCGCCGAGGCAACTGCCATCGCCAAGGAGCTGGCTGAAAAATACGATGCCAAATGTCTGCCGGTGAACTGCCTGCGGCTGGATGAAAGGGAGATCCGGCGGATCATCCAGGGGCTGCTGTACGAGTTTCCCCTGCAGGAGCTGGATGTGTTTTTCCCATCCTGGGTGGATGCCCTCCCGGAGGAGCACCCCATCAAAAAGGGCCTGGTGGAGTTGGTTTCCAAGCAGGGGACCGGGCTCACACATATGCGGCAGATGGACGGGATCGGACCGGAGCTGGAGACCAGCGACCTGGTGGCCGAAGCCAAAATGCTGCAAATGGATCTGGGGCAGGGAAAAACGGCCCTGGAAGTCGATCCGCCCCGCAGGTTATTCTATGAAACAGTTGGCAAGGCAACAGGCTTTACAGTTAAGGACGACGGCGACCTGATGACCTTGCTGACCGATCTGTCCCAGGTGCGGCAGGAATATGACAAGATTGCCCCGGCCCTGCAGGAGGCCTACCGCACCGGCTACGGCATCGTGGCTCCCGGGCTGGATGAATTGGCCCTGGAGGACCCGGAGATCGTCCGGCAGGGAGGACGCTACAGTCTGAAAATGAAGGCCAGCGCCCCATCTATCCACATGATCCGGGCGGACATCGAGACCACGGTCTCGCCCATTGTGGGGGATGAAAAGCAATCTGAGGACATGGTGAATTACCTGCTGCAGCAGTTTGAGGGGGATACCAACAAGCTTTGGCAGTCCAATATTTTTGGCCGCAGCTTCAATGAGATCGTGGGGGATGACCTGCAGGCCAAGCTGAAACGGATGCCGGAGCCTGCGCAGAAAAAAATGCGGGAAGCCCTGGAGCGCATCATCAACGAAGGCGGCGGTGGCCTGATCTGTATAATTCTGTAAAGGTTAATAATTTTACAGCATACAGGGCGGACGCAGCAGACGTCCGTCTTGTTTTTTGAAAAAAATCGTGGTATGATAAAGAAAAAACGAAAGGGAGAGCCGTATGCTGCTTGCTATTGACATAGGAAATTCCAACATCAGTGTGGGCCTGTTCGGAAAGGAAAAGGACCTGAAGTTCCTGGCGTCTATCGATACGGACAGCCGCAAGACCGCCGATCAGATCAGCATTGACCTGATGAATCTTTTCGCCCTGTACGGCTATGACATCCATAAGGTCACCGGTGCCATCTTTTCCAGTGTCGTTCCCGGAATTAATTTTATGATGCACAAGGCGCTGACCCGCCTGCTGGGGAAGGAGCCCATGGTGGTGGGCCCCGGCATCAAAACGGGCCTGAACATCCGCATGGAGGTCCATAATCAGCTGGGCACCGACCTGGTGGCCAATGCCGTGGCCGCCGTGGAAAAATATCCGGCGCCCATTATTATGATCGAGATGGGCACGGCCACCACCATTTCCTATATCTCCCGGCAAAAGACCTACGAGGGGGGCATGATGTTCCCGGGGGTGCGGCTGTCGCTGGATGCTCTGTCGGAGCACTCGGCGCTGCTGCAGAATGTAGCCCTGCAGCACCCCACCAAGAATCTTATCGGCAAAAACACCGAGGACTGCATGCGCAACGGCATCGTCTATGGCACGGCGGGGATGCTGGACGGCATCATCGATCGAATGAAGGAGATCATCCCCGGTGAAAACCCCACCATTGTGGCCACCGGCGGTAATGCGCCCGTCATTGTGCGCTACTGCCGCAATCAGATCATTTACGATAAGTACCTGCTCATGGAGGGCTTGCAGCTGATTTATCTGAAGAACAGGGAAAAATAAAATAAAAAGGCTCGGCAGTCAAGCGGCTGCCGAGCCTTTCTGTTGTAAGTTGCTTTATGTAAATCACTTCGCCAGCACTTTCTTCAGCTTGGCAAACCGGGGCAGAGAATCCTGCTTGGGCAGATCCGGCTCGCCCTGGATCAGCGGCAGAGCGTATTCAATGAAGCGGTGGGTGACGCCGGTGCCATCCTCGTTGATCCACTCCCGGGGGATCTTCTTCTCCACGTTGGCTACCTCCATCAGCGGTACCAGTTTGGTCTTGCAGGCATAGTGCCCGTTCTGGATGCCCCGCTCGAAGGCGATCATGCGGCCGTTGATGCCGGCAATGGCGTTTTCCACGGCGGCTTTGCCAGCCATGAAGGACTCCTCAATGTCCGTTTCGGAGGCCAGGTGCGCGCCGCAGCGCTGCAGCAGATTCAGCTCGATGCCGCGGACTTTGGCGTTGGTCTCCTCTTTGATGACCTCTGCCAGGATAGCGGCCAGACCGCCCATCTGCGCGTGGCCGAAGCCGTCAGTCTTCTCTACCTTGGCCTCGGACACAAAGCCGCCGTCGGCATAGTGGATGCCCTCGGACACTGCCACCAGGCAGTTGCCCTTTTCGGCATAGATCCGCTTGACATCCTCAATGAACTTGGGCATGTCAAAGTCCGTCTCCGGCAGATAGATGAGGTCGGGACCGGCGCCGTATTCGCTGGCCAGGGCGGAGGCAGCGGCCAGCCAGCCCGCGTGGCGGCCCATGATCTCCATAATGACGATCATGCCGGTGTCATACACATGGGAATCCAGGTACACTTCCATAAAGGACGTGGCGATGTACTTGGCAGCGGAGGCGTAACCGGGGCAGTGGTCCGTGCCGTAAAGGTCGTTGTCGATGGTCTTGGGCACGCCCATGACCCGGCACTCGTAACCCACGGACTGCATGTACTGGTTGATCTTGTTGCAGGTGTCCATGGAGTCGTTGCCGCCATTATAGAAGAAATAACGCACGTCGTACTTCTTGAAGATCTCCAGGATCCGCTTGAAATCCGTGTCGTCCACAGCGGGATCGGCCAGTTTATAGCGGCAGGAACCCAGGGCGGAGGAGGGAGTGTACTTCAGCAGGCGCAGCTCCTCGGGATCCTCCTGGCCCATATCAAACAGCCGGTCGTTCAAAACGCCTTTGATGCCGTGCTCGGCACCCAAAACGCGGGTGATAACGCCGCTTTTCAGTGCCGTGTCGATGACACCGTAGGCACTGGCGTTGATAACGGAAGTGGGGCCGCCGGACTGGCCGATGATGCAGGCGCCTTTGAGAACATTCATGAAACAAACTCCTCCTGAAATAAATTGGTATAATTCTCACTGAAATTATTATCCTATGTTACCATAAAACTTCCGAAATGTAAACGCATAACCCTTGCAAATTCAAAATTCTGTGGTAAAATTTAAAGATGAAATTATAGAAAATATTGCGTAGTGGTAGTATGGAAATTGAAAGTGTAAGTCTGACAATAATCTCCCATAGCGGCAAGCAATTAGAAATTCCGCTCGAAGTATGGCAGGTCGACGTCATATCGAGGATGCTCGGATTATGCGTCGATACAAAGAGCTTGTCAGATTATAAAATGGCAGGCAAAGACACGGTTGATGAACGCATGGAAATATATTATAAAGCTATTAAGGAAATGGCGAGTAAATCAGAGTTTTAAAATTTTATTGAAAAGGAGATCATGATTATGCCACTGGTTACTTCCAAGGAAATGTTTGAAAAGGCCTATAAGGGCGGTTACGCCATCGGCGCATTCAATGTGAACAATATGGAGATCATTCAGGGCATCACCGGCGCCGCCTCCAAGCTCAGCGCTCCGGTGATCCTGCAGGTGTCCAAGGGGGCCCGGGCTTACGCCAACCGCACCTATCTGATGAAGCTGGTGGAGGCCGCCGTCATTGAAACGGGCCTGCCCATCTGCCTGCATCTGGACCACGGCGACAGCTTCGAGCTGTGCAAGAGCTGCATCGACGACGGCTTCACCTCCGTGATGATCGATGCCTCCTCCAAGCCCTTTGCCGAGAACATCGCTCTGACCCGCCAGGTGGTGGAATATGCCCACGACCACGGCGTAGTGGTAGAGGCCGAGCTGGGTACCCTGGCCGGCATCGAGGACGAGGTAAACGTATCCGCTGAGGATTCCTCCTACACTCGTCCCGAGGAAGTGCAGGAATTTGTGGACAAGACCGGCTGCGACTCCCTGGCCATCGCCATCGGCACCAGCCACGGCGCCTATAAGTTCAAGCCCGGCACCAAGCCCCAGCTGCGCTTTGACGTGCTGGAGGAGGTAGAAAAGAAGCTCCCCGGCTTCCCCATCGTGCTGCATGGATCCTCCTCCGTGCCCCAGGAATTTGTGGCGAAGATCAACCAGTACGGCGGCAATATGCCCGGCGCCATCGGCGTGCCCGAGGATCAGCTGCGCAAGGCCGCATCCATGGCCGTGTGCAAGATCAACATTGACTCCGACCTGCGCCTGGCCATGACCGCTTCCATTCGGGAGTACATGGCGCTGCATCCCGATCATTTCGATCCCCGCCAGTACCTCAAGCCGGCCCGCCAGGCCATTGAGGACATGGTGGCCCACAAGATCGTGGACGTGCTGGGCTGTGACGGCAAGGCGTTCTGATCAAAACTTTATCAAAAAATGTCCCTCGCCTTGTTTGGCGAGGGACATTTTTTTCTTGCCCGGATTTGACGGATTTCACACCCTCGGGGCGATATAATCAGGGAGGAACAGGGGGAGGGTGAGAGCCTTGAGCATCTATATAGACCGGGTGTTTGTCTTGAATCTGGCGGTGGATTATCTGCTTCTGCTGGCGTCGGCCAGGCTGGCGGGCACGCCTCTGCGGCGTCTTCGGTTTTTGCTGTGCGGCGCGGGAGGGGGGCTGTACGCCGCTGCCGTTTTTCTGCCGGGCCTGACCTGGCTGGCCCATCCGCTATGGAAAGCTGCCGCAGGTGCGGCCATGGCCTGGGCAGCCTTCGGCCGGGAACGGCATACGCTGAAGCTCATGGGGCTGTTCTTCCTCCTTTCCGGGGCGCTGGCAGGCGTGATCCTGGCGTTGGGATTCTGCATCGGCGCGCCGGAGCTCCTGTGGGGAAAAATCTATTGGGCGGAGATTGACTGGAAGCTGCTTTTAGGCGGGACCGCTGCGCTGTCTGCCGCGCTGCAGCTGCTGCTTCGGCAGGGGGCCAGGCATGGAGGGGGAGAATTGATGAAAGTACGGGTGGCAATTGGTGGAAAGGAAGATAGCTTTACAGTGCTTCACGACACAGGCAATACCCTGCGCAACCCTGTGGACGGCCGGCCGGTTCTGGTGATGGAACAGGCGGCGGTAATGGATCTGCTGCCTGCGGCGGATGCGGCGATCCTGCGGGAGAATCCTTCGCCGGAGATGGCCATGGCTAAGCTCTACGCCGCGGGAAGCCGGCTGCATTTTACCCTGCTTCCGTTTCGCAGCGTGGGGACGGAGGCGGGCTTGCTGCTTGCGGTGCGCAGCGATTACATAGCTCTGCATCGCAGAAAGATCCCCCGCACACTCATCGCTCTGTCAGCCGGGCCGGTGAGTGACGGCGGCGGATACTGCGCCCTGTGGGGCGGCACAGAAAGGGGGAGGGGACATGAAAAAGCTTCTGCTGCGGATCCGGCTCTGGCTGCTGCGGATCGCCAGGCCGGATAAGGTCATGTACATAGGCGGCAGCGACACGCTGCCGCAGCCATTGTCTCGAACCGAGGAGGCCCGGCTCATCGCGCAGATGGGCCAGGGGGATTTTTCCGTCCGGCAGACGCTCATTGAGCGGAACCTGCGGCTGGTGGTGTACCTGGCCCGGCGGTTTGAAAATACGGGCGTCAATATGGAGGACCTTATATCCATCGGTACCATTGGGCTCATCAAGGCCATCAACACCTTCCGGGCGGATAAGAATATCAAGCTGGCCACCTATGCCTCCCGATGCATCGAAAATGAGATCCTCATGTTTCTGCGGAAAAACTCCGCCCAGCGGACGGAGATCAGCTTCGATGAACCCCTGAGCACGGATTGGGACGGAAAGGAGCTGCTGCTCAGCGATGTTTTGGGCACAGACGGCGACACGGTGATGCGTCCCATCGAGGCGGATGTGGACCGGAAGCTGCTGCAGGACGCCGTGGGAAAGCTCTCCTCCCGGGAGCGGGACATCATCACCCTGCGTTTCGGCCTGGGCGGGAAAAAGGAAATGACCCAAAAAGAGGTGGCCGACCGCATGGGCATCTCCCAGTCGTACATCTCCCGGCTGGAAAAACGGATCATCCTGCGCCTGCGCCGTGAAATTCTGAAAATGAGCTGAAAAGGCGCCGGATCAGCGATCCGGCGCCTTTTATACTTATGAATCTTGTCAATCCAAAAACAGGGCAGCAGGGCGATTCACCACCATCATATTATAATATTTCAGCAGGTGATAGTCGTCCTTATCCAGCTTAATGGTGTTGAGCAGGCGGTCGTTTTCCTCCAGCGGCTCCTTGGAGATGAGTGTCTTCAGGGCAATGGGAGCAAAGAACGGCGTGCTGCCGATGCCGGAGAGCAGGCCGATGGCCGGGGTGCGGGTCTGCATGGGGTTGAGCATGCAGATATACATTTTCTCCGCATCGTTGATCTGATTGTTGAGCACCATATGGGTGATGGTGTCAAAGGCCTTCATTTCGCCGGTAAACAGATGCTGGCACCGGTCGGGATTGTAGAAATCCTCCACCCCCACATAGAGCATCACATCCACTGTCTCGCCCGCCGCAGAAGGGGAGAAGCACAGCAGCGAGCGGACGATCTGACGGATGCGCCCATCATAGTAATACATATAGGCCCGGGGCTGGTTAAAGTAGAAGTTTTTAGGCAGGACCGGCTCGGTATTGTGCGGCATCGGCGGCTGATAATCCAAAAAGCACTTCAGGTCAATGTCCAGCTTCTGAGAAATATCATACAGCGTATCAATGTCAATGGTGATGGTCCCGTTTTCGTATTTGGAGACTGTCGCCTTGCTTTTATTGATCATAGCCGAGAACTGCTCGATGGTATAGCCGCGGCTTTTTCTGTATTTTTTAATGCGCTGACCTACATGGTAGCAAAATGCGCTCATACGCCCACCTCCCATTTGCCTTAATTATAACAATCTTTTCCCGGGAAGTCAACAAAAAGTTTCACAATGAGAAACTGGGTTTCAAAAGACTTTCCGTAAAATAAACGGAAAATAAAGTTGCACAAAAATTTTTTCTCTTTTTAAGTAAAAGGATGAAATCGCGTAGAAAGCCGCTTTAAAGCGGCAGAATCCGTTGACTGCCGCTCTTTTTTTCGTTATAATACCTATATCGGGTGGAAGTGTTTTTTCCGCCGGAAAACAGTAAAGGAAGTGAGTCAAGTGGCAAAGAAAGGAAGACTGGTTTTCAGAGCAGACCGCTGTAAGGGCTGTGAGCTGTGTGTGAATGCATGTCCTATGAAGATCCTGAAGCTTGATGATGAGGCTGTAAACAGAAAGGGCTATCATCCCATCAGCGTAACGGATCCTGACAAGTGCATTGCCTGTGCCAGCTGTGCAATGATGTGCCCCGACGGCATCATCAATGTCTATGTTGAGGAATAAGTAGGAGGGTAACAGAGAAATGGCAGAAAAGAAATTAATGAAGGGTAACGAAGCCTTCGCTGCCGCCGCTATCAACGCCGGCTGCAGATACTATTTCGGTTACCCCATCACCCCGCAGAGCGAGGTTCCCGAGTATATGTCCAGAGAGCTGAAGAAGGCCGGCGGTGCATTCATCCAGGCCGAGTCTGAGCTGGGCGCCATTAACATGGCATACGGCGCATCTGCTGCCGGCGGCCGCGTGCTCATCACTTCTTCTTCTCCCGGTATCGCCCTGATGCAGGAGTCCATCGGCCTGCTGTGCTCTGTGCAGCTGCCCGTGGTCATCATCAACGTCATGCGCGGCGGCCCTGGCATCGGTTCCATCCAGCCCGGCCAGGCCGACTATAACCAGGTCACCCGCGGCGGCTCCAACGGCGACTATCACACCATCGTCCTGGCTCCCAACTCCATTCAGGAAGCCATCGACATGATCGGCAAGGCCTTCGATCTGGCGGATGAGTACAGAAATCCCGTCATCATTGCGGCCGACGGTATGCTGGGCCAGATGATGGAGCCCGTGGTGATGCCCGAGCCCAAGCACGCCCTCACCGAGGAGGAGATCCCCGAGGTCAAGCCCTATGCTCTGACCGGTCATAAGAATAAGCGTGACCGTCACGCCATCAACTCCGTATGGCTCAAGCAGGAGCTGCTGGAGAACTACATCAATGAATATTGGCCCAAGTACGAGAAGGCCGAGCGCGAGCTGCAGGATTGGGAATCCCGCAATCTGGAGGGCGCCGAGGTCGTATTTGTGGCTTATGGTTCCACCTCTCGTATCGCCATGGAGGCTATGGAGATGCTGGCAGACGAGGGTATCAAGGTCGGTCTGATCCGTCCCAAGACCCTGTGGCCCTTCCCCGTGAACGCCTTTAAGGAGATCGACTTCAACACCACCAAGCACATCATCTCTGTGGAGCTGTCCCAGGGTCAGATGATCTACGATGTGAAGCTGGCTGTGGAGTGCAAGCTGCCCGTCAGCCTCATCAACCGCGTCGGTGGTATGCTGCTGGATCCCCAGGAGATCGTTGATCGGACCAAGAAGATTATGGAGGTGAAGTAAGTTGAAGCCCGTATTTGAATATACAAAAGGTATGCGTGAGACCGAGCTGCATTACTGCCCCGGCTGCACGCACGGTATTGCGCATCGTCTGATTATGGAAGTGCTGGAAGAGCGCGGCGACCTGGGTAACTGCATCGCTGTTTCTCCCGTTGGCTGCTCCATCGTGGCTCACCAGTACATGAACGTTGATATGATGGAGTCTCCCCATGGTCGTGCTCCCGCTGTTGCCTCCGGCATCAAGCGTGTGCATCCTGATTCCCCGGTGTTTACCTACCAGGGCGATGGCGACCTGGCCTCCATCGGTACCAACGAGATCATTCACGCCGCCGAGCGCGGTGAGAAGTTCTGCACCTTCTTCATCAACAACGCCATTTACGGTATGACCGGCGGCCAGATGGCCCCCACCACCCTGATCGGTCAGAAGACTACCACCTGCGTGGACGGCCGTACCATCGAGCAGGCTGGTATGCCCATGCGTATGTGCGAGCTGATTTCCTGCCAGGACCGCGCCGTCTATGTGGAGCGTGTTTCTCTGGACTCCCCCGCCAATGTGCGCAAGGCCAAGTCCGCCATCCGCCGCGCATTCAAGGTCCAGGATCTGAAGCTGGGCTTTGCGTTCGTGGAGTTCCTGTCCATCTGCCCCACCAACTGGGGTCTGACCGCTCCTAAGGCTATGGAGTGGCTGCGGGAGAACATGATGCCTTACTATCCTGTGAAGCAGTTCAAGTGCCCCGAGGAAGTCAAGGAGGTAAAGTAAATGGCTACTAAAAAAGTATTTGTGGCCGGCTTCGGCGGCCAGGGCGTGCTGCTGATCGGCCAGATGCTGGCCTATGCCGCCATGTATGAAGGCAAAGAGGCCACTTGGATGCCCTCCTATGGTCCCGAGATGCGCGGCGGTACCGCTAACTGCACCGTCTGCATTTCCGATAAGCCCATCGCTTCTCCTCTGGTCACCACCTGTGATGTACTGGTTGCCATGAACGGTCCTTCTTTGGACAAGTTCGAGGATATGCTGGTTCCCGGCGGTCACCTGTTCGTGAACGCTTCCGTCATCCATTATAAGGCCCGCCGCACCGACGTGAACGTCCACTATGTGGACTGCACCCACATCGCCGAGCACGAAGTGGGCAACGGCAAGACCGCCAACATGGTTATGCTGGGCGCCATCATCCGCGCTTCCGGCGTGGTGAGCCTGGACATCATGGATAAGGTCCTGGCCAAGACCATGACCGGCAAGAAGGAAAAGCTGATCCCCGCCAACAAGACCGCTCTGTCCGCCTGGAAAGAGTAAGAAGGAAGAATCATCTTGAAACGAATTACGCTTATAGTGGGCCATTACGGAAGCGGCAAGACCGAGTTTTCCGTGAACCATGTCATCAACCTGAAAAAGCAGTATGATAAGGTAGCCATCCTGGATATGGATATTGCCAACCCCTACTTCCGCAGCAGGGAGCGGCAGGAGTTTTTGGAGGATATGGGCATTGCCATCCACTTCAACTCCTTTGGCTATGACATCACTGAGGATCTGCCGGCCATTTCCGCCTGTATGAAGGCGCCGCTTGAAAACAAAGACTATATGGTGGTGGCCGATGTGGGCGGCGATAATGCCGGCGCACGGGTGCTAAACCAGTTCAAGAAGTACTTTGTGGATGAGTCTGACTGTGAGATGCTCATTGTGGTAAACGCCAACCGGCCGGAGACGGCTAACCTGGAGGGTGCTCTGTATCACATCGACACCATCCAGGCAGAAACCGGGCTGAAGGTCAAGGGCCTTATCAACAACACGCACCTGCTGCGCGAAACAAAGGTGGAGGATATTTTGGAGGGCTATCGGCTCTGCCAGGACATCTCCCGGGAGACGGGTATTCCCATCACCTACACCACCTGCGTGGAAAAGCTTGTGCCGGAGCTGGAAAAGGCCAAGGCCGAGCGGGGCCTGGACGACATGGTGATCTACCCCATCAAGCTCTATATGCGGCCTACCTGGCTGGATAGAAAGTAAACGGATTCGTGGGAGCCTCTGCCATATGGCAGAGGCTCTTTTTTCGTTGACACGGATTGGATTTAAGTCTATCATAGACACAACAAAGGAGAGAGGAGGAACCGCCATGAGTCAAGCAGTGCAGGCCGCTCTGCCATGGATCGTATGTGGCATCGCTGCTGCGATACTGATCCCCGGGATCATAGATTTTCTCCGCAAAAAGAAGCCGGATACCGATGCTTCCGAAAAAGAGAAAGCCGAGCAAAACAGCTGGATGATGGAGGGCATCGGCGTAGGGATGCTGGCTGGATATTGGCTGGGGAATGCCTTGGGCAACGCCGTACTCGGTCTGGCCCTGGGTGTGCTTTTGGGGATGTTTTTGGGCAGCAAGATCAAGAAATTCAAGTAATGTCGCAATATATCGCCCGTGTTTTCAAAGAATATAGACGCAAGTAAATGTAAAGTCATATTACTCAACAGAAGCTCCTGCCTGAAATCGACAGGAGCTTCTGTTATTTTTACGCATCAAAGGCCGGATTTGTGAAATATACATTCTTCTGATCCATTTTTTCTTTGGCCAGCCGCAGCCCTTCGCCAAAGCGCTGGAAGTGGACGATCTCTCGGGCCCGGAGAAACTTGATGACGTCATTCACATCCGGGTCATCCGAAAGCCGCAGAATATTGTCGTAGGTAACCCGGGCCTTTTGCTCTGCTGCAATTGCGCAAAGGCAACATTTACAATGATGCATTTTTAGAGCTGAAACTTAGATAGGTCAGGCCGCAAGCTATATTTCGCATTCGTCATATCCACTTTTACATGGTTTCGCCCGGTTTGATTTTTTTCATAAGCATTTTGATTTTACACGGAATTTCACGATTCCCCACATTTGTCTCAGCGGCAGTATGGACGGCTTATAGCGCATTATAACGCGCATAAATAGCCTCTCTGACTGTGGCGGTCACGCCTATTTCGATTCCCACACAATTCCATAAACAGCCATTACAATCATTGACAAAATACATACCGCCGAGTATAATTTAACCTGAATATCGGTGAATTTTTTGCCGCAAAATATTCAGACTTTTGCGGATGTAAATACTCCCATGCCGGCGTATCTCCTGCCTGCGGGAATACTGTCAAGGGCGAGGGAAATGGCGTGTATCACCTCTGCTTTGGCCGGTTAACGGTACCGAAGTGGGCGCAGCTGCCGGATCGGGTTCTGTGGCTTGCCTATAGGCTGCTGCATCCTCACCACATGGCGCAGGATATGATTCAAAAATTGCGCAGCATTTATGTTTGGGGTGGCCTGTGAAAAGGCTTGCCAGGTTGTTATCTTTTGAGACGGTACTGCCCGTTAAGCAGTAATAAATAAAACACAGGAGAAAAAACAGTTTCATGGCTTCAAGTTTTAAAAGCAAATGTTTTTCAGGCCTCATTTCTGTTTACAGAAAAGCCAAAAAAAAATATCGTGCCCGCAATGGAGGATTTCGCAGTATTTCCCAGCGGGAGGCCTACCGACTGGAACCGGTACTGACACCGGAGATAAAGCAGCATTACTGTGAGCGCAAGGGATACGCGCAGTTGGGATATGTGCCGAATTTGGACCAGCCCACAACTTACAGTGAAAAGCTGATTTGGCTGGCCCTGCACTATAAAAATCCGCTGATCGCACAGTGCACGGATAAGTATACTTGCAAGGAATATATCCGGACCCGCCTTGGCGAAGAATACTGCGTTCCGGCCCTGGGTGTATACGACAGTGTCAACAGCATTGATTGGGACAAGCTCCCCGAACAATTTGTGCTGAAATCCACGGCAGGCTGGGCAGGCAAACAGGTGATAATCGTCCCGGATAAGCATGCGCTGCCTTTGGAAAAGACCAAAAGCCGCATGGCGGAGTGGCTTTATCCTTGGAATACCTATTATTATCAGAATCTCTGCATTACCGATGAGCATATAAAGCCCCGCATATTGATCGAGAGCTTTTTAGGCGGCCAGGGAGAATTGGATGACTTCAAGGTGTTCTGCTTTCACGGGAAGGCGCGCTTGCTCTTGGTGGTGCAGGATCGGGGGAGCAAGCACATGCACAAGACCTTTTTTGACCTGGAGACTTGGCAGCCGCTGCCGATCCAGCGAAAAGGGACTACGACTGTGCCAAATATTCCCAAGCCGGAACGACTTGCGGATATGATCCGCATTGCAGAAATGCTGGCTGAGGGAATCCCGCTGCTTCGCGTTGACTTTTATGCAACGGAGGATCGACTCTATGTGGGCGAAATGACATTTTCTCCCGGCATGTTTTTGCGCATTACACCGCGCTCGTGGGATGACGTGCTGGGAACCTATATTGATTTAAGCAAAATAGATATAAATAAGAGGGAGCAAAAGTAAATGAGCAGTAAATTCAAGCATGCAATTAAGCGTAAGGTTGCTAAAATGATGCGGCGTATGATTCGCTGGTATCGGGAGGGCAGCTCCGGTGACTATTCCCAAAAGTATCAGCATTATCTGCTGGATAAGTCCGGAAAGCTGACCATAGCCAAAAAGAAAAAGATATTGAGCGACATTTTCGAGCGACATTTGGGTTATTCCATCGATTGGAACAATCCGAAGACCTTTAATGAAAAGATCATGTGGCTGAAGCTGAACTATCAGAATCCCCTGATCACGCAGTGCAGCGACAAGTTTTCCGTAAAGTCATACGTGGATGATATTCTCGGCCCCGGTCACACAGTGCCCACCATTGACTGGTGGACCGATCCGGATGACATTGACTTTGATAAGCTGCCTGATCGTTTTGCCCTGAAAGTGAACTGGAGCAGCGGCTTTAATATCATTGTTCCGGATAAAAGCAAAATTGATGAAGCGGCTATTCGCGAGCAGCTGCGCAAGTGGATCCGTCCCAGCCAGAACAGCTACTTCCAAATGTTTAACTGGGGCTACCGCCATATGTCCCCGGTCATTTATGCCGAGGAGTATATTTCTGAAGTAGGGGACAGCAGCCAGGTTTTTGACTATAAGTTTTTCTGCTATAACGGTGTCTGCAAAAACCTGTTTATCACCACGGATCGCTTTACGAAAAAGACCTATAACTGGTTTGACCGCGACTTTAATGAATTGCCCTTTACATACGGAAAGGCCGGCAAAACAGAAGGCGGGGTCCAAAAGCCGCCTCATTATGAGCAAATGATCGCCTATGCTGAACAGCTGGCCAAGCCTTTCCCGTTTGTCCGGGTGGATTTTTATGATATTGGCGACCGCGTGATCGTAGGGGAGATGACATTCTATTCCGGCGGCGGCATCCTCAAATTCACGCCCCCGGAGTGGGATGCAGAACTGGGCAAGCTCATTCAGCTGCCCGAGCCTATGTATTTTGACAATCTTCGTCATTATGAGGAGCTTTCCCCCAAGGAAGCTTATATGATGGAGCCTCGGATCACTGTCAGCGACAAGCAGCGATACTGCGAGCAGAAGGGCTTTGCGCAGCTGCATTATTGGCCGAATCTCACCGCCCCCGAGACCTATAACGAAAAGCTTTTGTGGTTGGCCCTGCACTACACAAATCCCCTGGTGGCTCAGTGCGCAGATAAGTGGGAGATGAAGAAGTATGTGGCCGATACCGTGGGTCAGCAATACGTTGTGCCAGCTTATGGCGTTTATACAGACCTGAATGATTTGGATTGGGATGCCTTGCCGGAGCAGTTCGTTGCAAAATCCACAGCCGGTTGGGGTAATAAGCAGGTCCGTATTGTCAAAAACAAGCGGAACTGGAATCTGGATGTGTTCAAGGCATCCATTACCGAGTGGCTGTACCCCTGGAACTCTTACTACTATGCCAACATGTGCATTACCGATGAAAAAGTCCGGCCCCGTATCCTGTTCGAGAAAATGTTGGGTGACGGCGAAAGCGATGTGGTGGACTACAAGTTCTATTGTTCCTATGGCGAGCCGCAGTTTGCCCTGATCGTTTCGGACCGTACGGGAGAAACGCAGCGCAGGGCGTTTGTGGACGTGAAGACCTGGCAGGTCATGCCTGTGCGCCGTCGCGGCGTGCAGAAAGCAGCCTCTGTACCTAAGCCGGAAAGGCTGGAGGAGCTGCTGGGCCTGTGCCGTAAGCTGGCGGCGAATGTTCCCTGGATCCGGTTGGACTTTTATGAGGATGCAGGGCAGATCTATGTGGGTGAAATGACCTTCAATCCGGGCCTGTTCCTCCGCTATGAACCGCTTGAGTGGGATCGTCGGCTTGGCAAGCTGATTGACCTGGAGAGCATTCCGTCCGAAAATCTAAAGGATATTTGAAGCACAAATTTTTGAATCTAATACATGAGAGAAAGATGCTGTATGCGAAATAAGTTGAATTGGATAAAAGCGTTGTGTGCCTGTCTCCTGGTAGCCATTCTGCTTCCGGTTACTTCTGTGCAGGCTGAGGCTGCCGGCTATGACGCCAATGCTGCGGTGGCCTATGCCGCGGCCCATTGGGACGATGGAGTGGGCGTATGTGACCAATTTATAAAGGCCTGCCTGCAGGCAGGGGGTATCGATATACAGGCCGGCGGCGTGGAGCCGGTGCGCAGCGCACTCATTGATGCGGGCTACGGCAGCGCAGTAGAGTTGTCGCAGGACAAGGGCAGCCCGTATATCAGCTGGAGCAAAAACTCCGCCAAGCTGTCCGTCGGAGACATCCTGTTTTTCTATTGCTCTGCGTCTGATTGCCAGAAAAATGTGCATATTGCTATTGTCGCCGGCTATGACGCCGATGACCACCTTTTGGCATACGCGCATAATCCCGCGTGGAACAGGACGAGCGTTGTGCGGGTGTTCCATCAGGGGCATACGGAGCGCTGGACCGCGTCCGCCGTGCATATCAAAGGCGGCCAGTGGTCCCATACCCATCAGTTTACGACCCAGGCCTATGATGAGGAGCATCCGCACGCCATGTACATGGCCTGCAGCTGCGGCGCCAAATATTATTTGGGCTGGAACGCGAAAGTGTCTTCCTGTCCATACTGCAATCCTGGCTACGGAGTCCAGAGCACCGTGCCCGGCAGCTACGATGTGACCATTCCCGCCCATACGGAGGTCAAATACTATGCCGCCGCTGACGGATGGGTCTCCGATGGTACGCTGCCCGCTCAGGGGTCTGCTTATGTCCGGCCCTGCACGGAGAAAGTCATTATGACGGACGGGAAACTCCGCTTTGGCTTCCGGGATAGCTCGGGTGCCATGCGCTATTTCATTTATACCGAGGGCATGAGCTATATTACCCATCGCCCGGCCGCTCCGAAAGCGGCGGTCTCCACCATCGCCTCTACCGGCAAGGTGCAGCTAAAATGGAACGCTGTGAAGAATGCTGCCAAGTATCAGGTTTACTATTCGACCAATGCAGATTTCTCCGGTGCCAAGGTGTTTACAACGACCAAAACCAGCATGAAGCACACCGGCGCCGTGACCGGTACTACCTACTACTACAAGGTTTGCGCCGTGGACGCCAACGGGACTGTCTCTGCCTTCAGCCCTGCGGTGTCCCGGACGTGTGCACCGGCTGCGCCCAAGGCGACCGGCAGCAACGTTACCTCTACCGGCAAGATTCGTCTGACCTGGAAGGCGGTCAACGGGGCAACCAAGTACGAGGTGTACCGCTCCACCAGCAAAAACGGCCCCTATACCAGGATGTTCACGACCACCAAAACCAGCATGAAACATACCGGCGCTGCAGCAGGAACCACCTATTACTATAAGGTTCGGGCCTTAGCGGCAAATGGAACGGTCTCTGCCTTCGGCAATATTGTGTCCCGTACCTGTGCGACGGTTCCTCCCCGGGCCGGCGGAAGTGTTCTCACCACCGGAAAGATCCAAATCACCTGGAATGCTGTGAAAGGCGCTGCCAAATACCAGGTCTACTATTCGACCAATGCGGATTTCTCCGGTGCCAAAGTGTTTACAACGACCAAGACCAGCATGAACCACACTGGCGCCGTAGCAGGCACCACCTATTATTATAAGGTGCGCGCTGTTACATCCAATGGAAAGGCCTCTGCTTTCAGCAGTGTGCTGCAGCTTACCTGCGCCCCGTCTGCTCCTCAGATTTCCGGCACCGGCTATAATTCCGCCGGGAAGCCGAAGATCACCTGGTCTGCAGTGAAGGGAGCGGATCGGTATGAGGTCTACGTCAGCACCAGTGAAAACGGCACCTACCGGAAGCTGACCACCACCGCAAAATGCAGCGTCATTCATACAGGTGCCGTTTCCGGCCGGACCTACTACTATAAGCTCCGCGCCGTCAACCAATCCGTCGGCACAGTGTCCGCATTTTCCAAAGCGGTTTGCATCCGTGCTAAGTGAGCAATCTGATCTTCAGATTCAAATATATTGCAGCAGAAAGGAGAAGAACACAGCAGCCACTAAAAATAAAAAAAGGAAAGGAAATGAAAGAAGGATGAAGAACAAGTCGAAGAAATCGATCAGTTCCCGGTTCCTGGCGACAGTACTGTCTGTGCTGATGCTGGTGAGCCTGATTCCCATGGAACTGGTCCATGCGGCCGAGAACGGCTCGGCCTCTGTCAAAGACTGCGTAGCAGACGGCGAGATTTTGGTGAAGGACACCGTGACGCCCATTACGGACGGCGTAGTGAGCCATGAGGTCATCACCAACGTTCCCACTGGCGACCAGCAGCATATTGACTATATTGCCGAGGTCACCATGGGTGAAAACATCAAGATCGTTTCCGGCTACGGCCAGGACGATGCCAGTTCGTGGTGCCTTACCCCCACCTCGGCACAGGCCAAGGCCTATGAGAAGAACCACCCCGGTGAAACGGTGGTGGCCGCTATCAATGCGGACTTCTTCAACATGGCGACCGGCGAACCCATGGGCGCGCTGGTTATGAATGGCAAGATCGTTTGCCAGGCAAACGGCCGCAACTATTTCGGCATTACCAAGGACGGCAAAGCCGTGATCCGTAGCACTCCGGACCTGAGTGATCTGCAGACCGCAGTGGGCGGCGATGTGATCCTGGTCAATAATGGGGAAGTCGTTCCCGAAAGCGGCTCCTACGGCGCGCTGAAGTACAGCCGCACGGCCATCGGTATCCGGGCGGACGGCACAGTGCTGACCTTCGTTACATACGGCCTGCGTGCGCCTATTTCCTGTGGCCGCACCTATGACCAAATGGCACAGATGCTGAAGAACGCCGGATGCGTGTCCGCCATCGCACTGGACGGCGGCGGCTCCTCCACTTATTGCGCCAGACCTGAGGGCACGGACAAGCTGGTGGTGAGCAACTCTCCCGCCGACGGCGCGGAGCGTGCAGTCAGCTCCTCTCTGCTGGTGGTTTCCACCGCAGTGAAGACCGGCGTGTTTGACCACGCTGTGCTCAGCCCCAATAATCAGGTATATACCCCCGGCAGCACGGTCCAGTTCGAGGCCAAGGGCGTGGATACCGCCGGCATGGCTATGGATCTGCCCGCTGGCGCTACCTATGCCATTTCCGCCGACAGCCAGGACCTGGGCAGCGTGGATGCACAGACCGGCCTGGTGACTATCGGTGAAAAGTGCGGCACCCTGGGTGTGGAGCTGCGCCTGAACGGGGAGATCATTGGCAGCACCACCATCGATGTGGCTGTGCCCGACAGCATCTACTTCGCCAATGAGGAGATCAGCCTGGGCTTTACCGAGGAAACGGATTTCGGCCTGGTGGTCCGCAGTAAGAACCGGGACATGAACATCAAGGCCGGGGACATTCTGTGGAGCATCGAGAACGTAAAGACCGCTGCCGGCGATGCCGCAACGGCGGAGGAAATGGGCACCTTCAACGGCAACTCCTTCACCTCCTCCGACGGTAAATCCCTTAACGGAACATTTGTCGCCGCCTCCAAGTGGGACGAGTCTGTCAAGGGCTCCATTCACGTCATCGTGGGCATGCTGCCCACCATCGTGTGGGACTTTGAGGACCATGTGGATGCGGAGACCGGTGCCGTGACCTCTGCCGAGGACTATTATGTGGGCGAGAACGGAATTCTGACACACAGCAACTATGGCCGCGGCGGTCAGGAGTCCGTGGAGATCGTCAGCATTGACGACGATGAGCCGGTCCGTTTCGGCTCCAAATCCCTGAAGCTGAATTATGACTACACAAGATGCGGTGCGGTGACCGAGGGCGCCTGTGTCGGTACAACGGCAGGCATGACGATTCCCGGTGTGCCGACAGGCATCGGCGTGTGGGTCTATGCGCCGGAGGGTATGGGCATTGAGTATAAGGGCGACGGCACCCAAGCCGGGTTCTGGCTGCGCGGTTACGTCCGCGACGGAAACGGCAGCAATCAGCCCTATGACTTTGTGCTGGAGCCCAAAGCATGTGTGACCGATGGCAAATGGAACGGCGTGCAGCCCGGTATCTCCTGGGAAGGCTGGAAATACCTGGAGGCTGACCTGACAAAGCTGGCAGCACCCTACAGCATTCAGCCCGGCATGACCTTCCGTCTGATGTATGTTGCGGGCACGAATATGGGTAGCAAAACAGCCGGCGCAGTCTATTTCGATAACCTGCAGTTTGTGTACGGCACCAATGTGGACGATGTGGATGCACCTGTTGTGGACTCTATCACCGTCAACGGCAAGGAGCTGGAGAACGGCGCAGTGCTGCAGGACGCCAAGCTGAACATCACTGCCATGTTCCACGATGTGCAGAACAAGTATACCTCCGGCATCGATAAGGACACCATCCGCATGTATATCGACGATATCAATGTGGTGGGCAACGACAGATATGAGTATGCCGCTCAGCCGGACGGCACCATGAACTATCTGTATAACCTGGAGCTGGAGAACGGTGAGCATACCGTCACCGTCTCTCTGCGCGATGAATTCGGCAACGAGACTACTGAGACCCGCACCTTTACCGTGAAGAAGGCTGCCCCGGCTGCCACCGTGCAGGTGAAGCCGCTGGAGCAGACGGCCATCATCGGTAAGACTGTGGATCTGCAGCTGCTGGCCTCCGACGCTTCCGTCACCCAGGCCACCGCGATCCTGACGCGGAGCAATCTTTTCCCCGACTATGAGGTGATCTTTGCCGACGGCTATGAGGGGACCTATAGCTACAGCAAGCTCAGCAAGAAGCTGACCGTGAATGTGACCCGGAAGGCGGACGCCCAGCCGGTGGCCGGGGACAACGGCTGCCTTATGGCCACGGTGCGTGTCAGCGTTCCGACCAACCTGACCGAGAGTACGCTTTTCAGCTACACCGTGAAGGGCGGCAGCTTCCTCACCGATAGCGGGGCCTACGCCACCTATCATCAGCCCGAGGCAACTCTGCCTGTGGGCGCGGAATACACCATTTCCTCGCAGCCCATCATCGTCAGCGAATCCGGCACGGGCACGCTGACCGTGGTGAACTCCAAGGGCGAACCTGCTGTGGGCGTTGGCATCTATATGGCCGCTGACAACACGCTGGTGGGCACCACCGATGAAAAAGGCCAGCTGACCACGGATGCCTTCGGCAAGGCCGCCGGCATTTATGTGGTATACGCCAAGGATGACGCCGGTCTGCTGTCCTTCCAGTACAATGTGGGCGTATATGACGTGGCCGAGAAGACCCTGCCCTATAACGTCCGCTTCAACGCCCCCAAGAATGAGGCCACCGAGAAGAACATCAGCTGGATCAGCAACCCCGCCGTGGAGGGCCAGCAGAGCATCCGCTATGCCGTATCCGGCACAGAGAACTGGGTGACTGTCGCGGCCAATACCACCCAGATGACCTTTACCCAGGGCGGATATATCACCGCAAACTTCAACAACATTCTCCTGACCGGGCTGTCTGCCGGCACCACCTATGACTATCAGGTGGGCTGCGGCGACCTGTGGACGGATAAGGCAACCTTTGCCACCTCGGACGGAGAGAAGGATCACGCAGACTTCTTCGTTTTAGGCGATATCCAGGCAGATGATCTGACTAACATCACCGCCATCCGTGACACTCTCAAGGACAGGCACTGGAACTTCGGTCTCCAGACCGGCGACGCCGTGGATAACCCCCGTGCCTATAAGGACTGGGAGGATTACACCGGCCTGTTTAACGGCGAGACCATGGGCACCACCAACATGGTGCAGGTGCTTGGTAACCACGAGCTGCAGGGCGAGGCCCTGGAGTCTAAAACCATGTTTGGCCTGGATGCCAGCTACGGCGGCAGCTGCTATTCCCGCACCTACGGCAACGTGTATCTGGCCGTTATCAACTATACCGGAAACGCAGCGCAGCTGCGCAGCGCACTGGAGTGGCTGAAGACGGACGTTCAGTCCAGCAATGCGGATTGGAAGATCCTGACGATGCACCAGCCGCCCTACTACACCAATGAATCCGGCGGCAATGCGGAGATCTATGGCCTGGTTCCCAAGGTAGTGGACGAGCTGGGGATTGACGTGGTATTTTCCGGCCATGACCATTCTTTGGCCCGGACCAATCTCCTCCGGGGCGATGAGATCGACGAAGACAACGGCGCCGTGTACTACATCTGCGGCAGCAGCGGCGAGAAGTCCTACAGCATCACATCTCAGGGCACCTTTGATTATGACCGCATTTTTGCGTTGGCCACACTGGACTTCACGGCAATCTACCTGACCGCCCATGCGGATCGGGACTCCCTGACCATCAACGTCTATGACATTGCCAAGTCCGCACCCATCGACACCTTTACGCTGAAGTCCGATTGCGTCAAGTTCGGCCACAAGTGCCAGCTGGATACGACGACGGCGCAGGCTGTGTGTACCGTGTGCGGCAGAGCGGATGAACACTTCACCGGCGATATTGAGGATGCTGCGGGCAATGCCTATTACATGCTGGGCGGCGTTCTGCAGACCGGCTGGGTGACGATCGGCGAGGAGATCCGCTACTACAATCCCGAAACCAGCATCCGCGAAAAAGTGGACGCTGTTGAAAAGCCCTCCACCTGCATTGTGGACGGTTACTGCGACTACACCTCCGCCTCCGGCGCAACCAAGCACATTGACTACACGGATGCCGGCGGCCACGAGTATGTGGTAGGCGAGGACGGCACCGCTGTGTGCGAGAAGTGCGGCTTTGTGCGCATTGACATGGACAAGACGAACGTGTCGCTGAGCTATAATGTCTGCACCTACACCGGCAAGGCTCGGACACCGTCCACCACTGCTGTCGCGCAGGATGGCACCGTCCTGACCAAGACGGGCCAGTATAGAGACTATTACTCTACCTATAAAAACAACGTGGAAGTGGGTACCGCCACCGTGACCCTTACCGCTGCCAAGTACGGCGTTTATGTGGATATGAGCCAGTGGCGCGGAAATTGCAAGGGTTCCATTACCGTACCCTATGAGATCCGGCCGGATCTGCCCACCAATGTTCAGATGGAGACCCAGGGCGATAAGACCGTCTTCTCCTGGAACGCGGCGCTCTGCGAGCCGGAGTATATCCTCTATCGTACGACCGATGGCAAGACCTTCGAAAAGTTTGCTTCGACAACGGATACGCAGATCTCTGTTCCCACGGCAGACATTTATGGCTACGCCGTCATGATCGGCACCATGAAGATGGGCAGCGATAACAAAGAGTATTACTCCCTGAAGATGACGAATGGAACGCCTGTCGAGCCTGTGGTCACGGGCAGTGTTCGCGGTGAATCCGGTAAGCCGGCGCTGAATTGGTTCAGACTGGCCAATGTGGATCACTACGAGATCTACCGCGCTCAGGGCACGAGCAATGACTTTGCCAAGCTCTATGAGACAAAATATCTCAGCTACAGCAATACCTCTGCAGTGCCTGGCACCACCTACACCTATAAGGTCAGAGCGATCTTTAAGGATGGAACAGCCTCTCCCTTTAGCGATGCGGTTACCATTGCTGCTGTCTGCCCGCAGGTCACAAAGCTTGCGGTAGGCGCCAATGAGAGCGGCCGGCCGCTGCTGACCTGGGCTGCAGCCAATGGTGCCAACGGCTATGCCGTGTATCGCAGCGAAAGCGCGGACGGTGAATTCGTCAAGGTGGCATCGGTGAGCACGACGGAATACGCCGACACAGCCGCAGAGAACGGGAAGACCTATTATTACTATGTGATCGCTGAGAAAGACGGCGTAGCTGCCGGCCTCAGAAGCGATGTTGTTTCCGCGGCAGTGGAGCTGACGGTGGTAGAGCCGGTCGTCGGGGCCAGACAGGCTGACGGCAAGCCCGCCCTGCATTGGAACAAGCTGAAGAACGCCACATCCTATCAGGTATACCGCGCTGATAGCAAGGACGGCAAGTATGTGCGCGTGTTCACAACTAAGGGCCTGACCTATACGCATGTTTCCGCCGAAGCGGGGAAGACCTACTTCTATAAGGTGAAGGCCCTGTTCGCAGACGGAACAAACCAGTTCAGCGAATCTGTCAGCGCCACCTTCCGGCCGGTCAGCGTGAACTTTGCTCCCATTGCCGGGAATCGGGATACCGACGGCAAGCCCACCCTGCATTGGAACAAGCTGCAGAATGCCGTATCCTATCAGGTATATCGCGCTGATAGCAAGGACGGCAAGTATGTGCGTGTGTTCACAACTAAGGGCCTGACCTATACGCATATTTCCGCCGAGGCGGGGAAGACCTACTTCTATAAGGTGAAGGCCCTGTTCGCAGACGGAACAAACCAGTTCAGCGAATCTGTCAGCGCCACCTTCCGGCCGGTCAGCGTGAACTTTGCTCCCATTGCCGGGAATCGGGATACCGACGGCAAGCCCACCCTGCATTGGAACAAGCTGCAGAATGCCGTATCCTATCAGGTATATCGCGCTGATAGCAAGGACGGCAAGTATGTGCGCGTGTTCACCACCAAGGGCCTGACCTATACGCATGTTTCTGCTCAGTTGGACAAAACCTATTATTACAAGGTTAAGGCTGTGTTCAGCGATGGCAGCACGGTGTTCAGCGAGATCTTGAGCAACACATGCACTTGCGGCAGACCGGAGGTAACCGTAGGCCACCGTGCGGCAGATGGACTGCCCACACTGAAGTGGGCGTCTGTGGATGGCGCAAAGACCTATTACGTATACCGCTCCACTTCGGAAGACGGTAAATATGCTCAGGTATTTAAGACTACCGGAAACACATATACCCATGTTTCGGCCAAGCCGGGGACTACCTATTTCTATAAGGTAGTTGCCGTTTCGGCGCAGGGACAGACTGGCGTGTTCAGCGAAGTACTGAAAAACTCTATGCAAACGCCCTGATCGGTATATATTTCCGCAGGAAAACCGCAAAAGCCCCCTCTATCGCATTGCGATAGAGGGGGCTTTCATATTCTGACTTTAACCACGGGAGTGCTTAACTATTCGAAAAAAACAGAACATATCCAGGGTACACAGTGTGTGAAATAAACCCACATAGAGTCGGTTCCCTTACTCATATAGTATGGTGATTACTTTAAAGGAGGGGATCCACATTGGAAAAGGCGGAAAATCAAAACTCTGACTGCACAAGTATATTCAAAGACGGCACAAACAAAACATCTGAGGCCGTTTTCACCAAAGTATGGCTTGATATGATAAATCACATCGAGGAAAATAAAAATAGAATTTTGGACCATAGCGGTTCGTTCTTGCGGTGATTCCATAACAACAAAAACAGCGTCTTCTATCTTATCGCGGAGGGATGAACATGAAGGTGGCAATTTACTGCCGGCTATCCGAAGAAGATAGAAACAAGCAATTTAAAACGGATGATAGCGGCAGCATACAAAATCAAAAGGCCATGCTGCTGCAATACGCTATGGGGCAGGGATGGGAGCTTTATAACATATACAGCGACGATGATTACGCCGGCGCGGATCGACAACGCCCGGAATTTATTCGCCTGCTGAAGGATGCGGAGGCACACAAATTCGACGTTGTGCTCTGCAAAACTCAATCGCGCTTTACCCGTGAACTGGAATTGGTGGAAAAGTATATACATGGTTTGTTTCCGGTTTGGGGGATCCGATTTGTCAGCATCGTTGATAACGCAGATACTGCCAATAAGGGCAATAAAAAATCCCGCCAAATCAACGGCCTGGTCAACGAATGGTATCTGGAGGATATGTCCGATAATATCCGAAGTGTCTTAACAAGCAGGCGCGTAAATGGGTTCCACATCGGAGCCTTTGCCCTTTATGGGTACAAGAAAGACCCTGACCAAAAAGGGCACTTGATCGTTGATGAGGAGGCCGCGGCGGTCGTCCGCGAAGTGTTTAGCCTCTTTGCACAGGGATACGGCAAAACAGCCATCGCGCGTATGCTGAACGATCGCGGCATACCAAATCCAACCGAATATAAGCGGCTGCACGGCCTGCGGTATAAGCGCCCGGACAGCAAAATGGGCACCCTGTGGAAATACAGCTCCATTGCGAATATGCTGGCCAATGAGATATATATCGGCAATATGGTGCAGGGGAAATACGGCAGCATTTCCTACAAAACAAAGCAGAATAAGCCAAGACCCAAAAGCGAATGGTATATTGTCCATGGCACGCATGAACCGATCATCGGCCGTGAATTGTGGGACAGAGTTCAGGCACTGGTCAGGCAGCGGGCAAAAGCCTTTGATACGGGAAGCATCGGTCTCTTTGCGCGAAAGGTCCGCTGCGCAAGCTGCGGATATACGATGCGCTCGCACAAATGCCGCGGCAGATACTATTTGCAGTGCGCAAACCGGCATGTATCGGAGGACTCCTGTATCGGCGCTTTTATTCCCGCTGCAAAGCTGGAAGAGGTTATCATTGACGAGCTGAAGCGCTTGTCCGCAAAGTATCTCAATAAAGCTGTATTGGAACAGGGCCTCGATTGCTGCAGCAGCCTGCACCGGCGGAAACAGAGTCTGCTTTCCCATATGGCGGCCTGTGAAAAAAGGGTCGCAGAGTATGCAAGGGGGATCCGCGAGCTATACATGGACAAGGTCAAGGGATTGATCTCCGAGAATGACTATTGGGAGATGTCTAAAGAGTTTATGGATAAACGCAGCCAGTTGGAACATGCTCTAAAAGATATTCAGAAGCAATTAGCCGAAACCGAAGAAAAAATCTTAGTGGGCATTGATCGCCGGGAACTGGTCGAACAATACGTCAACCCAAAGCATCTTACCCGCGAGATGGTCGATGCACTGATCGATCACATCGTTGTTTGCAGGCGTATTCCGGGAACAAGACGCTATCCCATTGAGATACACTGGAATTTTTAAAAAGCTGTTCTTGCGGCTTGCAGCATCCGCTGCCAGATCCTCTGTCAGGTCTGCGATCACATCGCCCTTTACCGCCATGGATGCGGCACTCCACGGAAAGCCCGAGGCTGCCGTGGGGTATACGCCGGTGGTATGATCTACAAAGTAGGCGTCGAATCCCGCCGTTTTGATGTCTTTTTCCGACAGGTTCCGGGTGAGCTGATGCACAATGGCCCCGATCATCTCCAGGTGCCCCAGCTCCTCGGTGCCGATATCTGTCAGCAGGCCCTTGAGCTCCGCGTAGGGCATGGCGTACCGCTGGCTCAAATACCGCAGCGACGCACCAAGCTCCCCGTCTGCGCCACCATACACCATTAAGCTACAATAATGCGTAAAAAAATTATGGAAGAACAAACCGATAGTGGATCGTGAGGGTGTTTTGGGCTTTGTCCCAGTCGATCCTATCGCATATAGAATGGATGGCCTCACATTTCTGCTCCAGGGTGGAGGAGGTGTTGGTGAGGGTGTCCACGGCGGAACGGATGGCGCTGCGTACCAATTGGGGCGTGGCGCTGTCCGCGTTTTTATTTTCGGCTTCGGAGATGCGCTGGTCGGTCTCCTGGATCTGCTGGAGAGTGGCGGCCTTGGCGGCGGCGTACTCCTCCAAAGACTCGGCGCCGGCGAGGTAAGCCTCCCGCAGACGATCCAGGCGCTTTTGCAGGCTGGCTTTATGCTGCTGCAAAAGGGATAGCTCGTCGGCGGCTTTGGAGCCTGCCCGGACAATGTCACAGGCCAGCGGCTCGGAGGATATGGCGTCCGCCTGGAGCCGGGCGAGAATGGCCTCTTTCAGCGCATCGCCCGAAACGTGCTGAGATGTCCTGCAGCGACCGCGGACATAATTGTTGCACTTCCAATAGTGGGGCTTGGAAAAGATCATGGTGCTGCCGCAGGAGGCGCAGCGGACGATGCCCGAGATCCAGTCTTTGTTGCTGCCCAAGGGACGGCCATGGTATTTGTGCATAGCCTTCAGCTGGGAGATACGATCCTGGACGGCGTTCCAGGTATCGGCGTCCACGAGGGGCTGATGCTTTCCGTCCACCACCAGGATATTGGGATTATCATAATCCCGGCGGGTGCGTCCGGCGGGGTTCCAGCGGAGCTTTCCGATATAAACGGGGTTTCGGAGAATGTATTCAACAGTGCGGTTCTCGAAGGGGGACCCGCGATGGGTCTTAACGCCCATGTCGTTGAGCCAGCGGGCGATGGGATAGAAGCCATGGCCGGAGAGAAAACGGCTGAACATCTCCCGGACATAGGAGGCCTCCGGCTCTGTGGGGACAAGCACGCCGTCCTGGACGGCATAGCCGAAGGAGGGAGTGGCCTGCAGCTCGCCCCGGCGGTGCTTTTCCTCCATGCCGCGCTTGACATCCTCGGCCAGGTTGATGGAGTAATACTCGTCCATGGCCTCGATCATGGCCTCCATGATGATGCCCAGTTTGCCCTCGGCGATGGGCTCCTTGATGGAAATGACTTCAATATGCAGCTGTTTGCGGAGGATGGATTTGTAAAGCACGGCGTCATCCCGGTTCCGGGCGAAGCGGGAGAACTTCCACAGAAGTATGGCGTCAAAGGGCTTGGGTTTTTGCTTGGCTACACCGATGAGCCGGCGGAAGTCATCGCGGCCGGTGACCTTGCGGCCGGACTTGGCCTCATCCACAAACACAAACTCATCCGGGACAATATAGCCGTTGGCAGAGCCCCACTTGCGGATCTCCACCAGCTGAGAGGCGGGGGAAAGCTCTACCTGGTCATCGGTGGAGACGCGGATGTAGGCGGCGGCTATACGATAATCTTTAGGGGGCATGGAATTTACTCCTTTCAATTTGTTTGCGCATCTCCCGGCAGAGCTGCTTTACCTCTGCGGCAGTAAGGTGCAGGCCGTGCCGCCTGTTCAGGACATGGGCGATAGGGCCGGGGAGCCAGCCGTAGGCGCGGAAGCGGCGGAGATCTTCAAGGGCAGAGAGCGAAATTTGAGTACTCATAACGGCAAAACGCTTCAATTGCCCTGGGCCCCGCCCACATAGCGCACCCTGGGGGGATCCTCGCGCGGGGCGTACTCGCGCTTAGCCTCCATGTAACCAGCGGAATAACCGGAGCTGCGCCCGGTCTCCTCGCCGTGGGTATGGCCGTCCTTGTAGCCGTCGTTGAAACCGCAGTTATAGGCATAGTCATAGCCGGAGTTATAACCAAAGTGGTGCCCGGCGGCATATGCGCCGCCCGCTGAGATCAGCACAATTGCAATGGTGAGAAGTATATAGGCGGATTTGCCCTTGGGAGACTTCCACGCGCTTTTTAAGAAGGCGGCAAGCTGAGGGACGCAGGAAACGAAAAAAGGCAGGAAGACAACGGCGAAGCAGATATAATAGACAATGGCGACCCAGTCCTGCGTGCCGCCGATGGCACAGACAAGCCCCCAAATCCAGAATATTATGCCGGAGGCGGGGAAAAAGTACATGACGGTGAACAAAGCCAAACGCAGGAGCCACCCGCCATCGATCATAACGAGGGGTAGTACGGAGACGGAAACGCGAATAAGGTAATACAGAATCGCACCGAAGGTGCCGAGGGCGCCGGACAGTTTCTCTTTCATGCCATATCTCCTCCATAATACATAAAACTATGCGCATAAAGTTAGCCCACATCCTCATAATAGATATAAATTCTTGCTTTGTCAACCACTCATTGCGTGGATTAATGGCAGAATATGTAAAAACGAATATATGATAGGATGTGCGCAGATGAACGAAAAACTAAAGGATTTGAGAGACTACCACGGCATATCACAGAGCGAACTGGCCCGGCGGGTCGGAGTGGGGAAAACCACCATCAGCGAGATAGAGAGGGGGGACAGACTGCCGAACGTACTGACGGCTATCCGAATTGCCCGGGCGCTGGAAACGACCGTAGAGGAGATATGGGGAGATGGAGAATAAAGAGACATTATTAGCCTACCTGCGGAGGATGCTGGAAAAAGCCACAGAGGAGCAGCTGCGGATCCTGTACATAGCAGCACTGAACCTTATCTGACGCGAAAAAAAGAAGGAACCGATCAGGTTCCTTCTTTTTTGCTGCCCTCGTCGAGGAGCTGGTGGGCCATCTGCTCCATGAGCTGCCACTGCTCCGGGGTGAGCTGGGCCAGGACAGAAATGAATCTGCGCTGGAACTCGCTGTCCGGGTCCCGGATGACGGACATCAGGAACTTGGTGATCTCCTCCTCACGGGAGAGGCGGACGAACATCTCACCCTGGCCGGTGCGGAGCCAGTGTTCACTGACGCCGAACTCCCGGCAGATGGAAACGATGACAGAATCCAAAGGGATGCGGCTCCCGTTTTCATAAGCGGCGACGGTTCCTTGCTTGACACCGATTCTCGAGCCGAAGTCGGTTTGGTTAAGAGCCAATTCCTTCCGCACCGCTTTAATACGGTCTTTCATATTTCACCTCCTTGGGCCAAGTATAACACACAAAATATTGCATTGCAATATATTTTTAGAAAAAACTATTGACAACGCTATATCGTTGTGATATTTTAATATTGCGAAGCGATAATATGAAATGGCATTGAAGCACACATGACGATGGGAGGGAATGACGGATGGATAGCAGATGCATCTGCGAAACGCTTAAACCTGGACAGGGGCGAATGCTGTGGACGGGGGAGAGCTGGAATACCTGGCTGGTGAGAAGAAAAAACGGAAAGCACTACTCCCTGGAGTTCAGATCAAGCGCAATGCGGAGCGGGTGGAGAATGCAGCTGGAGCTGGACCACGGCAAAGGCTACCGACTTTATAAGCTGCTGCGCCGGTACGGAGGCATTCCGGTGGACGAGGCGACGATGACAATCTGGTACTGCCCGAGATGCGGGAGGCCACTGCACGAGGAGATGGCAGAGGTGCTGCTCCAGGAGCCGTACTCAGAACAGGCCGAAGTGCTGGAGGACCGTGAGAAGAAGACTAAGACCCGAAAAAACGGCGGCGAGCGCAGCAACCCATGTGTCCGCGCGATGCTGCTTGTTGTGATGATCTTCAACGCGCTGCTGCTGGTTCTCACGCTCTTGAAGTTCTGAGCGCAGGGCATAGCCCTTGGGTGTGATGTTGACGAGGGTTTCCGGAGCCAGGTCGCCGGAGATGTAGCGGCCAACTTTAAGCTCCCGAAGAAATCCCTCCGTCACCAGTAGGCCGGGGAAGGCCTTGTGGATATCGTCATAGGTGGCGGAGCCGCCGTGGGCGGCGAGGTAGTCGAGAATCTTACGTTCCATGGGAGAATCCTCCTATAAATGGATTTTTTTCAGTTTATCACACGAAAACGAGAGACGCAAACGAGGAGGGTATGGACATGAAATGGCGAGAACTGAACCTGGCAAAGGCGGACGGGCGCCCGGAGGTAAGGCGGCTGTGCGTGATCCGGCGGAGGGTAAAGGGATTCGGGGACAGCGGGAGAGTGCAGTACATTGTGGGGTACTTCCTCCGGGACGAGCGAGACCCGGGGAGCCGGAAACTGTGGTGGCGGGACGGCGACAGCGCCGTGGCCATGCAGAACCCGGCCCGGTGGAAGGACCACTACACCGATATGGAATGGACGGAAATGGACGAGGAGGTGAGAGCATGAGCGAGCAGGAGAAGACCATGCTGAAGACGCTGGAGGAACTGGCCGAGAAGATGTCGGCGGAGGCAAGGACCGCCTGGCTGGCATACGGCAACGGCCTGGCCGATGGCGCCAGGAGCGCACAGAGCGGCGAAAAGGCCGGATAAGACAGGCCGGGGACGGCATAGGGATGAAGGAGGTGATTTTGCATGGCGAAGAAGCGGGAGCCCATCATTGTGAAAGCATATGTGAAAACGGCGGACGGCGGCGAGGTGGACGTGGACACCCTCACTCCGGAGCAGAAGCGGGAATTTGCCACGCAGATGAAAATCACCTACCTGAACGCCCTGTTTCGGGGGCAGGCGGTGTTTTACCGGGCCGGCGAGGGGGCGGAGGCATGATGAACGGATACTGCGCCCTGTGCGGCAAGCCCGGGACCAGCCTGGACTCGCTGGACAAGCACCATATCTTTGGCGGGAGCAACCGCCGCAACAGTGAGAAGTATGGCCTGGTGGTGCCGCTGCACCACTACGAGTGCCACATATTCGGGGAGAACGCTGTGCATAACTGCCGGGAATCCATGGACAAGCTCCACCGCATGGGGCAGGAGCTGGCCATGGAGCAGCAGGGCTGGACGGTGGACGAGTTCCGGCGGATCTTCGGCCGGAACTACCTGTGAGGAGGTGATGGGCGTGGCCAAGAAGGAGATGCGGTGCTGGGAGGTGGAGCACCCGGACCTGGGCAAGGTGTGGGTGGCAGCGGAAAGCTGGGAGCTGGCCACGGTGGAGGCCGCCAAGGTATGGGGGCTGCCCTGGGGCAAGCTGGTGGCCGAGATGCGCTGCGTGCGCAGCTGGCGGGCCCTGCGGCACATCTGCCAGCGGTGCGGACGGTATTTTAACGCCGAGGGCATGCTGTGCGACGCCTGCAAAAAGACCCTGGAGACCGAGCGGGAACAGACCGCGCTTCGGCTGAAAAAGACCTGGTACATGGGGGCGAAAGAGGCCCCCTTCGGGACATAAGGAGGACAAGCTATGATCGAGGAAAGAGCCCTGTGCGCCGCCATGAAGGCAGCCTGGAGAGGGGCGGGCTACGAGGTGTACGCGGCCGAGGACACGCTGGTGATCACCACGGACGAGATGGGCGTGGAAATGAGCCGCAGGAATGTGAGCCGGAAGGTGCTGTCGCTGCTGGCGCTGCACCTGGGGGAGATCCCGGACGGGACGGCCTACAGCGTGCGGAAGGACGACGTGCAGCAGGAAATGCTGGACGTGGCCATGAGCCACTGGGACGGCGTGCGCAACCGGGTGGACGGTGCGGAGCGGCGCGTCCTCCGGCGGACGCCCATGAGCTGGAAGCACCGGGGCGTGTGGCAGGAGGAGGGCACCGGCACGGTGCATACATTTGACGGCGACCTGGCGGGCATCATCGTTGCAGAGCCCGACGGGATCGAGATCGCGGACGGGCTGATGGTCTGCGACGATGGCGGCGGCCTGGCGGTGGTTTATCCGGCGGAGGGCGTGATGGCCGAGGCCGTGCGGAACCTGCTGGAGCAGGTAACACTGGCGTGAGGAGGGAGAAGCATGGAACTGTTTGGGATCATCTGCTCGGTGCTGGGCGCCGGGACCATGGCGCACCTCTTTATGCGGCTGCTGGAAAAGGCGGAGGGGGGTGTGGGCCGTGAGCTGGACCATGACGGACAGTGAGATCACGTCCATGTGGAGGACCTGCAAGGACCGGAACGCCCAGGTGCGCATCCTGGCGGACCTGAATGTGAAGAGCCGGAAGGAGACGCTGGAGAAGCTGCGGGAGCTGGGCTGTGACCTGCGGGGCGTGCGGATGAAAAAGCCCGGCACCGGGGCGCAGAAGAAGCCGCCCATGGACGAGCGGCGGGCCATGAGCCTATACCGGGACGGACTGGACGACGCGGCCATTGCGAAGGCAATGGGAGAAACAAAAAACCGAGTGGAAGATTGGAGGCGGCGAATGAAAATGAAGCCCAACAAAACGGAAGCCGCTCCGGCGGAGAGCCTGGAGCGGGAGAAGGACCCGGTGCGCGAGGATCCGGCAGAAAAACGGGACCCCATAGATGCAAACACCCTGCTGGAGGTGCTGCGGTGCGTGTGCGAAGGCTACGACGGCAGCAAGGTGGAGATCCGCGTCACCGGAGACGGCGAGAGGGTGGACAATGCGCTGGTGCAGGTGCGCTATGACGCCGGCGGCGTGGCCGACGTGGGGCTGAGCCTGCAGACCGGCTGACGGAGGGCCGCGAGATGGACAGAAAGATCGGAGTGGCGGCGCTGCTGCTGGCGGCGGCCCTGGCGGTGATCCTGGCGGCGGGGGTGCGATGCGCCGAAGCGGAAGACGCCGAGCCTGCGGAATGTGCGCTCATCCAGGAGGAGCCGGAGGGGCCGGAGGAACCGGCCGTGCAGATGATCACAATGGTGTGTGAGCTGACAGCCTATTGCCCGTGCGAAAAATGCTGCGGCCAATGGGCCGGGGGAAACACCGCCTCCGGCACTGTGCCCACGGCCGGGCGGACGGTGGGCGTAGATCCGGAGGTGATCCCGCTGGGAACAACGGTATACATAGACGGACAAGCCTACCGGGCGGAGGACACGGGCGCATTTGCCGGGAACATCATTGACATCTACATGGAGTCCCACGAGGAGGCCCTGCGGTTTGGCCGGAAGGAGGCCACAGTGACGTGGGCGGAGTAAAAAGAGATTGCTGCCTGAACTGCACGGACCGGGCCGTGTGCCACGGGATGTGCGTGCGGTACATGGGCATCGCGGCGGAGGAGATCCGCCAGGCCAGGGCGGACATAGAAAACATGATGAGGAGGGGACAAAATGGCAGAGAGACGGGAAGGGCGCTCGGCACAGAAACGGGAATGGACGGTGCAGGAGATCCTGGACCAGATGGCGCTGTGCGTGGATGACGACCACTGCGCAGAGCACTGCGCGGAGGAGCCGTGCGTGCTGCAGGACACGGCGTTCCTGTGCAGCATCGCCAGGGGGCTGCAGGTGCAGCGGGCGGAGATCGAGGCGCAGCGCAGAGCCAATGAGGGACACCGGGTGATGGTGACCAAGCTCCGGGAGGAGCTGCAGAAGTCCAATGAGAAGTACATGGACCTGCGCCGGCGGACCCTGGAGGAGATCCGGAACCTGCTGGAGAAAGGAGCGGAGGCATAAGCCATGGGATATACCAACGAGCTGGATGAGCTGATGGAGGACATCTGCGACAGGTGCCGCTACCCGCTGGAGGTAGGGGAGCAGGAGCAGCTGGACGACATCTGCGCCGGATGCCCGATCCGGGACGAGATCGAGAGCCTGATAAACCAATAAGAAAAAGCCCCGGCGGAACACCACTTCCACCGGGGCAAAGAGACAAATACGCATGAAATCTCTGTGCTGACAGTATAGCACAGCGCAGAGGGAAAGGCAAGGGAAATCATGAATGAATTTACCGACCAGGCGCTGGAGCGGCTGGAAAAAGAATATGGCAGTGTGATGGGCACCAAGGCCGGAGCCATGAAGAAGGCCGTGCGGGAGGCGCTGGAATCCTTTATCCGCCAGGACGATGAATTTGCCCAGGCGGTGGCCCAGGGTGGGAGCTTCGGGGACTGCATGGCGGCGGTGGAGAAGGGCGTGGGGACGTCCATCTCCGATATGGATGCCTACCGCAAGGCGGTACAGTACTACTTCAAGGGCGCGGAGATTCGCATGGTGATGGAGATCGATCTTTGCCCCAACCGGGTGACGGAGGAGCCCCACAGCCGGAAGGTGCTGGACCTGGCGGACTTTTTGTGAGGTAGCCGGCATGGAATCCAATGCGGAGAAGCTGGTGCGGCTGGCACCGAAGCTGACGGAGAGGGAAAAGAAGCAGATAAACGCCCGGTTTCAGGCATACATCTTCCGGCGGAGCAAGACGGGGGAGGTGTGGACCACCTGCTGCGGCGTACACAAAAAGCTGGACGACAACAATGTGACGGATCGGGAGTGGTACCTGCTGACGGCACCACATGCACCGGCCCCGGACGTCCGCTGGGGCAAAGACAAGAATGCACCCAACAGCCAGGCCCGGGTGGAATGCCCCTGGTGCGGAGCCCGGGCGGCAGTGAAGGAAATCCGATACACCGGAGGGCGGAAAAACCTGTGGGAATTCCGGCGGGTGCTGACGCTGCGGCAGTGGCGGGGCGCCCTATGGGCCTGCGCCTACGACTGCACCAAGGACTACGGATGTGTAGAGCGGTCCACGGAAGGACCCAACATAAAGCTGCTGCGGATCTACCGATTCCGGCCGGGGAAGGCGGAGTGCGCCGGGCGGGATTACGGGTGGTATGGCAACGGCCCCATAAAGCACTACCAGTGCCAGACGGAACCGGGGAAAGGCAAGAAGCCGTGGGAAACGGAGCGTCCCTTCGGCTGGTGCCAAGAGTATGGCCTGGGCTATGAGACCATCGGCATGGAGAAGATCGGAAAGAGTGAATTCCGCTACTGCGGCGTGGAAAAGGTGGGGCTGAGTGACGAGGTGACCCGGACGCTGACGGCCTGCTGCTTCTATCCGAGGCAGATCGAATTTTTAATGAAGTGCGGCATGGAGGATGCTGTAAAGGACCTTGTGGCATATGGCAGGAAAAACGCCGCCGCCATCCACTGGGACGCGGAGACGCCGGCGGAATTTTTGGGCGTGAAGCCCAGGGAGCTGCGGCGGCTGCAGGAGGCAGGTAAATACTCCTGGGAGCGGGTCGAGGCGCTGGGGCTGTATCGCAGGCAAAAGGGACGAAGCTCGCTGGAGGACTGCCTACGCTTTGCAAAGATCCGGATGGACGGCAACAAAGAGAAAATGCTGCTGAAGCGGATGCGGGCGCATGGCGTGAACATCGGGAAGCTGCTGCAATACATGGAAAAGCACTGCCTTGGGAAACGCACTATACGCAGCGCCCTGGACGCTTATGTGGACTATCTTCTGGCAGCGGAGGGCGTGGGGCTGGACCTGAACAACCCCATATTTTTGATGCCCAGGGACTTTGAGGAAAAGCACGACCAAGTTACGGCGGCGTGGTCCGCCGTGCTGGCTGAGCGCCGCCGCAAGGCGGAAGCAGAACGCCATGCGGCGGCCGCAGAGGCGCGGAGAAAAGCGCAGGAGAAATTCCGGGGGCGGGTCAAAAACCTTGCCCGGCGTTACACCTACACGGACGGAGAGCTGCTAGTGCGCCCGGCGGTGAACGCGGAGGAGATCGTGCGGGAGGGGAAGCTGCTGCACCACTGCGTGGGCGGCTACGCCGACAGGCACATCAGCGGTGCCACCACGATCCTGTTCCTGCGGCGGCGGAGCGCCCCGGGAAAGCCCCTATGCACTATTGAGGTAAGCGGTGACACCATCCGGCAGATACACGGCTGGGACGATGAGCGGTCCGCCTGTGAGGACAACCCGGATCGGGAGGATCCCCGGAAGATCTACGAGGCATTTTTGGACGAGTGGCAGAGGTGGCTGGAGGGCGGCAGCAAGCGGGACAAGGCCGGGCGGCCCATCATCAAAAAACGGAAAGTGAGGAAAACGGCATGAGCGAGACCATCAGTGTACCCATGACGGCACAGAGAGACATCCAGACGGTGACAACGGAGATACGGACCCTGCACAGGCAGGCCCAGGGAATGATCCTGAACTACGCCATCGAGATCGGACGGCGGCTGAAGGAGGCCAAGAGTCTGCTGGAGCACGGCGAATGGGGCGAATGGCTGGAAAACGAGGTGGATTTCAGCCGCTCCACGGCCAACAATTTCATGAAAATTTTTGAGGAATACGGGGCTAAGCAGGTGTCCCTTTTCGGGGATGCAAATTCCCAAACGCTTGGTAATTTGCCCTATACCCACGCTCTGAAGCTGCTGGCTGTGCCGGCAGAGGAGCGGGAGGAATTCGTGGAGGAGCACCATGTGGAGGACCTATCCAGCCGGGAGCTGGACAGGCTCATCAAGGAGCGGGATGCAGCGGTGCGACGGGCGGAGGAATCCGAGGAGCGGGAGCTGGCGCAGGCGGATGCCCTGGCAGAGCTGGAAGCGCTCCGCAATAAGGTGGAGACCCAGGAGCAGATGGCCGGGGAGGGCCGGGCGGCCCTCCATCAGATGGAGGAGAAGGTGGCCGCCGCCCAGGACCGCCTGGACAAAGAAAAGAAAAAGGCCAAGGAGCGGGAGGACCAGCTCCGGCGGGAGCTGGAGGAGGCCCGGAGCAACCCCGATGTGCCGGAGGAGATTTTGCAGAAGCTCCGTGCCGAGGTGGAGGAAGCCACTTCGGCCTCCGTGGAAAAGGCACAAAAGGAAGCACAGGAGGCAAAGGCGGCCCTGGAGCAGGCCCGGAAGGACCTGGCCCTGGCGGACGGAGACATGGCGGTATTCAGGGAGCTTTTCCGGCGGGTACAGGAGGACTTTGGCCTGATGACGGATGCCATCCGGCGGATCCAGGGGAAAGACCCGGAGAACGCGAAGAAACTGCGGAACGCCGTGCAGGCACTGGTGAAGCAATGGGCGGAGTGAAAAGCCCCTGTGTGAAGGATTGCCCGGACAGGCTCCCGTGTGGGGCCTGCCGGAAGACGTGCGAGGCGTTCCGGGAATATGAAGCCCAGCGGCTGGGGCGGGACTATGGGACTACTGTAGGCGCAGTTACAGCCGGGAGGAAGTCCATGTTCCGGCGCGGGTGGCGGAGCGCCCAACGGGGGAAGAATCACAAGAGATAGGAGAGATAACAATGGATAACAAAGATCTACTGCAGGCGCTGCGGCGGCTGAAGGTGGAGACCGGAAGCATCGCCTGTCTGGGCTGTGGCCATGAGCACAATTGCGGCATACATGGCTGTGCTATAATCCGGGAAGCGGCGGAGAAGCTGGGCGACTTTAACGCGGTTTTCAACGAAGACACTGTAGTGAGGCTGGCCGACCGGGGACTGGAGGTTGAGCCAGGCCGCCTGCGGGAGCTGGCCGAGGCCGACAGGGACGGGCGCGTGGTGGTGCTGCCATTTACCAGTGGGCGCACTTTGCTATGCGAGGAAAACATCGACAGTCCGCGACTTATGAAGGATGTAGAGCTTGCAATTCGCTATTGCAGCAGCTGCGGAATTGTGTTTTACATGGGTTACAATGTGTTCTGTGATCTGGTGAAACATGGGAGAATTACTGCTGTAAGCGAGGAGACGGAGAAAGCATTGGGGGCGATGAAGGATGAGTAAGGCTGTTATGCTGAGCATTCGCCCTAAGTGGTGCGAGAGGATCGTCAACGGCGATAAGACGATCGAGGTGCGCAAGACGCGCCCGAAGATGAACACGCCGTTTAAGTGCTATATCTACTGCACGCTGCCAAAATATCCGCACGAGGACTTCATTGTGACGGACTATCCAAGGCCACAGTTTTACGGCGGCGGCAAGGTCATCGGGGAGTTTACCTGTGCCCGCATAGATAGACTTGCCCCGGCAAACGAACCGTATGGCATCTATGACATTGACGATGATTATGTATTGCAGACTTGTCTTGAAAATGGAGCACTATGGGATTATGGGCACGGAACACCGTTTTACGGCTGGCATATCTCCAACCTGCGCATCTACGACGCGCCGCGAGAGTTGAGCGAGTTTGAACGCCCCTACGAATGCAATGAATGCGACGCGAAATGGGCGACCGAATGCAACGCTTGCCACGAAGAAGGCAAAATCAAGCGCCCGCCGCAGAGCTGGTGCTATGTGGAGGAGGACACCTGATGATTAACGCACGCATTGACAAGAGCATAAAGCAATTTGACGTGGAAGGGACCCCGGCGGACGTTGTGGTCGAGTTTGGGTACATGATCAACCAGTATTGCTCAGCGGTAAAAAAATGCTGCCCGCAGGTCCTGCCGGCCTTGCGAGAGGCCTTTGCGGCCCTTACTGCGCCGGATAGCCCGGTGTGGACCCTGGACGAGAATGTGGAGGGGATTTTTGTGAGCAAGAAGGTGGGCGAATGAAGGTCTACATATCCTAAAGACTGCAGCCCACGAGCTGACCCACTTCATCCAGGCCAACAGCGCCCAGTATGAGGCACTGAAGTCCTTCGTGGTGAACAAGCTGACCCATGAGGAGGGGGTGAGCTTTGAAGACCTGGTGGCGGATAAACAGCGCCGGGAGCCGGGCCTGGACTACGACGAGGCCGTGGACGAGGTAGTGGCCGACGCCTGCGAGATGATGCTCAAAGACAGCACGGCGGTGGAGCAGCTGGCAAAGGAAAACCGCAGCCTGGCGGAAAAGATCCGGGACTGGCTGCGGGAATGGGTGGAAAACCTAAAGATCGCCCTGGAGGGCCTGCAGGCGGACCGCACGGAGAGCCGCGCCATGATGCAATACGCCCAGGAGCTGCAGGAAATTTGGGACAACGCCCTAATGGACGCCGCCAGGAATAACCGGGGGGCGGCGCGTGAGGCAGCTCCGGCGGAGAGCCGGCAGCAGGCACGGATCGGGACCAGTGAGAGCATCAAGCCGGGCGAAAAGCCCTTGAAAGGTATGCGCGACGATGATAAAATGGGAGCGGTTAATGCTTCATTGAAGGAGGATTTGGAAAATGGAAAAGCACGAAAGGAAGACAGAGGAGCTTTCCTTCGAAGAGCGGTGGAAGAAGGCTATCAAGTCTTTGAGGGAAAATCCGCAGCTTACGGATACCGATCCGTTCGCTGGGAATATGCCAGAGAAAATGCCCGACAGATTCAAAAAGAACTAACTGAGCTGGGCATCGATGCGGAGATTGTCGACGGCGACATTCTCTGGAACCTGGATGGAATCTCGTCTGCGAGGAGGGTTCCACAAGCTACTGCGGTTGAAAAGGAGAGAATTCTAATCAACACTGCTGCGTCGCTGGCTCCGAGAAATATTGCAGGACATGAGGCATTCCACTTGTGGTATGGACTTTCGGCGAGAAGAGCCTTTGAGGATGTTGTGACTGATAACTTAAACTTCTCCAGCAAGGAATTTATAGGATATCAGTCAGCGATTTCCGAGGCGTATCTTGGTGACGAGGCAGACTTGTCCGATGAGACGCAGTACACGAAACTGATGGAGGAGATTATTGCCTACATCAGCGGAGATATCCACGAAGGTGTGAACGACGACCTGCTTCGGCCCATGTTCCGCGACTACGACGCTGTTAAGGCTGCATGGGTAAAACTGTGTAAAGACCGCACTGGCGGCGAGGTGCGGTTCTCTGTGCGGGAGAGCTTTTCCAAGGAGATCGACAGCTGGGCCAAGGAAGGCATGCCGGAGGGCGTGCGGTTCACCCTGGGCAGCACGGGGCCGGTGCTGCAGGGCCTGGGCGCCATCGAGAGCGACATCTACATGGAGGGGGACAAGATCCAAAAGATCCTGCAGGACCACCCGGAGATGACGCTGGCGGAAATCAAAAAGGTCCCCCAAATTCTGGAGGACCCAGCCATGGTGCTGAAAAGCAAAACCAGGACCAACAGCCTTGTGGTGCTGGGGACATACCGGGCGCAGAACGGAAGGCCAATTTTGGCAGCGATGGATCTCCTTCCGAGAGGGAAGGGCTTTGTTGTAGACGGGATGCAAAAAGTGACCAGCGCATACACGAAAACGGAAAGCCAAACTGCTACGGCAGAGCAAGTAGGAAGAAAATTCCTGATGGGTAGCGATGTCTTGTTTGCGGACAAAAAAAGAACCGCTGCGGTTCTTCGGCCTATGGGCATCTTAGCGCCCATAGATCTTCTCCGCAACGGTTACATAGGTAGTATATCCTACAAAAAAGGTTTTGTCAACATCCAAGGCGTGCCATTTTCTTCCGTGGTAAAAATTGAAACGGATAATAGAGCCCAAAACCAGCAGCGCGACCCGCGGCTGTCGGACCGGGACGTGCTGCGCATGGCGGCGGACATGGCCCAAAGGGACAGGAGCCAGCGATGGAGCGTGGAGGACCTGAACCGGTTTGACGTACTCCGGCGGAAGCTGGTGCAGCTGGACGAGGCCAACGCAGAGCTGGAGGCCCTGCAGGAGGAGCGGGAGACTCTCTTGGCCGGCCGGAAGGCGAAAGAGCTGACCAAGGACGAGCGGTTTGAGCTGGCCCAAAACAGGAACCGCACCGAGACCCAAAAGGGCAGGATCCAACGGCTGGAGGCGGAGGCCTATAAGCTCGAGTCCGTGCCGCAGGTAAAGGCGCTGCTGAAAAAATCCCGGAGTATTGTGGAGCGAGAGGCGGACAGCAGGGCCCGGGCTGAATTCCGGGAGGCGCGGGAGAAGCAGGAAATGCTGGACGTGACCCGGCGGAAGGTGGAGCGCAACGCCAAACGCCTGCTGGAGTACATGAACACCAACACCGACAAGAAGCACATCCCGGAGGCGCTGAAGAAGCCCATCGGGGAGCTGCTGGAGTCGCTGAACTTCTACTCCAACTCCGCAAGAAAGGGCGGGCGCAAGACCCGGGCGGACCAAAGGTACTGCGAGGCGATGCAGGGCCTGCAGAACGCCCTGGCGGCACAGAAGCTGTTCGACGATACGGGAGAGGGGACAGACCTGTTCCAGGGGTATCTGGACCTTCCGGCGGGATTTGAGAGCATGCTGGGCGTGCATGTGGACCGGGTAAAGCTGGCCATGGAGAAGCACCCCCTGAAAACGGACATTGTGCGGGAAATGGACCTGAATGACCTGAAGGAGCTGGACGTGATCCTGTCGGTCATGAGCCGCAGCGTGACCAAAATGAACGAGATGTTCGTGAACCGGCGATTTGCCTATGTGGCGGATGCGGCGGAGGACTCCATTGAAGCGATGGACCGCCTGGGGCAGCACCAGGACAAGGCGAAGGGCGTGGAGCAGTTCGCCTTGTGGGACAACACGCTGCCGTGGTATGCCTTCCAGCGCTTCGGCGAGGGCGGCAAGGCCGTATTCGAGGGGCTGCAGGACGGATGGGACAAGCTGGCCTTTAACATGAAGATCATCCTGGACTTCCGCCGAAACCTCATCAAGGATGTCGTGGCCAGGAAGTGGGACACCGAGACACACAAGGTGGAGCTGACCGACCCGGACGGCGCAACGGTGACCGCTACACTGACAACGGCGCAGCTGATGAGCCTGTATTGCCTGTCCAAGCGCAAGCAGGCCCTGGGGCATCTGCTGGGCGGCGGCATCCGGCCGGCGGCCATTGAGCTGACGGACACCCTGGGAGACAGGATCCGCAAGCGCAGCCTGACACAGGATAAGCAGTATAAGCTGACGGAGGAATCCCTGGGGCAGCTGCTGAAGCTGCTGACGCCGGAACAGAAAAGAATTGCGGACGCCATGCAGAAGTTCATGACGGAGCAGGGATCGGCCTGGGGCAACGCCGTGACCATGGCCCGCTTCGGCTACCGCGGCTTTACCGAGCAGAACTATTTCCCCATCGAGACGGATTCGCAGGACCGGCAGGCCAAGACCGGGGACGCCAAGGAGGGGAGCCTGTACCGGCTGCAGAACATCTCGGCGGTGAAACCGCTGGTGAAAAATGCGAATAATATTTATCTTTCCCCCAGCCGGCAGACGGACAACCGCTATGCCTATGGCAACACCACGGAAGGAGAGCAGTGCCCCAAAATCGCCGAGGCCTGCCGGGCAGCGTTGGTACGCACCGGCAAGTTTAATGTGATGGTGGCCAGCCCCTCTGAAGGCATTGCCGCCCGCTGTGCTGCCTCCAATCAGTTTGGGGCAAAGGCGCATATCCCCATCCACACCAATGCCTTTAACGGCAAGGTCGGCGGCACCAGGATCTTCTGCTACAATACCCGGGGCGAGGGCTACAAAATCTCCAATGCGATTTTTAAGCGCCTGGCCCCCATTACCCCCGGCACCAGTGAGAGCGTGCAGGTTAACGATTACGATGAGATCGTGATCCCCAGCGCACCCACGGCCTATGTGGAGTGCGAGTTCCACGACAACGCCGCCACCGCCCAGTGGATCGTGGAGCATACCGCCGACATCGGCGAGGCCATCGCCCGGGGCATCTGCGACTACTTCGGCGTGACCTACAAGGCCCCGGAGCAGCCCAAGCCAGCAGCCACCACCGACAAGCTCTACCGGGTGCAGGTGGGCGCTTTTGCCAGCCGCGCCAATGCCGAGAAGATGCTCCAGCGGCTGAAAGATGCCGGATTCGATGGGTATATCCGGTAATTACATAATAGCCACAGTCAAAAGCCGTGCCTAACAGGGCGCGGCTTTTATATTTTACACAAAAAGCTGGAGGAGGTTTGTGCAACTTGCGTGTTGCGTCGCATGTGCGGAGGAAGTACACTATAAGTACAACAAAGAACGGAAAGGATTTAAAATGAACACTGAACGTCTCGATATTCGGATTGCGCCGGATCTCAAAGCCCAGCTGCAGGCCGCCGCAGAAGCGGATGGCCGCAGCGTGTCAAACTACATCGAAATGCTGATTAAACGGGAGCTGAAAAAGGGAAAATATGGCAAAGAGGAATAATCATGAATATCCGCCGCTGTCACTGCTAAAAGAAACCACCAGCGCATTCCCAACCGCGTGGGCCGATATGGAGCGATTCCACGCCGCAAATGGGCAGGGCGGGCTACCGTCATGGACGGCATGGTGCTATGCACCTATGGCCGCAGCCTGTGCGGCGGCATCCAGGGCCTACCCTGACACATACGACGGTCGCGCGGACGCAATCCAGGCCGCACAGGTTATTGCAGCCTTGGCCCCTTGGCGGATGGCAAAAGAGGTATTTGTGATGGATGCGGATATGCAGAGGCTGCTCTTTGAGCAGGCGGACGATCTAAAACTGGACCCCGAAGCGCTTATGCATTTGCCATATCCATGCTTTTATGTGCAGTTTGCGCCAGGTACAGAGTTCTGGGGGACACCGTATCACGGCTTTTTTGCCCACTTGGAATATGATGCCAACACACAGGAGCGAGAACTCCGGCTTCTTTTTTTGATGACGGACGGGCAAACGGCCGGCGTCCCCATACACATAGATGCGGGAACGATAGAGGAAAGCATCCAGCGGACACTGAATGAAGCATACGCCAATGTGCCGGATGGTCAGCACGAATTACGCCGCGCGCTATTTACGGAGGCAAAAGCGCAAAGCGAGACTGCACAGGTCTATAGCCGGGCCCTGCAGCTCGTCCTCTATCTCTGTGCGCAGAACGCAGAGATTGCACCAAACTCGGAACAGGCAGTCTACACCCGGAGGGCTGCAACGATCAAGGACCGCTACGCTGAGATCCGGAAGTGGGATGTGGGCGTGCGGATCGGCAATGCTGTAAGAGCGCATCGGAAAAAGATCGCATTAAGCGCCGGCCCCGGTGGGACGCACAGCTCGCCGCGGCCCCATATGCGGCGTGGGCATTGGCACAGCTTTTGGACCGGCTCCAAATCTGCGCCGGAAGAACGCAAACTGATCCTGAAATGGGTGGCCCCAACATTTGTGTGCGCTACCGAGGACGATACGCCCGTTACGCTGCATCATGTTTTTGGGGAAAAGGGGAAATCTAACCACTGAAGACGGTAAAAAACAAGAGACAGGCACCAACAAGTGCCTGCCTCTTGTTTTTGTATTTGTAGTTTAATGGTGTAAGGGCCACCATACTGACTGATAATGACCGCCGCCAGCTTCGGATTGGGGTTTGCGATGCGCACAGGATACTGCAGCTTTTTTTCATACACAAACATCAGCTATTTCCTCCTTCGTCCCAGGGCCACGGGTCATTGAGCCAGCGGTAGCTCCCGGGTGTTATATCGGTTTGCAGCACCGGCCCATAGGTTTCCTGGTAGCGCTTGCGCCCCTCCTGGGCCAGGGCAATATAGCTCCAATACAGCTCCAGTGCTTCCTTGTCGTCGGCATGGGTCGTCAGGTATAACCCCAACTCATCCACGGCAAAATCAAGAGCCATCAGTTCGGAAAGCGCACTGTTCACGGCTGGAAACCGGCTCTTTAGTTCCCGCTGAAATGGCAGGTCCAGACCGGGAAACAGCGTCCCCTGCTGCAGGGCTTCGCGCCGGTCATACTGCTTGGGATTTTTGCCCTGCATGGGGATATAGGGAAAAGCCAACGATGCACAAGCACCTGGCAGCGAGCCCTGCTGCATTGTGCAGTTGGCTGTCTCCATCCCTGCAACTGATTTTTCCGAATACAAATACTTCTCCTCCTTATAGAGTTCTGTTCCGCTTAGGAACAACCCATTTTATGCCGGGGCAAAAGAATAGGGGACAGGGGATTCCAAAACGCTGCCAAATATGATAGAATAGCTTTGAATCAGAGCGCATATATTGACCCGAAAGGGGTGCTGCGCTGTGATCGTATTAATGAAAAAAAGAACAGCCGCCGTGATCTGCGGGGCAATAATTCTTGCGGCGGCTGCCGCCGTATATGTTTGTTCTGTGTACCGGGACAAGCCGGCGGTCTCTCCGGAACCGGTCACCGCGCAGGCGGTCCTGGTAATAGACGCCGGTCACGGCGGGGAAGACGGCGGAGCTGTGTCCGCATCGGGCGTGCCGGAGAGTCACATCAATTTGGCTATCGCGCAAAAAATGCAGCTGCTGCTTGCCTTTGTGGGCCGGGAGACCATCATGACCCGGGAAGGGGAGGAGGCCATATACTCTCCGGACGCGCAGACCCTGCGGGAGAAAAAGGTATCCGATCTGTCCAACCGAGTCAAACTGGTGAATGATACCGCCGGGAGCATACTCCTCAGCATCCACCAAAACAGCCTGCCCGGCAGCAAGGTGCGCGGCGCACAGGTTTTCTATAACACGGTGGAGCCGGCGCAGCAGATGGCCGTCTCCGTGCAGCAGGCACTGAACAGCGCCGTCAACCAGGGCCATGGGAAAAATGCCAAACAGATGGATGATTCCATATATCTCATGAAGAATATCCGCAGACCCGGGATCCTGGTGGAGTGCGGATTTCTATCCAACCCCGCAGAAGCGGAGCTTCTGCAAACGGACGATCACCAGCGGCGTCTTTCCGCCGCCATCGTGTCCGGATATTTACAGAGCAGAACGGAGAATCGACAATGAAGGCGAAAACCATATTCTACTGTACAGAATGCGGAAATGAAACGCCCAAGTGGGCCGGGCGCTGCAGCGCCTGCGGTGCCTGGAACTCCATCGTAGAGCAGCCGGAGGAAAAACGTCCCTCCGGTAAGTCAAAAAACCTTTTAAACAGGCTCCCTGTAAAGGCAGAAAGCATTACAGATTTGCGTGAGGATGAGGAGATCCGATTTTCCACCGGCATGGGCGAGTTGGACCGCGTTTTGGGCGGCGGTGCCGTGAAAGGCTCCCTGGTCCTGGTAGGCGGCGCCCCCGGAATCGGCAAATCCACCCTGATGCTGCAGATCTGCAAGAAGCTGGGCGAGCAGTTTCGCGTGCTGTACATATCCGGTGAGGAGTCTGTCCACCAACTGAAGCTGCGCGCCAAGCGGCTGCAGGCAGAGAGCAGCAGCCTTTATGTCCTGTCCGAGACGAATCTGGGTGACGTGCTGGAGTGCGTGCAGCAGGAGCAGCCGGATGTTCTCATTGTGGACTCCATTCAGACCCTGTATAACGACGAGCTGAACTCTCCGGCAGGCAGCGTGGGCCAGGTGAAGGACTGCACCATGAAGCTGATGCAGCTGGCCAAAGAGGGAAATGTGACTGTTTTCGTCATAGGCCACGTGAATAAGGACGGCTTCATTGCCGGGCCAAAGGTTTTGGAGCACATGGTGGACTGCGTCCTCTACTTTGAGGGGGAGCAGCACATGGCCTATCGGATCCTCCGGGCCGCCAAAAACCGTTTCGGTGCCACCAACGAGATCGGCGTGTTTGAGATGCTGGATAGCGGCCTGCGGGAGGTGGCGAATCCTTCGGAAATGCTCCTCTCCGGCCGTCCTGAGGATGCCCCCGGCTCCTGCGTCACCTGCGTGATGGAAGGCGCGCGGCCGGTCCTTGCCGAGGTGCAGGCCCTGGTGGCCCCGTCCAACGCCAACTATCCCCGCCGCACCTGTAACGGCTTGGATTCCAACCGGGCCGCCATGCTCCTGGCGGTGCTGGAAAAGCGCGGCGGGCTGAAGGTCTCCCAATGTGATGCCTACTTCAATATCATCGGCGGCCTGACCTTAGACGAGCCCGCCTCCGACCTGGCTGTTCTCACCGCCGTTGCCTCCAGCTATTTAGATAAGCCCATTCCCACCAAACTGGCGGCTATGGGGGAGGTAGGCCTTTCCGGCGAGATACGCAGCATCAGCCACATGGAGCAGCGCTTGGCCGAAGTGCAGCGCCTGGGCTTCACCCGCTGCATTATCCCGGCACAGCAGGCGGATAAGCTCCGCGCACCGGGAAAGCTCCAGCTGATCCCGGTAAAGAACGTCGGCCAGGCCCTCCGGCTGCTTGCCGGCAAAGACGGTATGTGATCAATAAAAAAGGCGGACAAAACTGTCCGTCTTTTTCATTGGCCATATCATTCGATCCCATCTTCTCTGTATTTCAAATAATCCAAAAAATGCTTCATGGCGGGGGAGATATAGGATCCTTTCGGTAGGACAACGCCAATTTTTCTTGGGTAATCCTCTTGGAGCGGTCGAATGACGACCCGAAAAGGGATCCGCCGCAGAATCAATTCAGGTAATATGCTGACACCTAGACCGCTTTCGACCATGGACAAGACTGCATAATCATTCCAAGTCTTAAAGAACACATTGGCAGACATGTGATACATCTCCAGCAGCTGCGAGACATCGGCTTTGGATTTGTTGTTTTCTACCAGCAAAAATGGTTCATTGCTCAAATCCTTTAACGAAACAAAGTCCCTTGAAGCCAATGGGTGCCCCACAGGCAAGACGACCCGGAGCGGGTCATCTGCCAAGGGAATTACCTCCAGTGCGGATGTAGGGTCGATTCTCATAAAGGCACAGTCAACCTGACCGTTGTTGATCCAATGTGTCAAATCCTCATAATCCCCCATAAGAAGCTCATATTCAATGCCGGGGAAGTCCTGCCGAAAAAACCGGATCACATTAGGAAGCCAGTGCGTTGCAATACTGGATACTGTGCCGATGCGGATGACCCCGGTTTGGGCTCCTTGCAGATCCATAACCTGCAAAGAAAAATTTTCGTACTCACGGCACAGCGCTTTTGCATATGGAAGAAGCGCTGTGCCCTCAGCGGTCAGTGTTATGCCCGACCGTGAACGGATCAACAGTGGCATGCCGCATTCCCGCTCCAGATCATTCACCATGCGGCTGACGCCGGACTGGGAGTAATTCAAATGCTCTGCTGCCCTGGTAAAGCTCCCATAAAACGCTGTTTTCACAAAAGCCAAATATTTTAAAATATTTAAATCCATTGATCGTCACCTCATAACAATTTGTGCTGCACTGTATGAATAATATTCGCTTTTCAAATGTTAGTCTCTATTGTATACTTAAAGCAAATGAAACGCAACCCAATTGGGAGGATATATGAAACGCGCGTATAGAAACTTATTTATTTCGCTCTTTCTCTTTGGAAGCAACGGTATTGTTGCAAATCAGATCCATACAGACAGTATAGAGATTGTCTTCTTTCGCTGTATGCTGGGCAGTCTCTTATTGACGGTAATATTCAGAACACAAGGCAACAGGGTAAAAATAGATTTTCGAAACAAAAATGTCAGATTGCTGATTTTCTCCGGTATAGCTATGGGCGTGAGTTGGGTCTTTTTGTTTCAGGCATACACACAGATCGGTGTGGGCGTGTCTACACTGCTGTATTACTGCGCCCCTGTTTTTGTAATCGCATTGTCCCCTTTATTATTTTCAGAAAAAATAAGCACTGTAAAGGCAATTTCCTTTGCAGTCGTGCTTTGCGGGATTATCTTGCTTAACGGACATTTCGTTCTGGCTGGAAGGTGCTGGGCGGGTGTTTTTACGGCACTTGCATCGGCCATCGCATATGCGGGGATGATTATCCTGAACAAGAAAGCCAAAGATGTGAGCAGCGTAGAAAGGGCCATCATTCAGCTGCTTTCCGCGTGCTCCATAGTGACCGTTTTCATGGTTGCCAGGCAGGGTGTTTATTTTCAATTAAGCTGGACCGATGTCCCTTGGATCTGTATTCTCGGTTTTTTAAATACCGGTATTGGCTGCTGGCTTTTTTTCTCATCCATAGCGCAGTTATATGCGCAGACCATATCGATCTGCGGATATATGGAGCCTCTTTCCGCGGTGGTTTTCTCCGCTTTGCTGCTGCATGAGAAACTTTCTTCTCTCCAAGTTTTGGGCGCATTCTTGATTATCAGCGGCGCCCTGTGCAGTGAGTTATTGAACAAAGTGAGGGAGCCAGCCGCACAAAAAGACGGGTAGGCGTTCGCCTACCCGTTAACTTATTTTTTCTCTTTCAGATTCTGATCCAGCGGTTTTTTTCCGGCCACGGCCCGGTAGTGGTTGATCTTGTCCACCCGGCGCTGGTGCTTCATAGCCTTCGCCTTGTCCTTGGCTTTCTTTTCGCGCATCTGCTGGTCCTTTTTCTTCTTGTCCCAGTATTCGCTCTTTTCGTCTTTTTCAAGATCCTTGTACTTTTCCGGATGGCGGGCCCAGTCGATCCGGTAATAGAGCAGGCCAAAGAATAGCAGCGCACCCACCCCGATGACAGCGTAAAAGAATATATTCCAAATCATAGCCCAACCTCCCAATGTATTGTTTATAGTATACAGCATAGGCAGGCGAATTACAAGTCAATTCTTTTAATCCGCCATAGCATAAGATTTTCTGTTGTTTTTACCGTAAATTGGGCGTATAATCAGCTTATAAAAATCCTGTATACAGGGAGGAAGAAAGTATGTTTACAACCTTTAAGGAAATCGAGTCCTATGTTCTGTCTCAGAATATGAAAAAGCGCATCGCTCTGGCCAACGCCCATGACGAACCGGCCCTGAGCGCTGTGGTCAATGCCAAGCGCAGAGGCGTGGTGGAGGGTACGCTCATCGGTAAAAAGGCCGAGATCATCCAGATGCTCCACGACATGGGCGAGAGCGAGACCGATTACGAGATCATCGACTTTGACGGCGAGGAGCTGGAATCCGCCAAAATTGCCATTAAGCTGGTGAAGGAAGGGAAGGCCGACATCCCCATGAAGGGCATCCTGCAGACCTCCAACTTCGCCCGCGCCATCCTGAACCGTGAGACCGGCCTGATCCCCGCCAGCGGCCGCCGTCTGGTGAGCCAGTGCGGCATTTTCGAGTACGAGGGCCGCTTCATCATGATCACCGATGCCGCCATCAACATCAATCCCGATGTGGAGACGCAGATCGGCATCGTGGAAAATGCCCTGCCCGTGGCCAAGGCCCTGGGCAACGATTGCCCCAAGGTAGCCGTCCTCTCCGCCGTTGAGAATGTCACCGAGAAGATGGCCAGCACCGTCACCGCCGCTGAGATCGCCAAGCGTGGCGTTCCCGGCTGCATCATTTCCGGCCCCCTGGCTTTGGACGGCGCTATTTCCATGGAATCTGTGAAGCATAAGGCCATCCACGACCCCGTGGCCGGCCAGGCGGATATCCTGCTGGTTCCCTTCATCGAGATCGGCAATGTGCTCTACAAGGCCTGCACCTACATAGCCGGCAAGACCATGGCCAGCACCATCTGCGGCGCCTCCTGCCCGGTGGTCATCACCAGCCGTGCCGATACGCCTGACAGCAAGTATTACTCCATCCTCATGGCCGTCCTGCGCTGCATCAAGGGTTGCTGAAATCACAAGAAAAATACCGGGAAGCATATTGCTTCCCGGTATTTTTTCTGCACAAAAAGGGGAGGAGAGACCCCTAATCAGGAAATTTAGGCACCTCAGCCGGTGCTTTTGGCTTTTTTTGATGTTGCAGAGGGTAGAGAAGTCCTGCAATAGAGGTGCCTTATGAGCTGTCCCGATGCGGTAAGAAAAACCAGCGTGTGTGTACACAGGCACACACGCTGGTTTCGATAAACGTTGCTATCGTTGAGCAACTATTCCGGTAGACACTGCATCCACGTTGGCCACCGTAAATAACAAACTAAACAAGAACAGTTATTTTGTTTAGTTGACGCGTTAGACGTGTCCGGTATGCCCATCAGACAGCCCAGGGAGGTGCAGCCGCTTTCAAATCTTCCCATACTGTCAATTAAACAAAATAAAAATTTTGTTTAATTGGATGGAGGAGAAAAACATATATGACTGGAAAAATAAACTATACCATGCTATACTACTAAATAGCACAGCGCTTCACATTTGATATGAATCACCCGGAGGTTTACCTATATGGCTATGGATTACCGCGCGGATTCACCCAGGATCCTGCTGGAATTTTTATCTTACCACGAGACGGTCAAGGCGCACTCGCAAAAAACTGTGGATGAATATTATCTGGATCTTCGCAACTTCCTGCGGTACATCAAGCAGCTCCGCGAGCCGGAGCTCGCGGGCTGCGAATTGGATCAGATCGACATCCGTGATATTGGCATTGAATTTATCAGCTCTATCACGCTGACGGATGTTTACAGCTACCTGGCGTACCTCAGCCGCGAGCGACCCCGGCAGCCCAACAGCGAAAATTCTGCCAAGGGCCTTTCGGCGGCATCCCGGGCCCGGAAAGTTGCTACACTTCGTTCATTTTTTAACTATCTATGCAACAAGGTACATCTGCTGCCGGAAAACCCGATCCGGGACATTGATTCACCGAAAATCAAAAAATCACTTCCCCACTATCTGACCCTGGATGAAAGCATCCAGCTTTTGGAAAGTGTGGATGGACCGAATCGGGAGCGTGATCTTTGCATCCTGACGTTTTTCCTGAACTGCGGGCTGCGGATCTCCGAGCTCATCGGCCTGAATCGATCCGATATTCAGGATGACGCCCTCCGGGTGCTGGGCAAAGGCAACAAAGTGCGCATTGTCTACCTGAATGAGGCCTGCAAGGATGCGCTGGACGCATATCTGAAGGTGCGGCCTGTGGTGGGCGGAAAAGATCAGGACGCCCTGTTTGTTTCCCGCAATCACCAGAGAATCAGCCGGGCTACTGTACACAACCTGGTAAAAAAACACCTGGCAGACGCCGGACTGGACAGCCAAATGTATTCCGCGCACAAGCTGCGCCACACCGCCGCGACCCTCATGCTGCAAAACGGCGTGGATGTAAAGGCCGTGCAGGAAGTTCTGGGGCACGAACACCTGAATACCACGGAGATTTATACGCACATTGACAATGAATCCCTCCGGATTGCTGCAAAGGCAAACCCCTTGTCACATGTTAAAATCAAAGGAAAAATCGAGGAATAAGTCTTCCTTTCCCCCCTCCCTGCCGATGGAAAATATTGTACGGGCGCCGGCATGGGCTATTAACTTTTGCGGGGCAGATTCAACGTATCCGCAAGTTTCTACAGGTGTTGCCGCAGACAGTGGCGCTCTCAACGCTTGAATAGCACAGAGCCCCCTCGTGAGAATCGACCTCACGAGGGGGCTTAAATATAATTCTGCGTAAAGCCGGATTCTCTATCTCTTTCCATTTAAAAACTCATTTACTCTCTGCACTGGGAATTTATCTTCAATATCCACCAGTTCAAATAAATTTAATGGCAATTTCTCTTCTCCTATCAGCGAAAGATATTCAGTGACAGCTCTGCGGTCAATCTTAATTTTCCCATGCCCAGCCCAATGGCGATTACTTTCCGCCTTTTTTATTCCGGAAATCCAATATTCATCACCATTTTCAATGTCTATATAGTTTGAATAGTTACCAATTTTCTTCTGAAAAGCACGGTCGTTAAAATAAACTGTTTTCTTGCTTTTTGAAGTCCTGACATATCCAATCCACGCCGGCCCGTCATCAGAATATCCCGTCTTGAGTTCAATATACATCAAATTGTTAATCAACCTTAATCCCTCCAACCTCTGATTTATAAATCTCAGTTACAATACGTATCGCGTTGACACATCAATTATAAGTAAAAAAGCGTTGCAGCGCAATGGTTTTGGGCTAAAAGGCATGTTAAAAGCTGGGCTTTTAGTCATTTGGAGTTATATCCCTCGAAAGTTTTGGGCAATGAAGTCTCAAGTAAAAACTTTGGATAGCTCAGGCACGGCAAATCTTGACTTTACTCGGCAAATGATGTACCATATTTTTGTATGCAATATATTGAATTGGAGGTTTCTCATGAATACGGCTGAACTTTCCAAAATCTGCAGGCAGGTGCGCCGCGACATCATCACTATGACGGCCAATGCCGGCAGTGGGCATCCCGGTGGTTCCCTGTCTGCCGTGGAGCTTATGACCAGCGTTTTTTATAACCACATGCGGCTGGATCCCAAGAATCCCAAGTGGGATGGGCGGGACCGCTTTGTGCTCAGCAAGGGCCACAGTGCCCCCTGCTACTACGCGGTTTTGGCCAGCCTGGGCTTTATTGACCGCAGCGAATACGCCAACTTCCGCCAGCTCCACAGCATCCTGCAGGGACATCCGGACTGCAAGAAGGTTCCCGGCGTGGATGCCTCCACCGGCTCCCTGGGCCAGGGCTGCTCCATCGCTGTGGGCATGGCTTTGGGCGCCAAAAAGCTGGGCAAGGACACGCAGGTCTTTACCCTGCTGGGTGACGGCGAGTGCCAGGAGGGGCAGATTTGGGAGGCATTTATGTCCGCCGCTCACTACAAGCTGGACAATCTGACGGTCATCATCGACAACAACGGCCTGCAGATCGACGGCAGCAACGACGAGGTCATGTCCCTGGGCGACCTGCCCGCCAAGATAAAGGCTTTCGGCTTTGATCTGTACGAGGTCAACGGCCATGACCTGGACGCCGTTGAGGCGGCTTTGGCCGCGCCTCACACGCCCGGCGTACCCAAGTGCATCCTGGGGCACACGGTCAAGGGCAAGGGCGTTTCCTTTATGGAGAATCAGGTGGGCTGGCACGGCAAGGCGCCCAACGCCGAACAGCGCGAGCAGGCATTGAAGGAACTGGAGGGCTGAAACCATGAGTGAAAAAATCGCAACCCGTGAAGCTTACGGCAAGGCTCTTGTAGAGCTGGGCGCTGCCAATGACAAGATCGTCGTCCTGGACGCCGACCTGGCCGGCGCTACCATGACCAAATATTTCAAGGCCGCCTATCCCGACCGCTTCTTCGACTGCGGCATTGCCGAGTGCAACATGATGGACATCGGTGCAGGCCTGTCCACCATGGGGCTGATCCCCTTCTGCTCCACCTTTGCCATGTTCGGTGCAGGCCGGGCCTATGAGCAGATCCGCAACTCCATTGCCTACCCCAAGTTCAACGTGAAGATCTGCTGCTCCCACGCCGGCGTTTCCGTGGGCGAGGACGGCGGCAGCCACCAGTGCCTGGAGGACATCGGCCTCATGCGGCTGATCCCCGGGATGACGGTCATCGTCCCCGCCGATGCCAATGAGGCCCGCAAGGCCACCTTCGCCCTGGCGGAGTTCCAGGGGCCTGCCTATATGCGCACCGCCCGCCTGGCCACCCCTGTATTCGAGGAGGACTATCCCTTTGAGATCGGCAAGGCCAACGTGCTCCGCGAGGGTAAGGATGTGGCTATTTTTGCCTGCGGCCTGATGGTAGCTGAGGCTTTGGAAGCTGCCAAGCTGCTGGCTGATGAGGGCGTGGATGCAGCGGTCATCAACGTGCACACCATCAAGCCCATCGACGCCGCCTGCGTCACGGAATACGCCCAAAAGTGCGGCAAGGTGGTCACTGTGGAGGAGCACAGCGTCATCGGCGGCCTGGGCGATGCGGTGGCCGAGGTCCTCATGGGTAAGGTCAACTGCAAGTTCAAGAAAATCGGCGTGAATGACCAGTTTGGTCAGTCCGGCAAGGCGGCTGATGTGCTGCGGGAGTACGGGCTTACCGGCGACCAGATCGCGGTCTCCATAAAGGAAATTCTCTGAAGTACAACTTAAAAAACTCCCGACGGATTTTATCCGTCGGGAGTTTTTTCTGTTATGCGCGGGGGTGCGCCTTTTGATAGACGTCCTTCAGCTGTTTTTTAACGATATGCGTATAGATCTGTGTGGAGGAAATATCCGCATGGCCCAGCATCTCCTGAATGGAATGGAGGTCCGCGCCGTTTTCCAGCAGGTGCGCCGCAAAGGAGTGGCGCAGCATATGGGGCGTGATGTCTTTCTTGATATCTGCTTTTTCCTGGTAGAATTTGATGATCTTCCAAAAGCCCTGGCGGGTCATTCGCTCGCCGTTCATATTGACGAACAAGGCCTTTTCCTCATCATTGGTGACGATGCGCTCCCGGATGTGCTGCACATAATCCTGCAGCGCCTTCACCGCGCCGGGGTACAGAGGGATGCTCCGCTCTTTCCCTTTGCTGCGGCACACAACGAGGCCGGCGGGCAGATTCAGGTCATCCACGTCCAGGTCGATCAGCTCCGAGACCCGGATGCCGGTGGCATACAGCAGCTCCAGCATGGCATGATCCCGAAAGCCCTTTTCATCCACGCACTTCGGCTGCTCCAAAAATAGCTCTACTTCCTTATTGGTCAGGATCTCCGGATATTTTCGCTGCACCTTCTGCGCTTTCAGCGCGGCAGTGGGGTTGGTTTTTATGTAACCCTTGGCAAACATGTAGGCATAAAAAGATTTGGAGGAGGCCAGAAACCGGCTCATGGTGGCCGGAGACTTGCCCAACTGCTCCAACCGCTTCACATACTCCTGCAAAAGGATGTTCTTGGCGCGCTTCAGGTCGGTCTTCTTCTGCTTGAGCCACTGGTCATACTGACTCAGATCCCGCATATAGGAGCTGACAGTGTTTGCGGACATGCGCTTTTCAGTTGTGAGATAGCTGCGGTAGAGCGCCAAATAATCCGTCACACTCTCACCTCCCTTTCATGAAATATGCAGCAGCGCAAAGGCTGCCAGCTTGGGTACAAATGTTAGTTCTACCATGACGCCCAGCGCCAGGAGCGCGGGATAAACAAATAAAAAGCGGAGCCGATTGCTCTCACGTTTCCGCCCGGACCGGGTCATTCGCCGCCCGGAGCTCTCCTCACCCGCGGAACGGCCCAGCAGGGCCAAAGAAAGTGAGACCGGCAGAACGAAAAGAAGCCGGACACCGAAAACGCAAAGAGAAACAAGCACGCCCGTCCGGCCCAGCGCCAGTGTCAGGCTGGACACAGCAAAGGACAGAAGGAAGCCCTCTAACAGGAAAACACCGCAATGCCAATAGAACGCGCGGCGAAATGACCGGCAAAGAAAAACCACGCAGGGCACCCGGTAATAGGCGGCGGCAACGCTTAAAACGGAAGCGGCCGTGATGGCGCCGCCGGAGGACAGGACCTCCGCATACCGGGTCAGATAGGTCCGGATCTCCGCGTCGATGCCCATGGCACGGCAGGAAAAATATCCGGCGATACCACCCAGCAAAAAGGAAACACTAAAAAAGAAGACCGCCGGATCGATCCGAGGCCCGACTCTCGCAGCCCTGGGCAAACGACTTTTTCTCATGTGATACTCACCTCGTGATATTCTATGAGACGAGCATCTTCTTTAGAAGAAAACATCTATACTATAAGCCTTTTTCCTCAAAAGGGCAAGAGAAATGCGGCAGATTCCGCATTTTCTCTATTTATGCCAAAATATTATGTAAACTGCGTTATGTTAACTGCATCAACAAGAGAGCGGAGCGGTTCGTCCAGCCTGTTTTTTATCCAAATATTGTTCCTCCCGAGATGTACCACACAACATCTTGCGTCCCATAAGAAAGTGATCGAATCCTGGCGGCGGGAGAAAAATATTTGACCGTTTCGCATTTTTGGTAAAATTGACTATTAGTGTCCTTTGTGTGCCCTCCCCCTACGGGATTTAGGTTTCCTTTTGGCGCGCTTTCTTTTGCCGTCCGGCATCAATGCCGCCAAGGCCGCACCGCCCCAGATAGCGCCCGTAATATACCATCCGTTTGACCGAAAGTCCGGCACGGCACTGACAGCCAGCGCTGCAGCCCATACAACAAAATACAGAAGCACTGCCTGCACCGCGGCGTGAGGAAGCCGGCCCTGCGATCCCCGCAGAGCAAATTTACAGCCAACAAATGATGCCAGCAGCCACATGAATGCCATCCACTTCCCTGCCGACTCCACCGTTAAAAGCTCCCGGCCTATTAAGATCGCGCCCAGTGCCGCCCCGGCTGCGCAGAGGAGCAAACTTATCAGCAGGCCCAGGCCTACGCCCCTGTTGATCCAATCCCGAATACGCATAAAAAACCTCCCCCAACTCATGCTGTTTCAGCATATTGGGGGAGGTTCTGATTTATGAAAGGATTATTCCTCAGTCTTGTTCTCCTCGGCGGGAGCGGTTTCCTCGGCAGCGGGGGCTTCCTCAACGGCGGGAGCCTCGTTCTTGGCCTCGGCAGCAGCCTTCTTGCCGCGGCGGGGAGCGGCGGCAGCAGCAGCCTGCTCTTCCAGGGTACCCACGGAACCGATGGCGGACTTCACAAACTCAACGCGGACGCGATCCTCGCTGGTCTCGATGACCACGGTGCGGTCAGTGATGCCGACCACGCGGCCGTACACACCGCCGATGGTGGTGATCCAATCACCCTTCTTCAGGGAGCTGCGCATTTCCTCAGCCTGCTTTTTGCGCTTGTTCTCAGGGCGGATCAGCAGGAAATAGAAAATGGCCAGCATGATGACGATCATCAAAATGGAAGTCATTCCGCTGCCGCTGGAGGCGGAGCCGGAAGTAGACGCGTATGCGATTTCAAACATGGGGCATAATCTCCTTTTTTACAATATGACTGTATTATACAGAATCATGCGGAATATTGCAAGAGTTTTTCAGGTTGTTCACGGATTCTTTTCATATCTTTTGCGAGAGTTTTTCACTGAACTCCGCCCGGAACGCGGCGAACCGTCCCTCATCCTGTGCATCCCGGATCTTTTGGGCCAGTTTGTTGTAAAAATACAAATTGTGCATCACCGCAAGGCGCATGGCCAGGATCTCCTCCGCGGCGAACAGGTGCCGGATGTAGGCGCGGCTGAAATTGCGGCAGACGGGACAGTCACACTCAGGGTCCAGCGGGCCGTCATCCAGCTTGTATTTGGCATTCTTGATGTTCATAGTCCCCTGCCAGGTAAAGAGCTTGCCGTGGCGGGCATTGCGGGCCGGCATCACGCAATCAAAGAAATCCACGCCCCGAGCCACGCCCTCGATAATATTGCTGGGCGTACCCACGCCCATAAGATAACGGGGCTTGTCGGCCGGCATATACGGCTCCACCGCTTCGATGATCTCGTACATGGTCTCTGTGGGCTCCCCTACCGCCAGGCCGCCGATGGCGTATCCGTCGCAGTCCAGCTTGGCGATCTGCTGCATGTGCCAAATGCGCAGGTCCGGGAAGGTGGCTCCCTGGTTGATGCCGAAAAGCATCTGCCCGGGATTCACCGTGTCCGGCAGAGTGTTGAGCCGGTCATGCTCCCTTTTGCACCGCTCCAGCCAGCGCAGTGTGCGCTCACAGCTGGCCTTGGCATACTCATAGGTGGCCGGGTTTTCCACGCACTCGTCGAAGGCCATGGCGATATCAGAGCCGAGATTGGACTGGATCCGCATGCTCTCCTCGGGGCCCATGAAAATCCGGTGGCCGTCCAGGTGGGAGGCGAAGGTCACGCCCTCCTCCTTGATCTTGCGCAGGCTGGCCAGGGAAAACACCTGAAATCCGCCGGAATCCGTCAGGATCGGCCCGTCCCAGTTCATAAACTTATGCAGGCCGCCCATCTGCTTGACCACATCGTCGCCGGGGCGCAGATGCAGATGATAGGTGTTGGACAGCTCGATCTGGCAGCCGATGTCCTTGAGATCAAAGGCGCTGAGCCCGCCCTTGATGGCCGCCTGGGTGCCCACGTTCATAAACACCGGTGTCTGCACCACGCCGCCGTGGGCGCAGCGGAACTCGCCCCGCCGGGCGCTGCCCTCTTTTTTAATGACCTTAAACATGGATAAACTCCTTAAAGTATAAATTGAAATCACATAGGTGACGCAAACCACAAGCATCCGAAAACGATGACCCCGATCACCACGACCGCTGTAATTGCTATAAACAGCGTCCATTTTTTGCTGCCTTTGGCTCGTCTATATGCAAATACATCCAAAGCCAGCAAAGCCAAACAGATTATGGCCAAGTATCCGGTAAAGCCCATATGATACCTCGCTGAAAACAGATTTTAATGGATGAACATGGCATCGCCAAAGGAGAAGAACCTGTACTTTTCCCGCACAGCCTCCTCATAGGCCCGCAGCACATGTTCCCGCCCTGCCAGGGCCGAAACCAGCATGATGAGCGTGGATTCCGGCAGATGGAAGTTGGTGATGAGCGCATCCAGGACCTTGAACTTATAACCGGGGTAGATGAATATATCGGTCCAGCCGGCGGAGGCTTTCATGGTTCCGTCCTCTGCCGCCCAGGATTCCACCGTGCGGCAGGATGTGGTTCCCACGCATATGACCCGGCCGCCGCTTTTCTTCGTCTCATTAATGAGGTCCGCCGTCTCCTGGGGGATCACGCAGTATTCACTATGCATCAGATGATCTGTAATGTCATCTTCCTTTACAGGGCGGAAGGTGCCAAGTCCTACATGGAGCGTCACATAGCCGACCTTTACTCCCATATCCTGCACCTTCTGCAGCAGTTCCTTTGTGAAATGAAGGCCGGCTGTGGGGGCGGCGGCAGAGCCGACCACCTTGGAATATACGGTCTGATACCGCTCCCGATCCTGCAGCTCCTCCTTGATATACGGCGGCAGGGGCATCTTGCCCAGCCGATCCAACACCTCCAGGAAAATGCCCTGGTAGTCAAACCGCACCAGGCGGTTGCCCCCCTCCAGCACCTGGGTCACCTCCGCCGTCAGTTCGCCATTTCCGAAGCTGAGCTTAGCGCCCTGGCGCAGGTGCTTCCCGGGGCGCACCAGGCACTCCCAGGTCTTCTCCCCCCGGTCAATGAGCAGCAGCACCTCGCAGGCGCCGCCGCCGGGCAGGCGCTGCCCCAAAAGGCGGGCCGGCAGCACCCGGGAATCGTTCAAAATCAGGCAGTCACCCGGGTGCAGATACTCCGGCAGGTCAAAAAAATGCCGGTGCTCCCAGGCGCCGCTATTCTTATCCAACACCAGCAGCCGGGAGGCATCCCGCTTTTCGATAGGGGTTTGGGCGATCAGCTCCTGGGGCAGGTCAAAATTAAAATCACTTGTTTTCATACAGATTCAGTCCTGTTCGTATAAGTGTCGATTCACGCCGATATATTATACTATAGGATCCTGCTTTTTTCAAGTAAAAAGGCTCTCTGCCGCGGCAGAGAGCCTTAGCGGGGCGAAAAAGTCTTTTTCGCCCCGCCGCCTAAGTTTTTGAAACTTTGAAAAAGTTTTAAAAACTATTGATTTCAATGGCGAGGGACACCCTTCTTGGGTTTCCCTCACACACCCTTTTACTTCATAAATGCCCTGTGGAAGATCTTCTTGCCCTTCTTGATGATGACACCCTCGCCGGCCAGGCTGTCCGCGTCAAAGGCGGCGTCAATGGACTCCACCTTCGCGTCGTTCACGCTGACGCCGCCCTGCTGCACCAGCCGCCGGGCCTCACTGTTGGATGCGCACAGGCCGCACTCCACCAGCAGCGCCATGACGCCGATCTTGCCGTCTGTCAGCTTGTCGGCCGCGATCTCGGTGGCGGGCATATGGGTGGTATCCCCCTTGCCGGAGAACAGCGCACGGGATGCCTCCCGGGCCTTATTGGCCTCATCCTCGCTATGGACCAGCTTCGTCAGCTCATAGGCCAAAATATCCTTGGCCTCGTTGAGCTTGGCATCCTTCCAGTCGGCCATGGCGTCGATCTCCTCCAGCGGGAGGAAGGTCAGCATCCGCAGGCACTTGATCACATCCGCGTCATCCACATTGCGCCAGTACTGATAGAACTCGAAGGGGCTGGTCTTATTGGGATCCAGCCACACGGCGCCGGAGGCGGTCTTGCCCATCTTCTTGCCCTCGGAATTCAGCAGCAGGTTGATGGTCATGGCGTGGGCATCCTTACCCAGCTTGCGGCGGATCAGCTCCGTGCCGCCCAGCATGTTGCTCCACTGGTCGTTGCCGCCAAACTGCATATTGCAGCCGTAGTGCTGGAACATGTAGTAGAAGTCATAGCTCTGCATGATCATGTAGTTGAACTCCAGGAAGCTCAAGCCCTTTTCCATGCGCTGCTTATAGCACTCGGCCCGCAGCATATTGTTCACGGAGAAGCAGGCGCCTACCTCCCGCAGCAGCTCAATATAATTCAGCGGCATCAGCCACTCGGAATTATAGAGCATCAGCGCTTTCCCGTCAGAGAAGTCGATGAATTTCTCCATCTGGCGCTTGAAGCACTCGGCATTGTGCACGATGTCCTCGCGGGTGAGCATTTTGCGCATATCCGTCCGGCCGGAGGGGTCGCCGATCATGGTAGTGCCGTCGCCGATAAGGGCGATAGGCTTATTGCCGGCCATCTGCAGGCGCTTCATCAGGCACAGAGCCATAAAGTGACCTACATGCAGGGAGTCCGCCGTACAGTCAAAGCCGATGTAGAAGGTTGCCTTGCCGTTGTTGACCATCTCACGGATCTCGTCCTCGTTGGTCACCTGTGCGATCAGCCCGCGGGTGATCAGTTCTTCATAAATTCCCATTTTTTCGTTCCTTTCTTTTGATGCAGATCAGACAGGAGAAAAAATCGCCCCCTGTCTCTTTGGACAGAGGGCGACATATGTCACGGTACCACCTCATATTCGCCGCAGCCTCACGGTCTGCGGCCTCACGGAGTGCGCTGCACTCCTGCGCTGTAACGGGCGCGCCCGACGCATCCCTACTGAGGCACACACCCGTTCGGAAGGCAGCTCCGGAATGTATTCACAGCCGCTCCCCTCTCCTCCTTGCACCCAACGGAGGCTCTCTTGGCAGGCAGAATCGGTGTTACTTTTTCCCATCATCGCTGTAAGAATATGAACTTATGAAATATTATAGTGAACGATTCGTTCTTTGTCAACAGCCTAAGCCAATGTTTTTTTAAAAGCATCAGCCGCCGACAGAAGCTCTTCGGCGCTGTCCAGCATGGTCTGCGAGACCTGGCCGCCGCCGGTGAGCCGGGCCAGCTCCTCCCGGCGCTGCTGCCGGGTCAGCTCCTGCACCCGGGTAAAGGTCCGGCCGCCGGAAACGCCCTTTTCTACGGAAAAATGCGTATCCGCCATGGCCGCCAGCTGCGGAAGATGGGTCACGCACAGCACCTGCTTCTGGCGAGAGATCTTGGCCATCTTCTCCGCCACCTTTTGCGCCGCGCGGCCGGACACGCCGGTATCCACCTCGTCAAAGACCATGGTGCCGATCTTCTCCTGCTGGGAAAACACGTTCTTCATAGCCAGCATGATCCGGGCCAGCTCGCCGCCGGAGGCGATCTTCTGAATGGGGCGAAGCTCCTCACCCACGTTGGCGGACATCAAAAAACGAACCTCGTCAATGCCGCTGGCATCCGGCGTCTTCTCCGCAAAGGCCACCTCGAACCGGATGGAGCCCATGTTCAGTTCCCGCAGCTCCGTCAGGATCTGCTTTTCAAGCGACCGGGCGGCGGCCTTACGCTGCTGAGACAGCTCCCGGGCGGCGGCCAAGGCTTCCTGCAGCGCCTTTTCCCGGCGCTTTTGCAGCTGTGCCAGTGTGTCATCCGCAAATGCGATCTGATCCAGCTCCTGCCTGCATTTTTCCAGATACGCCAGCATGTCCTCCACAGTTGCGCCGTATTTTTTCTTCAATCGGTAGAGCTGGTCGCAGCGGCCCTCCACCGCGTCCAGCTCGCCTGGGGCAAAATCGAACTCGTCCTTTTTATCCTGCACCGTATAGGCGATGTCATACACCTCGCTGTATACGGCGTCCAGCCGCTCGGTCAGCTGGGCAAAGCTATCGCTGAGGCCCCGAACAGAGGTCAGCTGCTCCTGTGCCTGGCGAAGCAGGGACAGAGCGCCCTCCCGCTGGTCGTCCCCATTGAGGCAATAGTCCGCTCCCTGGATGGCGGAGATGAATTTTTCGCTGTTGCGCAGCAGGTTTCTCCGTTCCAGGAGCTCCTCCTCCTCGCCGCTTTGCAGGTTGGCCCGATCCAGGTCCTGGATCTGAAACTGCAGGGTGTCGATCCGCCGGGCTTTTTCCGACTCGTCCATCTGCAGGGCAGAAATTTGGCTTTCAATCTTCTGCAGGGCGGAATATTTCTCCTGATAGGCGGACTGTAAAGGCGTATACCTTCCGTACTGATCCAGGTAAAGGATGTGCTGCGTCTCATCCAAAAGCTGCTGGCCGTCGTGCTGGCCATGGATATTCAGCAGTCGGTTTCCCAGGGTACGCAGCTGCGTTACGGTCATAGGGCGGCCGTTCAGGCGGCAGACGTTTTTGCCATCGGCGTATATCTCACGCTGCAGGAGCCATTCCTCCGCATCGGCAATGCCCAGGTCCTGGCCAAGGCCCTGAGGGATCCCGGAAAAAACAGCGCTGACAAAGGCGTGGTCCGCACCGGTCCGGATCAGCTCACGGGATGCGCGCTGGCCCAAGACGGCGCTCAGCGCGTCGATCACAATGGATTTGCCCGCGCCGGTCTCGCCCGTCAGCACGTTAAAGCCCGGGCGGAACGAAATGTCCGCCTGCTCGATGATGGCAATATTTTCAATATGCAGCAGATCCAGCATATTGCGTTCCCTCCGTATCAGCGCAGCATCGATTTGATGCTGGTGGCAAGTTCAGCTGCGCTCTCATTATCGCGCATGATCAGCAGCACCGTATCATCACCGGCCAGGGTGCCGATGAGCTGGTCGATCTTCATGCCGTCCAGCGCAGCAGCCGCGCCGTTGGCAAGGCCCGACATGGTGTGGATCACTACAAGGTTCTGCGCAAAATCCACATTCACAATGCTCTCGCGGAAAATGGTCTGCAGCTTGTCCGCCACATGGATCTTGGAGCCGTGGTCCGACACTGCGTAGCGGTACTTTCCCTGGCCCGCCGGGGCCTTCACCAGGTGCAGCTGCTTGATGTCCCGGGAAATCGTGGCCTGGGTGCCGGAAAAGCCCCGCTCCTGCAGCAGCGAAAGAAGCTGCTCCTGGGTCTCCACAACCTCCTGGGCAATGATATCCAGGATCATTTTTTGACGGTCATTTTTCATATTTCGCAGCCTCCATGGCCATTTTTTTATCGAGAATCTCGCAGAAGCTCTTTTTGGACAGGCGCACCAGCTTCATGGTGTGCCGGGAACGGCTTACCTGCACCAGGTCATTATTTTTCAGGGAAAATGCTTTGCCGCCGTCGGAGGACAGATACACAAATTTTCGGTTTGCGTCCGGAGCGGTCACGCGGATCACATGGGATGGATCCAGCACATAGCTGCTGGAACGGGTGGAATGGGGGCAGATGGGCGTGATGAGAATGTTGCGGGCCGTAGGCTCCACAATGGGGCCGCCGGCAGCCATAGAGTAGCCGGTGGACCCGGTGGGGCTGGACACCACCACGCCATCGCCGCTGACCCGGGTCAGGAAGCCCTCCTCCGTGAAGATCTCCAGCCGCACCACACGGGCGATGGAGCCCTTGGAGATAACGGCGTCATTCAGCGCAACGGTGCTGTAAACCGTTCGGCCGTCCCGCAGCACGGATACATCCAGCATCATGCGGTCCTCCACGGTGAGGTTCCAGTCCCTCAGATCCCGCAGACGGTCCAGTTCATTGGGCTCCAGCTCCGACATAAAGCCAAGGCTGCCCAGATTGATGCCCAGCACGGGAACATTATTCATGGCAACGGTCTTTGCCAGGTGCAGGATCGTCCCGTCGCCGCCGAAGGCGATGAGCAGGTCGGCCCGCTTGATCTCCTGGGGCAGCTGGCCGATGGGCAGGCCCAGGTCTGCGCCGTAGCCCTCCTTTTGAAAGGGAAGACACACGACGGTTTCAAAGCCCACCTCGTCCAAAATCGCCTTGGAACGGGCCGCCACGCGCATATCCTTATCCCGATACGGATTGGGACATAGTATAATTTTTCTCTTTTCCATAGTCCTCACTCCTTCAGCGTGCTGTGTGAAGCCTCCACAATGGCGTTTAGGTCGATCATTGCACTGGGCTCCTCCGACTTGCGCAAAAAGCCGAGATACTCAATATTCCCCTCCGGGCCGCGGATGGGTGAATAAGTAATTCCAAGCACTGTAAAGTGGTTTTCCTTTGTATGGATCAGGAAGTGCTCCAACACCTCCAGGTGTACGGCCGGATCCCGTACAACACCCTTTTTGCCGACCTTTTCCCGGCCGGCCTCAAACTGGGGCTTAATCAGGCAGGCGATCTCACCGCCCTGCCGCAGCAGGCCATAAAGAGCGGGAAAAATCAGCTTGAGGGAGATGAAGGACACGTCGATGGATGCAAAATCCAGCTCATCCGGGATCTCCTCATGGGTCAGATACCGGGCATTCGTGCGCTCCATGCAGACCACGCGCGCATCATTGCGCAGCTTCCAGTCCAGCTGGCCATAGCCCACATCCACGGCATAAACCTTCTTTGCACCGTTTTGCAGCATGCAGTCCGTAAATCCGCCGGTGGAGGCGCCGATGTCGGCGCAGATCTTATCGTGCAGATCCAGGGGGAAAGTCTGCATCGCTTTTTCCAGCTTCAGGCCGCCCCGGCTCACATATTGCAGCGTTGCACCGCGGATCTCAATCTGTGCGTCGTTTGCCACGGCGGTGCCGGCCTTGTCCACCCGCTGGCCGTTGACAAAAACGATGCCGGACATGATCGTGGCCTGGGCCTTATGCCGGGAATCCAGCAGCCCACGCTCGGTAAGCAGAACATCCAGGCGGGTCTTATTGCTCATGGAGCACCTCCTCAATAGATGCGGCCACAGAAGCCGCATCCAGCCCAAGGGCGCGATCCAACTCCTCCACGCTGCCCTCGTTGGGCAGGCGGTCCCCGCAGTTTTTCAGCACCAGCTTGTCCAAACAGATGCCCGACAATGCCGCCAGACAGGCGACCTTTTCGCCCACACAGCCGGCTGCGATGCAGTCCTCCAGCACCAGCAGGCGCCGGGTTCCGGACAGCATGGCGGCTACATCTTCTTTGCTCAGCGGCGCAATGCGGTTGAGCTTCAAAACCCGCACGGAGATGCCCTTTTCCGCCAGCAAATCTGCGGCCTGCAGGGCCTCGTTAATTAGAATCCCGTAGGACAAAATGGTGAAGTCAGACCCATCCCGCAACAGTGTATAGCTGCACCCGGGTTCGGCCGCGGCTGTATAGGCCTTTTCCCCGCCACGGGGGTACCGAATGGCCACGGGGCCGCCCACCTGATAGATGGCATACCGAAGCATATCCCGAAGCTCTGCAAAGCTGGCGGGACACAGAACCGTCATGCCGGGGATCTCGGTGAGATAGGCCGGGTCAAAGCAGCCGTGGTGGGTCTGCCCGTCCGCGCCCACAAGACCCGCGCGATCCACGCAGAAAACGGCGTGGAGATCATCCAGGGATATATCATGGATGAGCATGTCAAAGCCACGCTGCAGAAAGCTGGAGTACACCGCAAACACGGGGATCAGCCCCTGTTTGGCCATACCGCCGGCCATGGCCACGGCGTGCCCCTCCGCAATACCTACATCGAAAAACCGGTCCGGCAGCTCCTTGGAAAACTCCGTCAGGCCGGTGCCGGAGGTCATGGCAGCCGTGATGGCGCAGAGGCGGGGATCCTGCCGGGCAAGCTCCAGCAGCGTGTCCCCGAACACATTGGAAAAGGAACGGACAGGCGCCCGCAAAGGCTTGCCGGTGACGGCGTCAAAGGGGGGTGTACCGTGGAAATGCTCCGGGTCCTGCTGGGCAAAGGGATACCCTCTCCCCTTCTCCGTGAGCACGTGGAGCAGCACGGGCTCGTTCTTCTCCCTGGCCCAGGTGAGCATCTGAGTCAGCTTCTGCACATCGTGGCCATCCACAGGGCCCATATAGGAAAAGCCCATCTTCTCGAACATGGTGCTCTCCGGCAGCAGGGTGTTCTTGAGCCAGCGCTTCACATGGGAGCTGGCCCGATACAAATTCTGCTTGGCGGGAGAATCCCCCTGGAGCTTTTCCTTATACCATTTTTTGAAGTTATTATACCCCTCCTCCGAGCGGAGACGGGACAGGTGGCGGCTGAGGCCGCCAACATTGGCGCCAATGGACATGCCGTTATCATTGAGGATGACGATCATCGGCTCTCCCGACGCACCTGCGTCGTTGAGGCCCTCAAAGCTCAGCCCACCGGTCATGGCGCCGTCGCCAATGAGAGCAATGACGCTGTAATCCTGGTGGAGCAGCGTTCTGGCGTGGGCCATACCTAAAGCCACGGACACGGAATTGGATGCGTGGCCGGCCACGAAGGCGTCATGCGCACTTTCATAGGGCTTGGGAAAGCCGGAAAGGCCGCCCAGCTGCCGCAAAGTGCCAAAAAGCGACTGCCGACCGGTGAGGATCTTATGCGGGTAGCACTGATGCCCTACGTCAAAGACCAGTCGGTCCTTAGTAGTATCAAACACCCGGTGGATGGCCACCGTCAGCTCCACAACGCCCAGGTTGGACGCCAGGTGCCCGCCGGTCTTGGCAACGCTCTTGATGAGAAACGCACGAAGCTCCCGGCAAAGCTGGTCTACCTGCTCGTCATTCAGATTTTTTATGTCCTCCGGATCACGGATCTTTTCTAAAACCAATGTAAATCCCTCCGTCAACGGAACAGATGCAGCGCATTCATAATACGGGCGACACGGTAGACCACCTTGGTGGACTCCTCAATGGCTACACGCTTGAAAAGAGCCTTGCCGCCGATGGTCAGGCCCGAGATAAGCGCCGTGACGCCGATGGAAATAAGAATCGTGGTGGTGGAAAAGCTGCGCTGCAGCTCCACCACGATCACCGCCGCCGTTGAGCCGCTGACGATGCCGCAGATATCACCCACCACGTCATTGCAAATCGAAGAAACCTTGCTGGATTTATTCAGCAGGCGGATGGCCTCCCGGCCGCCCTTTTCCCCGTGGGCCGCCATGGAGTGAAACGGCCTGGGATCCGCCGCCGTGACGGCTACGCCAATCATGTCGAACACGATGCCCAGCGCGATGAAGATCATCAGCACCAGGACCGGGATCCATATGCCGCTGTCCTCCAGCGCCGCCGAGGAGCAAAAACTCATCACGGCGGACAGAGCGACTGCGATCCAAAACACCCGCAGGGGCCAATGGTCCTTGCCCTTTTTGTTTTTATCATGGTCAGCCAAATCCGATTCCCTCGCTTATATAAAAATAAAAACTGAATGACGGCAGCCCCGATGATAAATCTTACGGCTTAGGTACGGGTTGGATTTCCCCGCGGGTTACCTCTCGTTGCCGATCAGGCGGTTTCCCATTAAAACCCGAGCTGCGGCGTTACCTACCGCAGGACCCGACTGCCACTTAGTCCGCACTGCAACCTCATCGACGCCCTTTGTGGGACAGCCTAGGTGATTTCCACTGCAGTCAAACCGTCTCTTAGCCTCTTTTGCAGAGGGGGTTTCAGAGGAATATCGGAGAGCATCCCTGGCCGGGGATGCTTCCGCTTGGCTCCCTCATCCACCCACTCCACGCAAGGCAGGCTACTCTGCACACAGCGTTCGCGGCCGGAGGGCCGTGTAGCACCGCATTGCAGGTTCTCAATCTGCTTCGTACACAGGTCGCTTACCACCAGGGGAGTACGCCTGTGCACAAGAGCAGGTCTCCACAAAAGCAGGGTCGGGTCTTCCATGCCATTGGAAGGCGCCCTACTTTTGCAGGCGCGGTATTTGGCCGCGCCTCCCTCCAGCACCCACCCCAAACTGGGCGTAAGAAGCAGGCACCAGAGGCTTCACAGTTGTGCCCTTTAAGGGATTTTTAGGCCCCTCTTACAAGACGGCAGATCTGACTAGGATACTGCACCGTCATTCAGTAATTTCTAATTTTAGCACAGTCCATTCAAATATACAATAGTTTTATGCAAAAACTAACAGAAACAAAACAATGCCTCCCGCAGGTGCGGGGGGCATTGAATCTGATTTTCCGTTACTTGTTCCGGCCCACCATGCGGTCTGCCAGCTCCCAGAGAAATTCATGGTCTGGAATGTCACGGATGGCCTCCTTGGCAGCGGCGGTGCATTTCTCCACCTCCTGGGCGCAGCCGTCCAGGCCCTTGAGATCGACATAGGTGATCTTACCCTCGTCCTTGTCCGAGCCGATGGGCTTGCCGAACACGCTCTCGTCGCCCATGACATCCAGCATATCATCCCGGATCTGGAAGGCCAGGCCCAGCTGTTCCGCGTACTGCACGGCCTGCTGCCGCCAGAACATGGGCATTTTGGAGGCCACGCAGCCCAGCTCCGCCGCGGCGGAGATCATCACGCCGGTCTTCAGCCGGTTCAGCGTGGCAAGGCCCTCCTCGTTCCCCACATGGCACAGCGTGTCCAGCACCTGGCCGGCCACCATGCCATCGGCACCGCAGGCTTTTGCCAGGATCAGCGCCGCTTCGATACGGTTTTCGGCCGAAAGGCCCCGGGCCTGGAGGATCAGGCGGAACGCCTCCGGCTGCATGGCGTCTCCCGCCAGGACGGCCAGCGTTTCCCCATACACCTTGTGATTGGTGGGCTTGCCCCGGCGGAGATCGTCATCATCCATGCAGGGCAGGTCATCGTGGATCAGCGAATAATTATGCACCAGCTCCAGGGCACAGGCATAGGGCAGAGCCAGGTGCCAGTCAATGCCGCCCAGGCGGGCAAACTCCAGCGTCAGCACCGGGCGGATCCGCTTACCCCCGGTCAGGAGGCTATAGCGAATGGACTCCTGGAGCTTGCCATAGGGCTTGTCCTCCGCAGAAAAAATCGTGTCCAGATAGGCCTCGATGGCCTCCTGATAGGCGGTATAGCGTTCTTGATAGCTCATTGGTTTTCCTCCTCGGATAAAAAATCTTCTTCAACAGGTGTGCCGTCCGGGCCCTTGGAGAGCTTGACGACCTTTTGCTGGGCGGTGTCCAGCTCCTTCCGGCAGGCGGCCAGCAACTTGCTGCCCTCGGAAAAAAGAGCCAGGGATTCGCTCAGGGGGGCGTCCCCCTGCTCCAGCAGGGACACGATCTCCTCCAGGCGGGTCATATTTTCTTCAAAGGTCGCTTTCTTCATGTTCCTCTCCCCTTTTCGTTACTTGACATTGCAGGCTGCCCTCTGCCAGGCGCAGAGAGATATTCTCCCCCGGCTCCACCTGGGCGCTGCTGCGCAGAAGGGTCTTGTCCGCCTTTTGCGCCACACAGTAGCCACGGCGCAGCACCCGCAGCGGGCTCATGGCATCCAAAGACGCGGCCGCGTGAGTAAAGCGGCGGGTGTTTTGATCGATCATGCGCTCCATGGCGGACACCAGTCTCTCCTGCGTGAGATCCAGCTGCATGCTGCGATCCTGCAGGAAGGCCATGGGATCTGTCAGCACTCGCTTGCGCTGCAGGTCCCGGAGACGGCGATCGTACCCATCTATTTTGTGCTGCTGGCTCTTACACATACGCCCGGCCAGCATTTGCAGCTTGCGCCGCAGCTCTGCCTGGTCCGGCACGGCGATCTCCGCGGCGTTGGACGGCGTGGAAGCGCGGCGGTCCGCCACCAGGTCGGAAATGGTCACATCGGGCTCATGGCCCACGGCGGAGATGACCGGAATATCCGATGCGTAGATGGCCCGGGCCACGGCCTCCTCGTTAAAAGACCACAGATCCTCAATAGACCCGCCGCCCCGGCCCACAATGAGCACATCCGCCAGCTGAAAGCGGTTGGCATAGGCGATGGCGCCGGCGATCTCCCGGGCAGCTCCCTCCCCCTGCACCCGGACCGGCAGCAGCAGTACCTTGCTCAGCGGATAGCGGCGGCGCAGGATCCGGATCATATCGTGGACCGCAGCCCCGGCGGGGCTGGTGACCACGGCGATGCGCCGGGGATAGGCCGGCAGGGGCTTTTTATTTTCAGGTGCAAACAGGCCCTGGGCATGGAGCTTCTGCTTCAGTTGTTCAAAGGCAATGTGCAGATCGCCCATCCCGTCGGACACCAGGCGGGTGCAGTAGAGCTGATAGGCGCCGTCCCGGGGATAGACGCTGATGCGGCCGGCGGCGATGACCTGCATGCCGTTTTCCGGGCGAAAGCGCAGGTATTTGGCAGACCCCGCAAACAGCACACAGCGCAGGGCGCTCTGTCCATCCTTCAAGGTAAAATAATGGTGGCCGGAGGGGTAGACCTTATAATTGGAGATCTCCCCCCGGATCAGAAGGTCACCCAGGACAGGCTGCTGGTCCACCAGCTGCTTCATATACTGATTGACCTCGCTGACCGTAAAAACGCGCTGCTGCAAATCCTCACCTCCACCGAAAAACAGGCAGAGCATTTCTGCCCTGCCTGAAATGCAGCCTTATTCCTTGATCTCCTCCCGCAGGAAGCTGCCAAGGATGCCATTGACAAACTTTGCGACCTCCGGGGCGTCATACTTTTTGGCGATGGTCACCGCCTCGTTGATGGCGACACCATGGGGGATATCCGGCATGTAGAGGATCTCAAACATTGCCACGCGCATGATGGCCGAGGCCACCAGGCTGATGCGCTCAAAGCGCCAGCCCTGGGCGTATTTTTCAATGTAGGAGTCCAACTCCGCCGCGTGCTCACTGACGCCGCTGACCAGGCGGCGGATATAGAGGCGCTGCTTTTCGTTGGGCAGCTCGTTATACAGGTCATACTCCCCGGCCAGGTCGGCAAAGACCTCCGGCGAGAGCTGCTGATCCAAAAACTCCTCCACGGGCAGATCCGAAAAGCTGAGTTCGTAGGCGAGATGGACAGCGATCTCTCTGGCTGTGTTTCGTGTCATACAGGTTAGTTCCTTTTCTCTCTTTTGTAGGATATCAGTCGAAGCAAATACCGCCGATCATCACGTTCACGGCGCGGATGGTGAAGCCCGTCATGTCGTGCAGGGCGGCCAGGACGGCCTTCTGCACCTTGCCGGCTACCTCGGCCATAGCAAAGCCGTAACGGATCATGACATACAGAGTGATGGACAGGCCGTCCTCCTCCGGCTCAATGACAACGCCCTTGGCGGCCATCTTGCGCGCCGGCTTCAGGTCGCCGCTGGTGGGACCCATCATGGCGCTGACGCCCTCGGTCTCCAGTGCGGCCGCTGTGGCGATGGATGCCACCACATCCTCGGAGATCTGAATGGCCCCGGCAGACTCCTGCTGGGTGATATACTCTTTATTTTCAGCCATAGATTTAGCGCTCCTTGCAAATAAAGTGATACATTCTATTCTTTAGAAGTATACCATCCCGCAAGGAAAATTACAACCCTTTTTTACAGGCCCTTTAATCGGATTCCAGGACCTTGATCTGATTGGGCGCATAGCCGGTCTCCTGAACCACGATGTCCATGATGCGGGCCACGTCCGTGGCGTCCAGTCCGTCGGCATCGTCCACCACGACACTGATGCTCTCGGCACCCATGAAGGCCACGCAGTCGGCATAGCCCTTGGCCGTGACCAGGTTCTCGATCTGCGACTCCGCCACGGTATAGCCTGCCAGCACCTGCAGCGTCTCAGAGGCCTCGTTGAGCACCGATTGGTCCGCGTTCTCGTCTGTGGACGCATCCTTGAGCATGTTGATGGCGTTATCCCGGGCCTGCTTGCGGCTGAGCCGGGCCGTGGCAAAATAGTCGTTTTCATTGGCCGCCGGCTGCCCGGCGGCGGCTGTCTCACCGGTCTTTTCTCCGGACACCAGAGTGGATTCGCCCAGCACCTTGGAGGTGTCCTCCAAAGAGCCGGCATAGCGCCAGTTCATATACACCGCCGCACACACGAACAGCAGCACTGCCCCCACAACAGCCCGTTTTTTCCAGTTCTTCTTCATACCATGTCCTCCCGTTACGATGTCCACTTTGCCACCTGGATCCGATCGGACGGCAGACCGGTCAGCGCCTGCACGGTTTCCGTGATGGCCAGACGAACGGCGCTGCTGTCGGCGCCCTGACACACCACCACCGCGCCCTGATAAACCGGATAATACCGATTTGTGACCACGACCTCCTGGCTGCCGCTGCCCCGGTTCAGCGTTACCGTCTCCCGCTGCGTGCGGTCCTGATCCCTTTGGCTGTCCTCCGCCAGGGTCAGCCGGGTCCCGCTTTGCAGCGTCAGCATCAGTCGGAGCTTCCCAACGCCATCGATCCGGCCCAGGAGCTCCTCCATGCGCCGCTCCTCCGCCTCCAGGTCGAAGCTCTCCTCTGAGGTCCGTGTTTCCGCCGCCGGTTCTTTCGTCTTGGAGGAGACCGGAAGAAGCATCAATACGACGCCCACCAGCACCACCAGCAGAACAAATTTGTACTTTTTCCATAGCTCGCTCCATCTTACCTTTCCCATCATTTTTACCCTTCCGATGTCAACCATTTCTGGTGCTGTGCATCGATTCCTAAGTTTTCCGCCATGATTTGAGACAATCCGGCGTGATAGGATATATCCATGGTGACAGAGACCGGGATGAAAACATTTTCTTCCGCCTGCTCCGTTTCCACCCGGGGACTGCACACAAGGCCGAACGTCTGCGCCTGTTCCGATATATATGCACTGCACCGCTCCTGTATGAGCAGATCCATGTCCCGGCGGCTTTTCTCCTGGAAGGCTTCGATGCGCTCGTTGATCTGCCGGGAGCAGTCATCATAAGACAGCTGCAGCTGCCCCAGATCCAGCTGCCCGACGCCCCGGAGGATGACCAAAAGCAGCACCAGACCCCCGGTGACGCCGGCAATCTTCTTTACGCTGCCCTCCGGGAGCACCGCCGAGAGCACCGTGAGGATCAGCGCCACCGCCATCAGACCTATCAGCCAAATCCGAAATGCATCCATCATACACTCACCACCATCACAGACGAGGCAACGGAGATCAGCAAAAGCGCTGCCGCCGCGCCGGTCATTCCCAACACCAGACCAAAGGCGGTGCTTAAAGAGTCTACCAGCTTCACCAGCGGCTCCGGCGCTACCGTGGCCGCAAAAAATGCCGAGAGCTTCAGCAGCAAATACTGCACACCCAATTTCAAAAACGGCAGGATGCAGGCCGCCAGGATAGTCAGTGTGCCGAGAATCCCCACAGACTGCTTCAGCACGCCCGCCCCGGCCAGGATGGTATCCGCCGCATCGGATATGATGCTGCCCACCACGGGGATCGCCCCGCCGATGGCCGAGCGGGTCATCCGCAGGGTCAGATTATCCGCCGATGAGGCGAAGGCACCGGACAGGGACAGATAACCCGTGAACAAAAGCAGACTCCCGGACAGCAGCCAGGTAATGCCCTTCTGCAGGCCACGGGCGATGCCGCCCAGCCGCCCGGCGGGCAGAATGGCGTCCGTGGCCGAGAGGGCCACGAAAACCCACACCAGGGGCAGCAGCAGGCTATGGATCAGGCTCATGAGCAGGTCCGAAAAGAACACCGTGGCCACCTGGCGCACGCTGGCGGCCACCGCGCCCCCGCCGGCGGCTGTGGCCGCGGAAAGCGTAGGCAGAAGCGCCTTGGAGAAAACATTCAGCTCCTGGATGGTTTCCTCCCCCAGGCCCATGAGATTTTTCATGTTGCTCCCCACCGCCAGGAGAATCACAAGCGTGCCCACCAGGGGCACCGGATCAAACAGCTTGCCGCCGGCGGCGCTGAAGCAATCCTCTGCCACCGAACACAGCAAAATAGCGGACAGCACCAAAATCACACCGCCCAGGCTGTCCTGCACAGTCACTATCAGAAGCTTGCAGGTTCGGTTCCACAGGCCGGACAGACCATCGGTCAGTGATGTAAAGCTATCGGCCTTGTCGGTATCGTCTAGAAGTTCCCGGGCACTGTCCGGGATGGCATCCGTCAGATCCTGGGGGATATCCGCGGCACAAGCCGGAACAATGCACCAAATCAGCAGCAGCAAAACCAATATTTTCCGCATCACAGCATCCCCCGCAGCAGCTCCCACACCGCGCCCAAAAGCGGAATGGATACAACCACGGCACTGAAGGCGCCGGCCGCTTCCACCACAGACGCCATGGCTTTCTGATCCGCATCCCGGCACAGCTCCGCGCCTGTGCGGCTGACGAGGGCTATGCCCACGGTTTTCAGCAGCGGCTGGAGCAGATCGGACGACAGGCCCCCGGCCTGGGCCATCTGCTCCAGCATGGCCAGGACGCTTTTCATATGTCCCAGCCCGAAAATCAGCACCCCTGCGCAGACGGCCAAGGCCAGCAGAATGGCCAGCTCCGGGTTATTTTTCTGCAGCAGCAGCGCCAGCACAATGCCCACAAGGCAGATGGCGGCTATTTTCCCCAACTCCGTCATGGTTACAGGGAAAACAGGGACTTGACCAGGTCGAACAGGTCGCTGATCTGCCGCACCAGCATCATCAGTACCACCACCAGCCCCGCCAGGGTGGTCATCATGGCCTGCTCCTCTCGGCCGCTGCGGGCCAGCACCAAATTCAGCACTGCCACCAGGATCCCCACGGCGGCGATCTTGAAAATCAAATCAACATCCATGTGTACTCCTCACAGTAAAAGAATCACCAGCAGCCCGCAGCAGGAGGCCGTCAGGGCCAGGGTCATTTTCTGCCGCTGCTGCTTATCGGTCTGCCTGCACCGCAGCACCGCGCGCAGGGAATCGGCACAAGCACGCAGGTTTTCCCCAAGCCGCTGCCCGTCGCCGGATAATTCCAGGGCGCAAAGTGCATTCGCCGCCTGCGCCCACGGTATGGACCGTGCGGACAGGGCCCAGGAAGTCTGTAAAGGCTCTCCCCTTTCCATATGCTGTAAAATCAGGGAAAAAACACTCCCGCAGTATGGCCTTTCCGTCTGTTCCCGCAAAAGCTCCGGCATGGGCAGGCGGCGGAAGCGGATGGCGGCTTCCATCTGCTCCAGCGCCGAGGCCATATCCTGCAGAAAGAGGATCTCCGCCCGATCCTGCCGCCATAGCTGCGCAAGCAGCCCTCCGCCTGCCGACAGGATCAGCAGCGCGCCGATCACCTTGCTGCTCATAGATCCTCGATCCGGTAGCGGCGGAGCCTGTCCGACAGGCGGATACAGATGGCTTTTTCAAAGATCTGTGTGCGCTGCAGCTTGCGCAGCAGGGGACGTTTTTTTAGGTCGGCAGCCGAGTCTGCATGGATGGTGGCCACAAAGCGAACGCCGCAGTGGGCGGCTTCCTCCATGGCCAAAATGTCCTCCGCCTGGGTGATCTCGTCCACGGCGATGATCTGTGGATTGGCCGAGCGCAGCAGCATGGGAATGGCCACAGCCTTGGGGCAACCGTCCATGACATCCGTGTGGCAGCCGATCTCCATTTGCGCCATGCCCTGCACCATGACCGCCACCTCCCCCCGTTCATCCACCAGGGAGACACGGTGGGCCGGCACGGTCTCCGATCCATCGGATAAGCAGCGCACCAGATCCCGCAGAAGCGTAGTTTTGCCCAGGCCGGGCGGGGCGATGATGAGCGTGCTGCAAAACGTGCCGCCCTGAAACAGCTGGGGCGCCAGGTCCTCCGCCAGACCCGGCATTTCCCGGGCAATGCGAACGCAGGCGGAGGACAGGCTGCGCAGATTGGTGCTCCTGCCCTCCTGCACGACGGCGGTGCCGCACAAGCCTATGCGAAAGCCGCCTTTGGCGGTTATGTATCCCCGGGCCATGGTCTCTGCGGCGGCGTAGCGGGAGTAACCCGTCACCGTGTCGCACAGCAGCTCCAGGTCTCCCTGGGTCACCACGGACTCCTCCCCTATGACCTGCTCCCCCTGGGGCAGCAGCACCGTCATGGGGTGACCCGCCCGCAGGCGCAGCTCCTCCGCCTGTTCCTTCTGCCAGTCCGGCAGCTGCAGGGCAATGCGCTGCCAGCGCACCGGCAGCAAATGCGCCGCCTGCTCATACTGACTGATTGCATAGCGTTCCACCAAAGCGATCACGCCTCCTTTTCTCGGTTGTCCTACTGTATGAGGGGCTGTCCGCTTTTATGCAAAAAAAATCCCCCGTGCCTGAGACACGGGGGATTGCAACATACAGCATATATTATTGTGGGCTAAACAAGGCGTTCATAAGCTGGGTATAGACCTGCTCCGGGTTTTTCTGGAACCGGGCCGCCAGGTCTTTCGCCAGTTCCTCGGTGGCGGCCATCAGCTCCAGGTGCATCAGCTGATCCACATCATCGCTGAAGCGCAGCTCCACGGTGAACGTGCCGTTTTCCCGGGGGATGACCCGGGAGCGGACCTGCGCACGGCGCAGCAGCATCTGGTTATAGGCGGCCACATTGCGGTCCGTCAGCAGGCGCACGGACATGGGCAGGCTGCTCTCGCAGATCTCGCTGTTGCGCAGGCCCTTGGGCGTGATGGCGTACAGCCCCTCCGGCGAGAGTGTCAAATGCTCCGTCTGCACCAGGTCGTTCAGACACTCGGAAAAAGAAAAATAATCAATGCCGCTGTCGCACAGAGTCAGCTCCTGCATCCCCTCTATGGGGATCGGCTCCGAGACCCGGGCAGCAATATACAGGATCAGAAATTTGATCTCCAATTTGTCATGAATGAATGACGCGTCCATACTATCGCCCCCTTTTCCCCATCTATTATACGGCAAAACCGCCTATTTGTACAGGGAAAAATCATCGTGCTATCTCCCCGGGCACACACTCACGCCCCCGCTGCATACACTGGAGTGAAAGAAGCTTCTTTCATTACTTAATAGGAGGTTATCTGGATGCCTGAAAACGGAATGCCGGGCCCGGTCTGCGACTTGAGCAGCGTGAGAGAGTCCGTGTGTATTCACACCAAGAAGATCTATGACAGTTGCAGGGACAAAGACTGTATCGAGGATCTGCGGTTTTATCCCACCCAGGCGGCGCAGGAGGTGCTGAGCACCGCGCAGATCATCAAGGGCGGGTGCGCTGAGCTGCTGTACGTTTACACCGATGTGGAGCCGGTCACCTTTAACCGGGGGTTTTACTCCATTGACATGCGATTTTTCTACCGGGTGACACTGCAGGTGGGCACCGGGACGCCCCGGTCCACCGAGGTAGAGGGCTTATGCGTATTTGACAAGCGCTGCATTCTATTCGGCAGCGAGGGCAGCGCCAAGACCTTCTCCTCCGGTACCGCACCGGAAAACATCGCGCCGCAGAGGAGTCTGCCCACGGCTGTGGTAGAAGCCGTGGACCCCATCGTGCTGGACACCCGCATTGCAGAGGGCGGCAGTTCCTCCGGCACCGGCGAGGGGAACGTTTCGGAGATCCCGGCCGCCATTGCCGCAGCCTTCAGCAGTCCGCTGGTCCTGGAGTCGGCCGGATCCAGGCGCTACTATGTGACCCTGGGTCAGTTCTCCCTGGTACGGCTGGAGCGGGATACGCAGCTGCTGATCCCCGCCTACGACTACTGCATCCCGCAATCCGAGTGCAGCGGCGGCGATCCGGAGGATCCCTGCGGGCTGTTCAAAAACGTATGCTTCCCCATGAACGAATTCTTCCCGCCCAACACCGTGGAAATGCCCAAGGATTATAACGGCACCCGCAGCTACTGCGCCTGCCACTGATAAAAGGAAACCGATGGAGCTTTTCCATCGGTTTCCTTTTTTGATGCATTTGCAATATACAATTTGCCGAAATGGGTGTATGATTTATGCATAGATTTCTGCTCGCAAGCAGATACTGAAAAATGATGTGAGCCAACAGGAGGATAAAGCTATGATGAAGAACATTGCCTTTTCGGAAGTGCTGACGCTGAAGGAACAGATCCAGTATCAGCCGGGCCAGGTGGTCAGCCGCACGCTGGTGCAGAACAGCGCCGTCAGCGTGACCCTGTTCGCCTTTGACAAGGACGAGGAGATCAGCACCCATGAGTCCGGCGGCGACGCCTTCGTCACCTGCTTAGACGGCGTTGGACGCATTACCATCGACGGCGTGGAGTATGAACTGCACCAGGGGGAGTCCATCGTGATGCCCGCCAGGCACCCCCATGCCGTGTACGGCAAGGAGCAGTTCAAGATGCTGCTGGTAGTAATTTTTTAGGAGGATATACCCGATGAAAGCCATAGTGAATCAGGACACCTGCATCGGCTGCGGGCTGTGCATCAGCACCGTGCCGGAGGTCTTTGAGGTCAATGCCGACGGCAAGGCGGAGGCATACGGCCACACCACCCCGGAAAACAAGGCCGCCGTGCAGGAAGCCATCGACGCCTGCCCCGTGCAGGCCATCTCCTGGGAAGACTGATCTGCGGCTTTTGGGCACGCTAAAGCAATCCCTCCGGCTATGCCGGAGGGATTGCTTTTTTACTCTACAAATATTGTTCTATCGCCTTATGTTTTTGTTCGGAGGACTACGTTTTCTTTGCCCAGCCATTCCTCGCACTCCTGCACAAGGGCCGGGTGGTTCATACAGGTGGTACCCAGCAGCTTGCCGGTATCCGCCAGGCGGATCTTTACGGGCATCTGCCCTTCAAACATGGTCATCACCAGCTTCAGATGCCGAAACTCCGGGCTATCCAGGCCCGGCACCTTCAGGTACAGGACCGAGGTCTCTTTTTTCACATCCGCCTTGCCCGCCAGCTGCTGCAGCGGGTCCTGCTGATATTCCAGCGGATAGATGGTGTCGCATAGGATCTGCGGCGGCTTTTCATCCCGCACGGAGAGCCGTCCGGTCACCAGCACCGGGAGATTGACCTGCATATAGGACCCGCACTGGTCAATGGAGCGCTGGAAGCACAGCACCTCAATGGAGGCGATCTCGTCCTCCACCACTACATAGGCCATGAGGGAATTGTTCTTTGTAGGACGGGTTTTATTGGAGGTCACCACGCCGGCTACCCGGATGCGCTGATCGTCCGCAAAGCGGGTGGGCCCGCCCTCCTGCTCGAAATCCTCCAGAATATCATGGATGGGTACAGCGTGCGCCGCCTTGGCCAGATCCCGGTAATCGTTCATGGGATGGCCAGAGAGGTACAGGCCGGTGGTGGTCTTCTCCATGTTCATCTTTTCCACGGCGGAATACTCCGGAATATCCGGCAGCTGAATCTGATGGAGCTTGGCCGAGGCCGAGGGGCCCATGCTGAAGAAGTCCATCTGCCCCTCCAGATTCTGCCTGCGGGAGGCGGAAACGCTGTCCATCACCGTTTCAAACACCGCCACCAGCTGCGAGCGCTTTGCCCCCAGGGAATCAAACGCACCGCTGCGGATGAGGTTCTCCACGGCGCGTTTATTCATGTCCGTGCAGTCGTCCATGCGCTGGCAGAAGTCCAAAAACGATGTAAAGGGTCCTTCCTTGTCACGCCGCTGGATCAGCGTCTGTATAAAGCCGCGGCCGATGTTCTTAATGGCCACCAGGCCGAAGCGGATATCCTCCCCATCCACGGTGAAGCCGTCATAGGAATGGTTGATATCCGGCGGCAGGACCTGGATGCCGCAGTCCCGGCACTCGGCAATATACTCGGCCACTTTGTCCGAATTGTGCAGCACGGAGGTCAGCAGGGCCGCCATGTACTCCTTGGTATAATGGCACTTGAAATAAGCCGTCTGATAGGCCACCACCGCGTAGCTGACGGCATGAGCCTTGTTGAAGGCGTAGTTGGCAAAGTCGTAGATCTCATCGTAAATGGCCTCGGCCGTGGCCTCGGGGATGCCGTTTGCAATGCAGCCCTTGATGCCCCGCTCTGGGTCGCCGTGGACGAAGGAGTAGCGCTCCTTTTCGATCTCCTTGGCTTTTTTCTTGGAGATGGCCCGGCGCACCATATCCGCCTGGCCCAAAGAGTACCCGCCCAGCTGCTGGAAGATCTGAATGACCTGCTCCTGATACACGATGCAGCCATAGGTCACGGACAGGATCGGCTCCAGGGATGGGTGCTTATAGGTGATGAGCTTCGGGTCCTGTTTGCAGGCGATAAAGCGGGGGATGGAGTCCATGGGACCGGGGCGGTACAGGGCTATGATAGCCGTGATATCCTCGATACTTTGGGGCTTGAGCCCCAGGCATACGCCGGTCATGCCGGTGGATTCCATTTGGAACACGCCGGAGGTCTTGCCCTGGGTGAGCATCTGGAAAACCTCCGGGTCGTCCATGGGGATCTTCAGCAGATCGAAATGCTCGCTCTGCGGCAGCATTTTAATGGCGTCGTCCAGCACCGTCAGGTTTCGCAGGCCCAAAAAGTCCATTTTCAGCAGGCCCAGCTCCTCCAGCGTCACCATGGTGTACTGGCAGACGATGGACTCGTCATTCCGGGCCAGGGGCACATACTGATACACCGGCTTCTTGGTGATGACCACACCGGCGGCATGGGTGGAGGCGTGACGGGGCATGCCCTCCAGGGCCTTGGCCATGTCGATGAGCCGACGGATCTTTGGGTCGGCCTCATACTGGTCCTTCAGCTGCTTGGACAGCTTCAGCGCATCGTCCAGGGTAATGTGGGGGGTGGCCGGCACCAGCTTGGCCACGGCATCCACCTCGTTATAGGGTATGCTCAGCACACGGCCCACGTCCCGGATGGCAGCCCGGGCGGCCATGGTGCCGAAGGTGACGATCTGAGCTACATGGTCGTCGCCGTATTTGCGACGGACATAATCCACCACTTCCTCGCGGCGGGTATCGCCGAAATCCATATCGATATCGGGCATGGACACCCGCTCGGGATTCAGAAACCGCTCAAAGTAGAGGTTATATTCCATGGGGTCGATGTCCGTGATATGCAGGCAGTAGGACACCATGCTCCCGGCGGCAGAGCCGCGGCCGGGACCCACAGGGATGCCCACACTCTTGGCGTAGCGGACAAAGTCGGAGACGATAAGGAAATAGTCCGTAAAGCCCATTTTCTCGATCATATCCAGCTCATAGGTCAGCTGTTTACGATAACTTTCCTTTTCCTGCCCGTAGCGTTCGACAAAACCTTCGTCACAGAGCTTGCGCAGATAGGTGGGCGAATCGTACCCTGGGGGCAGCTTGAACTCCGGCAGATGGTACTTGCCGAAGGTAAACTCCAGCTGGCAGCGATCGGCGATGCGCTGGGTGTTCTCCACCGCCTCGGGATAGGCGGAAAACAGCGACTCCATCTCCTCCGTGGAGCGCAGGTAGAAGTTCCGGGGCTCGTAGCGCATACGGTTTTCATCGTCCACGGTCTTGCCGGTCTGGATGCATAGAAGAATATCGTGGCTCTCGGCATCCTCCTTGCGGAGGTAGTGGGCGTCGTTGGTGCAGACCAGGGGGATACCCGTCTCCTGATGGATCTTCAGCAGGCTGCGGTTGACCTCCGCCTGCTCGGGGATGCCATGGTCCTGGAGCTCCAGGTAGAAGTTATCCGGTCCGAAGATCTCCTGCATCTGCAGGGCATACGCCTTGGCGCCGTCGTAATTGCCGTGGAGGATGCGCTTGGGGATCTCCCCGGCCAGGCACGCGGACAGGGCGATAAGCCCCTCGGCGTGCTCCCGCAGCAGGTCCAGGTCGATGCGGGGCTTAATATAGAATCCCTCCACAAACGCCTGGCTCACCATGTACGACAGGTTCCGGTAGCCCGTTTCATTCTTGCACAGCAGCACCAGGTGCCGGGACTCGGCATCGAACTCATGGAGCTTGTCAAACCGGGTCCGGGCCGCCACATAAACCTCGCACCCGATGACTGGATGGATCCCCTCGGCCTTGCAGGCCCGGTAAAAATCAATGGCACCGTACATGACGCCGTGATCGGTGATGGCGCAGGCAGTCTGGCCCATCTCCTTGATGCGGCGAGGAAGATCCCGGATGCGGCAGGCGCCGTCCAGCAGGCTGTACTCCGTATGAACATGAAGGTGCACAAATGACATGGGCTTTACTCCCCTTTTAGTTCAGCAATATAGTCGCACAATATTTCCACGGCGGACACAATGAGGATACCGCAGTGGTCCGTTACGCCCAGGTCCCGGGCCTGCTGGGTGGGATCGAGGTCCTTGCGCGCCAGCAGGTCGGCACAGTCGCGGTCCACAAACCGCGCCCGGAAGCGACGGATATACTCCTGGGTCTGCTGGGTAATGCGTCGCTTCCCCGCCGGACCCTCCGCCGCCGTGGCGGGAAACAGCATGCCCAGCACCAATATGCCGCCGCTGATAGCGCCGCAGATGCTGCCGCAGCGCATCCCGCCGCCCATGCCCCCGGCCAGGGCCAGGCACTGCTCCTCCGTCAGGCCCATCTCCTGATGGAATGCGGCCAAAATACTTTGGGCACAGTTGCAGCCCCGGGTATGATAATCCCGGGCCGCCTTACACTTGTCCGTTTTATTCATAGCAGCTTCTTTGCCTCCTCGTTGAGTTTTCTCATACGGTGGTTCATGCAGGATTTAGAGACCGGCGGGTCGCACAGCTCCGCCAGCTGGGCAAGGGACAGCTCCGGATGCTCCAGCCGAAGCTGGGCCGTCTGCTGCAGCTTTTCCGGCAGGCGATCCAGCCGGCCGCTTTTGGCCAGGGCTTCAATGGCGGACTGCTGCTCCGTGGCAGCCTCCAGAATTTTATTCACATTGGCAATGTCGCAGTTCATGGCGCGATTGGCGCCGTTGCGGATGGCCTTGTCCACCTTAGTGGTCATGATGTCCATGGCGGCCACCGGTGCCCCCAGTTTGGTCAGCAGGTCCTCAATATGCTCGCTCTGCTTGAAGTAGATCACCGTGGCTGCGCCCCGGGTCACCATCCGGGGCAGGAACCCCATCTCCGTCAGCAGGGCGCACAGCTCCCGGCTGGCCTGGCGGTGGTTGCCGGCAAGCTCCAGGTGGTAGCGCTTTTCCGGGTCGGTGACGCTGCCGCCGGAGAGAAAAGCCCCCCGCAGGAACGAGGTACGGCAGCAGTCCTCCTCCAGCACGCCGAAGTTGATGTGCAGAGCCAGGGTCTGCTTGGCCTCATAGCCGAACTGGCTGATGATGCGCTCCAGCTTGGCCGGATCCGTGATCTGAAAAATCAGCTTCTCCCGTCCCTCCTGCTCCTGGGGCAGGCGGTCGAAGCGGAGGCTGAACGCCCGGTGAAAGAGCTTGGGCAGGCGCCTGGCAAACTCGGGATTCTCCGTAATGATGCGGATCTCCCGGGCGTTGAAGGTATTGCAGTAGAGCAGCACGCCATAGGCCTCCGCCCGGGCGCAGCAGCCCCGCTGCACCGGCACCCGGCACAATTCACTTTTCACCTGGTAGGCAAAGGACTGCATACTTCCTCCTATTTCTCCATACGGTTGCGCACGAAGCCGGTATCCTCCTCCACCACGCGGATGGTCCGCTGGCGGTACAGAGTCATCAGCTCCGCGGCCACATGGCCGGGGTTATGGCGGATAAGCTGGTTTTCCACCGCGCAGATGGGCCGGGCGATCATCTCCACCCCCAGGTGCTCGCACGCCCGCTCATCGCAGAACACGGGGATGCTCCCCTCCCGGGCATAACGCTGGGCTATCAGCCGGGGCAGCGGTGCGGAATTGACCAGGCACAGGTCAAAAAGGCCCGGACAGGAGTGGTTGAATATGGCCTGGATATGGTCGCTGGCGGTATACCCCTCGGTCTCGCCGCTCTCCGTCATTACGTTGCAGACGTATATTTTCATGGAATCGCTGGCGGCGATGGCGTCCACAATGCCGTCCACCAGCAGGTTGGGGATGATGCTGGTATACAGGCTGCCCGGGGCCAGGACGATGAGATCCGCCTGGCGGATCGCCTCCACCGCCTCCGGCAGGGCCTTGGCCTGATCCGGACGCAGCCGGACCCGGCGGATGCGGCAGCCCTCCTGCCGTTTCATCTGGCAGATGCTGGATTCGCCCTGGATGGTGTGCCCATTTTCAAATTCCGCCTCCAGGCGGAGGTTGGCGTTGGTCACCGGCAGGACCTGGCCTGTGATGGCCAGCACCTGGCTCAGCCCCGCAACCGCCTGGTCGAAGCTGGGCATGATGCCGTTGAGCGCCGCCAGGAGCAGATTGCCAAAGCTCTGCCCCGCCAGGCTCCCCTCGGTGAAGCGGTAGCCCATGAGCCGGGTCATGATCGGCTCGGCACTGGCCAGCGCCTCCATACAGTTGCGTATGTCCCCCGGCGGCAGCATGCCCAAGTCCCGCCGGAGCATACCGGAGCCGCCGCCGTCATCGGTAACCGCCACGATGGCCGTTAGGTTCTTGCTGTAGAGCTTCAATCCCCGCAAGAGGGTGGATTGCCCATGCCCGCCGCCGATGACAACGATCCGCGGCCCGTTTTCCGGCGCCACACGATAGTAATCGCTTACCATAGGCCGCTCCTTTACCGGGTAATATCCCGGTGGATCTCCGTGACGGGGTAGCCGATGCTCTGGATATACTCGGAGAGGGCATGGGCCACGGCTACGGAGCGGTGGTGCCCACCGGTGCAGCCGATGCCGAGGACCAGGACGGTCTTCCCCTCCTCGCTGTAAAGGGGCAGCAGGAAGGACAGCATATCCTCCATCTTCTTCATAAAATCGTTGGTCTGACTAAAGCTGAACACATAGTCCCGCACCGCGTCATCCAGGCCCGTCTTGCGCTTGAGCTCCTCAATATAGTAGGGATTGGGCATGAAGCGCACATCCATCACCAGGTCCGCCTCCACCGGGATGCCGTTCTTAAAGCCGAAGGACAGCACGTTTACATGCATCCCGTCCTCCAGGGTGGCGTCGCTGAATAGGTTCAGTATCTCCGCGTGGAGCTTCGTTGTGGAGAACCCGGAGGTATCCAGCACATAATCCGCGTGGTCCCGCACCGGCTGCAGCAGGATGCGCTCTTTCTGCAGTGCCTCGGCCACGCTTACCCCATCCCCCGCCAGGGGATGGCTGCGGCGGGTCTCCTTATAGCGGTTGATGATGGACTGGGTATCCGCCTCCAAAAAGAGCATCCGGCAGTTGATGCCTGCGGACTTCATATGCTCCAGTGCATCGATGAGCTTTTGCGCCGGCTCGCCGGTGCGCACGTCGTACACCAGCGCCACCCGGTCATAGCGTCCCTTGGACGCGGCGCAGAACTCCGCAAAGACCACCATCATCTCCGCCGGCAGATTGTCTACGATATAATATCCGATATCCTCCAGATAGGAGGCCACCCGGCTCTTTCCGCTTCCGGACAGCCCGGAAATGACCAATATCTCCATACCTGTCTCCTTTCAGTTCTCTATGATACGGACCTCCGGCTCCAAATGCACGCCGCTGCGCTGCATCACCCGGTCCTGCACCTGGCCCATCAGCGCCAGCACATCCGCACAGGTGGCGCCGCCGATGTTAATAACAAAGCCCGCATGCTTTTGGGATACCTGCGCGCCGCCTACGGTAAGGCCCTTCAGCCCCGTTTCCTGGATCAGCGTCCCGGCGTAATAGCCCTCCGGCCGCTTAAAGGTGCTGCCGGCGCTGGGATACTCCAAGGGCTGGCTCGCCTTACGCTTTGCCATCAGTTCTGCCATCCTGGCCCCGATCTGCGCCGGGTCCCCCTTTTCAAGGTGCAGTTTTGCGCCGAGGATCACCGTATTCCCATCGGAAAAAGCACTTTTTCGGTAGCCGAAGGCACAATCCTCACCGGGAATATGCCGGATGCCGTCCTCCGTGAGGACGGTGACCTCCTGCACCACCTGCTTCATCTCCCCGCCGTAGGCGCCGGCGTTCATAAACACCGCGCCGCCCAGGCTGCCGGGAATGCCATGGGCAAATTCCAGCCCGGTGAGGGCCTGGCTCTGGGCAAAGAGCGCAAGACGCGCCAGGGAAATCCCGGCGTCTGCCTCGACGACCGTCTCGCCTGTCAGCCTGACGCCGCTCATCTCCCCCGCCGTGCGGATGACCAATCGGTCCAGGCCCTCATCGGAAATCAGCAGGTTGGTCCCGTTTCCCATGATGAAGGGCCGCGCCCCGCACTCCTGGGCCAGGCCCATGAGGATCACCAGCTGCTCCCGGTTTTTCGGGCAGGCCAGCCGGCGGGCAGGGCCGCCGATGCGGAAGGATGTGAAGCGGCTCATGGATGCGTCCCGCTCCACGGGCAGATCCGGCAGATACTCCCCTATGGCTTTGTCCAGTTTTTCATACCAAGTCATATTTTGCTCCTTCAAATCCGCTTTTTCTTTCCCAGCAGCGCCGCGCCGATGATCCCGGCGGCAGAGCCGAGCTCTGCCTTGACGATGCGGGTGCGGCGTTCCGGCTCACAGGGGATGCTCTGCTGGGCCACGATGCGCCGCACCGGGAACAGCAGCTGTTCGTCCTGCTCATTGCTTACGCCGCCGCCGATGGCCAGCGTGTCCGGCTGGAAGATATTCACCAAATTCACAATACCCGCGCACAGATAGTCTATGTAAGCGTTGCACACATATTGCCCGATGGGGTCGCCCCGGCGGGCTGCGATGAAGGCCGACTGACCGCTGACGTGCCCATCGTTTTCGTCCACCACCTGGCGCAGAATGCTCTCGGGATTCTCCTCCATCACACGCTGGGTCAGCCGTTTGAGGGCCGAAGCGGAGGCATACCGCTCCCAGCAGCCCTTGCGCCCGCAGGGACAGCTCTGGCCGTTATACTCAATGCTCATGTGGCCCACTTCGCCGGCCATGCCGTTGGAGCCATGATAGATCTTGCCGTTGTGGATGATGCCGCCGCCGATGCCCGTTCCCAGGGTGATGGTCACAAAGCGCTTGCTGCTGCGGCCCGCCCCGGCGTAATACTCCCCCACGGCTGCACAGTTGCCGTCGTTTTCCAGGTAGAGAGGCTTGTTCATATATTTGTGGAACAGACGACGCAGGGGCACCCGGCGAAACGGCAGGTTGCAGCTATACTGCAGGGAGCCGGAACGGATCTCCACCACACCGGGCACGCCCACGCCGATGGAAAAAACCTCATCTAAGTCCACTTCGGCCTCCCGGGCCAGTTCCTCCGTCATCCGGGCCAGGTGGCGGGCCAGGGAGTCCGGGGACTCGATCTGCGCGATCTTCATTTTCTGCTTGGCCAGGATCTGCCCTGCGTCATCCACCAATCCGGCCTTCAGGTTAGTGGCGCCGATGTCTATGCCAATGTATTTCATTACTTCTTTCTCCGATTTGCTTCATTCAGTGCGTCGTAGTGCTGGTCCAGCCGGGTCACAAAATCCCGGGCGGGATTATAGCCGTATTTCATCTGACGGTTTTTCATGGTGGCGATCTCCACGATGCCGGCCAGGTTTCGGCCCGGGCGGACGGGAATGGTCACATAGGGCAGCTCCACGCCCAGCAGCTCGTAGGTTTCCTCTCCCAGGCCCAGGCGGTCATAAAATTTGCCGTCCTTCCACTGCTCCAGCTGGACCACCAGGTCGATCTCCGTATCAAACTGCACTGCACCCATGCCGAACAGCTGCTGCACATCCACAACGCCCACGCCGCGTATCTCGATATAATGCCGGATCAGCTCCGGCGCCGTGCCGTACAGGGATGTGGAAATGCGGCGGATCTCCACCGCGTCGTCCGCCACCAGGCGGTGGCCGCGCTTGAGCAGCTCAATAGCGGTCTCGCTCTTGCCGATGCCGGAGTCGCCCAAAATCAGCACGCCCTGGCCGTTGATATTCATGAGCACGCCGTGGCGGGTGATCTGTGGGGCCAGCTTTTTATTCAGATAGTCGATGATCTCGCTGGTGGCGTCCACCGTTTTCCGGTCCGTGCGCAGCAGGGTGCGGCCGTGCTTCTGTGCCAGCTCGATGAGCTCCGGAAAAACCTCCATGCTGCGGGCAACGATCAGCGCCGGGATCTCGCAGCGCAGCAGGTCCTCCAGGACGCTCCGGCGTTTCTCCGCGCCCATGGCCTGGAGAAAAACCATCTCCGCTTTGCCCAGGATCTGCAGGCGGATGGGTTCAAAATACTCGTAAAAGCCCACCAGCTGCAGTGCCGGACGGTTCACATCGGAGATGGTCACCGTCTGGGTCGCGTAATTGGGCGCCTGATTCAGGACCTCCATATTGAACTCCTTCACCAGCTCCGGGAGCTTCGCCGGTGTGCGCTTGACCTTATCCATATCGGATCCTTTCCGGGCAAAATCATCCGCCGCTTTCGGCCACAAAAATATTGCCCATTTTCACTAATATTAATAATATATTATAGCTCAAAGCCGCCCGCTGCGCAATATGTTTTGAAAAATCCGATTTTTTTTCATTTTTTTATCAAAAGTACTTGCATTATTCTGTAACATCTGTTAAACTATCAAATGCTTGCGAAAGCAAAGCAGTAAGTCATACACAGCAAGGAGGTGCAACGGATGGCTAAGTGCGAATTTTGCGACAAGGGCGTGACCTTTGGTATTAAGGTTTCCCACTCTCACCGGCGTTCCAATCGTCCCTGGAAGCCCAATGTCAAGCGTGTCAAGGCGATCATCAACGGCACGCCCCGCCATGTATATGTTTGTACCCGGTGCCTGCGTTCCGGTAAAGTAACCAGAGCGATCTGATTTCAGGACAAACAAACGCCCTGCTCAAAATGAGCAGGGCGTTTTACATTTTAGTTTACTTTTTCCATCCGCTGACCACGGGCAAAAGCATGCGGTACAGCTCCTCCCGGTTTTTCGGGTCGATAGGGACCACCTCGGCCCGGGGGTGTGCGCACACCTGCCGCAGAAACTCCACATCCATCCGGTTCTTCACGGCGGCCAGCACCGGCGTATCCCCGTCCAGCGTCTGCAGCACCGCGCGGCGAAACGCCTGGGCGCCGGACTCCATGAAGCCCAGCTCGTCCATAAGGATCACCTGGCAGGACTGCGGGCTTTGCAGGTAGGCCGTTCCCAAAGCATCAAAAACCTCGGGAAAGATCTCCTTTTGCCGGCCGAAATCGCCGCAGCGGCCCACCAGATTCTCTGTCCCTCTTTGGCGCTGGTCCATGGGCACCGCGGCGGGATAGATATAGATGGGGTGCATGACCTCTCCGGCGTTTTCATCCATTTTCGTGCAGAATCCGCTCACCGTCAGCTGGGCTGCCTCCACCAGGCGGCGGATCAGCGTAGACTTGCCCACGCCCTTTTCGCCGCAGATCAGGATATGTTTTTTCATGGTTTTCTCCTTTAATGAATAGTGAAGATGCCCGGTCTCTGCCGGGCATCTCTTTTTTACCACCAATAGCGGGGCATCTTAGGCCGCTCGTAGGGCGTTTTCATCAGTGGCAGGCTGCATCGCATTTCGCCGTCCAGGGCAAAGTAAGCGCCGGCCACGGCGGGAGCCGTGGGGATGGTGGTGATCTCGCCAATGCCGATGGCGCCACAGGCCATATCCTGGCCTTTCTTCTCCACCAAAATGCTGTTGATGGGCGGGACTTTATCGGCCCGGAACAGGCCCAGGGTGCCGTACTTGGCACTGGGGATACAGTCATACAGCGGATAGTGCTCCGTAAGTGTAAATCCAAGGGCCATGGCCACGCCGCCCTCGATCTGCCCCTCGCAGTTCAGCGGATTGATTGCCTTACCCACAAAGTGCGCCGCGTCGATCTCCTTGATGGTGCCGTCGTCGTTGAGCACGCAGACCTGGGTGGCGTAGCCGTAAGCCACATGGCTCACGGGATTTTCCACATTCTGTGCACCCAGGGGGTCTGTCTTGGCCAGGTACTCGCCGTAGAACTCCTGGCCCTCCAGCTTTTTCCAGTCCACCCGAGCATCTTCGGCCAGTTCGGTTCCCACGACGCCGTCGCCGCAGTTTTCACCTGGCAAATCCTTCATTTCTGCAATATTTGCAATGCCTGTATAGTCAGATGCCTTCACATCTGCACCGGCAGCTTTCAGCAGCTTTTGGCAGGCGCGGCGGCAGGCCTCGCCGGTGACGAGGGTCTGCCGGGAGCCGGAGGTAGTGCCGGAATCCGGCGAATCCACATTGTTGGCCGCCTGGTAGACGATGTCCTCCCGATCACAGTGGAGCATGGTGCCCACGATCTGCGTCAGCACCGTGCCAAGGCCCTGGCCGATGCAGGACGCGCCGCTGCGGATGTGAATTTTGCCGCCCTGCACTGCCACGATACAGCGGCCGGTATCAGGGATGCCAACGCCCACGCCGGCATTTTTCATGGCGCAGGCAATGCCCACGTTTTTATTCTGTTCGCAGATGTCCTTCACGGCCTCCAGCGTCTCTACCAGGCCTGTGGAGGGCGGCGCGATCTGCCCGTTGGGCAGGGCCTGACCGGGACGGATGGCGTTGCGATAGCGGATCTCCCAGGGGGAAATACCCAGCTCGTGGGCCATTTTCGTCAGCGTCATCTCCATGGCGAAGCAGGTCTGCGTCACGCCAAAGCCGCGGAACGCGCCGGCAGGCGGGTTATTGGTATAGTACGCCCGACCGGTGATCTCAAAATTCTCGTAGTGATACGGCCCCGCGGCATGGGTACAGGCCCGCTCCAGCACAGGCCCGCCCAGGGACGCATAGGCCCCGGTATCTGCGGTGACCTCCGCCTTGACGCCCTGGATCAGGCCGTCGTTATTGCAGCCCATGGTGATGGTCACCTTCATAGGATGACGCTTGGGGTGGACAAGGATGCTCTCCTGGCGGCTGAGCTTCACCTTCACCGGCCGGCCGGACAGATACGCGATAAGCGCCGCATGGTGCTGCACGGTCATATCCTCTTTCCCGCCGAAGCCGCCGCCCACCAGCATATTGGTCACATGGACCTTTTCCTTGGGGATGCCCAGCATGATGGAGGTCTCCCGGGCGGTGTCGTAGGTGCCCTGGTCCGTAGAGAGAATGGCCACGCCGTCCCCATCCCGATAGGCTACGGCGCACTCCGGCTCCAGGAAGGCGTGCTCGGTATAAGGGGTCTCGTAGTGATACATCAGCACATAATCCGCATCGCGGATGGCCTGGTCGGCATTGCCCCGGGACACGTGCTTCTCGCACAGCAGGTTACCGGATTCATGGACCTGGGGCGCAAAGGGCTGGGCAGCATAGGTGGGGCTGAAAACCGGCTTCAGCGGCTCGTACTCCACCTCCACCAGTTTTTTGGCTTTTTCCAAAATCTCCGGAGTCTCCGCCGCCACCAGGCAGATGGCATCACCCAGGAAATGGGTGATCTTCCCCACGGGGATCATGGTATCCCAGTCCTGCATCAGGTGGCCCACCTTTACCTTGCCCGGGATGTCGTCGGCGGTGTACACGCCCACAACGCCCGGCAGGGCCTCGGCCTTTTCCTTATGGATGGCCAGCACACGGGCCCGGGGATACTTGCTGCGGACAGCGCTGCCGTAGATCATGCCGTCCAGGTAAATGTCATCGGGGTATTTGCCGGTACCCAGGACCTTTTCCCGGGCATCGATACGCGGCATGGCTTCGCCCACCCGGGCGCAGTCCTTTTCCCGGGGAATTTCTCCGCCGCTGCGGAAAATCTCGGCCGCCAGCAAAATGGCGTCAATGATCTTTTTATAGCCCGTGCAGCGGCAAATGTTGTTTCGGATGGCGAAGGCCACCTCCTCCCGGGAAGGGTCCGGGTTCACATCCAGCAGCGCCTTGGCAGAGATGACCATGCCGGGAATGCAGAAGCCGCACTGCACCGCGCCGGCTTTGGCGAAGGCCCAGGCATAGACCTCCTTTTCCGTGTCGCTGAGGCCCTCCACAGTGATAATATGTTTCCCCTCCAGCTTGTCCGTGGAGGGAACACAGGCCTTGGTGGCTTTGCCGTCGATGAGTACATGGCAGGTGCCGCAGGCACCCTCACTGCAGCCGTCCTTCACAGAGGTCAGGCGCAGCTCATCCCGCAAAAAGCGCAGCAGCTTTTGATTTTTATCAGTGGATACCGCTTGTCCGTTGACATAAAATGAAGCCATATTTCCTTCTCCTTCGGCCTATATACTCCGCTGGATCTATGTGCTGCATATAAGCAATTATAATCGATTTTATTATACCGTATTCCCGCTTTGTCTGCAAGAAGCTCTCTCTATTTTCCTTCTCCTTTTTTCAGATAAACGCTAAAAAAAGAAATGTGAAGGGATATCCCTTCACATTTCTTTTTATTATTGGCAAAATTGCTCGATGGCGGATAAAAGCTCCGTTTTCCCGATTCCCTTCTCCGCGGAAAACGGGATCAGGAGTGCCGACTCGGGCAGCTCCAGCGTCTGGCGGATGCGCTGCAGATTCGGCTCCACCTCGCTCTTTTTCAGCTTGTCCAGTTTGTTGGCCACAACGATCAGCGGGCAGCCGCTCTCCTTGAACCAGGTGCACATAGTCTCATCATCCGCCGTAGGCTTGTGCCGGGCATCCACAATGAGCACGCCCAGGGTAATGAGACCCTGCTCCTGGAAATAATTCTCCATCAGCCGGCCCCAGCGGTCCCGCTCCTCCTTGGATACCTTGGCATAGCCATAGCCGGGCAGATCGGTAAAGTATATTTTCCCGTCAATAAGAAAATAGTTCACCTGAGTGGTCTTGCCGGGAGTGGCACCCACCCGGGCGAAATTTTTGCGGTTCAGCAGGCGGTTGATCACCGAGGATTTGCCCACATTGGAGCGGCCGGCAAAGGCCACCTGGGGCCGGCCGTCCCGGATAAATGTGCTCTGCTTGACGGCGGAGAGGATAAACTCCGCTTTGTTAAAGTTGATACCCATATTGGCTCCTTATACGCGCAGCTCCGCCCTGGGGCCGGGCTGCACGGAAATCAGCGGCATACTGTCCGCAGTAGGCTCGGCCTTTCGGCTTTCCTCCGGCACAAGGGCTACAGGGAAAACCTCCTCCACCGTGTCCACGGGTACAAAATGCAGCTTTTTGCGTACGGTTTGGTCGATGTCCTCCAGGTCCTTCTCGTTTTCACGAGGGATGATCACTGTTTCGATGCCGTTTCGCAGGGCGGCCATAGTCTTCTCCTTCAGCCCGCCAATGGGCAGCACACGGCCCCGGAGGGTCACCTCCCCGGTCATGGCCACATCCCGGCGGACCTTCCGGTTCGTCAGGGCCGACAGCATGGCGGTGGTGATGGCGATGCCGGCGGAGGGTCCGTCCTTGGGCACGGCGCCCTCGGGGAAATGAATGTGGATGTCCTTGGTCTTGTAGAAATCCTTCTCAATGCCCAGCTGTGCAGCCCGGCTGCGCAGGCAGCTCAGGGCCGTCTTGGCAGACTCCTGCATCACGGTGCCCAGGTTACCCGTCAGCTCCAGCTTGCCGGAGCCGTCCATGACGTTGACCTCCACTTCCAGTATCTCGCCGCCTACCTGGGTCCAGGCTAGACCGTTGACCACGCCCACCTCGTTTTGCCGCAGGTGCGCCGAATCCGTATAGCGGACAACGCCCAAAAAGTCTTTCAAATCCGTCGGTGTAACGGCGATCTTCTTTACACCTTCTGTGGCGATCTTCATGGCGGTTTTGCGGCAGATGGCGGCAATTTCCCGCTCCAGCACGCGCACACCGGACTCCCTCGTATAGCCGCTGATGATGCCGCGGAGGGCATCGTCGGAAATGCTCAGCTGGCGCTTTTGCAGACCATGCTCCTTCAGCTGCTTGGGAATCAGATGCCGCCGGGCGATCTCCACCTTCTCCTCGTCGGTATAGCTGCCCAACTCGATGACCTCCATGCGGTCCAGCAGCGGCCGGGGGATGGTGTCGGTGGTGTTGGCGGTGGTGATGAACATAACCCGACTCAGATCCACGGGGATCTCCAGGAAATGATCCCGGAAGCTGCTGTTCTGCTCGCTGTCCAGCACCTCCAGCAGCGCGGAGGCAGGGTCGCCCCGCATATCGCTGGCCAGCTTGTCGATCTCGTCCAGCACCAGCAGGGGATTCATAGATCCGCTGTGGATCAGCCCGTCAATGATGCGGCCGGGCATAGCGCCTATGTACGTCTTGCGGTGGCCGCGGATGTCCGCCTCATCCCGCACGCCGCCCAGGCTGATGCGGTAGAGCTTGCGGTTCATGGCCCTGGCAACGGAGATGGCGATGGAGGTCTTGCCCACGCCCGGAGGACCTACCAGGCAGATGATCTTTCCCTTGGCCTGGGGATGGATCTGCCGGACGGCTATGTACTCCAATATGCGCTCTTTCACCTTGGTCAGGCCGTAGTGATCCTTATCCAGCATGGCCCGGGCCTTTTCCACATCAGCCCGCTCCTTGGTTTCTTTCCCCCAGGGCATCTCCAGGCAGGTATCCAGATAATTGCGGATCACCGACGCCTCGGCACTGCCGTAGGGCTGCTTGGCCAGGCGTGAGACCTCCTTCATCAGCTTCTCCTCGATCTCCTCAGAGACCTTCAGCTTCTGAACCTTTTCGGTATACTCCTGAATTTCATCGTCGCCGTCCTCGCCCAGCTCATGCTGCAGGACCTTCACCTGCTCCCGCAGGATCATATCCTTCTGCACCCGGCCCACACGGTCCCGGACCTTTTTCTCCATCTCCACTTCCAGGGAGATCACATCCAGCTCACGGGTGAGGATCTCATTCACCAGCTTCAGCCGTTTCACGGGGTGCAGCTCCTCCAGGATCCGCTGGCGGTCCATGTGCCGGAGGGTAATGCTGTAGGCGATATAATTGGCTATCTCGCCGGGGTCCTTGCTGTCCAGGACGGTGGCCATGACCTCATCCAGCAGATCCGGCACCATGTCCTTATACTCTCCCAAAAGGGCGTAGGTCTGCCGCATGACAGCCTCTACCCGGCTGGTCATTTTTCCGGGAAACTCGTCCTCGATCAAAATCACATTCGCCTGCAGGAAGGGCTTCGTCTGCCACAGGCGCTTGATGCAGCCCTTTTCCATGCCCCGGACCACCACCCGGACGGTGGAGTCAGAGGTCTTGATGATCTGCAGCACATGGGCCACCGTGCCCATGGAGTAGAGGTCGTCTTCCCCCGGGTGCATCACGGCCAGCTCCCGCTGGGTCACCAGGAAAATGTCCTTTCCCTCCTCCATGGCATTGTTCAGCGCCAGCATAGAAATCTCTCGTTCTACATCAAACCCGGTGGTCTGGCCGGGGAAAACCGTCAGCCCGCGCAGGGCTAAAACGGGAATATTCATCGTTCTTTGTTCCATTGGGTATTCGCTCCTTTCAGCTGCCAAACGCAGCAAGGGAAAAAGGGGAGGGACGAATCCTCGCCTCTCCCCTATCGCTCATTTAAGAGGCCGGCGCAGACGGATCGTCTGCCTTTCCGGTCTTCAGTTTTGCCGTACGGGACTCTTTTCCCGTGTCATGTACGACCTCCGGCTCAGCCTTTCCGGCCACGCAGTCGGCGGTAATGGTCACCCGCCGGATGGTCGGATCCGAGGGAATATCGAACATCACCTTCGTGAGGATCCCCTCCATAACGGCACGCAGACCCCGGGCACCGATGTTCCGCTCGATGGCCTTGTCGGCCACGGCCTCCAGCGCGTCCTCCGTAAAGGAAAGCTGCACATTGTCGTAGGAAAACAGCTTTTGGTACTGCTTGACCAGGGCGTTTTTCGGCTGGGTAAGGATCTGCACCAGGTCATCCCGGGTCAGTCCGTCCAGGGCAGCGATCACCGGCAGGCGGCCCACCAACTCCGGAATGATACCGAACTTCAGCAGGTCGTGGGGCTGCACTTCCTTGAGAAGGGCCCCGGTCTGCCGCTCCGCCTTGCTCTCCACCACGGCATCGAAGCCGATGCCCTTGCGGTCCGTGCGCTTTTCGATGATTTTCTCCAGGCCGTCGAAAGCGCCGCCGCAGATAAAGAGAATGTTGTGGGTGTCCACCTGGATGAACTCCTGGTGGGGGTGCTTGCGCCCGCCCTGGGGCGGCACATTGGCAACCGTGCCCTCCAGGATCTTCAGCAGTGCCTGCTGTACACCCTCGCCGGACACGTCCCGGGTGATGGAGGTGTTTTCGCTCTTGCGGGCGATCTTGTCGATCTCATCCACATAGATGATGCCCCGCTCCGCCAGCTCCACGTCAAAGTCTGCCGCCTGGAGCAGGCGCAGCAGAATGTTCTCCACATCGTCGCCCACATAGCCGGCCTCCGTGAGGGTAGTGGCGTCAGCAATGGCAAAAGGCACCTGCAGGACCCGGGCCAGGGTCTGGGCAAACAGAGTCTTGCCGCTGCCGGTGGGGCCGATCATGAGGATGTTGCTCTTTTGCAGCTCCACATCCTCGCCGCCGCCGTAAAAGATGCGCTTATAGTGGTTGTACACGGACACGGAGAGGGCGATTTTCGCCGCCTCCTGTCCGATGACATATTCGTCCAGCACCGCCTTGATCTCCCGGGGAGTGGGCAGACGGTCCGGCGCTTCCAATTTGTTTTCCGCAGCAGGGCTGTAATCATCCTCCAGAATGGACATACACAGCTGGACGCACTCGTCGCAGATCCGGACACCGGGGCCCTGGATCATGCGGTGCACCTGATTTTCGCTCTTGCCGCAGAAAGAGCAGTGCAGCTCTTTGTTTTTTTCCGCCATGTTTACCTCTTGTAAATGACCTTATCCACCAGGCCGTACTCCTTGGCTTCCTCGGCGATCATCCAGTTATCGCGCTCGGAGTCCAGCTTCACCTGCTCAGGCGTCTTGCCGGTGTTCTCGGCCAGGATGCGGTTCATCCGCTGTTTGATCTTCAGGAAATGCTCCACATCGATCTCCATATCGGTGACCTTACCCTGGGTACCGGCGGAGGGCTGGTGGATCATCACCTCGGCGTTGGGCAGGGCGATGCGCTTACCCTTGGCGCCGGAGGACAGCAGGAACGCGCCCATGCTGGCAGCCATGCCGATGCAGATGGTAGACACATCACACTTGATATACTGCATGGTATCATAGATCGCCATGCCAGCCGTGACGGAACCGCCGGGGCTGTTGATGTACATCTGAATGTCCTTGTCGGGATCCTGCGCCTCCAGGTACAGCAGCTGCGCAACTACCAGGCTGGCAGTTGTATCATTCACCTCTTCGCCCAGGAAGACGATGCGGTCGTTGAGCAAGCGGGAGAAAATGTCATAAGACCGCTCCCCCCGGTTGGTCTGCTCCACAACATAAGGAACTAAGCTCATAGAAATATACCTCCTGTTCAAATGGGGCCTTGCACTGCAAGGCATAATACAAAATTATACCCGCCCGTAAGTGATTTTAACAGTTGAGATTACTCTTTGTCTTCCTTCTTCTCTTCAGCCTTGTCTTCGGATTTCTCCTCGGCCTTCCCCTCGGGCTCCACGGCCACGGCGCTGTCGGCAACGACCTTGATGACCTTCTCCCGGATGACCTGCTCCTTCACATCGGCGGCAGGCAGATACTTCTTGATGGACTCCAGATCCATGCCGTACTTCTCGGCGATGGTCTTCATCTCATTTTCCACTTCCTCATCGGAAGCTTCCAGATTCTCGGCCTTCACAATGGCGCTCACAGCCAGGTCCATACGCACCTGCTTCAGAGCGGGCTCCATAGATTGCTTCTGAATGGCGTCCTCATCCATGCCGGTCATCTTCACATACTGGTCAAAGGGGATACCTTGGGCAGCCAGCTGCTGCTTGAAGTTGTCCATCATTCTCTGGGATTGCAGCACCACCATATCCTCGGGGATGTCAGCCTCGATGCCGTCGGCCACCTTCTGCATCAGCGCATCCTCAAAGGCGTGCTGGGCAGCAGTCTTGCGCTCGTCGGTAATCTTCTTCTTCAGGTCGGCCTTCAATTCCTTCAGCGTGTCAAACTCGGACACATCCTTGGCAAACTCATCGTCAATGGCGGGGACTTCCTTCACCTTGACCTCATTGACCTTCACATGGAATACCACAGGCTTGCCGGCAAGCTCCGGGGTATAGTCCTCGGGGAAGGTGATGTCAATGTCCTTCTCCTCGCCCACCTTCATGCCCATGAGCTGATCCTCAAAACCGGGCACGAAGCTGCCGGAGCCAATCTCCAGGTCAAAATTCTCGCCCTTGCCGCCATCGAAGGCCACGCCGTTGTCAAAGCCCTCAAAGTCGATGTTGGCGGTATCGCCCTTCTTTACAGCACGCTCCACGCTCACCAGGCGGCTGTTGCGCTCGGCCATTTCCTTTAGCCGTGCGTTCACATCGGCGGCCATGACCTTTACATTGGCCTTGGGAGCCTCCAGGCCCTTGTACTGGCCCAGCTTCACCTCGGGATATACGGCGACGGTGGCCTTGAAGGTAACACCATCCTTACCGCAGTTCTCCAGCTCCACCTCAGGATAGCCCACAACCTCCAGCTTCTCATCGTTGACAGCCTTCTCATAGGCGTCGGGCAGGACAATATTCACGGCCTCCTCATAGAAGACCTCTGCACCGTACATGCTCTCAACGATCTTGCGGGGAGCCTTGCCGGGGCGGAAGCCGGGGATGTTCATCTTGCCGCGCATCTTCAGATAAGCCTTGTTGATGGCAGCCTCAAAGTCCTCGGCGCTGACTTCAATGGTCAAAGCGACCTTGCTCTTTTCCAGTTTCTCACAGGATTTTACACTCATTTTTGTTTTTCCTCCGTTCAGCATTAATAATGCGAATCAATGCAATTAAATATGATAACAGAAAAGCTCTGCAATTTCCACACTTTTTTGCACTATTCTAAAATTTTTTTCGGCTTGAACCGCAGATAGTCGGCGGAGACCAGGGAAAAGTCCGTTCCGTTCCGCTCTCCCTGCACCGCCCGGCCATGGGCCGCGCCCCCGTGGAGGTGGCCGTAATAGCATTTTTTCACGCCGTATTGCTGCAGCAGCCGCAGCATTTCCTCGCAGCGGTAGCCGGTGTAGAGGGGCGGATAATGCAGAAAACAGAGTTTCTCCCGCTCCCCTGCGGCCTTTAGTGAGGTCTCCAGACGACCTGCCTCCCGGTTACGCATTTTCTCCGTGTGGCTGCCCGGCTCCTCCAGCTCGTAAAACCAGCCCCTGGTGCCGCACAGGGCCACATCCCCGTAGAAAACGCAGTTGTTGTGCAGGATCTGCAGGGAGTCCAGCCCGTGCACGTCAAAAAAACGCTGCATTTTCGCCGCCGTGTTCCACCAGTAGTCGTGGTTGCCCTTCATGAGGATCTTTTTCCCCGGCAGCTGGTGGATAAATGTCAGATCCCGCAGGGACTCCTCCAGGCTCATGCCCCAGGATAAGTCGCCGCACAGCACCGTCACATCCTCGCTTCCCAGCTCCGAAAAGCCCTCCCGGATCCGCTCCACATAGTTGCTCCAGCCCTCGCCGAAAACATCCATGGGTTTATCCGAGCCCAGGGACAGGTGCAGGTCCCCTATGGTATATAAAGCCATACTTACTCCTTATTATAATAACCTCCGCAGATTGTTCCAGAAGATGTCCTCCAGCAGGGCCTGGCCGTAGCCCCGCTCCCGCAAAGCCGCGTACAGCTTCGGCATATCCTGCATCCCCTGCATCCCGGCAGCCAGGGCCTCGCAGCCGTCCAGGTCGCCGCCCAGGCACAGGGTCTTTTCTCCGCCCAGGTTCAAAAAGTGCTCCACATGGGCCACAAGCTCCTCCATGGTCCCCTGAGGGCCCACAAAGTCCCGGTAGAGATTCAGACCCACCACGCCGCCGCTGTCCCGGATGGCCCGGAACTGGTCGTCCGTCAGGTTCCGCCGGTGTGGACAGAGGGCCCGGGCATTGGAGTGGGACGCCACCACCGGGCCGCGGGTCGTTTTGACCGTATCCCAAAAGCCCGCGTCGGAGATGTGGGACATATCCGGGTAAATATTCAGTGCTTCCATACGGCGCAGGAAATTTTTTCCCTTTTCAGAAAGGCCCCGGTCCGGATCCTCGCAGTTGGTGCCGCAGAGGCTGTTGGCCCGGTTCCAAACGGGGTTCAGCAGCCGCACGCCCCAGGCGTGGGCCATCTCCAGGTTCCGCTCCTCACAGTCCAGCAGGTCGGCTCCCTCGATGCTCAAAAGGGCCGCTATCTTCCCCTGGCGCACCGCCTCGTCCACCTCCGCACCGGTCCGGCAATGAGTGATACAGTCACTGTTTTCCTCCATTTCCCGCAGAAAGCGGTCATGGAGTCTTTGGCACTGGGCCGGCATCCCGTCTGCCGGGGCGTTTTTCGCGTCCCAATACAGGGCGAAAAACTGGCCGTACTGGGCGAATTCCCGGCCCCGCAGCAGGTCGATGTGTCCGCCGTTTTCCCGCAGGCAGCCACAGGCGTCGTAGTACGCCTCCTGAGCCTCCCGGTCAGATTTCATTTCCAGGGCCCCGCCGCAGCCGGTCTCCTCGCAGCGGTAAATGGTGTCACAGTGGGCGTCAAAATACGGTATTTTCAATTTGCCTCCACCTCAAATGCGTTTTTCATATAGGTTATGCGCGCCGCTTCGCCGTCAGCACCCCGGTAGACCTCCGCCACATCAAAGCGCACCGGGCAGTCCAGGTCCTTCTCGCTGAGGTAGAACAGCGCCGTTTTCCGTATGCGCTCCCGCTTGGCGGCGGTAACATAGTCCCGGGGCAGGCCCACGGCCAGGTTACTCCGGGTCTTCACCTCTATAAAGCAGAGGGTGTTTCCGTCCATGGCAATAAGGTCGATCTCCCCGAAGCGGCAGTGGTAGCTGTGCGCCACCAAGCGAAGCTTTTTCCTGCGGAGGTAGTTTGCCACCTGCGCCTCGCCCCAGGTCCCTACGCTGCGGCTCATGTGCGCTTCTCCTCCCACTTTTTCAGGAATGTGCGCCGATGCTCCGGGCAGGGGCCGTAGGCATCCAGCATCTGATAGTGCAGCTTGGTGCCGTAGCCCTTGTGCTTAGCGAATTGGTACTGGGGATAGCGCTCGTCCAGCTCATCGGCCACGAACCGGTCCCGGCTCACCTTGGCCAGGATGGACGCGGCGGCAATGCTGGCGCTCTTGCCGTCGCCGCCTACCACCAGCCTGTGCGGCGTGGTGATGGCCACGCTGCGGCCCTTGTCCCGGTTGCCGTCGATGAGGGCCACCTCGGGCCGGATGGCCAGCGCATCGATAGCCTGCTGCATGGCTTTCATCCGGGCGCTTAAAATATCCGTGGCGTCGATCTCCGCCGCTTCCACCCGCGCCACAGCCCAGCAGACAGCCCTTTGGGTAATGACTTCATACAGGGCCTCCCGCTTCCTCTCCGTGAGTTTTTTGCTGTCGTCAAGGCCCTGGATATGGCAGTAGGGCGGCAGGATCACCGCCGCGGCGTACACCGGTCCCGCCAAAGGCCCGGCTCCGGCCTCGTCACAGCCGCAGATGATCTCCGCTCCCTGCTCCATCAGCTCCCGTTCCATCTGCCACAGGTCCGTTTTTTCGGTCATTTATTTCACATCCTCCACCGTTTCCAGTGTAAAGCGGCCTAACTTGCCACCCCGGAATTCATCCAGCAAAACCCGGCTCATGCGCTCGGTGTCCACTTCGGCGCCCCGCATGAGAAAGCCCCGCTTGCGCCCGGCCCGGGTCAGCAGGTCGTAGCCCATTTCATCCGCCTGGGGCTCTACCTTGTACCGATCCTGAATGACATCGGCATAGTGCCTGCCCAGGTACTCCATAAGGCAGCTGCCCAGCTCCTCAATGTCCATCACATCGTCCTTGATGGCACCGGTAAAGGCCAGGTGCATACCCACGTTCACATCCTCGAATTTCGGCCAGAGCATGCCGGGGGTATCCAGCAGCTCCAGGGTGTTGTCCACCGGGACCCACTGCTTGCTGCGGGTAACACCGGGCCGGTCCTCGGCCTTGGCGGTCTTGCGCTTGGCTACCTTATTAATAAAGGTGGATTTGCCCACATTGGGGATGCCCAGCACCATCACCCGCACCACGCGGCCCACCTGGCCCTTGTCTGCATGGGCCTGGAGCTTATCCTTCAGCAGCTCCCGCACGGCGGCGGCGAACTGGGCCGTGCCCACACCGTTTTTGGCATTGGACTCCAGCACGGCGTAACCTTTTCCCCGGAAATATGCCGCCCAGCGGGCCGTCTCCTTAGGGTCGGCCTGGTCCACCCGGTTCAGCACCACCAGCCGGGGCTTCCCTGCCGTCATTTCGTCCACATCGGGATTGCGGCTGGAAATGGGGATCCGCGCGTCCAAAATCTCGCATACGGCGTCCATATGGCCCATTTCCGCCACGATCATCCGCTTGGTTTTCGTCATGTGTCCCGGATACCAGGACAGTCCTTCTATCTGCATGGCTGCCTCCTTACAATTTGGTCAGATGTGCCCCGGCGGCCTTGAGCATCAGCTTCTTGGTGCCCACTTTGTCAAAGGCCACCTCAATCAGCGCATCGCCGCCCATAGGCCGCACGCTGAGCACCATACCCTGTCCAAAGGCGCTGTGGCGCACCTGATCCCCGGCGCTTAGCTGCATCAGCGGCGCGGAAGCAGCCGCCGGCACCCGGCGGGTCGTTGTGGAATGCTGTAAAGGTTTTTGCCTTGTCTGCTGCTTGATCTCCTGTGCTTTATATGTTCCGCGCGTGGTGCTCCCCCAGCCGCCGGACCAGCCATCGCTCCAGTCATCGTCCCACTGGAGCGCCTTTCTCGGCTCGGGCTTTCCGAGCCAGCGCATATTCTCCGCCGGGATCTCCTCCAGGAATCGGGAGGGCATCTTCGGCTCCGTTTGGCCAAAAAGCATCCGCTGGCGCACGTTGGTCATGGTCAGGGTCTTGCGGGCCCGGGTCATGGCCACATAGCAGAGCCTGCGCTCCTCCTCCATTTCCTCCTGCTCGCCCATAGCGCGGTTCCCGGGGAACACGCCCTCGTCCATGCCGGTGACATACACATGGTCAAATTCCAGGCCCTTGGCGCTGTGCATGGTCATCAGGGTCACGCAGTTGTCGCTGTCGGACTGGCCGTCCAAGTCGGTATACAGGGCCACATCGTTGAGAAAGCCCGCCAGGGACGGGTCATCGGGGTCGTTTTCCAGGAAAGCGCTGATGCTGGAGGCCAACTCCTGCACGTTCTCCAGCCGGCCCCGACTCTCCATGTCATTCTTTTCCTGCAGCATCTGCACATAGCCGGACATCTGGCAGACCCTGCCGTAAAATTCCACCAGCTCCAGCTGGTCGCACAGCGCCCGCAGCTCCATAATCAGCTGCCCGAAATCCTCCATCCGCCCGGCGGCGGACTTCAGCTCCGGGTAATTCCGGGCGGTGCGGACGATCTCAAACAGAGGCTTCCCCTCCGCCGCCGCAATAGCCTGGGCCTTTTCCAGGGACGCCCCGCCGATCTTCCGGGAGGGCACATTGATGATCCGTCGCAGGCGCAGGTCGTCCGCCGGGTTGCAGATCACACACAGATATGCCAGCATATCCTTCACCTCTGCCCGGTCGAAGAACTTCACACCGCCCACGATCTTATAGGGCACGCCGTTGCGCTTGAAGGCATATTCCAAGGCGTTGGACTGGGCGTTCATCCGGTACAGAATGGCGTTGTCCCGCCAGTTGGCGCCCCGGTTGTAGCGGGTCATGATGTCTCCCACCACAAAGTTGGCCTCGTCGCTCTCGTTGAAGCAGGTCTTGATGGTCACCGGGTCCCCGGCGCCGTTTTGGGTCCACAGAGTCTTGCCCTTGCGCCCCTCATTGTTGCGGATCACCGCGTTGGCCGCGTCCAGGATGTTTTGGGTAGACCGGTAATTCTGCTCCAAACGGATGGTCCGTGCGTTCTTATAGCGCTGCTCAAAGCTGAGGATATTGGTGATATCCGCGCCCCGGAAGCGGTAAATGCTTTGGTCGTCATCGCCCACCACGCAGATGTTGCCGTGAGGGCCCGTCAGCAGACCCGCCAGGAGGAACTGCAGGTGGTTGGTGTCCTGGTACTCATCAATGAGTATGTAGCGGAACTTATTCTGATAGTACGCGCGCACCTCTTTGTCGCTCTGCAGCAGGGTCACCGTATGCAGGATGATGTCGTCAAAGTCCAGGGCGTTGGCCTCCCGGAGCTTTTGGTTGTAAAGCCTATATACTTTACCGATCCTGATTTTCCGCCAATCTCCCCGCTGCTCCCACAGCTGGCAGAACTCCTCCGGGGAGAGCATGTCCCCCTTGGCGTTGGAGATCACCGACAGCAGCTCTCGAGTGGGAAACTGCTTTTCCTCCAAACCCAGGTCCTTGAGAATATCCTTGATGACTCGCTTGGAGTCGTCGGTGTCATAGATGGTAAAATTGCGGTCATAGCCCAGTTTGTCAATATCCCGGCGCAGAATGCGAACGCAGGCCGCGTGGAAAGTGGCTGCCCACACATCCAGGGCCTCCTCCCCCAGCATCCGCTCCAGGCGCTCCTTCAGCTCCCCGGCGGCCTTGTTGGTGAAGGTAATGGCCAGCACCTCCCATGGCCGGGCCGGCTGCACGGCACACAGATACTGCATCACGGGCCGCATCTCCTCCTGGGGGTCCTGGATATACTGCTCCAGAAACGCCACCTCGTCCTCGGAGATAGGAATGGGGATCTCCTCCGTGTCGCTGCCCCGGCCATAGCGCAGCAGGTTTGCCACCCGGTTAATGAGCACCGTGGTCTTGCCGGAGCCCGCACCCGCCAGCAGCAGCAGCGGCCCCTCAGTGGTCAGCACGCCCTCCCGCTGCATGGGATTGAGCCGCTTGTAGTCCAGCTCAATGGCCTTGCGCCGGGCGGCTATAAATCGTCTTTCTAATTCGTTCATATTGGCCTCTCTCAATTGATTTCATTCCTATTTTATATCAATTCTCCCCTCCGGTCAACCGCCTAAATAAAAAATTAGAATTTTTGTTCGATTTCCTCTTGACAAGAACTCTTGTTCGATTTATAATCCTTAGTAGAACAAAAGTTTTATTTGGAGGAACTCACCATGACGACTTTCGGATGGATCATCACAATCATCGGTGTAGCCGCTTTTTCCGGCCAGCTCATGCGCCTGATCGAGCGGGTGGATCAGCCCCGCAGCCGGCGCAGCGCCGCCTGAAATGGACCTGCTGGATAAGCTGACCATCCTCACGGATGCCGCCAAATATGACGCTTCCTGTACATCCAGCGGCGTCAAGCGCGGTTCTCGTCCCGGGATGATCGGAAATACATCCTCCTCCATTGCCGGCTGTTGTCACAGCTTTTCCGCTGACGGACGCTGCATCTCCCTGCTGAAGGTGCTCATGACCAATTACTGTGTGTACGACTGCAAATACTGTGTCAACCGCCGCAGCAACGATACCCGCCGCACCGCGTTTACTCCCCGGGAGCTGGCCGATCTGACCATTCAGTTCTATCGCCGCAACTATATTGAGGGACTTTTTCTCTCCAGCGGTGTTCTGCGCGACCCGGACTATACCACCCTGCGCATGATCGAGTCGCTGCGGCTGCTGCGGCAGGAATACGGCTTCAACGGCTATATCCACGCCAAGGCCATTCCCGGCACAAGCCCTGAGCTGGTGCAGCGGCTGGGCTATTTGGCGGACCGTCTCAGCGTGAATATTGAGCTGCCGTCCCAAAAGGGACTGGCCTCCCTGGCCCCGGACAAGAGCAAGGCCGCCATTCTTGCGCCCATGCGGCTCATTGAGGCCCAGGGCCGGCAGAATAAAGAGGAACTGGTGAAGTACCGCCACGCCCCCGCCTTTGCCCCGGCCGGGCAGAGCACGCAGCTCATTGTGGGCGCCACGGAGGATAGTGACCGGCACATTCTGCATCTGACCGAATCACTGTATGCCCGCTATCGGCTCAAACGGGTCTTTTATTCCGCATATGTGCCCGTTGTGGAAAACCCCCTCCTCCCTGCACTGCATACCAAGCCGCCGCTTCTGCGGGAACATCGGCTGTACCAGGCGGATTGGCTCCTGCGGTCTTATGGTTTCCGGGCCGAGGAATTGCTGGATGACCAGCACCCGAATTTCGATCCCATGCTGGATCCGAAGTGCTATTGGGCCATCACCCACCCGGAGCAGTTTCCCGTGGAGATCATGACCGCCGGCTTAGACCGGCTTCTGCGTGTCCCCGGCATCGGCCCCACCGGCGCCCGGCGCATACTTTCCGCCCGGCGAACGGGTCCTCTCCATTTTGACGACCTGAAGAAGATGGGTATCGTTCTCAAGCGGGCACAATTTTTTATCCTGTGCGGCGGACGCATGCGGGAGGGACTTCATTTTACCGCCGATAGCCTGGCCTTTCAGCTGCAGGCTGTGGAACGCGGCAGTCTGCCTGTTCCGGCCGCCCAGCAGCTATCTCTCTTTGACGCAACGGGGTGAACGCAGTGTCCTGGATCGACATGGTTTATGAATATGACGGCAGCTACGAAGGATTTCTCTGCTGCATTTATGAGAGTTATGTAAATAAAGAATTCCCCATTGCCTTTGCCGGCAATGAGGAATTTCCCGTTCTCACTCTTTATCCCGTCCGCTGTGTGGAAACAGACCTCACGCACAGCGAACGTATCCTGCGCAGCATCGAAAGCCGCTCTGCCCGGGCGGGGCGCCTGCTTTACCGGGCCTTTCACACCTGCATGGCCGACAAGGAAGCCTGTCTGTACCGTTTTGTCCAAAAGCTCTATGCCGATGGCCCGCAGTTTTTGCACCGCACCTCTGGTGAGGCCTGCTTCCCGCTATATAAGGCCGTCCGCCATTTATCCGGCGAGCTGGAAAAGCTCCGGGGCTTTGTGCGCTTCTCCGACTTCGGCGGCATATTAGGCGCTGAGATTGAGCCCAAAAACCGGGTGCTCCCCTTTCTGAGGGGTTACTTTTGCAGCCGCTACGCCAACGAATCCTTTTTCCTGTATGACCGCACGCATGGGGAGCTGCTTTTATACAGCGGGGGCCGGTCCCACATTGTGCAGGCCGATTCCCTGACCCTTGCGCCGCCGGACGAACAGGAGGCGCAATACCGCAAGCTGTGGAAAACATTTTTTGACACCGTTGCCATTGAAGATCGGTATAACCCGCGCTGCCAAAACACATTTTTGCCCAAGCGCTATCGCGCTACCATGACGGAGTTCCAGTCGGAAAGCGCCTTTATTCCCGAAGCATCTCCCGCAGATGTGCCACTCCCTTCCGCTCCAGACGGGATACCTGCACCTGAGACACTCCCAGGATCCGCGCCGCCTGCTCCTGAGTCATGCATTTGAAGAACCGAAGATAAATCGTTTCCTGTTCCCGCTCCGGAAGGGCCCGTATGGCCTCCCGGAGCGCGATTTTTTCAACCAGGGACTCCTCCGGCGCGTCCGTGCCCAGGGTAGATTCCAGCGTCAGCCCCTCCGCCGTCTCCTGCTGCAGCGATTCCGGAGCGGAGACGGCCAGTTCCGCCGCGGCGATCTCCTCGGCGCTCCATCCGGTCTCGGCGGCGACCTCTGATAACCTCGGTTCCCGCCCTAAGGCGGTGCGCAGCCGCTGTCGGGCCGACCAGATACTTTGCCCTCTCTCCCGCAGTGTGCGCCCTACCTTCACCGGTCCGTCATCCCGTAAAAATCGCCGAATTTCTCCCGCGATCTTTGGCACCGCATAGGTGGAAAACTGCGTTCCATATGTAATGTCAAATCCCTTTACAGCTTTTATGAATCCTATGCATCCCAGCTGATACAGGTCCTCCGGGTCTGCCCCGCAGCCGTAGTATCGCCGCACTACGGCCCAGATCAGCCCGCTGTTTTCCATCAGCATTTTTTCGCAGGCATCGCTGTCCCCCGACTGTGCCCGATCCAGCAGGGCCAGTCTGCTGTCACTCATTTCCGCTCCCCCAGCCGGGTGGAGATCCGCTTACGCATGGTCACCGTTGTCCCTTTCTGCGGCGCAGACCGCACACGCAGTGTATCCATGAAGCTCTCCATAATGGTAAAGCCCATGCCGCTGCGCTCATCGTTTCCGGTGGTAAACATGGGCTTGCGGGCCTGCTCCACATCCGCAATGCCCACGCCCCAGTCCTTGACCACGATCTCCAGGATGTTTCCCTCCCGGATCCGCAGCTTCATAACGATCCGTCCAAAATCCTCCGGATAGCCGTGAACGATGGCGTTGGTCACCGCCTCGCTGACTGCCGTTTTGATGTCCCCCAGTTCCTCCAGCGTGGGGTCCAGCTGCATGGCAAAACCCGCTGCTGCCACCCGGGCAAATGCTTCATTGCTGCTGCGGCTGGGAAATTCCAGCGCTACCTGATTTTCACTTTTCATCTGCATCCTCCATTTCGATCATTCTTTGGATACCGGCCGCGAAAAACACCTTTTTTACCTGCGCCGATGGATTCACGATCCGCATTTTTCCCCCTAGCTGCTTTACCTGCTGCAGCGTGTGCAGCGCTATAGCAATGCCGGAGCTGTCCATGAAGGTCACGCCGGAAAAATCCAGGATAACCTCCAGCGGCAGCGCATATTCCAGTTCGTTTGCGATGTTTTTCATAAGCTGGCGGGCGGCATGGTGATCCAGCTCGCCGGACAGGCGCAGCCGCAGCCTGCGATCCGCGCTCTCTGCTTTTACTTGCATTTTTTATCACTTCCCGTAAAAAAATCACCGTAGGCATCAGCCTACGATGATTATACTTTTTTCTCCGATATTTTTTTGTCGAAGAACCTTGCAGATGTTAAAAAACTCTGCTTTTTATGATCCTTGCTATATGGTTTTTAGCTGTAAGTAATACTAATATTTATTATAATATTTTGACGCTTTACTTTTCTTGTTAATAATCCTACTATACAGTCACAGACAGGAAAAAGTTTCAAGTTGATCCATTTTTCTAGGAGGCATTTATTATGAAAAACATGGACGCTTATATTATGACTGCTATCGTTTCCCTGATCCTGGTCGTTGCCACTGCTTTCCTGATGACCGCTGCCGACGCACCCATCCGCGAGGCCGGTATGTACCTGCCCCTGATTTTCGGCGCCATTGGCACCTGGGCCGCCAGCAAGGCTGGTCTGCTGGAGTTGCGTCATGAAGAAGACGCCGCTCGCCGCAACGCTCACAGCGCGGCATAAATACGTTACCTTTCTTTTCTCTCCTCAAGATCCAATACAGAAAAATGGTCGGCACAGTCTTGTGTGCCGGCCATTTTTCTTTTTCCTTATCCACAGCCTGCGGCAGACTATACAGCAAGAAAGGGCGGCACGATTTCGTGCCGCCTTTTCCTTATTACATATTACCTTGTCTTATGATTTGCGCCGGCGCTCAGCCTCTCATGGCAGCGGCGGATTCATCCAGCTTGGCAATGAGGGCCCGGGCTTTCTCCGCCTTTTCCCGCTCGGCGTTCACCACCGCTTCGGGTGCCTTGGAGACGAACTTCTCGTTGCTGAGCTTCTGCTCAATGCGCGCCAGGTTCTCAGCGGCCTTTGCCCGCTCCTTGGCGATGCGCTCCAGCTCCTTCTCAAAGTCCACCAGCTCCGCCAGGGGCAGATAAACGTTGGCGCCATGGGTCACCACGGTGACCAGGCCCGTAAGATCCGCGGGAGCCGCGTCCGTTACGGTGAGCTCGCTGGCATAAGCCATGCGCTTGATGAAGTGCTCGCCCAGGCGATAGTCTTCCGCATGGTCTGTGACAATAATCATCTGTGCCTTTTTGCTCGGCGGCACGTTCATCTCGGCCCGGCGGGCACGGACGGCGGAAATGGCGTCCTTCACCGCCTCCATGGCCTGCTCCTCCGCCCGGAAGTCAAACTCCGGATGGTACTCGGGCCACTTGGCGCGGATCAGGTAATCGCCCTCATGAGGCAGGGCCTGCCAGATCTCCTCCGTAATGAACGGCATGAAGGGATGCAGCAGTTCCAGAATGCGCAGCAGCACATAGCACAGCACATTCTCCGCCGCCAGCTTGGCGCCCTCATCCTCGCCGTTGAGGCGGGTCTTGGTCAGCTCGATATACCAGTCACAATAGGTGTCCCAAATGAAGTCATAGATCTTAGCAGAGGCCACGCCCAGCTCAAAGGCGTCCATATTGTCCGTGACCTCCCGGATGAGGGTGTTGAGCTTGCTGAGGATCCACTTGTCCTCCAGCTCCAGCTTCTCGGGCAGCTCCACCTTGTCGATGGTCAGGTTCATCATCACAAAGCGGGAGGCGTTCCAGATCTTATTGGCAAAGTTCCGCATGGCCTCGCATTTTTCCACATAGAAGCGCATATCGTTGCCGGGGCTGTTGCCGGTGATGAGGTTGAAGCGCAGGGCGTCGGCGCCGTACTGCTCCGCCATCTCCAGGGGATCGATGCCGTTGCCCAAAGACTTGGACATCTTGCGGCCTTTGTCGTCCCGGACCAGGCCATGAATGAACACGGTCTTGAAGGGCTCCTTCTTCATCTGCTCCATGCCGGAGAAGATCATCCGGGCCACCCAGAAGAAGATGATGTCGTAACCGGTGACCATGACGGAGGTGGGGTACCAATACTTCAGGTCGGCCGACTCCGTATCGGGCCAGCCCAGGGTGGAAAACGGCCACAGAGCCGAGGAGAACCAGGTGTCCAGCACGTCCTCGTCCCGGGTCAGGTGGGTGCTGCCGCACTTCTCGCACTTGGTGGGATCCTGGCGGCTCACATTGATGTGACCGCAGTCATCGCAGTACCAGGCAGGGATCTGATGGCCCCACCAAAGCTGGCGGGAAATGCACCAGTCATGGACGTTTTCCATCCAGTTGATATAGGTCTTGGTAAAGCGCTCGGGCACGAACTTGATGGTGCCGTCCTCCACCACGCGGATGGCCTCCTTGGCCAGGGGCGCCATCTTCACGAACCACTGGGCGGAGATCAAGGGCTCCACATCGTTGTGGCAGCGGTAGCAGGTGCCCACGTTGTGGGAGTAGGGCTCGGACTTAATGAGATAACCCTGCTCCTCCAGGTCCTTCACAATGGCCTTGCGGCACTCGTAACGGTCCATGCCGTTGTAGGGGCCGCCGTTTTCGTTGATAGTGCCGTCGTCGGCGATAACGCGGATGACCTCCAGGTTGTGGCGCAGGCCCACCTCGAAGTCGTTGGGATCATGGGCGGGAGTCATCTTCACGGCGCCGGTGCCGAAGCCGATCTCGCAGTATTCGTCGCCCACAATGGGGATCTCCCGGTTCATAATGGGCAGGATGCAGGTCTTGCCGATGAGATGCTTGAACTTCTCGTCCTCCGGGTTCACAGCCACGCCCGTATCGCCCATCATAGTCTCGGGCCGGGTGGTGGCAATTACGATGTCTCCGCTGCCGTCGGTAAGGGGATAACGCACATACCAAAGGTGACCGGGCTTATCGGCGTACTCCACCTCGGCGTCGGACAGGGCTGTCAGGCAGTGGGGGCACCAGTTGATGATGCGGCTGCCCTTATAGATCAGGCCCTTGTCATACAGCTCGCAGAAGGTCTCCCGCACGGCCTTGGAGCAGCCCTCGTCCATGGTGAAGCGGCTGCGGTCCCAGTCGCAGGAAGCGCCCATCTTCATCTGCTGCTGCACGATGCGGTTGCCGTATTTCTCCTTCCAGTCCCACACGCGCTCCAGGAACTTCTCCCGGCCCAGGTCGTGGCGGGTGAGGCCCTCCTCCTTGCGCAGGTTCTCCTCCACCTTGATCTGAGTAGCGATGCCGGCGTGGTCGGTGCCGGGCAGCCACAGGGCCTCATACCCCTGCATCCGCTTGAAACGGGTGAGGATGTCCTGCAGGGTGGAGTCCATGGCGTGACCCATGTGCAGCTGGCCGGTGACGTTGGGGGGCGGCATAACGATGGAAAACGGCTTCTTGTCCGGGTTAGGCTCCGCCTTGAAGCAGCCGCCGTCCATCCACATCTGATAGATCCGGGGCTCCACATCCCGGGGGTCGTAGACCTTGGGTAATTCTTTTCTCATGGTGAACTCTCCTTTTCCGAAATTCGGCAAAACAAAAGGTCCGCTCCGTCTTGCCGCAAAAGCAAAACAGGGCGAACCATAAATACAGTCCGTGGTACCACCTGTGTTCGGAGGGGGGAACCCTCCGCACTCAAAAACCGATAACGGCGGCCGGCCGCTGCCGCTTGCTCTCGCTGGGCGGCAGAACTCCGGAGCGACTTCCTCCCCGCCGTCACGGAAGCTCACACCGGCCGCTTCCTCTCTTGGCATCCCGCGCGGGAGTACTGCTCTCCTTCATCGTTTGTTGGAATATAGCGGTATTTTACTGTATCTTTTGCCGGAAGTCAAGAGGAAATGCATCATCCCGGGTCACGCGCGGGCAAGGCCCCTCGGTCTGAGCCCCGGGTTTCCTGCAGAAACTTATACCTTATTTTAATTGCCGCAGCGTATTATTCTTCCATTTAACGATAAATGCCTGCTTTTTGCAAGATTCATTTCATTCGGTTGCAAATTTATGAAAGATTTTTCGCAAAAAGTTTATATATTTTTTGAACTTTTATATTTAGTATTCTGTGATATTTTTATGATTTTCCGAATTATCTTGAATATAATTACAGATATAGTCCAAAAACAGCGCATTCGATCAAAACCACCACAAGAAAAAAAATAATAAAATTGCAATTATAACTTGCAAAACGTAAGAAAGTGCGATACAATAGCTGCAGCGTGATCCGCCCCATGCGGATAGAGGATAAAAAAAAATATAAGGGAGAATTACTATGAAAAAGTTTTTCGCACTGCTTTTGGCTCTGGTCATGTCCCTAAGCCTGTTCGCCTGCGGCAGCAAGAGCGGCGGCGCCAAGACCAAGATGCGCTTCGTCACCGGCGGTGAATCCGGTACTTATTATGCTTTCGGCAGCGTCATCGCCCAGCACGCCACCAACAACGCCGGCATCGACGTCGTGGGCCTGGTGGGCAACGGCTCCAAGTCCAACGTCGAGGAGCTGGAGGCCGGCAACGCTGAGCTGGCCTTCTGCCAGTCCGACGTTATGGCTTACGCTTACAACGGCACCAACATCTTCGACAAGAAGGTCGACTGCTTCTCCACCGTGGCTGCCCTCTATGCCGAGCAGGTGCAGATCGTCACTGTGGATCCCAGCATCAAGACCGTGGCTGACCTGGCCGGCAAGAACGTCTCCGTAGGCGCCGCCGGTTCCGGTGTGTACTTCAACGCCGTGGATATCCTGAGCGCTTATGGCATCGGCGATCTGGATGCCGACGGCAAGTTCACCAAGATCAACGCCACCTACCAGTCCTTCGGCGACAGCGCTGACGCTCTGAAGGACGGCAAGATCGACGCCGCCTTCATCGTGGCCGGTGCCCCCACCACCGCTATCGTGGACCTGTCCACCACTAAGCCCGTGTCCCTGGTTTCCCTGGATGATGAGCACATTGACGCTCTGCTCAAGTCCTCCCCCTACTACTCCAAGTGCACCATCAAGGCTGATGTGTACGGCCTGGATTCCGACACCACCACCGTGGCCGTGGGCGCTGTGATCCTGGCCCGTGACGATGTGCCCGCCGAAGCCATCAAGGCTCTGTGCGCCGACATCTTTGATAACGCCTCCAGCCTGGTCAGCAGCCACGCCAAGTACGGCGAGCTGAACCTGGAGTATGCCTCCTCCATCACCTCCGTGCCCTATCATGCCGGTGCTGTGGAGTACTTCGCTGAGCACAACATCACCGTGGCCGGCAAGTAATTCTGTTCGGATTCTTAACGAGAAACGCAAGTGAAATGACTACGGCGGAGCCTATCCGCCGTAGTCCTCACTGTCTATAACAAAAAAGGAGGACGCTCCCCTTGAGCATCTTTAAGAAAAAGGACCAGACGGCTCCCGCGGTGGATACCGCTCCCGCTGCTGACAGCAGCAGCGATATGGAGACCGATCTGGACGAGGTCATGCGCAAGTATGACCGTGAGTCCGCCACCCGCATATGGGAGGGCGTACCCAAGATCATCATCACGGTGATCATGACGATTTTCTCCCTGTACTGCCTGTATATGACCCTGTTTTCCACCGCTCTGCCCGAGGTGCGCCTGACCCTGTTTGTGGGCTGCATCATTATCCTGGGCTTTTTGACCTACCCGGCCAAGAAAGGCCATGTGAAGGTCAACTCCCTGCCCTGGTACGACATTGTGCTGATGGTGGTGGGCGCAGGCTGCTTCTTCTACTTTGCCTTCAATGCACTGCCTCTTATCCAGTTGGCCACCCGCATTGAGCCCATCCATGTGGTCATCGGCGTCGTCGGCATTTTGGTGCTGGTGGAGCTGTGCCGCCGCTGCGTGGGCATCCCCATTCTGTGCGTGGTAGGTGCTCTGCTGATCTACACCTTCTATAACCAGCTCAGCTACAACCCCAGCTTCTATAACGCCCTGAAGAACGTGGTGTATAAGCTGTTCTACACCACCTCCGGCGTCATCGGCACACCCATCAATGTGTGCTTCACTTACATCGTCCTGTTCATCGTCTTCGGCGCGTTCCTGGAGCGCACCGGCATCGCCAGCTTCTTCATTGACTTTGCAAACCGCGTGGCCGGATGGTCCAGCGGCGGTCCCGCCAAGGTGGCTGTCATCTCCTCCGCCCTGTGCGGCATGGTGTCCGGTTCCTCCGTGGGCAACACCGTGACCACCGGCTCCGTGACCATCCCCATGATGAAGAAGACCGGCTACAAGCCTGAGTTTGCCGGTGCAGTGGAAGCGGCCGCCTCCACCGGCGGACAGATCATGCCGCCCATCATGGGCGCCGCTGCCTTCCTGATGGCGGAATACATGGATCTGCCCTATGCGCAGGTAGCTGTGAAGGCCATCCTCCCCGCTGTTCTGTACTTCTCCGGCATTTTCATTGCCGTCCATTTGGAGGCAAAGCGCCTGGGCCTGAAGGGTATTCCCCGCACGGAGCTGCCCAAGTGGGGCTATCTGCTCAGAAACATTTATTTGATCCTGCCTCTGGTCCTGCTGGTATGGCTGGTGTCCTCCGGCGCAAAGACCATGGCCACCTCCGCCGCCTATTCCATCCTGGCTTCCTTTGTCATCGGGTTCATCCATCTGCTGGCTACCAACATCCGGGGGATGAAGGGCCAAAGCTTTGGCAAGATCCTGTGGGAGACTGTGAAGACCTCCCTTCTGTCCGCCGTTGATGCTCTCGCCGCCGGTGCCAAGGGCGCCATCACCGTGGCTGTGGCCTGCGCCATGGCCGGTATGATCGCCGGATGCATCACCGTAACGGGTCTTGCCTCCATCCTCATCAACGCCATCGTATCTCTGGCCGGCAATGCCACCATCATCGGCCTGGTTCTGACCATGGTGTGCTGCATCGTGCTGGGCATGGGTGTGCCTACCACCGCCAACTACTGCATCATGGCTTCCACCTGCGCCCCCATCCTGATCCAGTTGGGCTTCCCCGTTGTCGCCGCCCATTTCTTTGTGTTCTACTTCGGCATCGTGGCGGACATCACGCCCCCCGTGGCCCTGGCTGCCTATGCCGGCTCCGCCATTGCCAAGTCCAACCCCATGAAGACCGGTATCAATGCCACAAAGCTGGCTATAGCCGCCTTTATCGTGCCATACATATTCGCCTATAACTCCAGCATGCTCTTTGTCGGCAATGTGGAATGGTATGACGTGCTGCTCATTTCCATCACCGCTCTGCTGGGCCTGTTCGGCATTGCAGCGGCTCTCAACGGCCATCTGTTCCGCAAGATCCCCATGGTGCTGCGTCTCGCCCTTGTGGCAGGCGGTCTGGGCATGATGATCCCCGGCCTGGCCTCTGACCTGATCGGTCTCGCTGTGGTGGGCGCCATTGTCGTGTTCCAGTACATCTCCAGCAAAAAGCAAACCGCATCCGCGGCATAAAGACACTTTTCTCCTTTCTATACAAACCACCGATTCTCTCACGGGAATCGGTGGTTTATCTATATCTCTATACGCTCTTTTCATTAGCATTTTTAATGACTCACGCGTCAAAAACACTTGCAACCTGCGCACAATAGTCTTATAATACAGGCACATGCACAAAAACATAATCAAGAAGGTGATCACAATGGAACTTCAAATTCAGGACCTCGTTTCATCCATCAAAAAGGATGGCATCGACAGCGCCAATAAGGAAGCTGCCGCTATTGTAGCCCAGGCCAAGGAGCAAGCGAATTCCATCATCGCCCAGGCAAAGGCCGAGGCTGAAAAGCTGCGCCAGGATGCAAACGCTGAGATCGACGTGTTCAAAAACAGCGCCCGTCTCAGTGCCGAGCAGGCCAAGCGCGACGCCGTGCTGGCTTTCCGCCAGGAGATCCAAAAGGAATTCGAGAAGATCCTGGCTGCCGATGTGTGCAAGGCACTGGATCAGCAGACACTGGCCACCCTCATCCGCGCCGCTTTGCAGGGTGAGGACGTATCCGCCTACACGGTGGAGGTAGGCCAGGTGACGGACGCCATCCGTCAGGAGCTTGCCCAGGAGCTGAAAAACGGCCTGGAGATCCGCCCCTCCAAGAAGGTGGACGCCGGCTTCCGCCTGGCTGCCAAGGACGGCTCCGGTTATTTCGACTGCTCCGATGAGGAGATCGCGGAAATGCTCATGCCCTTCTTCCGGGATACTCGCCTGTAAGGAGGTGCCGCATGGCTTCCTACTATTATCTCATCTCCAGTCTGCCCATGCTCCGCACCCAGGGTGAGCCGCCCATGGACTATGCCGCGTTCCTCTCTCAATGCAGGTCCGCGGTGAACGAAGGGGTGTATAAGACCCTGGAGGAGCTGACGGTACGCTCTGACAAAGGGCCGCTGCTTTCCAGCTGGGGGGAATTCTACCGGGCTCTCTCCCGGGAGCTGACTTATCAGCGCAGTGTGAAGCTGGGCCGGCCCTGCCCCGTCCCCTCTGATCGGGACGCTGGCATTGTGCAGGCGGTGACGGCGGCAGTAAATGCGGAAACCCCCCTGGAGGGTGAGCGTCTATTACTGGACCTGGAATTTCGCCGCCTGGATGACATGATCGGCCTGCACAATTTTGACGAGCATGCCCTTTATGGCTACGCCATGAAGCTGCAGCTTCTGGAGCGCCAGCGCACCTTCCGGTATGACCGGGGCAAGCGGGCCTTTGACGGGCTGATGGACAACATCCGGCAGCAGATTTCCAGCCTATAACAAAACAGGAGAATCAATATGGACAAAGTAACAGGATTTGTGACCGGAGTGAACGGAAACCTGGTATCGGCCAGCTTCTCCGGCTCCGTGCGAAAAAATGAAGTGGGCTATGTCCTGGTGGGTGACGAGCGGCTCAAGGGCGAGGTCATCCGCATAAACGGCGACACGGCCAGCATGCAGATCTATGAAATGACAAACGGCATCCAGGTGGGCGACAAGGTAGAGCTCTCCGGCCAGCTCATGAGCGTGGAGCTGGGGCCGGGCCTGCTGACCCAGGTGTTCGATGGCCTGCAGAATCCCCTGCCCAAGCTGGCGGAAAAATGCGGCTTCTTCCTGGAGCGCGGCGTGTACCTGGATCCCATCCCCGACCGGGACTGGGAGTTTACCCCTCGGGTCGCCCCCGGTGATGTGGTCACCGCAGGCGATGCCATCGGCAGCGTGCCGGAGGGTCTGTTCACGCATCTGATCATGGTTCCCTTTGACCTGACGGACGAATGGACGGTCAAATCCGTCCGGGAAAAGGGCGTATACAACGTGCGGGACACCATGGCGGTGCTGGAAAACGAAAAGGGCGAGCAGCGGGAGCTGACCATGGTCTTCTCCTGGCCCGTAAAGCAGCCCATCCGCTGCTATGAGGAGCGTCTGCGCCCCGATGAGACCCTGGTGACCAAGATCCGCTCCATCGACACCTTCCTGCCCGTGGCCAAGGGCGGCACCTTCTGCGTGCCCGGCCCCTTCGGCGCCGGCAAGACCGTGCTGCAGCACATGGAGGCCAAGAACGCCGACGTGGACATCGTCATCGTGGCCGCCTGCGGCGAGCGCGCCGGCGAGGTGGTGGAGGTGCTGACGGAGTTCCCGGAGCTGATCGATCCCCGCACCGGCCGCTCCCTCATGGAGCGCACCATTATTATCTGCAACACCTCCTCCATGCCCGTGGCAGCCCGTGAGGCATCGGTTTACACCGCCGTGACCATGGCGGAATATTACCGGCAGATGGGCCTGGACGTGCTGCTGCTGGCAGACTCCACCAGCCGCTGGGCCCAGGCTATGCGCGAAATGAGCGGCCGTCTGGAGGAGATCCCCGGCGAGGAAGCCTTCCCCGCCTATTTGGAGTCCGTCATCGCCTCCTTCTACGAGCGGGCCGGCAAGGTCCGCCTCAAGAGCGGCGAGATCGCCTCCGTGACCATCGGCGGCACCGTCTCCCCTGCCGGCGGTAACTTTGAGGAGCCCGTGACCCAGGCCACGCTGAAGGTGGTAGGCGCGTTCCACGGCCTGTCCCGCGAGCGGTCCGATGCCCGCAAATACCCCGCCATCCACCCCATCGATTCCTGGTCCAAGTACAAGGGCGTGGTGGACATGGATCGGGTAGAACAGGCCCGGTCCATCCTCAAGCGCAGCAACGAGATCAACCAGATGATGAAGGTCATCGGTGAGGAGGGCACCTCCGCCGAGGACTACATCGTTTATCAAAAGGGCGAGCTGCTGGACGCAGTCTATTTGCAGCAGAACTCCTTCGACCCCATCGACGCCGCCTGTGATCCCGATCGCCAGGTGTACGAGTTTGATGTGCTCTACGATGTGCTGACCCGGGACTTCGTCCTGGAGGACAAGAAAGAGATCCGTGCCTTCTTCAATCAGGTCCGGCAGGAGTTCCTGGACTGGCACAACACCCAGTTCCGCACGCCGGAGTTCGAAGCCCAGGAAAAGAAGCTGAAGGACTTTTACCTGAGCAAGGTCCAGGGCTGAGGAGGGAAGCAATATGCAGAAAGTTTACACGAAAATCGAATCCATCGTGGGCAATGTAGTCACCGTCCGGGCCTCCGGCGTCCGTTTGGGTGACCTGGCCCTGGTGGGCAAAAGCTATGCCAACGTGATCAAGCTGAATAAGGACATGGTAACGCTCCAGGTCTTCAGCGGCACCCAGGGCGTCAGCACCACGGATCCGGTCCGTTTTTTGGGCCGGCCTATGATGGTGTCCTTCTCGGATCACCTGCTGGGCCGCATCTTTGACGGCGCCGGCGTCCCCCGCGATAACGGCCCCGCACTGACGGAGAATATGATCCCCATCGGTGGTCCGTCCGTGAACCCGTCTAAGCGTACTGTTCCCAATAAGATGATCCGCACCGGTATCCCCATGATCGATGTGTTCAACACCCTGGTGGAGAGTCAGAAGCTGCCCATCTTCTCCGTGTCCGGCGAGCCGTACAACCAGCTGCTCTCCCGCATTGCTATGCAGGCGCAGGTAGACGTGATCGTCCTGGGCGGCATGGGCCTGAAGTACGACGACTACCTGTTCTTCCGGGACACCCTGGAAAAGAGCGGCGCCATGGGCCGCACGGTGATGTTCATCCACACCGCCTCCGACCCCACGGTGGAGTGTACCCTGGTGCCGGACCTGGCCCTGGCCGTGGCCGAGCAGTTCGCGCTGGACGGCAAGCGGGTGCTGGTCCTGCTGACCGATATGACTAACTATGCCGACGCGCAGAAGGAAATGGCCATCACCATGGAACAGGTGCCGTCCAACCGCGGCTATCCGGGTGACCTTTACAGCTGCCTGGCCGCCCGCTATGAAAAGGCCGTTGACTTTGAGGACGCCGGCTCCATCACCATCCTGGGCGTGACCACCATGCCCGGTGACGACGTGACCCACCCCGTCCCCGATAACACCGGCTATATCACCGAGGGCCAGTACTATCTGAAAAACGGCCATATCGAGCCCTTTGGCTCCCTGTCCCGTCTGAAGCAGAACGTTAACGGCAAGACCCGCAGCGACCACCGGGCCCTCATGGACGGTATGATCCGCCTGTACAGCGCCTATAAGGAGAGCCTGGAGAAGAAGTCCATGGGCTTTGCCATGTCCGAGTGGGATGAAAAGCTCCTGAAGTACGGCCATCTGTTTGAGACAAAGCTGATGGATCTGAGCGTGAACATCCCCCTGGAGGAGGCGCTGGATCTGGGCTGGGAGATCCTGGCCGAGTGCTTTGAGCCCAATGAAACGGGTCTGAAAACCAGTCTCATTCAGGAAAGATGGCCCAAGCCCTCCGCCCAGGAGTGAGGAGGCGCCTATGGCTGTTAAACTCACAAAAAACGAACTGAAGGTGCAGAAGGACCGCCTGAAGCAGTTTCAGCGTTACCTGCCCACCCTGCAGCTGAAAAAGCAGCAGCTCCAGTCCGTGGTGATGCATGTCACCGCCCAGCTGGAGGAGGTGGAGCAGCAGCGCCGGGCCGCCGTGGACGGACTGGACGACTGGGTAGCTGTCTTCGCAGAAAACGAGAGCTTTCCCGAGGGCAAACAGCTCCAGTCCCTCATCCGTCCCAGCCATGTGGAATGCGGCCAGGAGAACATCGCCGGCGTCACCGTGCCGGTGTTCCGGGATCTGCGCTTTGAGGAGATCCGGTACGATGTGGCGGACTATCCCCTTTGGGTCGATACCGCCGCTGTCCGCCTGCGGGAGATCGCCCGGCTGGACGCCCTGGCCAAGACCCTCCGCCGCCAGGTGGAGCTGCTGGAAAAGGAGCTGCGCTCCACGGCCCAGCGGGTAAACCTGTTTGAAAAGGTGAAGATCCCCGAGGCCAAGGAAAACATCCGCGTCATCGGCATCTACCTTGGCGATCAGCAGACCTCCGCCGTGGTGCGGGGCAAGATCGCCAAGAAAAAGCTGCAGGAGGTGGGCCAATGATTGAAAAAATGAAGGTGGTCCACATTGTGACCACCGCGGCCGAAAAGACCGCTCTGCTGGACCGTCTGCAGCAGCTGGGCATCGTCCATTTCTCTGAAAAGGCCGCTGCGGATCAGCAGCATCTCCAGCGCTTTGCCGACCTGTCCCGGATGGTCACCGTGCTGCAGGAGTACGGCGATGTCCCCCCGGAGAAGGCCCCCTTGTCCGATAATGAATTTGAGATCTTTTTCTCCGAGCTATCCACCTGCATGGAGCGCAAAAAGGCGCTGCAGGAGGAGCAGACCGCCGCTCATGCCGCCGCAGAAAGGCTGGCCGAATGGGGTCGGTTCTCCCCGGCTGAGGTGCGTTCCCTCAAGGATGCAGGCTGGGACATCCACATTTACCGCACGGATAAGAAGACCATGGCCGCTCTGCTGAATGCCCCGGACGTGCAGGTCATCCGCCTGTCCCCCGTGGGCAAGATGCAGACCTTTGCCACCCTCTCTCCCCTGCCCGGCGAATATTCCGCCACGGAGTTCCCCATTCCCGATAAGGGCCTGGAGGAGCTGGAGCAGGAGCAGCAGCACTGCGCCCAGGGACTTGCGGACTGCGAAGTCACCCTTCGTCAGGCGGCTTCTCACCTGCCCAGCATCCATGCGCAGATGCTCAAAACGCAGAATGACGCCGAATATTCCGCCGTCAGCAACACCTCCCAGAGCCAGGACGGCCTGGTGTGGCTGCGGGGCTATCTGCCCGCCGCCCAGGTAGAGGACTTCAAGACGGCCGCCGCCCAGGCCCACTGGGCATGGGCCCTGGAGGATCCGGACGCGGATGACGACCAGGTCCCCACCAAGGTCAAATACAATAAGGTGACCAAGCTGATGATCCCGGTATTTGACATTTTGGGCACCGTTCCCGGCTACCGGGAGTACGACATTTCTTTCTGGTTCCTGGGCTTTTTCACATTGTTCTTCGCCATGATCATCGGCGACGCGGGGTACGGCTGTTTGTTCCTGCTGCTGGCCCTGGTCCTGACCCTGAAGGGCAAGAAAAAATCCAATGCCGTGCAGCTGCTGTGGGTGCTGTCCATTGCCACCATTATATGGGGCGCGCTCACAGGTACCTGGTTCGGCCTGGAGCAGGCTATGGATGTGCCGCTGCTGCGCAGCCTGGTGATCCCCACCTTTGCCAACTATCCGGCGTACTTCGATGTATCCACCACCACCCAGCAGAATACCATCATGAAGTTCTGCTTCATTTTGGGCACGGTGCAGCTGTCCTTGGCCTGCGTCATGAACATCCGCCGCAAGCTGAAGGAGAAGGATCTGAGCTGGGTGGCCGATCTGGGCTGGCTGGCCGCCATCGACGCGCTGTACTTTGTGGTGCTGTACCTGGTCATCGGCCAGGAGGTGAATCTGATACCTGTGGCCTGCGTGGTCATTGCCGGCTTCCTGCTGGTGGTGTTTTTCGGCGGCATGGCGCCGGATAAGACCTTCGCCCAGGGCCTCAAGGCGGGGCTCGGCGACGCGTTTACGGTGTTCCTCAACACCATCAGCGCATTCGGCAATATCATGAGCTATATCCGCCTGTTTGCCGTGGGCATGGCATCCCTGGCCATCGCTCAGAGCTTCAACAACATGGCCTTCGGCTTCAAGGGCCCCCTGGTGGTGGCCGCGGTGCTGATCCTGCTCATTGGACACGGGCTGAACATTGTCATGGGCCTGCTCTCCGTAGTGGTCCACGGCGTCCGGCTGAATCTGCTGGAGTTCTCCGGTCAGTTGGGTATGGAATGGGCCGGTATCGCATACGATCCCTTCAAAAAGGGCGACAAAATAAAAAAATAAACGGATAGGAGATTAATTATGAATATCGCATTTATTGGTATGGCGTGCGCTCTGGGCCTGTCCGCCATGGGCTCTGCATTCGGTTCCGGCTTTGCCGCACAGGCTTCCGTCGGCGCGTGGAAAAAGTGCTACGCCAACGGCAAACCCGCCCCCTTCATCATGGTGGCTTTCTCCGGCGCTCCCCTGACCCAGACCATCTATGGCTTCCTGCTGATGAACTTCATCCGCAGCGCTGTGGAGGGCGGCTGTGACTCCCTGCTGGCCATGTTCACCGGTATCTTCGCCGGCCTGGCCATCGGCCTGTCCGCCTTCTTCCAGGGCAAGGTCGCCGCGGCCTCCGCAGATGCTTTGGGCGAAACCGGAAAGGGCACGGCCAACTACTTCATCGTCATCGGTATCATCGAAACCGTGGCTCTGTTCACCCTGGTGTTCAGCCTGCTGCTGCTGCAGTAAAAATAGCCAAAAAGATCAGGGCCAGGAAGGCCCTGATCTTTTTAATTTCCTCTGTGACCGTCCCCTATGCGGATGCACTGCATAGGGGACGGTTTATCATTTTCAGCGCACGGGCAGGCTTCACACCTCAGCCCAGGTCCACGTCGATGGCGAACAGGCCGCCGGCACCACCGGAATACAGGTACAGCACGTTGTCATCGGGCTTGAACTTCCCCTCCCGGGCCAGTTTGACCAGGCCGGCAAAGGCCTTGCCGGTGTAAACAGGATCCAGGAACAGGCCCTCGTTGGCCGCCATCATGCGTATGGCGGCGTTGCCCTCCTGGGAGGGAATGGCGTAGCCGGGGCCGCACATGTTCACCAGGTGCACATCCGACTCGGTGGGCACAAAGTCCAGCTCCAGGAGTTTGGCCGTCTCTTGCATGATACGGGTGGTGATCACCTCAAAGGGATCGCTGTCCACCATCAGGCCCACCACCTGGGTCTCCGGCATGAACAGCTTGGCGCCCAGCGCCACGCCGGCGTGGGTGCCGCCGCTGCCCTCGGCGCAGCAGACGTAATCGAAATGCATGCCCGTGTCAGCGATCTCCTTCATGCAGTTCACATAGCCCAGGGCGCCGATGGCATTGGAGCCGCCGCAGGGGATCTTATAATACTTCTTTCCGCTGGCCTGGCCCACCCGGTCCATCTCGGCATAAATGTCGTCATAACTGTCCGTATCCATAAATCGGACATCGGTGTCCATGAGGTACTCCAGCAGCTGGTTGCCCTTGCGCTCGGTAACGCCGCGCTTTTTCAGGATCAGGATGGGCGTCATGCCCAGCTTCTTGGCGCAGGCAGCCGTCAGCATGGCGTGGTTGGACTGTGCGCCGCCGGTGGTAAACACGATCTCCGCGCCCTGGCGCTTGGCATCCGCCAGCAGGAACTCCAGCTTGCGGACCTTATTGCCGCCCAGGCCGATACCGGTCAGGTCGTCGCGCTTGACCCACACATTGGTCCCCAGCAGACGGCTGATATTTTCCAGCTTCTGAATCGGGGTGGGCAGCACTGCCAGGGAAATGCGGGGAAACTCCTGTAAACTCTTCATGTTCGTTCTCCTTTCATGATATGAATACTCTATGGATTCGGCCTGTCAGCGCAGGCCGTACTCCTTCAGCCTTTCGTAAAACACGGACCGGGACACATCCAGCTGCTTCATGGCTTTCTGCCGGTCTCCGCCGCACTGAGCCAGCACCTGCTGGATAAATCGTTTTTCCTCCTGCCGCAGATACTGCCGCAGCGTCAGCGGCGCAGACTCCGTGGGCAGATGGATATGCTCCGGATAGATGATATCCGAATCCGACAGCGCCGCCGCTCCCTCCAGCACGTTTTCCAGCTCCCGCAGGTTGCCGGGCCAGTCGTAGTTGATCAGCTTGCTGAAGGCCTCGCCGGACAGCGTTTTTTCCGGCATGTGATAGCGCTGGCAGATCTGCTCCGTCAGCTGGTTGGCCAGCAGATAGATGTCCTCCTTGTGGTCCCGCAGGGATGGCATCTCCACCGAAAAGGCCGAGAGCCGATAATACAGGTCCTGGCGGAACCGCCCGGAATCCACCTCGTCCCGCAGCTCCGGCCCGGCAATAATGAGCAGCCGCACATCCACGGGCACCGGGCGGGAGGAGCCCACCGGCATGACCTCCCGCCGCTGGATGGCATACAGCAGCTTGGCCTGCACATTCATAGGCAGGCCGCCCACCTCGTCCAGCAGCAGCGTGCCGCCGTCAGCCTCCAGGAAGGAGCCGGGTATGCCCCCCTCCCTGCCGAACAGCTGCTCCTCCAGCAGGCCCGGGGCCACGGCGGAGCAGTCTGCCTGAAGGAAGGGCCCGCCCCTGGGCTGCACCTGCTGGATGCTCTTGGCCAGCTTCGTCCGGCCCGTGCCCACCTCGCCGGTAATGAAAATATTGCAGTCCATTTGGCTGAGCTTATAGGCCCGACGCCGGACGGCGCGCATGGCGGCGGAGTTGCCGTAGGTCAGCAGCGAGCCTTCCTCCTCCGGCAGGCTGCGCTCGGAGGATTCCCGGTATTTCCGCTCCGCCGCGGCAATGGCGGTGTTGCGCTCCATAATCGTGGTGCGGATGTCCTCAATGTTGCGGAACTTGACGATGATGCCCGCGACCTTCTCCCCGTCCCGAATGGGCAGAATGGAGGCCAGCAGGGCAAATCCATTGATCTCATAGGCAACATCCGAGAAGCCGGGAGCCTGCCCGTCCAGCACCTGCCGCAGGTGCTCCTCGAACAGCTCGCCCTCGAAAAACTCCTTGAAGTGGTAACCCACCACGCAGATCTCCTGGTTGGGGCCCTTGGCAATATAGCTGCTGCCCCGCAGCAGGCTGCCCAGGCCCTCTTTCCGGGCAGAGTAACCCTTTTCTTCCCAAAACTTCACCTGCCGGGTCCGGTGGTCCAAAATGACCGCCTGACAGATGGAAACAAAGTAGGTGATGGAGTATACCCTCTCCCGCACTTCCACAGCGATCTGCTTGTCACCGATGTGTACGGAGATGGGCACGCCCTGAAAGGTCACATCCAGATGCAGCCCCACTGATTCGCCGCCCCGCAGATACTTGTAAACGGGCTTGACGCCCGGTCCCTTGTATACGCCCACCGCCGCCAAAATGTCATTGGGCCGCAGGCGCGGGTCCTGGATCCCCAGCACCGCCAGGTCCTCCGGCGTCAGATTGCCGTCATCGGCGCCCATGGCGGTGGTGGCCAGGATCACCAGGTCACCCGGCTCCAGCCGGCCGGCCGGATGGGCGTACAGGCTGTGGTTGAACAGGCCAAAGCGCTCCTTGGCCTGCTGGTTGATATGGGTCACGATTCCCTGCCGGTCCATGGTAAACATGGCGTGGGAGGAGGAATCCATGACATTTTGCAGTATATCCATCCTGCATACCTCTTTTCGCCCATTTTTGCGGAATCTGTTTCACTCTATGCTGTCTACGCAATAATTTTACACGATTGCCGCATGGTTTTCAATGGGAATAAAATCAAAGCCCGCCTGAGCGGGCCTTGATTTTATTGATTATTTTGCTTACAGGTCGCAGGCGCACAGGTCCTCGAAGGTTTCGCGCCGAATAGCCACATAGCTCTTGCCGCCGCTGAGCATCACGGTAGCGGGACGCGGCAGGCGGTTATAGTTGGAGGCCATGGAGTAGTTGTACGCACCGGTGGTGCACACTGCCACAGTATCACCGCGGCCCACGGAGGCGGGCAGCATCACATGCTCCTGAATGATGTCGCCGCTCTCGCAGCAGCGACCCACCACAGAGGCCTCAAAGTCGCACTTCTCATTCATCTTGTTGGCCAGCAGGCAGGTGTAGTTGGCCTTATACAGCGCGTAGCGGGGGTTATCCGGCATGCCGCCGTCGATGGAGACGTAGTTTTTGTAGCCGGGGATCTTCTTCACCGTGCCGCAGGTATACAGGGTCATACCTGCCGCGCCCACAATGCTGCGGCCGGGCTCCATGTGGATCTCGGGCATCTCAATGCCCAGCCGGGCGCAGGCCTCCTTGATGGCCGCCGCCACCTGGCTCACCTTGGTATCCACGTCCAGGTAGGGATCACTCTCCACATAGCGCACGCCATAACCGCCGCCCAGATCCAGCTGCTGGGCCATATAGCCGTGCTTTTCCTTCATGGCGGCAATGAACTCCAGCATGATGACCGCTGCGCGCTCAAAGATATCCTCGCCGAACACCTGGGAGCCCACATGGCAGTGGAAGCCCATCAGCTCCACATGGGGCTGGGCCAGGGTGAACACGGTGATCTCCTCAGCCTGGCCGGTCTCCACAGCGGAACCGAACTTGCTGTCCACCTTGCCGGTGGAAATAGCCTCATAGGTATGGGGGTCAATGCCCGGGGTCAGGCGCAGCAGCACCTTCTGCCGGATACCCCGGCGGCCGGCCTCGGCCTCGATGGCCTTGATCTCCTCCACATTGTCCGCCACAAAGTAGCCGATGTGGTGATCCATGCCGTACACGATGTCCTCGTCGGTCTTATTGTTGCTGTGGAAGTAGGCGTGAGACAGGTCGTAGCCCGCCTGCAGCGCGGTGTAGATCTCGCCCGAGGACACCACATCGATGCCCATGCCCTCCTCCTTCATGATCTCGTAGATGCGCTTAAAGGCATTGGCCTTGCTGGCGTACAGGGGGCGGCTGGTGGGGCCGAAGTGCTTCTTGAAGGCGTTCTGATACACGCGGCACTGATGGCGGATGTAGTCCTCATCCAGCAGATACAGCGGGGTGCCGTACTGCTTGGCCAGGGCCACGGTGTCCTGGCCGGCGAAGTGCAGGTGCCCATTGGCTCCAATGGTAATATTATCACAGATCATAGCTATGTCCTTTCTTTTTCCCATTAATTCGATTTGAATGTATGTGTAAGGCTCACAGCGAGCCGGATATACGAAATCAAGTGCTTAATCCGAATAGAAAATGCTGTATCATGTGCAAAAGTGTGAAAGAGATAGGGCGCAGGGGCTGCGGCTCAACCACACCGCAGCCCCCTGCCCATTCTGCTGAGAGCAGAGGAGGTACTGAAATAGATTACTCAGCCTTCTCGGCAACGGCAGCTTTCTTCTTGGCCAGAGCCTTGTCCAGCCAATCCTTGCCGTCCGCGAAGCGGGAGACGATGTAGCAGACCACATAGTCGCCGGCGGAGTTGATCATGGTGGCGGGAGGATCGACCAGGTTGCCGATGGCCACCAGGATGGGGAATGCCAGTTCCATCTGATTGGGGAAGAAGATGGAGCAGATGATGTACTCACCGATGTAGCCGCCGCCGGGCACGCCGGACATACCGACGGAGGACAGCACGGCCACCAGAACGATGGGGATCAGCTTGTCCCAGCCCATATCCTGGCCGAACACGCCCCAAACGAAGGCGATCTTCAGCACGCAGGAGAAGCAGGAACCGTCCATGTGCATGGTAGCGCCCAGAGGAACGACCATCTCGGCAACGTCCTTGTTGATGCCGGTGTCCTCAGCCTCTTCCATGTTGGTGGGGATGGTGGCCACAGAGGAGCAGGTGCCCAAAGAGACCACAGCGGGCTTGGTGATGTGCTTGAACATGGTCTTCACGCCGTGCTTGCCGCCGCCGAACCAGGCGAACAGCGGGAACGCAGTAAAGATGTAGACGAAGCACAGGGGATAGTACACAGCCATGGCGCGGCCATAGGAGCCGGCGATCTGGGGACCATAGTCGGCAACCAGACCGGCGAAGATGGCGAAGAAAGCCACGGGAGCGTAATAGGTGATGATCTTGATAAACTTCATCATGACATTGGTCATGCCGCTGAGCCACTTGGCGACCAAGGTCTCAGAACCGCCGGCCATATTGGTAGCAAAGCCGAACAGCACGGAGAACACGATCAGGGGCAGCATAGCCCGGCGGGTCAACAGACCCACGAAGTCGCTGGCGGTGAAGAAGTTTACGATCATGTCGGAGATAGAGGCATACTCGCCCATCTCCTCAGAGGGGATGTCATTCCAGGGGACCAGGACCGGGGGGAAGATCTTCATCAGGACGAACATGATGACGGCGGCGATAGCGCCGGTGATGACGAAGGTCGCCACGGTGGTGCCCATGATCTTACCGGCACGCTTCATGCTCTTCATGTTGGCGATGGAGCCCGCGATAGACACGAACACCAGGGGAACCACCACGCAGAACATCATGTTGATAAACACGGTGCCAAGGGGCTTAACGACAGGGGCCACACCGGGGGCCAGCCAGCCCACCAGCGCGCCGATGACCATTGAACCCAGCATGATGCCAAGGAAAATATAATTCTTGACGACTGCTTTCTTTTCCATTAGTTTTTACTCCTCCTAACTGATTTTGGTTGATTTGATTTGCTCTCTATGTAAAGCATATTGCTTACATACCTCATGTAAATAGGGCCGTCAGATGGTCAGGGCCTCGTCGGTGATCTCACCCTTGCAGACGATGTTGGTGGGGCCGGTGAGGAACAGGTCGGTAACATGCCCGTCGCCGTCCCGCTCCACATCGATATACAGCGTGCCGCCGGTCATATCCACCCGGACGTTTTTGCCGGAAACCTTGCCCAGCAGCGTCAGCACAGTTACCACAGAGCCGGTGCCGGTGCCGCAGGCGTAGGTAAAGTCCTCCACGCCCCGCTCATAGGTGCGCTCATACACATGGTCGGCTCCGATGATCTCATAGAAGTTCACGTTGGCGCCCTTGGGAAAATCCTTGTAGTGGCGCAGCTTGCGGCCCAGCTGGAACAGCGTCTGCGTGTCGAAATCCTTCAGGTTCTTCACGGGCACTGCCGCATGGGGGATGCCTGGGTTGCCCAGCTCCACATACGCGCAGTCATAGGTCACGCCGTCCACTTCGGCCTTGCCATCCAGGCGCATGTTGCAGGGGTCGTTGAGCCGCACGCGGTACAGCCGCTGATCCACTCGCCAGCCGGTAACCAGGCCTGCCGTGGTCTCCACCTTCTGCACCTCGCCGGCCAGGCCGTTTTCATAGCCGTAGCGGCAGATGCAGCGGGCGCCGTTGCCGCACATCTCGCCCATGGACCCGTCGGAGTTGAAGAACAGCATCTTGTAGTCGCCGCCGTAGGTGGGTTTTTTCACCACCATAAATCCGTCGGCGCCAATGGACATGTGCCGCTCGCAGACGGCACGGATGATCTCCGGCCACTTTTCGTCAGCAATGGCATCCTGCCGGTCATCCACCACGATGAAGTCGTTGCCGGCGCCGTTCATTTTCCAAAACTCCATGGCGTAACGCCCTCCTTTTTGTTTGTAACTGCATTTTACAGGGCCTATACATGTTTGTCAAATTTTTGTCATTATCCTGTTTTCCGGATATATTGTCCTAAAATTCGGACTATTCTTTTATCACCTTTTCCCTCCCCCGGCTTTCAGCCATATGCGGCGCGCAGAATACCCCGGGAGCTATGCCCCAGCGCAAAAGCGGCAGGGGCGCGGTGAAATTCACCGCACCCCTGCCGCTTATTTTAAATATGTCGCTCTTTTTATTGCATCAATTTGGCGGGCTCTCCTCCCTCTCCGCATCTGCTCCGCTCCTGCTTATGCTGCATCATTACAATGGAGCCCATCACAACCACGATTCCAAAATAGTGTATGACCGTCAGCTTTTCGCCCAACACCAATACACCGAGGATCGCAGCTGTCACAGTCTCCATGGAGGCGATCACAGGCACCTTGCTGCTCTCCTGTATCCGCTGTACCCCTTGATAATAAAGGAGATACCCTATTGCAGTGGGGATCAGCGCATAGAGAAATCCAAGCCGCACAATGGTCGGCGTCACCGTGACCGGCGTATCCCACGGTCTCATAAATACAGCCAAAAACAAGGCAGCAAAAAAATAGCTGTAGGTGCTGATCACAAACGGATCGCTCCCCTCTCCGGCAAGCTTCCCGAAGATGGCGGTCAGGGCGTAGCATAGCCCTGCCGCAGCGCCAAAAAGAATCCCCAAAAGGGACAGGGAGCCCGCAGAAAATTGCCCTCCGGTGGCTGCCAGCACGCAGCCGAACACGTTTATAAGCAGCGCGGCCCCCTTGCGGCCGGTGATCCGCTCGCGAAAGAAAATTGCGGAGAGAGTGGCCGTGAAAACCGGAGCGACGTTCAGGAGGACCGCACTGACCGTCACGCCTACCCGCACCACGGCCCAGCTGTAAAAAACATTGTAAACGCCGTGGCAGACCAGCCCCAGCATTGCGCTGAAGAAAAGAACCCTTCCACTGACGCGGAACGACGAAATTCCGGACCGGATTACCGTTACCACCAGCAGGATCACAAATGCAAACACCATGCGCAAAAAGCTGATGACAGCGGCGCCGGCGCCTGCATCGGACATCAGGCGGATAAATAGCCCAATGCTTCCCCACAGGCACCCAGCGGCAAAAATCAGAATCGCCCCGGGCTCAAGGGCTGCGTTTTTCCGTTTCAAAAGACCTTATCTCCATTTTCCACCGGCTCCATAGGGGTGAGCAGGACGACCCCCTGTTTGGATTCGGTTCCCAGGATCCGGACCTCGCTTTTGACGCTCCCGATGTGCATCGGCTCCAGATTGACGCAGCAAATAAGCTGCTTTCCCAGCAGGTCCTCCGGCCGGTAAAGCTCCGTCAGCTGTGCGGAGGAGGTTTTCTCCCCCAGCTCCGGGCCAAAATCCAGCGTGACCTTGTAGGCCGGTTTACGGGCCTTTTTATTGATGGAAACGGACGTGACCGTTCCCGCGCAGATCTGTACCTTGTCAAAATCTTCCATAGTTATCATGGGTAACACCTCGTCTTTCATAAGGAAGTGTACCGCAGCTATTGCATTTTGCAAAGACAGACTATATGATATAGCTATAAGAATATCTTATTTATCTTGGAGGATATAATGGACGATTATAAGATCCATATTTTGCTGACCGCCATTCGCACAGGGAGCTTCAGCAAGGCCGCCCTGGAGCTGAACTGCACCCAATCCGCCGTGACCCAGGCCATGAACAGCCTGGAAAACGAGCTGGGCTGCAAGGTCCTGCAGCGAAGCCATAACGGCATCCGCCTGACGCCCGTCGGAGAGGAACTTTTGCCTCTTTTGGTAGAGGCGGACGCCTCCCTGGCGCGGCTTTCCCAGCGGGCGCGGCAGTCAGCGGCGGGCCTGTCCGCGCCTCTGCGGATCGGTGCGTTTTCCAGCATTTCCAGCACATGGCTGCCCAAGGTGCTGCAGGAGTATCACGCGCTCCATCCGGAAACCGCCTTCGATATCCAGGTCGGGACGGACACCCTTTCCGGCTGGCTGCTCCACGGGTCGGTGGATCTGGCGTTGGGCGATTCGGTCCGCTGCCGCGCTTTTCGGTGGTCTCCCCTGATGGACGACCCCTATTTCGCGGTTTTTCCGGAGTCCCTGGCGCCGGAATGCGACTGCATCCCCCAGGAAACCCTTGCCGGCTACCCCTTCGTTATGGCGCCCCTGAACGCGCTGGACCAGTATTTGTCCGTTTGCCCCGCCAATCAGCTCCGGGTAAACTGCGACGATGATTCCACCCTTCTATCCATGGTGGCCCAGGGCATCGGCGTAACGGCCATGCCGCAGCTATGCCTGCATAATCTCCCGGACCGGGTCCGCACCCTGGCCTTGACGCCGCCGACCAAGCGGGTGCTGGGCGTGGCTCTGCCCAATTCCCCCACCAAGGAAGCGGTCCGCTTCGCCCGCTTTCTCTGTCAGAAATTCCCCTATCCGGCCCCCTGACAGGCTATCAGGATGCTATGTGTAACCCCCCGGTGCCTTGCAGCGCCGGGGGGTGCGTCCTATGGTCCTCTAAAAATTATGTCCCATCTCAAGGGTTCTCTTTGTCCCGCCGCAGGATCCGCCTATAAAACCACAGGGCCGCCAGCATGGAGATGCAGTCTACAATAGGCTGCACCATGGTGCACCCGTACATGGGAATGAGCCTATCCAGCAGAAACAGCAGCGGAATATCCAGCACGCCCTTGCGCAGCACGGAGCAGATCAGCGACTCTTTCACCCGTCCCATGGCCTGGAATTGGGTGATCATAGGATAGCACACGGCCATCATCGGCATGGCCAGCACCATGATCCGCAGGAATGCAGCGCCGTAGGCAACGGTGGCGGGTGTGTCGATGAACAGTCCCACCAGCACCGGCGCCAGCAGTTCATAGGCCAGCACGCACACCAGCGAAAACGCCACCGATACTCCGCAGCCCAGCTTGAATATCCGGTGCCGCCGGTCCTGGTTGCCGGCGGCATAGTTGTAAGCCAGCAGCGGCAGCAGGCCGCCGGAGACGCCGATGGAAAAATACAGCGGCAGCATATCCAGCTTCTTCACGATGCCCAGGGCCGCTACCGCGTCGGTATCGTAGGCGGACATGAACTTCATCAGCGCGCCTACCGCCACCACCGTCAGCAGATACTGGGCACAGGAGGGAAAGCCGATCTTCAGTATACCGCCCATGTGCCCGGCGGTATAGCGCAGGCTGCCGGGCCGCAGCGATACCACGGTGCCGCGCCTCCCGCAAAAGATGCACGCGAGCAGAAACAGCGTACCGATGCCGTTGGAGATAGCCGTGGCCAGCCCCGCCCCCTGGGCTCCCAGGCCCAAAAACCGCGGCAGCACGAATAGCGGGTCCAGGGCAATATTGATGACACCGCCCAGGGTAACCCCCGCCGACGCCAGTCCCGCGCTGCCCTCCGCGCGCAGGAGGTTCGCAAGCAGGATGTTGATGATGGCGCAGGGGCCGCCCCAAATGACCACCCATCTGGCATAGTCAAACGCCGTTGCGTAAGTCTCCGCCGTGGCCCCGCACAGATGCAGCAGCGGTGCGGCAAACAGCGCAAATACGCCGGAAAACAGCACCGCCGCAAGCAGGCACCACCAAAAGGAGATAGCCGCGATATGCCGTGCGCCGCTCCCGTCATGCCGGCCCATGGCCCGGGCCATACAGCTGGCCCCACCCACGGCAAACAAGTTGGCTATGGCCGTCATCAGCACGGTGATGGTATACGCCACCGACACCGCCGCCGTCTGCCGGGGGGCATTCAGCAGCCCCACGAAGTAGGTGTCTGCCAAATTGTAGACCAGCAGCACCATCTGGCTGGTGACGGAGGGCACGATCTGCCGCCGCACCGCCTGCGGCACGGGCATTTGCTCGAATAGATAGGTTTTGTCGGTTGAAGGATCCATTTTACGCCTCCTGCAGCTTGCATAAGGCTATTTTACGCCGGATAAAAGCGAAAAAAGGCCATATGGATCGCATTCGCGGACACCCCACATCTTGCCTTTCCCTGCCCCGGGCACAATTCCCGTTGTATTTTTTCTCTCGATATGCTACCATAATAGAAATAAGTCGAAAAAGCAGCGGCGCAGTCAGGCGCACGAAAGGAGTTCCCATGAAAAAACCACCTAAACCCAAAGATACAGCCCGCCGGCTCAAGGACACCATCCACCAGCAGCCGGCCGTTTTTGCCGTCTATGTAGTCCTGCGGCTGATCGTGGTAGCCGAGCTGGTCCTGTCCATCCTCCGGGGTGAATATGAGAGTGCCTTCATCTGTCTGCTGGTGCTGTTTCTGTTCATTCTGCCGTTTTTCATCCAGCAAAACTTCGGCATCCAACTGCCAACCACCCTGGAGATCATCATCCTCCTGTTCATATTCGCGGCGGAGATATTAGGCGAGCTGGAGGGGTATTTCATCACCTACCCCAACTGGGACACCATGCTTCACGCCACCACAGGCTTTCTCTGTGCCGCCACCGGCTTTGCCCTTATTGATATTCTCAACCGCAACAGCCGCATCAAGTTCCAGCTCTCCCCTATCTATGTTGCCCTGGCCGCCTTCTGCTTTTCCATGACCGTGGGTGTACTGTGGGAGTTTTTCGAGTTCGGCATGGACCGGCTCTTCCACCTGGATATGCAAAAGGACACGGTGGTCCAGAGCATCACCTCCGTGATGCTGGACCCCACCAACAGCAATACTCCCGTCACCATCGACGGCATCCACTCCGTGGCGGTCAACGGCAATGACCTGGGTTTTGACGGCTACCTGGACATCGGCCTGTACGATACCATGGAGGATCTGTTCGTCAATTTCATCGGCGCCGTGACCTTCAGCGTCATCGGATACTTCTATATCAAGCACCGGGGCAAGGGCAAGCTGGCCCAGGCCTTCATCCCCACCCTCAGCGAGCAGGAGGATCAGGCCTCTGCCGCGCCGGACTCCTCCCAGGAAACCCCGGAGTAATAGAACGGTCGGTGGACCCGGATGTGCAGCGTTGCCGCCGTATAGCTTGGGTCCGCCTGTATCGGATCCACGCAGGCAGGCTCTGCCGTCTTTCTTGAAAATAGCAGAACTCGGAACAATTCCGGCGTACCACCGCGGTGGTACGCCGGAATTTTGATCTGCACCGATTTAACCTGTATTTTACGCAGTTCAGGTAGCGCAATTTACATTCCGCCTTTACAATTATGAGCGCAGAAAAGAGGAATGCTATGGAAATTCGATTGAACCGGATCGCAAAAAGCTTTGATAAAAAGCAGGTCATCCATCCCACAACACTCACCATTCAGGACGGGAGCTTTACAACACTGCTGGGGCCCTCCGGCTGCGGCAAAACGACGCTTCTGCGGATGATCGCCGGGCTGGAAACGCCGGATGACGGCGAGATCTGGCTGGACGATACCTGCGTTTTTTCCAAAGAGCGTAAAATCAACCTGCCGCCGGAGCGGCGGAACCTGGGCTTTGTGTTTCAGGATTTTGCCCTTTGGCCGCACATGACGGTGTTTGAAAACGTGGCCTTCGGCCTGCGGGCAAGAAAAGATACGGCAGATTTGCAGAGCAGAGTGCGCAGCGCACTGCGCACCGTGCATCTGGAGGATTTTGAAAAGCGTTATCCCCATCAGCTTTCCGGCGGTCAGCAGCAGCGCGTCGCCTTTGCCCGCGCCATTGCCGTCCAACCGGGATGCATTTTATTTGACGAACCGTTATCCGCTCTGGATGCTCTGTTGCGGGAAGAAATGCGGCACGAATTGACAGAGCTGACCTCCGCCCTCGGCATCACCTCCGTTTTCGTGACCCACGACCAAACGGAAGCCATGAGTATGAGCGACCGCATTGCTGTTCTGAACGGCGGTTATGTGGAACAATATGCTGCGCCGGAGACCATCTATCACGATCCCGCCAGCGAGTTCGTGGCACGCTTTGTGGGAAAGTCCAACTGGCTCAGTGAAACGGAAATGTTCCGGCCGGAAGCCGCCGCGCAAACCCCGGTCAAAGGCGCGCTGCACTTTGAGCTTCCTGTTCAGAGCGTGCAGTATCTGGGAAGCACCTATGAGATCACCGTCCCCTATCAAACTGCACTTTGGACACTTCACAGCGGGGCGAAGGTAAAGCCCGGCGAGATGCTGTCCGTTTACATAGATCCCAATCAAATCATTACTTTTCAAGAGAAAGAGGTTGTATCAGCATGAAAAAAAGTATCGTATGCCTGCTGCTTGCCCTTAGTCTTTGCCTGGGCCTGGCGGCCTGCGGCCAAAAACAGTCCCAGGAGCAGGAAAAAACGCCCCAGCTCTCCGGCAAGGTAACGATCTATATGCCCAGTCCTGCCGGTCTGGCCGACAAGCTGGCCGAGGCCTTTACCGCCAAGACCGGCGTGGAAGTTGAACAGTTCCAGGGCACCACCGGCGAGATCCTTGCCCGCCTGGAAGCGGAGCAGGCCAATCCCGTGGCCGATGTGGTCATCCTTGCCTCCTGGTCTGACGGTCTGAGCATGAAGGCCGATGGCAAGCTGGAGAGCTATACCCCTGCGGGTGCCGATAAGGTCAACAAGAGCTGGATCGACAGCGACAATACCCTGTTCGGTTACAGTGCCTCCGCTGTGGGTGTCATCTATAATACCACCGTTGTTCCCGAGCTGAACGCCGATTGGTCTGAGCTGGCAGATGCCAAGTACAAAGACATGATCGCCATTCCCGACCCGGAAAAGTCCGGTGCGTGCAAGGACTTCCTGGCGGGTTTTGTGACCGGCACCGCTGACGGCGAGGCCATTATGCAGAGCTGGGCGGACAACGGCCTGACCGTACCCGGCGCCAACAAGGCAGCGCTGGAAGCCGTTACCACCGGTGAAAAGGGCATCCTGATCGCGGGCGTGGACTACAACGCCTACTCCTCCATGGCCAAGGGCGAGCCCCTGAACATTTACTATCCCGCCTCCGGCACGGTGGTCAACCCCCGTCCTGCCATGATCCTCAAGACCGCCCCCGACATGGACAATGCCAAGGCGTTCATTGATTTCCTGTTCAGTGACGAGGCACAGCAGCTGGTGGCTGACGCCTTTCTGCTGCCCGGCCGCAGCGATGTGCAGTGCGAGAATCGCACCAACCTCTCCGACATTCCTCAGATCCCCACCGATTGGGCAAAGATGATGGATGTCGCTTCCGACACTGCCGCAAAGCTCAACAGTCTCTGCAAGTAACAAAGTGGAGGGCATATGAGACAGATCGATCTGAAAAAGAATCTACCGCAGGCGCTGTTGCTGGTGCTTTTGACAGGCCTCATTCTCTGCCCTCTGATTACAGTTTTTGCCAAGGCGGTCATCACAGATGGCCGCCTTGACCTGTATCAGGCGTGGCAGACCATCGCAAGTGCCGAGAATGTGCAGACCGTCTGCAACTCTCTGCTGCTGGGTATATGCGTGGTACTGTGCTCCACGGTCATTGCCGTCCCAACGGCTTACCTGCTGGCCCGCACACAGCTGAAAAAACACAGCTGGCTGGACATCATCTTCATGATCCCGTTTATGACGCCGCCGTATATCGCGTCCATGGGCTGGATCCTGTTCATGCAGAAAAAGGGTCTCTTTCAGCAGCTCTTCCCGGCCACCAGTGCATGGTCCGAGGGCTTCTTCTGCTTTGGCGGCCTGGTGCTGGTGATGAGCCTGCATGTGTTTCCCTTTCTCATGACCATGCTGAAAAACGCCATGCTGAATATCCCCGCCAGCCTGGAGGAAAGCGGTGCGGTGTTCGGCGCAGGCTTCGGCCTGCGGCTGCGGAAGATCTTCGCTCCGCTGCTCACCGGCAACTACGCCATTGGTGCACTGCTGGTGTTTGTCAAGACGCTTTCCGAATACGGAACGCCCTACACGCTGGGCCGCCGCATCGGATTCTATGTGTTCACCACCGACATCCACCGCTATTCCACCACCGCCCCCATTGACTTTGGGCGTTCGGCCAGCCTCTCCTCCATCCTGGTCTGCATCTGCATGGCCATGTGGCTGCTGCAGAACTATATCACGGGCAAAAACAGCTACCGGCTGGTCAGCGGCAAGGGCAGCCGGCCGGCCCAGACAAAGCTGTCCGCCGTCGGGAAAATCGGTGCGTGGCTGTGGGTGATCCTTGTGGTGCTGGTGGCCATCGGTGTGCCCTATTTTTCGATCATCTCCACTTCTCTTATTAAACTCCGGGGCTATGGCCTCGCCGTGGGCAACTTTACCCTTGGCCACTACAAGGAGCTGCTGACTACGCCAAAGGCCCTGTCGTCCATTTGGAAGAGCCTGTTCCTGGCAGTATCCTCCGCCACCATCTGTTCCGTCATCGGCACAGCGGTGGTCGCAGCGGTGCGCAAAGCCAAAGGCTTCTGCAAAAAGGCGCTGGAGGGCATCAGTCTGCTGCCCGAAATGCTGCCCAGCATCGTCCTGGTCATCGGCGTCATGCTGTTTTGGAACGCGATCTATAAGGTGATCCCTCTCTATAACACCATCGGCATCATGGTGCTGGCCTATGTGGTGCTGTATCTGCCCTACACGGTGCAGTATGTCACTTCTGCCTTCACGCAGATCAATGACAGCCTCCTGCAGGCCGGCCGTGTGTTTGGTGGAACACCCGCCTATGTGTTTCGCCGCGTCACGCTGCCCATGATCTCCCGCGGCATCTTTGCAGGCTGGATGATGATCTTCATCATCGCCTTCCGGGAGCTGGTAACAGCCAGCCTCATTGCGCCCCCCAATACGCTGGTGGTCTCCACCTACATCAACCGTGAGTTCGAGCAAGGCAGCGTGTCCCTCGGCATGGCCATGGCGGTGCTGTGCGTACTCATCACCACCACGGCGCTGCTGGTATTCAACCGCGTCACCGGAAAGGCGAAAGGCGTATGACTGAATGCTGCTCCTCCCTGGCGCCGCGGCAGCGCATAGCCGTGGCCGCCTCCGCTTATTTGCGCTGTGGCGGAAGCAGAAACTGTCAAGGGCAGCCGATTGGCGCGGGAATTTGTCGTTGCGCTGCCCATAGAGAGTTGAGCCGTGAGGCACAAATCGCGCTGCCGCAAGATTTTATCCGGGAGCAGTGCGTATCCGTATGAACGCTTATTCAAACTGTTTCAAAGCCTAAGCCGGTGCAGATAATGTGGGGTTTATCCGTTCCCGTTTTAAAGAAACGCCACATTTCGTTTCCTGTCGAGCCAGCGCAAAAGGCAGAAACGTTCAATGTGCTCAATTGGAGAAAAATATCACCACACGGACTCATAGAAACACCGGTTACGGATTCTTTTGAAAAAAGATCTTGCAGCAATTTCAATTTATCATCCAATATACAGGTGTCTTTCACTCTCATATCCACATTATCGTCTTCAGATGGGGAACTGAAAAGCAAATCATCACTGCCGATTAAAATTCTATCCTGCCTTGTAATTCTAAACGGACATTGAAGATGGAGAGCAAACGCTGCGACCTCGACGTTTTTCCCATGCCTATTTTTCCTGATAAACGTATCACCAAAGCCAAAATCTATAAGATCGCAGCTCCTCATGATGTATCTCAAACGCTTGCCCATCAGGGAGGCTTGAATATATTCTGCTACGTTGTTAAATTCCATGTAGTTATTCACCTCTTTTCAGGGAAAAGGGATATCAATATTCAATGTACTATAGCCGATTCTTAGATTGGCATTACCTTTTCCAAATTTAGCCATGCAAAACTCACAATGGTCATGGTCGTTTGACAGATCATGCGGTTCGTATAGGTGATAAATTAAATGCACACCTGTTAAATACCGCATTCACCTTTTAGCATTTGAAGATTATTCCACCATACATAGTCGTTCTCCGCTTTGGCCTTTTCAAAACAGGCATTCAACACGGAATAAAAGGATGGGGTTTTTACATATTTTTGAAGCCTATCTAATATGCAAAGAGCGCCAGGCCAATTCATATCTTGCAGCCATGCAAACAAATTATCTAGATAAGGAAAAAGCTCGGCATCCGATCTTTTTGATATGATCAGCGCACAATTATCCCACACATTTTTGTTGTTGCTTTCTGTGCAAGGCTGAATAAATGCCTGAATATCCTTTATATTTTCGGCCATTTTGATTCCGGCAGCCTGCTGGTCAAGAGTGTTGTTCCAATCGATCAGACTCAAAATATAATTAATATTGTCCATTTCAGTTTACTCCATAGAAGATTGTTATTTCTTTTTATAAATATCAAATTCTCGGAGATTGTGACCGCAGTACAGCTTTATCATTCTTGTTTCAAAGGTTTCATTAAATTTTTTCCAATACACGGGGAGTATGTTGACTTTTGAATGGGGAACAAATTCATTTTGAGGGCGGGTGGCGGAAATGTAATTTCCCACATAAATCAATTTTGACGGAATTGCCCTTTTTGATGTATTTAGAAGCTCGATCCTGTACTGCGGCAAAAAACCAAATGCATCCACTTGGTAATGAATTTTGGATTTTTCAGCAATATCTTCCTGTGGGCGGTTCATATCAATAGGCCAAAACCTTTCTTCAAATTTTGAGAAACCCGTCTGAACATACTCCAATTTGTTATATTCCTCTATGCTTGATGGGAGGACGGCATCTTTGGTTATTTTTACATATACAATCGGTACAATATGTCCGGGATACCAAACCCCTTCGTCGACTTTTTGAATCAGGAGATACTGGCCATATAGGGATTGTTCCCGTGCCAGGTCGCTTTCCATTGGATAGGCAAAGACGTCTCCTAAGTTCCACTGGCATTTGTACACTCTTTTTTTCACGGATTTTTTTGCTGGCGGTTGGGGGGAAAGCAGTTTCTTTTTCAGGTTAAGAACAGTTTTTTTCCATTGCTCTCTTTCTAGTTCTACTGCCTCTGTTGAATGGCGCGGGAACGTACTGCCGCTCTGATTGATCCAGTATAAGGCTTTCTCTTTAACTGGCGATAAGAGTACACCCCAATTCCATTGTGTATCTGCTAATGCAAACCAAAATAATGGCTCTTCGTCGATGTCGCCTATTATGCTTCTGTACTCTGCCAACATTTCATCGGTAATTTCTTGCGATGTTTTCCCAGTGCTGAGCAGCTTTTCGAATTCGTCTTTTATACGCCCGAAAAAAGGTAGAACTATTATCGTGTAAAAATGAGTTTCCTGTCCGTTTTATATGCAGCGGGAAAAATCGACGATGCCCGGTTTTCCAAAATGTCCAAACGCTACGAACAGGAGCAGGGCAAGAACGCAAGGAAAATCAAGGCTCTGCGGCTGGAACTGAAAAAGGACGAGAGCAAGCGCATGGTCGCTGAGCTGATTGACCACATCGAGGTGTACCACGCTGAAAAGCAGGACGACATTACCAACCAGCGCGTCGATATTCACTATAACTGCATCGGTGCCTTTGATGTGCCGGATCGCCGAAAGATCCCGGAGGCCGACATTATCATGGAAACCAAAAAAGGCGTAGCACTCAGCATGGCTTGTCCCTCATTTGGCAGGCACTCCAAAACCGGTGCCGTTCTCGATACGATTATATCACAGCTTTGTTCTTCGTTCAAGGCAGAATCGCCCATGCGCGTACCGGCATACCGCAGGCATCCATGATCCGGGGGACGCCCACCAGGATCACAGCACCGCGAGGCGGCACCTGATCCAGATCCTTCAGCGCCTCGATCTGGAATTTGTTCTGTGACAGAACATAGCGCTCGCAGGCATAGTCGCCATGTTTTACGATCTCCATGGCCGCGTCGGGATCCAGTGTCTCGTGGCCGATGGCCGCGACGCCCCGCTGATCCAACAGGAATTTTACCACTTCAATGCTCCAGCCGGGGAAGTGATTCTGACCCTCTGCGTCCGTCATCATCATCTGATCCATATCCGGCCAACGCTTCGACCAGTCGGTACGCAGCGCCACAAAGGAACCCGCCTCGATCTTTCCATATGCCGCTTCATACGCCTCGATATCGGATAGCTGCACGGCATAGTCGTTATTTTCCTTCACCTTCTCACTCACGTCCACCACGCAGAGCGGCATGCAAAGGTCCTTTACGCCAAAGATGCCGACGCCGGGACCGTTGCGGACAAAGTGATTGGGCGCATCGATATGGGTGCCGAACTGGCCGACAAACTTCTGGGTCATGACCTGAAGCTCCGCGCCGCCCAGTTCCTGCCAGCCGAACAGGGTCTTGTTCAGCTCAAATGCGTCATCGGGGAAGCCGCTCCAGTGAGGGCTGTCCGGGTATAATTCGTGGGAAAGCTCAAGCCATTTGTGCTGCTTCAACTCGTGGAACAGTTCCAGAACAGTATTCATACGCTTCTCCTTTTCCGGTGCGATACACCTCAATTTTCTTATTTTCCCGTCTCTCTTATAAGTGATTTTTCAAAATTTCCGCCGCGCGCTTCACGCCCTCCTCGATCCGCTCATCCGGCATGCTGGAGAAGTTGAAGCGCATATGATTCTCGTGACCGCCGTCCGGATAGAAGGGGCTGCCGCCCACATAGGTAATCTTATTCTCAATCATTTCCGGCAGGATGGCCTTTGCGTTCAACTGCTCCGGCAGTGTGATCCACACGAAGATGCCGCCATCCGGTTGGGTCGTGGTGCAGCCCTCCGGGAAATACCGTTCGATGGCATCGCAGATGATATCCCTTCTCTTGCCGTACAGCTTCCGCAGCTTGGCGATATGCTCGTCCAGATCAAACATATCCAGGAAATACGAAACCTGATACTGACTGAAGGTACTGGACTGCAGATCTACGGCGCCCTTCAGCTTTGCCATCTTGTCCAGAATGTCGGGGTCAACCACCGTCCAGCCCACGCGGAGACCGGGCATCAGGATCTTGGAGAAGGAGCCCAGAAAGGCTACGTTGCCTTTGGTATCTAGAGATTTGAGACTGGGAAGCACCTCGCCGGAGTACCGCAGCTCACCATAGGGATCGTCCTCCACCACCAGCACGTCATAGCGGTCAATGACCTCCATAAACTGCTTGCGGCGCTCCAGTGTCCATGAAATACCGGACGGGTTCTGGAAGTCCGGGATCACATAGATCATCTTGACCCGCTCGTTGGCCGCCAGAATCTTGTCCAGCTCCTCCGGGATCATGCCCTTTTCATCTGTGGGAACCGGCATAAACTGTGGGAAGCAGGTTCCCAAGCCGCTCAATGCGCCAAGGTAGGTGGGGCTTTCCACCAGCACAATGTCGCCCTTGTCCAAAAAGAGCTGGCCCAACAGGGAGAGCCCCTGCTGTGAGCCGGTAGTCAGCATAACGTTTTCTGCGCTGCACACCACCTGAAAGGCTTTTTTCATCCGTGCCGCGATCTGTTCACGCAGTGGATAATAGCCCTCTGTCGCGCCGTACTGGAGCGCCTGTGCGCCCTTTGTCCGATAGATCTCCGCATCCACCTTTGCCATCTGCTCCAGGGGAAACATCTCCGATGCCGGCAGACCGCTGGCAAAATTGAACAGATCGGGGATCGTTGCCAGCTTCACCAGTTCTCTGGTATCCGAGGGCTTTAAGGACTTTGCCAATTCTGAGTATCTCATATTTCTGCCTCCTGATCAATCGTTATTCTGATGAAAGTGATCCATGATCGCCTTATAGTGATCGATCACGGTCAATATATCCAGTCCGTACAGAACGCTGTCAAAGCCTTCCTTTACGCGCGGCATGATGTCATCCGCCTTGCCGGTGAAGATCATGGCCAGCTTGCCGTTGTCCTTGCAGGCCTTTAATATCCGCTCAACTGCCTTTTTGAATTCAGGATGCGTGAACTGACCATCCAGCCCCATGGCGATGGACAGGTCGAACGGCCCGATCAGAATACCGTCCACGCCATCTATTGCGGTGATTTCCTCAATGTGCTCCAGGCATCCTAAAGTTTCGCACTGAGGCAGCAGCAGCGTGTCACGGTTGCAGGCTGTCATATATCCGGTCATGCCGTCCGCGTAATCCTCGCCATAGCCCCATTTCCCATCCCGTGTCATGCAATAGCCGCGATCACCCAGCGGCTTGAATTTCGCATAGGCGATCAGGTCTTTAACCTGTTCCACCGTTTCAACGCCGGGAACGATCACGCCCTTGGCACCAGCGTCCAGCGACTTGAGGATCGCACCGCGGGAGATCTCCGCAATCCGGACGATAGGCGTGATCCCTGCCGCATCAGCGGCGGATATGTAAGCCTGCGCCTCACCGATCTCGACCGGGGCATGCTCCATGTCGATCAGCACGTAGTCCAGCCCGGTAACGCCAAGGCATTCCACTGCGCTTGTGCTTCTCAGATGTGTGATCGTACCAACGGAAGGTATTCCCTGACGGTACTTTTCCAGTATCCTATTCTTCACTGCCATCGCCTCTTTCTGTTTGATCGTATTATTTTTCGCAACTTTTTTGCCTTGGTTTGTATAAATTATACAAATTAAATTACTAACGTGTCAAAAGAAAGACCTTCATAGCGGTGTAGCTGTTTCCGTGTTCCGCCGCAGATACACATTGAGTAGTTATATCGCTTCTCTGTTCCTGTTTCAGAACACGATCAATAGGGATAATATTTGCTTCCTACTTGTTGATTGCAAGCGCACCATTGTCGACCAAAATAAAACCGCATGGAATTCTCATGTTTTTTCCTCCTAAAAACAAAATTCCCATGTCATCATCTCAGTCGGGAGATAAAACATGGGAATATAGGATATTTTCTGTGCCTGTTCTGCACACTTTGAAAGGTTGCCGCCCTGTACTCTTATGTTAAAAAAACAAAAGCTGCGTATAACATAAGTTATACGCAGCTTTTGTCTAATCTGGTACGCCCGACTGGATTCGAACCAGCGGCCTTTAGAGTCGGAGTCTAACGCTCTATCCAACTGAGCTACGGGCGCATATTCATTTTTGCAACACACTGATTATAGCAACTTTTCTTCCATTTGTAAAGAAATTTTTTCAAAAAACATTGTTAAAAAAGTTGACAAGTGATTCTTCCTGCGCTACAATATTGTCAATCAAACGCAAAAGAAAAGGAACGATCCGTTTTATGAGAAAGCAAAAGGTATCCGACGCCGTTATTCACCGTCTTCCCCGCTACTATCGCTATCTGGACGACCTGTATAATAAGGGAGTCGTGCGCATTTCCTCCAACTCCCTGGGCAGCAAAATGGACATCACCGCCTCCCAGATCCGTCAGGACCTGAGCTGTTTCGGTGAATTCGGCCAGCAGGGGTATGGCTACAATGTCGCCGAGCTCCGCTCGGAGATCGGGCATATCCTGGGCATCGACAAGGGCCACCGCCTCATCATCATCGGTGTGGGCCACCTGGGTCACGCTCTGCTGCAGAACTTTGACTTTGAAAAGGTTGGCTTCCATGTGGATACCGCCTTTGATATTTCCCCGGAACTTGTGGGCACTCGGATCCACGACGTCACCATCCGCTCCATGGACGAGCTGGAGCAGTATGTGGCGGAGAACCAGCCCAATGTGGCGGTGCTCACCGTGCCCCAGCATGTGGCCCAGCCTATGGCCAGCCGCCTGATTGACCTGGGCATCAAGGGCTTTTGGAACTTCACCAACGTGGAGCTGAGCACGGATGCACCGGACGTATTCTTTGAGGACGTCCATTTTGTGGACACCCTACTCACTCTCAGCTATCGCATCACCCGTCCCTGATGCACCTTTCCCCCGCTGCGGCATACTATGAAATGAGACCGGCAACACGGTCACAAATTTCGTAGGGAGGTCACAATATGTGCAATCAGGGGAATAGTTGTTGGATCATCATCTGCGTCATCATCCTGTTCCTGTTCTGCGGCAATGGCTGCGGCTGCGGCTGTGGCTGCAACAACAACCAAAGCAGCTGTGGCTGCGGCTGCTGATCGGCAGTAAAATTCATTCCCCCCATCCATCCCGGATGGGGGGAATTTTCGCTTTTAACCTCATGCAAATTATGCTATACTCTTTATAGGAGAAAAACGGAGGTGCCGCCCATGGACATGCACGCGCTTGAAGCCTATTACAGCCATCACATCCCCACCCTGCAGGACGCATCCGGCGAATACGCCGTGCTCATTCCGCTGCTGCAGAAGGCAGACGGGCTCCACCTGCTCTACGAGGTCCGCGCATCCTCCCTGCACCACCATCGAAGCGAGGTGTGCTTTCCCGGCGGCCGTATGGAGCCGGGTGAAACGCCGGGTGTCTGCGCCCTCCGGGAAACCTGGGAGGAGCTGGGTATCCCGCCGGAGCAGGTACGGGTTTTCGGCGAGGCGGACTTCCTGCACCTGCGCTCGGAGGGCCTCATGCGCCCAGTGGTGGGCCTGCTCCCGCCGCTATCCATGGCGGATCTGACTTTGAATCCCCAGGAGGTCAGCCGCGTGTTTACGGTGCCCGTAGCCTGGCTCATCGCCCATCCGCCGGAGCTTTATCGCTACACCCTCCGCCCCGAGGTAGGCAGCGATTTCCCCTATGACGCGGTGCGCACCCCGGCGGATTACACCTGGGCGCCGGGGGCTATGGAGGTGCCGGTCTATCGGGGTCTTCCCTATCCCTTATGGGGCCTGACCGCCCGCATCACCATGCATTTTATTCAGATTTTTCAGGAGCTGTAACGGCTCCTTCCTTTACAGCCTCTTTACCTTTTCCGCACCGGGCATAGTTGATGCAGATGCACACAATGACCGCGATACCGATGTAGCCAAACACCGGGAACACCGTGCCCACCAGGTTACCGAAGCCCGCCAGGCTGGCAGCCCACACCAGCAGCATCAGCACTGCCATGGTGATTTTTCTGTGGGCATCCATCACCTTCACATGGCGGTTCGCATACTCCATGAACGCCACAAGCGATGCAAGGCCGTTGCTGAACATCCCCAGCAGCAGCAAAAAGCCGTACACGATGCCAAGGGTCGGATTCAGCCGGGACGCCAGAGCCACCATGGGCATCTGCTCGGCCGCTGCCTCCGGGTACCCCGTCAGGGACGTGAGCACACTCCCGGCCACCAGCACCAGCAGCAACCCCCCCAGGGCGATACCCACGCGGATGGTTCTTTTCTCCCGCAGGTACTTTCCCAGCGGCGCCATGATCCCCACGGAGCCCAGCAGATTATAGGCCACATATGTAAGCGACGCAATGAACCAATTGGGCATCAGCGGGTTGCTGTGAGCCTGCTCCGGCAGGGTCAGGATCCCGTCGGTGCCGAACTCGATCCAGCTCATCACGGCAAAAAACACCGTGGCAAGCACGATGATGGGCACCAGGGCGGAGAAAACCTTCATCATGCCCGAGAGCCCCAGCAGGGCCACGACGCCCAGCAGCACCACGAACATCGCCGACGCCAACTGCGACGGCACGGACAGAAGCTGCTCCATGGTGGCACCCACGCCGGCAGTCATGATGACGACCACACACAGCAGGAAGATATTCAGAATAAGTCCCGCCGCCGTGCGCAGGATGGGAACATCCCACGGCACCATGATCTCCTCCACCTTCTCGATGCCCGACTTCTGCAGCAGGCGCATCATGATGATGCCGAAGGCCGCCAAAAGCACGCAGGCAAGGAGCAGCCCGATGTATCCCTTCACACCGAACTCACCGAAAAACTGCCACAGCTCCTGGCCGGACACAAACCCCGCACCCAAGAAACATCCCGCAAAGGCAAACGCCAGCGGGATGATTTTTATTTCTTTCATGTTTACGCTCCCTTTAACGATCTATGTATACTATAACAAAGCCCCCCCATTTCGTCAAGCCGTGTTCCCCCCGCACTTTCTTGACATATTTTTTACCAAATCATTCGGTAAAACGCATTGACGCTGGACGGGAAATACTATATAATTGCAGCAGATACGCTGCGCTTTTGCGCCATTTTCAAATACATAGTAGGAGGCTGTTGTATGATCCATACCATCCAAGGCATTGTAGAGGCCGCCAAGGGCGGTCAGAGCGGCATCATCGCCGTGGCTGCAGCTCATGACGAACCCGTTATCGAGGCGGTGGTGGCCGCTAAAAAAGAGGGCATCGCCACCCCCATCCTGGTAGGCCATGTGGATGAGATCCGGGCCATGCTGTCCGGCCTGGGCGAGGCGCCTGCTGATTACGAGATCATCCCCGGCGATACGGACACGGACTGCGCCGCCAAGGCCGTGGCCCTGTGCGCCGAGGGCAAGGCGAATTTCCTTATGAAGGGCATTTTGGGCACGGCAGACCTGATGCGCGCGGTGTTCAATAAAGAGCACGGCCTGCGCACCTCCCACCTGACCACCCACTGCATGTTCTACGAGATCCCCGCCCTGGGCAAGATGATCATCCTCACCGACGGCGGCGTGAACACCTTCCCGGACCTGGAGAAGAAGGCCGAGATCCTGGAAAATGCCGCCGCAGTGCTCCAGGCCCTGGGCTATGAGCACATCAATGCCGCCTGCATCTGCGGCGCGGAGCAGGTAAACCCCAAGGTGCAGTCCACCGTGGATGCCGACGCCCTGAGCAAGATGACTGACCGCTGGGCCAAATACAATATGGATGTCTGCGGTCCCGTGGCCCTGGACCTGGCTGTAAGCAAGGAGGCCTGCAAGCACAAGCACTTTACAGCCCCCGGCGCCGGCGATGCCGACATCCTGCTGGTGCCCAACTACGAGGTGGGCAACGGCATCGGCAAGGCCGCCTCCCTCTTTGGCGGCGCCAAGAATGCGGGCATTATCCTGGGCGCCAAGGTCCCCATCGTCCTGGTCTCCCGCGCTGACAGCGCCGAGTCCAAGCTGGCCTCCATCGCTGCCGGCAGCGTGCTGGCCCAGCGGATGCACCTGGCTTAATTTTGAGGAAGGAGAATCATCATGGTCAATCAAACCTTTTATGAATTGGGCACCGCCCCCTCTGTGATCCGCCAGCTGTTCGCCTATGGCCTGGAGCAGGCCAAGATCGTTGGCAAGGAGAACGTTTTTGACTATTCCCTGGGCAACCCCAGCATCCCCGCCCCCAAGAAGGTCAATGAATCCATCCACAAACTGGTGGACGAGACCGACTCCATCCAGCTCCACGGCTACTCCATGGCACCGGGCTTTGAGGAGCCCCGTCAGGCCATCGCCGCCGATCTTTCCCGCCGCTTCGGCCTGGACGTCCGCGGCAGCGATCTGTTTTTGACCTGCGGCGCGGCCCCGGCCCTCATCTCCGTTATTAAGGCCCTGGTGGTGGACGGCGACAGCGAGATCATGGTCATCGCCCCGTTTTTCCCGGAATATGCCCCCTTCATCGCCGCCAACGGCGGTAAGATGGTGATGGTTCCCGCCGACACCAAGGCCTTCCAGGTGCAGCTGGATGAGGTGGAAAAGCGCATCACTCCCCACACCCAGGCCATCATCGTCAACTCCCCCAACAACCCCTCCGGCGTGGTGTACACCGAGGAGACTCTCCGGGACCTGGCCGCCCTCTTAGAGCGCAAGAGCGCCCAGTACGGCCACCCCATCTATATCATTGCCGACGAGCCCTACCGGGAGCTGGTATACGGCGGCGTGAAGGTGCCCTTCATCCCCTGCCTGTATAAAAACACCATCGTGTGCTACTCCTATTCCAAGTCCCTGTCCCTGCCCGGTGAGCGCATCGGCTATGTGTATGTCCCCGCCTTTGCCGACGACAGCGCCGCCGTCTACGCTGCCATTTCCGGCGCGGCCCGGGCCATAGGCCATGTGTGCCCGCCCACGCTGATCCAAAAGGTGGTGGGCCTGTGCGCCCAGGAGCAGCCCGACCTGCAGGCCTACGACGAAAACCGCACCCTGCTCTATGACAGTCTCCGGGCCATGGGCTACGAGTGCGCCAAGCCCGACGGCGCATTCTACCTGTTCGTGAAAGCCCCCGGCGGCGACGCAGGTGCCTTCTCCGAAAAGGCCAAGCGGGAGCACAACCTGCTGGTAGTCCCCGCCGACGGCTTCGGCTGCCCGGGCTACTTCCGCCTGAGCTACTGCGTGGCAAACGACATGATCCGCCGCTCCCTGCCGGCCTTCAAGGCCATGATGGAGGCGTATCAATAAGAATCTTTACATAGCAAGAGGGAAGGCCCCGCTCACCGGGCGGGGCCTTCCCTTTTTTGTCCGTCAGCGCTATACAAAAAGTAAGCGGCAGCCGTTTGCCATCATCTTTCACAATTTTATCCGCATCTTTTCTGTGAATATCAACAAATTTCCCACTTGCAAATCCTTTTTTGCCCGACTATAATTATACATTATTTTATAGAAAGGTGATAACCAACATGAGCAAAATCGTTATTCCTGAAGGGTACAAAACGCCGCTGTCCGTGTATGAAATGCAGCGCGCCATCGAGTTCATCAAGAGCAATTTCCAGGTAAACCTTGGTCAGGCACTGAATCTGCGTCGGGTTTCCGCCCCCCTGTTCGTTGATGAGAATTCGGGTCTGAACGATAACCTCAACGGTGTCGAGCGTCCCGTTTCCTTCGACATCCCCGATGTTGGTTCCAACGCCCAGGTAGTCCACTCCCTGGCTAAGTGGAAGCGCCTGGCGCTGAAGAAATATGAGTTCAACGTGGGCAAGGGCCTGTTCACCGATATGAACGCCATCCGCCGCGACGAGGAAGTGGACAACACCCACTCCATCTACGTGGACCAGTGGGACTGGGAGAAGGTCATCTCCCGGGAAGACCGCAACGAGGATTACCTGCGCCAGACCGTCCGCGCCATCGTAGGCGCCGTGTGCGAAACCAATGACGCCCTGCAGATCGCCTTCCCCAGCCTGCACACCAAGCTGGACCGGGAGGTCTACTTCGTCACCACCCAGGAGCTGGAGGACCGCTGGCCCGATAAGACCCCCAAGGAGCGTGAGGACGCCATTTGCAAGGAGCATCACACCGTGTTCCTCATGCAGATCGGCGACGACCTCAAGGGCTCCGGCAAGCCTCATGACGGCCGTGCCCCGGACTATGACGACTGGGCCCTCAACGGCGACATCCTCATGTGGAACGATGTGCTGCAGCGCGGCTTTGAGATCTCCTCCATGGGCATCCGTGTGGATGAGATCTCCATGCGCTACCAGCTGAAAAAGCGCGGCTGCGAGGAGCGCAGCCAGCTGCCCTTCCACAAAATGCTGCTGGATGGCCAGCTGCCTCTGACCATCGGCGGCGGCATCGGTCAGAGCCGCCTGTGCATGCTGATGATCGGTACCTGCCACATCGGTGAGGTCCAGGCCAGCCAGTGGGACAAGAACACTGTGGACGCCTGCGAAAAGGCCGGCGTATTGCTGCTGTAATACAACCATCACACAAAAAAGAGCGACATGGACATATCCATGTCGCTCTTTTTATACCTATAGCAGAACGGGCACCGGCCGATCCATGGTCACCTCCTCCGGCGTGACACGGCAGCTGTAAGCCAGCACTTGTACCCCGGCCGCCGCCGCTTGCCGCAAGGCTTCACCAAAGGCCGGATGCGTCTCATCGTTGGGGCTAAAGTCCAGCACATCCGCCATCTGCACCACGAAAAACACCGTGGCCCGGTGGCCCTGCTCCACGGCGTGCATCAGTGTATGTAAATGCCGCACCCCCCGCTCCGTGGGCGCATCGGGAAATCGCACATGGCCGCCGCTCTCCAGGGTGACGCCCTTGACCTCCACATAGTGCCGCCCCGTCTCCGTTTCCAGCAGAAAGTCCAGGCGGCTGTCTTCAAAAAACACCTCAGGTCTCACGGACAGGATCCCCGGCTCCAGGTGTGTGGCCCATTCGCTGAAAATCTTATTGGGAGCCTGGGCGTCCATGTTCACCAGCCGCTCCCCCTTCTGCACGGTGATGAGATCGTAAGCCGTTTTCCGCCGGGGATTTGTCCCCCTCTCCAACCAGACCTGCACGCCGGGCTGCAGCAGCTCCCGGCAGCGGCCGGTATTCTTCACATGGCACACCACCTCCTCCCCCTGCAAACGCACATGGGCTATGAACCGATTGGGCCGCGCTATGAACTCCGCCGGCAAAACTTCTCCGTATCGCATCAGGAAATTTCCCCCCGTAATAAATACTTCTCATAGGGAAACTATAACATAAGATTCGTCAAATGAAAAGTCATTGTTATTATTCCCACAATATCTAAAAAATTTTTAGCTATTCTATCGAATTTTCTGTTTTTCTCGAGAAACTATTGAATATGCACAAAAACTTTGTTACAATGGACCCAAATTTCGATTTAGGAGGAATTGCCCATGGATTATTCCAATCTGTTCGTGTGCCTGATGGGCGTCGGCACGGTGTTTGTAGGATTGATCTGTATTATCCTGCTGGTAACGCTGATGAGCTATGTGTGCCGCAAATCCGAGGAGAAATCCGCACCCGTACCCGCTGCCGTCCCGGTCCATGCACTAAAGGCCGGCGTAGGGCCCGAGCTGATCGCCGCCGTCTCCGCTGCCATTGCCGAGGAGATGGGCACTGATATTTCTGCCATCCGTATTATTTCCATGAAACAAATCTGAGGAGGATATTATCAATGAAAAAGTACAGAGTAAATGTAAACGGTACCGTTTATGAAGTGGAGCTGGAGGAGATCACCGGCGCCGCCCCCGCCGCCGCACCTGCTCCTGCCGCTGTGGCCGCCGCTCCCGTTGCCGCCGCCCCTGCCGGCGGTGAGCAGATCACCTCTCCCATGCCCGGCAATATCCTCAGCGTCAATGTGGCCGCCGGCGACACGGTGAAAAAGGGTCAGGTGCTGATGATCCTGGAGGCCATGAAGATGGAAAACGAGATCATGTGCCCCTGTGACGGCAAGGTCGTTTCCGTGAGCGTTGCCAAGGGTGCCGCCGTGGAGTCCGGTACGCTGCTGTGCGTCATCGGTTAAGCGGAGGTCCGCTGTATGGAAGCTATCAATAATTTCCTAACCAGTACCGGCTTCTTCCAGTTCACCCAGGGGGGCAACTGGAAATGCATCGTCATGATCCTTATTTCCTGCTTGCTCCTGTTTTTGGGCATCAAGAAAAAATTTGAGCCGCTGCTGCTGGTGCCCATCGCCATCGGCATGCTGGTGACCAATCTGCCGGGCTCCGGCATGTTCCATGAGATTCTCTTTGCCGGCGGCCATGTCCATTGGGATATTTTCCAGGGCGAGCCTATCACCGCCGGTTTCCTGTCCGAGATGTTCAGCACCGGCGTTTCCGCCGACGTGCTGCAGCCGTATGTGGATGCCCTGTGGACCGCCGCCCAAAGCATATTCGATGCGGATGCCCTGAATCAGGCCGCCACACAGATCGCTGCCGCCAGCGGCGAGGCGGTGAACTCCATCGCCGTGCAGATCCAAACTTTGGCCAGCGCGGAGCAGTTTGCCGCCGCCAGCGGCATCACCATGAGCAACGTTACCGTTTCCGTGGGCCTTATCGATGTGCTGTATTTGGGTATCAAGCTGGGCATCTATCCATGCCTCATCTTCATGGGCGTGGGCGCTATGACCGACTTCGGCCCCCTCATCGCCAATCCCAAGAGCCTGCTGCTGGGCGCTGCCGCGCAGCTGGGTATCTTCATCACCTTCGTTGGCTGCCGTCTCATGGGCTTCAGCGGTGCTGAGGCAGCCTCCGTGGGTATCATCGGCGGTGCCGACGGCCCCACGGCCATCTTCGTCACCGCCATGCTGGCCCCGGCCCTGCTGGGCCCCATCGCCGTGTCGGCTTACTCCTACATGGCCTTGGTGCCCGTGATCCAGCCGCCCATTATGAAGCTCCTCACCACCGAAAAAGAGCGTCAGATCGTCATGAAGCCTCTGCGCCAGGTGAGCAAGAAGGAGAAGATCTTCTTCCCCGTGGTGGTCACCGTGTTCGTGGCGCTGCTGGTTCCCTCCGCGGCTCCCCTGATCGCCTGCCTGATGCTGGGCAACCTGGCTAAGGAGTGCGGCGTGCTGGACCGTCTGAGCAAGACCATGCAGAATGAGCTGATGAATATCGTCACCATCTTCCTGGGCATCTCCGTGGGCGCCACTGCCACCGCCGCCACCTTCCTCAGCCCCAAGACCCTGGGCATCATGCTCATGGGCGTTGTGGCTTTCGCCTTTGGCACCGCAGGCGGCGTGCTGCTGGCCAAGTTCATGAACCTGTTCCTGAAGGAAAAGATCAATCCCCTCATCGGTTCCGCCGGCGTTTCCGCCGTACCCATGGCCGCCCGTGTTTCTCAGACAGTCGGCCAGCGGTATAACCCCGGCAACTTCCTCTTGATGCACGCCATGGGTCCCAATGTGGCCGGTGTCATCGGCTCTGCCATCGCCGCCGGCGTGCTGATCTCCCTTTACGGTTAATGGAGGTAAAATACTATGGAATTTTTGTCCAATAAACCCCTGCTGATCACCGATACCATCCTCCGGGACGCCCACCAGTCCCAGGCGGCCACCCGCATGACCATTGAGGACATGCTGCCCGCCCTGGAAATGCTGGATTCCATCGGCTACTACTCCCTGGAGTGCTGGGGCGGCGCCACCTTTGACGCCTGCATGCGCTTCCTTAACGAGGATCCCTGGCAGCGCCTGCGCACCATCCGCCAGCATGTGAAGAATACCAAGCTGCAGATGCTGTTCCGTGGCCAGAACATCCTGGGCTACAAGCACTATGCCGACGACGTGGTGGATGCCTTCTGCCGCAAGTCCATTGAAAACGGCATCGACATCATCCGCATTTTCGACGCCCTGAACGATGTGCGCAACCTGGAGCAGGCCATCAAGTCCACCAAGAAATACGGCGGCCAGGTGGAGGCTACCCTCAGCTATACTATGTCCCCCATCCACAACGAGGCCTACTTCGTGAAGCTGGCCAAGGAGCTGGAGCAGATGGGCGCTGATGCCATCTGCATCAAGGATATGGCAAACCTTCTCCTGCCCATGGACGCCTACTCCCTGGTGAAGGCCCTGAAGGAGACGGTCTCCGTCCCCATTCACCTGCACACCCACAACACCTCCGGCACCGGCGACATGACGCTGCTCATGGCAGCCTACGCCGGGGTGGACATCGTGGATACCGCCCTCTCCCCCATGGCCAACGGCACCAGTCAGCCCGCCACCGAATCCCTGGTGGCCACGCTGAAGGGCACCGTCCGCGACACAGGCCTGGATCTGGGCAAGATGTCCGATGCCGCCGCTCACTTCCGCAAGGTGGCCCAGCGGCTGCAGGATGCCGGCATCCTGGACCCCAAGGTCCTGCGGGTGGACACCAACACGCTGCTGTATCAGGTGCCCGGCGGTATGCTCTCCAACCTGATCTCCCAGCTGAAGCAGGCAGGCAAGGAGGATAAATATTACGATGTGCTGGCGGAGATTCCCCGGGTCCGCAAGGACTTCGGCTATCCGCCCCTGGTGACCCCCTCCAGCCAGATCGTGGGCACCCAGGCCGTTATGAACATCATCATGGGCGAGCGCTACAAGGTGTTTCCCAAGGAGTCCAAGGCCATGCTCCGGGGCGAATATGGCAAGCTGCCCGGGGAGGTCAATGAAGATGTCCGGGCCAAGGCCGGTATCGCCCCCGAGGATGTCATCACCTGCCGCCCGGCAGACCTGCTGGAGCCGGAGCTGGAGAAGTATAAAGAGGAGTTCAAGGACATCGCCAAGAGCGAGGAAGACGTCCTGTCTCTGGCTCTGTTCCCCCAGGTGGCGCCCAAGTTCATCGCCAACCGCGATAAGCCCGCTGCCCCCGCTGCTCCCGCCGCCGCACCGGCAGACCCCAACGCCGTCCGGGAGCTGTATGTGGAATACAAATTCTGAGACTCACTTTCCTTAGATTTTCATCTTTCACCCCCCAAAAGCACAGAGCCGACTTGAGAAATCAAGTCGGCTCTGTGCTTTTATGAATAAAGTAAACAGGCCTCGCAAAGCGCGCCCGTAAGGGCCGATGCCTACATTGGCCCGCCCCACCGCACTCCCATAAGAAAAGAGGCCGGCCCGCAAGCCGCCCTCTTTCTATTCTCATACACTTTTCCCAAAATGGGCCCTATCAGCCCGGAGGCCAGGTCATATCCCGGCCGGACAGCACGTGGAAGTGCAGGTGATGCACGCTCTGACCGGCCTGCTCGCCGATGTTGGACACCACCCGATAGCTCTCCAGTCCCAGTTCACGGGTCAGCTTGGCGATGACCTCAAAAATATGGGCCACCACGGCGCTGTTTTCGCCGCTGATCTCCGCCACAGAGCCGATGTGGCTCTTGGGGATCACCAGGAAATGGGTGGGTGCCTGGGGGGCGATGTCATAAAAGGCATAGCACAGGTCGTCCTCGTACACCTTGTTGGAGGGGATCTCCCTTGCCGCAATGGCGCAGAACAGGCAATCGTTCTTCATAGGATCTGCTCCTTTCATTTAAATTGATTCATGGTTTCATTATACCGGTAGCCGATGGCCGCCAGCCGCTCCTCCAGGTCCGGGCGGCTCACGTCCAGGGCACCGCACAGCTCCTCCAGGCTATCGTATTCATCTCGCAGCCGGGCATTTACGAAGCTCAGCAGGATCACAGGGTCATTAGGAATCATCTCAGCCCAGCTTTTCAGACACGAAGTCATCCACCGCCGCCAGAGCATCGTCCACCTTCAGCAGGTCGCTGCCGCCGCCCATGGCGCTGTCGGGCTTGCCGCCGCCCTTGCCGCCGCAGACGCCGGACACCTGCTTCACCAGGTCACCGGCCTTCACGCCCTTGGCCACAGCCTCCTTGCCGCACACAGCCAGGAAGGTGACCTTTTCCTCGGAAATGCTGGCCAGGACGCCCACCACAGTGGGATCCTTATCCCGCAGGAAGTCGCCCATCTTGCGCAGGGCATTGGCATCCAGCCCCTCTCGGGTGGCGGTGAGCACATGCAGGCCCTTCACGGTCTTGGCCGCCGCCAGGAACTGCTTGGCCTCGCCCAGGGATGCCTCTGCCTTGAACTTATCCAGGGCCTGGCGCAGCTGCTTCATCTCGCTGGCCTGCTGCTCCATCCGCTCCAGCAGTCCGGAGGGCGCCGTTTTGAAGAACTGCGCAGCTCTGACCAGTACGCCGCTGGTCTTTTCCATACTTTCCAGGCTCATACGGCCGCAGGTTGCCTCTATACGGCGCACACCGGAGGCAACGCTGCTCTCGGACTTGATGCGGAAGGGCCCGGCCTTAGCGGTATTATCCAGGTGGGTACCGCCGCAGAACTCCATGGAGAAGTCGCCCATCTCCACCACGCGGACGGTCTCGCCGTACTTTTCGCCGAACATGGCCACAGCGCCCTTCTTCTTGGCCTCCTCAATGGGCAGCACCTCCGTCACCACGGGGTAGCCCTCCAGGATGGCATCGTTGACCATCCACTCCACCTGGCTCAGCTGCTCAGGAGTAATGGCCTCGAAATGGGTAAAGTCGAAGCGCAGGCGATCCGGCTCTACCAGGGAGCCGGCCTGGTGCACATGGTCACCCAGTACCTTCTTCAGCGCCGCATCCAGCAGATGGGTGGTGCTGTGGGCACGGCAGATGGCCTTGCGCCGCTGGGTGTCAATGGCCGGGCGCACGGTATCCCCTACCGTTACGCTGCCCTGGGCCACATGGCCGTAATGCATGAACTTGCCGCCCTTGTTCTTCTGCACGTCCGTCACCGTGAAGGTAAAGCCCTGCCCGGTGATCACGCCGTGGTCTGCCACCTGGCCGCCCATCTCCGCGTAGAAGGGGGTCTTGTCCAGCACCACGATGCCGTCACGGCCTTCCTCTAACTGTCCGCACAGCTCATCATCGCACACCAGGGCCACAACGCTTGCCTCGCAGCTGTCCTGATTATAGCCCACGAACTCTGTGGACGGCACCTCTTTGCCGAACTCCACGCCGGCCCAGCCCAGATCGCCCAGGGCCTTCCGGGCCTCCCGGGCCCGCTCCTTCTGCTCCTGCATCAGCTGGCGGAAGGCGTCCTCGTCCACCGTCAGGCCCTCGTCGGCGGCCATTTCGGCGGTCAAATCAATGGGGAAACCGAAGGTATCATACAGCTTGAAGGCGTCCGCGCCGGAGAACACCGTCTCGCCCTTTTGCTGGTGCTCGGCCAGCATCTCCCCAAAGATGCGCATACCCCCGTCGATGGTCCGGGCGAAGCTCTCCTCCTCGGTGCGGATGACCTTGGTGATGTAGGTCTGCTTCTCCCGCAGGTCGCCATACTGGCACTCATTTTCGTGGATCACGGTGTCCACGATCTTATACAGGAACGGCTCGTTCACGCCCAGGAGCTTGCCGTGGCGAGCGGCCCGGCGCAGCAGGCGGCGCAGCACATAACCCCGGCCCTCGTTGGAGGGGAGGATACCGTCGCAAATCATGAACGTAGCCGCCCGGATATGGTCCGTGATGACCCGCAGGGACACATCCCGTTTCTGGCTCTGACCATAGAACGCCCCGGTGAGCTCCGAAACCTTGTTAGTAATGTTCATCACCGTGTCCACATCAAACAGCGAATCCACATTCTGACACACCACCGCCAGGCGCTCCAGGCCCATACCGGTGTCGATATTCTTCTGCTTCAGCTCCGTATAATTGTCGTGGCCGTCGTTATCAAACTGGGAAAACACATTGTTCCAGATCTCGATATACCGGTCGCAATCGCAGCCCACGGTGCATCCGGGCTTACCGCAGCCGTATTTCTCACCCCGGTCGTAGTAAATCTCCGAGCAGGGGCCGCAGGGACCGGAGCCGTGCTCCCAGAAGTTATCCTCCTTGCCGAAGCGGAATATCCTCTCCTTGGGGATGCCGATCTCCTGATTCCAGATGTCAAAGGCCTCGTCATCGCTCTCATATACAGAGGGATACAGCCGCTCCTCCTCCAGCCCTACCACCTTGGTCAGAAATTCCCAGCTCCAGGCAATGGCCTCGTGCTTGAAGTAGTCGCCAAAGGAGAAGTTGCCCAGCATCTCGAAATAGGTGCCGTGGCGGGCGGTATGGCCCACGTTGTCAATGTCGCCGGTGCGGATGCACTTCTGGCAGGTACAGACCCGGCGCCGCGGGGGCTCCTCCTCCCCCTTGAACCAGGGCTTCATGGGGGTCATGCCGGCGTTGATAAGCAGGATGGATTTGTCGTTTTGGGGAACCAGCGAAAAGCTGGGCAGGCGCAGATGGCCCTTGCTCTCAAAGTAGCTCAGGAACATTTCCCGCAGCTCATTGAGGCCGCGATAGGGATGGCTCATAGTTGATTACTCCTTTTATCTTGAATTTTAATTTGCTCAACAATATTCAATAGCTCCCGGTCCAGGTTCTCATAAAACCGGGCGATGTGCAGTCCGTCCGCCAGGGCGTGGTTCACAAAAACCGTCACCGGCAGGGTGACGCGGCCGTTCTGCTCCGTGAATTTGCCCCAGGAAAACCGGGGATTTGAGTCGTCCGGCCCGATGGCAGGGTGCTTGAGCTGGGTATAGGCCAGCCAGGGCACACAGGAGACAAAGAAGTTGCTCAGCGGGTCGCCGCTTTCCACCAATTCATCGCCCCGCAGGGCCTCCGCCTGCCGCCGTTTGCCGTCTGCCAAAAAGTCCTCATAGGGCAAAAGCCCGCTGTCCACCAGGCAGTAGACATACACGCCGCTGTCTTTCATGGCCGTGTAGGAGGGGCAGCACCGGTCAAATTCCACCACCTGCCCATCCAGCAGCCGCCGCCGAAACTCTGGCACGGCGTTGGCAGCCCTTGTCAGAGCGTAGAGAAAACTCAGGAAAAACGGCCGTCCCCCCAAAGCAGAGCGAAACTCCGTAATGTCCACCGGCACGGTGATCCCCGCCCATGGATCCGCCATAGCTCGGAAATAGGCAAACTGCCCGCTGCGGGGATCCTCCGCCATGTTGATGACCCGATACGCCATCCTATCACCTCCAAAAACAAAAAACCTCCGCCCCACACATAGGGGCGAAGGTCAAGCTTCACGGTACCACCCTAATTCGGCAGAAAATTCTGCCCTCTTGGTCATCCGGTAACGGGGATGGATCGTCCGGCTCCTCACCGGCCGCTCCGAAGCGGCTTGCAGACGCCTTCCTCCAACGGGCTCCCACCATGCCCCGTCTCGCTTGGGATCAGCGGTCTGCTTGACTTCCTCTCAGCATTTTTCATTATTCTACCACAAATCCGTCCGTTGTCAATAGATTCTCCCTGGGATCTGTTCATTTTTGTCCATCTTTCCTCTTGCCCATCGACATTTTTCTGCTATACTGGTACCATCGATTAAAAACGGGGGAGCGTATCTCTATGAGCCGGAGTTCTAATATAGATTGGTACCGCCACCTGGCATTCGCCGCCGTGGGCGGCTTTTTCGCGACATACGCCATCCTGCTGCGTATGGGCATCATGGCCAACGCGCAGACCCTGAATCTGCTGGATATACTGCTCAACGCCTTCGAGGGCGATTGGCTGGGGGTGCTGATGCATGTGGGTGCCCTGGCCGTGTATATAGTGGGCACCATGTCCACGGTGTTCCTGCCTCACCTGTTCGGCTGGGATATGCGGCGGATCAGCCCGATGGTGGACGCGCTCTGCGCCGTCGTGCTGGCGTTCCTCCCGGCGGAAACGCCCACCATCCCCGCGCTTTACCCTATTTTCTTTGCTATGAGCGTCCAGTGGAGCTCCTTTACCGGGGCGCAGGGAAATGTCAGCTCTACCATCTTTTCCACCAACAACACCAAGCAGGCCTCCCTCTCCCTGGCCCGGCACCTGTGTGCCCGGGAAAAGGGGCAGCTGCGGCGGATGTGGTTTTATGTCACCACCATTCTCTGCTTCCATGTGGGCGCCGCGGCGGCTTACTTCGCTGTGGAGCTTTGGGAGATCAAGGCTTCTCTGTGTGCGCTGCCGCTGATCCTCTGGGCCTATTATATGGTGGTCTGTGAGGATCACTATCATCGGGCGCACGAGTCCGCCCCGGTTTGACCGACACATATTTTTCTGCGCTGTTGCAAAAGTGACAGCGCATTTTTTCTTTTTATACTATATTTTGTAGGAAGGCGTGGGGAATACTATCCATATATTGTGTTTTTTGGTGGTTTCAACAAATATCTATAAAATTATTTGGCAGGGTTTCTCCCTATATTTAGAGGAAACTCCCTTGTAAAAGCACAACATATAGTGTACTATATAGACAATTACGCACGATGGATATTAAGCCGCCCGAAGGGGCAGAGGAGGATATACACATGAAGATCATCAAGCGAAACGGTTCGGAGGCGGTCTTTGACATCACAAAGATCATCGTCGCCATTACCAAGGCCAACGATTCTGTGGAGGAAGCGGACCGCATGACCCCCGTGCAGATCCAGCGCATTGCCGAATCTGTGGAGCTGCAGTGCCAAAAAATCGGCCGCGCTCCCACCGTGGAGGAGATCCAGGACATGGTGGAGCACTATATCATGGCCCATGGCGCTTTCGAGGTGGCCAAGCACTACATCACCTACCGCTACACCCGCTCCCTGGTGCGCAAGTCCAACACCACCGACGAGAAGATCCTCTCCCTCATCGAGTGCAACAACGAGGAGGCCAAGCAGGAAAACTCCAATAAAAACCCCGTGGTGAACTCCACCCAGCGGGACTATATGGCCGGCGAGGTCAGCCGGGACCTTACGGAGCGCATCCTCCTGCCTCAGGATATTGTGGAGGCCCACCGGGAGGGCATCATCCACTTCCACGACAGCGATTATTACGCCCAACACATGCACAACTGCGACCTGGTGAACCTGGAGGACATGCTCCAAAACGGCACCGTCATCACCGGCACCCTCATTGAGAAGCCCCACAGCTTCGCCACCGCCTGCAACATCGCCACACAGATTGTGGCCCAGGTGGCCAGCAACCAGTACGGCGGTCAGTCCATCAGCCTGACCCATCTGGCCCCCTTCGTGCAGGTGAGCCGGGAAAAGCTCCGCTCCATTGTGCGGGAGGAGCTGGCCTCCGCCGGGCTCAACGCCGGTGAGCAGACCATCAATGACATCGCCGAAAAGCGCCTGCTGGATGAGATCCGCCGGGGCGTGCAGACCATTCAGTATCAGGTGGTGACCCTCCTGACCACCAACGGTCAGGCCCCCTTTGTCACCGTGTTCATGTACCTGAACGAGGCCCGGAACGAGCAGGAAAAGCATGACCTGGCTCTGATTATCGAGGAGACCCTGCGCCAGCGGCTCCAGGGCGTGAAGAACGAGAAGGGCATTTGGGTCACCCCCGCCTTCCCCAAGCTCATTTATGTGCTGGAGGAGGATAATATTCACGAGGACACCAAGTACTGGTACCTCACGGAGTTGGCCGCCCGCTGCACCGCCAAGCGCATGGTGCCGGACTATATCAGCGAAAAGAAAATGCTGGAGCTGAAGGGTGACGTATATGTGTGCATGGGCTGCCGCAGCTTCCTGACGCCGGACCGCTTCACCGACGCCGGCATCGGCAACATCGCCCACGCCGGCAACTATCAGCCCGGCAAGCACAAATACTACGGCCGCTTCAATCAGGGCGTGGTGACCATCAACCTGCCGGACGTGGCCCTGTCCTCCGGCGGTAATATCGAGAAATTCTGGAAGATCTTTGACGAGCGGCTGGAGCTGTGCCACCGTGCCCTGCTGTTCCGCCACGAGCGGCTGAAGGGCACCCTGTCCGACGCCGCCCCCATCCTGTGGCAGTACGGCGCCTGTGCGCGGCTGAAGAAAGGCGAACCCATTGACGAGCTGCTGTACCACGGCTACTCCACCATTTCCCTGGGCTATGCGGGCCTGTATGAGTGCGTGAAGTACATGACCGGCAAGTCCCATACGGATCCCTCCGCCACCCCCTTCGCCCTGAGCATCATGCAGCATATGAACGATGCCTGCGCCAAGTGGAAGAAAGAATCGGATGTGGACTTCTCCCTCTATGGCACACCTCTGGAATCCACCACCTATAAGTTTGCCAAGTGCCTGCAGAAGCGCTTCGGTGTCATCAAGGGCATCACCGACAAGGGCTATATCACCAACAGCTATCACGTCCATGTCACGGAGCCTATCGACGCTTTCAAGAAGCTGGAGTTCGAGGCCCAGTTCCAGCATCTGTCCCCCGGCGGCGCCATCAGCTATGTGGAGGTGCCGGACATGCAGAACAACATCCCCGCTGTGCTGGAGGTCATGAAGTTCATCTATGACCACATCATCTACGCCGAGTTGAATACCAAGAGCGACTATTGCCAGGTCTGCGGCTGGGACGGCGAGATCGAAGTGGTGGAGGAAGACGGCAAGCTCATCTGGAAGTGTCCCCAGTGCGGCAACACCGACCAGGATAAGATGAACGTCGCCCGCCGCACCTGCGGCTATATCGGCACCCAG
>ERZ791865.80-NODE-80-length-161425-cov-3.837002_pt1 | contig 161425 bp, 158 predicted proteins | sample MGYA00509942_ERZ791865 | MGnify/ENA primary metagenome ERZ791865 (study PRJEB30046, sample SAMN00792098) | human gut metagenome | study: EMG produced TPA metagenomics assembly of the A metagenome-wide association study of gut microbiota in type 2...
CAAGCCCGTTATCGCCCACCAGGCTACAGCACATCCGGAAGGATGTGCTGTTTTGTTTTATATGCGGACAGGATGAACCGCCACGCGATACTGCCGAAACGATGCGGAATGAATTGCCATATATAGAAAATTAATTTCTTTATATAAAAACATTGTCCGCAAAATGATTAAAAGGCATATTATGCATGATAATTAATCGCATACAACATATATCTTTTTGTATGAGTCTAATGTATTACCATAATGGACAAAAAATACAGAGTGAAATAAAAAATATCAAATGAAAAGTTTGGAAAATAATTAAATTCTTCTCATAAACACAGACGTAATGCAGAATAATATTAAAATCATGGTAATATTAGAGGAGAATTAAATCACCGGAATATCTATTGACAGTAGACTGTTTGAGAAGTATAGTGTAAGCATAAGGAACGTATCATACGTATCCGTAAAGCCAATTGGATTTATGGTTTACACATATTAAGGAGGTTGAATTCATCATGGGTGAAGCTGTTACATTAGAAATGGTACAGGAAGCACAGAAACGGTTACAAGGTGTGGCACAGAAAACGGGGTTGTCTTTTGCCAATTCCGTCAGCAAGATAGCTGATTGCCAGGTATACCTGAAGATGGAAAATTTACAGCGGACAGGTTCATTCAAATTACGCGGGGCTTACAATAAAGTAGCGTCCCTTACACCGGAAGAACGGGAAAAAGGCGTTATTGCTGCATCGGCTGGCAATCATGCCCAGGGTGTAGCTCTGGCTGCCAGTGCCTATGGCTGCCAGTCTACGATTTGCATGCCCAAGCATGCTCCTTTGTCCAAAGTAGCTGCTACACGCGGATACGGTGCCAACGTTGTCCTCTACGGGGACTTCTTTGATGAAGCAGCTGCCAAAGCTGTCGAATTGACGAAAGAACATGGGTATACGTTTGTTCATCCCTTCAATGATCCCGAAGTCATTGCCGGACAGGGAACGATTGCACTGGAAATTATCGAACAACTGCCCGACGTGGATGCTATTGTAGCTCCTATTGGCGGTGGCGGCCTGATTTCAGGGCTTGCCGTAGCAGCAAAGAGTGTCAATCCGAAAATCAAAGTTATCGGCGTGCAGACAGAAAACATGCCGTCTATGAAAGAATCCGTAGATCAGGGGAAAATTATCACCTATAACGGTAAAGCCACACTGGCTGATGGCATAGCCGTCAAAACACCGGGAGATCTGACCTTTGATATCTGCCGCCATTACCTGGACGATATTGTTACTGTCGATGAAAATGAAATTTCCCAGGCCATACTCTGGCTCCTGGAACGCTGCAAAACCGTGGCAGAAGGTGCTGGTGCCGTACCGACGGCGGCTCTCATGAATGGTAAAATTTCCGGCCTGCACAACAAAAAAGTGGCAGCTCTGGTCAGTGGCGGCAATATAGATGTCAATAACATGCAGCGCGTCATCAATCAGGGCCTGATCAAGTCCCGCCGCAAGATTTTCTTCCAGACCATCATTCCTGATGTACCGGGCGAAATGGTGAAGCTGCTGACTATCATTGCCAACGCCAATGCCAACGTACTTTCTATCGTTCATGAACGGAGCCAGCATGGCGTAGATATGGGACAGACTGCCGTATCACTGGAACTGGAAACGGCAAATGAAAAACACGTGGAACAACTGATGTCCACATTAAAAGATCATCATTACTATGTAACGATGAAATAAAACACATATTAAGTCATAAGACCATAATGATTCCAAAGCTATGGAGGTAATAATGGAACAGCAGAAAATGGAACGTGGCCTGAAGCCACGCCATGTAGAGATGATAGCTCTGGGGGGAACCATTGGTGTTGGCCTGTTTATGGGGTCAGCCAACACGATTCAGATGGCAGGTCCGTCGGTACTGTTATGTTATGCCGTAACGGGCGTCGTCATGTTTTTCATTATGCGTATTATGGGGGAAATGTTATACCAGGAACCGGTGACCGGATCCTTTGCAACGTATGGCCACAAATATATTAGTCCTTTTGTGGGATATCTGACAGCCTGCTCATACTGGTTTCTCTGGGTTGTCGTTGGGTTATCGGAAATTACAGCCGTAGGGATTTATGTGCATTACTGGTTCCCGGACCTGCCACAATGGATATCGGCTCTGGCCGGGATGGCTATCGTTGCATCAGCCAACATGGCAGCTGTTAAATACTATGGCGAATTCGAATTCTGGTTTGCCCTGATTAAAGTCGTTACGATTATCGTTATGCTCATCGTCGGGGCGGCGGTCATTCTTTTCGGGTTTGGCAATGATGGCGTGCCTGTAGGAATCAGCAATCTCTGGTCCCACGGTGGGTTTATGCCTAATGGCTGGGGCGGTATGCTGGCAGCTATGTGTGTCGTAGCGGCGTCATTCCAGGGCGTTGAACTCATCGGGATTACTGCCGGTGAAGCCCAGGATCCGCAAAGGACGCTGAAAAAGGCTGTCAACAACATTGTCTGGCGTATCCTTATATTCTATATTGGTTCTATCTTTGTTATCCTCTGTATCTATCCATGGACAGAAGTCAGCTACATTGGCAGTCCGTTCGTCATGACCTTTGCCAAAGTTGGTATTACGGCAGCGGCGGGCATCATCAACTTCGTCGTTCTCACGGCCGCTTTATCGGGCTGCAATTCCGGTATGTACAGTTCGGGCCGTATGCTCTATACCCTGGCACAGAATGGTCAGGCACCGCGTATCTTTGCTAAACTGTCGCCTTCCGGCGTTCCCCGCAACGGGATCGGAGTTACCGTCATCGTACTGGCTATTGGCGTCGTGCTGAATTACATGATTCCTGATTCCAAACTGTTTCTCTATCTCTATAGTGCGTCGGTATTCCCCGGCATGGTAGCCTGGTTTGTCCTGGCCTGGGCCCAGAAGAATTTCCGCAAAACATGGGGTCCGGAAGTCATGGCAAAACATCCATTCAAATCGCCTCTGTACCCGTACTCTAATTACTTCTGCATTGCCTTCCTGATTCTGGTGACGATTGGCATGCTGTACAATCCGGACACCCGCATGTCTATTCTTTCCTCGTGGGTCTTTATTGCGGCCATTACGGCGGCATGGTTCCTGTGCGGCCTGAACAAGAAGAAATATGATAAGGAAGGTCATCTTCTGACTACGACAGATGAAGAAAAAGCGGTATCTGAAAATAGTGGAACTATGAATGACTGATGTTCATGTGTCTGCCATTAATTTAGTATATGCTATTACATAGAAGTCTCGTATAGTTCACCATAAATATTGTGTAGATATATAGCGTATGCAGTGGAAATGTGGAATTAGATGTTGTATAATAATAAATAGAGTAGATAATATTTTTTAAGGAGATGTTTGATCATGGCAGTAAACGTTATTAGTACAGAAAAAGCTCCAGGCGCAGTAGGCCCGTATTCCCAGGCTATTAAAGCAGGCGATTTCCTCTTTGCTTCCGGCCAGATTGCTATTAATCCGGAAAAAGGCAAACTCGTAGGTGGCGGCGTAGTCAACCAGGCAGAACAGTGCATGAAAAATGTTGGCGCTATTCTGGAAGCTGCTGGTGCTACGTATGACGATGTTATCAAAACGACGGTATACATTGCCAATATGAACTTCTTCGGTGCTGTCAATGAAGTATATGCCAAATACTTCAATAAGACGCTTCCGGCCCGTTCCTGCGTGGAAATCGGCAAACTGCCGAAAGATGCCCTCGTCGAAGTCGAAGTCATCGCCTATGTAGGCAAATAATCTGATAATCCACTAAAAAGAGTTTCAGATATCATGCAAAAAACTCCCTTCTAAGCAGATAAGAGGAACCATAACGTTCCTGCGTCTGCCTGGAAGGGAGTATTTTTATGCTGATTTATGCCCAGTCTCCGTTTATGAATACGGGAACAGTCGTTCCGTCTGCTTTAGTTCCCATAATGGAAAGGTCATCGCTGCCAACCATGAAATCGACGTGAATCATGGAATCATTGAGGCCGTGAGCGCGAAGTTCCTGGTCATCCATCCCGCTGCCGCCGGAAAGGCAGGTCGGATAGGCTTTGCCAAATGCCAGATGACAGGAGGCATTTTCATCAAAGAGTGTTTCATAAAAGAGAATATGAGACAGAGAAATAGGGGAATGGTATGGAATCAGAGCCACTTCTCCCAGCCGGGAAGCGCCTTCATCCATGGACAGGATCTGTTTTAACACATCGTCACCTGTTTCTGCCTTTGATTCTATAGCGTGGCCGTCTTTAAATGTGATATGGAAGTTGTCAATGAGATTTCCGTTGTATACCAGCGGCCTCGTGCTGTATACAATGCCATTGACCCGGGAAGCGTCTGGCGCTGTATAAATTTCTTCTGTGGGAATATTGGCATTAAAGAGGATATGTGATGTCGTTTCTTCGGCACCTCCCTGCCAGATATGTTTTTCCGACAGCCCGATAGTCAGATCGGTCCCCTGACCTGACGTATAGTGCAGGCTCGTAAAGTGCTGGCTGGTCATCCAGTCGCGGCGTTTTTTTAATTCCAGAAGATGTGCATCCCAGTCAGCCAGCGGATTTTCACCATCAGCACGGGAAGACTGGAGAATTTGTTTCCACAACATTTCATAAGCCGTCTCTTCCGGCTGGTCCGGATACAGGATATGGGCCCATACGAGGCTGGGAACGGCGGCGACGAGCCAGGTCGTCCGGGATGCCATCATGCCGTCGATGTATTCTTTTAGCGCCTTGTTTGAAGCTTTCTGCCAGGCGACCAGTTTCTGCATATCGATTCCCTTCATGAGGTATGGATTGGCGGAAATAAGGCTGAGGAAGGTGGCATTCTGACGGTAGTAACAGAGGCTGAAATCACGGCGCCAGTCCGGCATGGTGGTGAACTCGGACAGGTCTTCGTATTCATAACGCAGCCGGGCCGATGCATCGGAGCGCCAGTTCATGACGACCTGACGGGCGCCTGCTTCATAGGCCTCCCGGGTAAGAATGGTGACAAAATCGTGAGCTTCTACCGGGGCAGCGATGACAAGAATCTGTCCCTGTTGCAGGTTTAGCCCTTTTTTGAGCAGGACCCGGGCATATCCGGGCAATAAGGATGAAACAGAAGAATCGAGATGCATATGTATCACTCCTAGTATAAATACAATAATATATCCGCTCTAAATTACAGTGACCAGGCCGTACGCTTCCAGAGACGGATATTGAGAGCCAGTGCATTGATGGCCAGGCTGATGATCAGACTATACCAGTATCCATAGGCCCCATAGGGGAGAAGATGTGCTGCGCCATACCCCATGGGAAGACTGATGAGCCAATAGGTGATAAAGGCCACAATCGTGATGATGCGTACGTCTTTATATCCCCGCAGGATGCCCTGGACCGGAGTACCGGCGGCATCGCAGAAGGAAAACATGACCGCCAGCAGAAGAAAATGACGGATATGTATCAGTGTGCCTGCGTCAGAAGAGAACAGGGAACTGATAGGACCTATGAATGTATAGGTCAGGGTGGCTGTAGCGCAGACGATGAGCAGGGCGGATCCCTGACAGATGCGGGCGTACTGGCGGGCGGCCTGACCATTGCGGGCGCCCACTTCATATCCGATGACGATAGTCGATGCCAGGCTGAGGCTCCAGGGAAATACGTATATCAGGGTAGAGTAGCTAATCGCCGCCTGATTGGCTGCCAGGTATACCGTACCGAATTCGGCCATTAACAGACCGATGATGGAGAACAGGCTGGTTTCACAGAAAATAGCGACGAACATGGGGATGCCGATGCGCAATTGTTCCGAGATGGTGTGCCAGTCCGGAGAAACAAAACGATGCCACAGGCCATAGGAACGGAACGGCTCTAACAGGGAAAACAACACCAGGAATACAGCCAGTGTAATCCAGGCCGCTATGGTGATGGCATATCCTGTCCCGACCCCTCCCATGGGAGCTATGCCCAGCCCGCCGAATACAAACAGGCGGAACAGTACTACCGTAATGGCCAGATTGAGAAACAGAATGGCCATAGACACATGGGTCTTGCCATGGGCGTCGGTAATATAGCGCAGCGTGGCCACAAGGAAGGTGGGCAGGATGCCCCAGGCCAGTGCAATCAGGTATTCGCGGGCAATCGTATAGACCGCCGGTTCGAGCCCCATGATGCGGAGAAAGGGGTCGAGACACAGTAGTCCCGCTGCGAGGACGACTAAAGTCGTAATGACTGCAACATAGAGACTTTGTAAAATATACCCGGGGATATCTTCTGTTTTGCCGGCACCACGGAGCTGGGAGAGAATCGGTGAGACGCCAAAAAAGACGCCGCACATGCCGGCAAAGACGGGGTACCAGATATTGACACCGACGGCGACGCCGGCCAGATCGACTGTCCCTGCCTGACCGCTGAATATGCTGGAAAAGACTCCGCTGCCGACCTGGGCCATCTGGGTGAGCAGCAATGGGAAGAACAACGTAAGAAAATGCCGTATCTGGTATAATTGCGGCATTATACAGATACCTCCTTAGAAACAGAATAGATATAAAACAAGCCCCACAGACCGTGGGGCTTGTTAGCATTTACGATTATTTATCCATTTCGTTTACTTTGGCAGCCAGACGGGATTTCTTACGGGCTGCAGTATTTTTATGGAGAACGCCTTTCTGTGCAGCGCTGTCGATGACGCTGCTGGCTTTATCAAATGCTTTTTTTACAGCTTCAGCATCACCTGTGGCAATTGCTTCGGTCGTACGGCGGATAGCAGTATGAACAGAAGATTTTACCTGGGAATTTACGGCGTGGCGGGCTGCATCTTTTTCCATCGATTTGATGTTGGATTTAATCTGCGGCAATGGGTTCACCTCCTAATTTACAAGAACACTAGAAGAAATTCTATCATAAAACGGGATAAAAATCAATAGAAATTTTAGGGAATTATGCCTTATGAGCCGAACCGAGCACTTCGGTAATCTTATGAGAGACGAGGTCATAGACGTTCTGCCGGCCGTCTTTCAGGTACTGGCGCGGGTCAAAATGATCGGGGTGCTGGGCCATATGGAGACGGACGCCGGCTGTCAATGCCAGACGGATATCGGAGTCAATATTGATTTTGCAGACAGCCAGGGAAGCCGCCTTGCGGAGCTGGTCTTCCGGGATACCGATGGCATCAGGAAGATTGCCGCCGTTTTCATTGATGATTTTTACATATTCGGGTACGACCGAGGAAGCTCCGTGCAGGACAATCGGAAAATCGGGAAGCCGCTTGGCTACTTCTTCGAGGATGTCGAAACGAAGTGTCGGAGGTACGAGGACGCCCTGTTCGTTGCGGGTGCACTGTTCCGGCGTGAACTTATATGCGCCATGGCTGGTCCCGATAGCGATAGCCAGGGAATCGACACCAGTACGGCTGACGAATTCTTCCACTTCTTCCGGACGGGTGTAGGATGCTTCATGAGCGGCTACTTTGACATCGTCTTCAATGCCGGCCAGCTGGCCTAATTCGCCTTCGACGACGACACCGTGAGCATGGGCATATTCCACGACTTGTTTTGTCAGAGCAATATTATCTTCGAAGGAGTGCTTGGATCCATCAATCATGACAGAGGTAAATCCGCCGTCAATACAGGATTTGCACGTTTCGAAATCGGCGCCATGGTCAAGGTGAAGTGCGACCGTGAGGTCGTGGTCTTCCAGGGCTGCTTCAACGAGATGTTTCAGATAGCTCGGCTTGGCGTATTTTCTGGCACCGGCCGAAGCCTGAAGAATAATCGGGGATTGAAGGTCCGCAGCTGCGTCGGTAACAGCCTGGACGATTTCCATATTATTGATGTTGAAAGCCCCGATGGCATAATGGCCGGCATAGGCTTTTTTGAACATTTCGGTAGTTGTGACTAATGGCATAGGAAAGTTCCTCCTTTAAGTAAAGGTATGTGTAGAAAAGTCAGTCCTCAGAGCGGGACCAGCTCATGATAATCCCAGCCGGCGCAGCAGAACAGGTGCTGCATATCTGCCGGTAACGGGGAATTAACCGTAATGAATGTACCACTGACAGGATGGGTGAACTGGATGCGGAACGCGTGGAGCGCCTGCCGCTGTATATCGGTCCGGCTGCCACCGTACAGATCATCGCCGCACAATGGATGGCCCAGACTGGCACAGTGTACCCGGATCTGATGGGTGCGTCCCGTGTGAAGGGTAAGCTGCAGCAAGCTGTAGCGGTCTGTCGCAGCGAGACACTGGATGTCCGTATGCGCAGGTTTGCCGTCAGCATCGGTACGGCGCAGGATGATGCTGTCCGGGGCGCGGGAAATGGGCCAGTGTATAGTCAGTCGCCGGGCGGGAAATCGTCCTTCGGCTACGGCCAGATAATACCGGTGATAGGCCAGATGGCGATGGCTGAAAGCATACTGGATCTGGGGCTGCTTGGCAATCAGGCAGAGTCCGGACGTATTGCGGTCCAGCCGGTGCATGGGATGGTAAGAGCAGCTCTGTCCCGTCTGCTGATAGTACCAGGCCAGCGCATTTGCCAGCGTTCCGTCATGCGCTCCCGACGTTGGATGCATCAATAATCCTGCCGGCTTATTGACAGCTATGATATAATCATCTTCGTAGGCAATTTTTACAGGAATCGGTTCCGGTCGGAACGGATTGGATTCCGGAAGCTCTACGCGGATGACGTCGCCTGTGGAAACAAAATCGCGGGTATCGGCTGCGATACCATTGCGGGTACAGATGCCATTGTGCTTGATGCGCCGTCTCATGGTAGCGGAAACGCCGGCATGGCGCAAGGCTCCCAGCAGGGACGTTTTCTTTTCCAGTCTGCCTACGATAAATTCAATCATGACATCTCCTTTGTGCGTATGGGTTGCATACACATCTATTGTACAAAAGGGTAACCGGAAAATCAACGTAGGATGTTAACTGTACAGCTATATTGTAATGGATGAAGCTGGCAAAATCAACAGGAAAACCCGGTTTTTTCTGCCTGTACAAAGAAAAATTGCCTATAGAAAAAGGATTTTTGGGATTTTTATGGAATAGTATATAGTGTAAGGTTTATGAAAAATGCCCTGCTGTCATATCCGGTATGCGAAATCCATACAGGTGCCAGGCAGGAATCGGGCTCCCTATCTAGAATGTATTACTACACGAATTCTTTAACAGGTGATGTGACATATGCGTTTTACCAATGAATTTATAGAACAAGTACGGCAGGCCAATGACATAGTCAGCGTCATTTCCGATTATCTGGTCCTCCAGCGCCGGGGACGTAATTTCTGGGCATGCTGTCCGTTCCATAATGAAAAAACGGCTTCTTTCAGTGTCGCTGCTGATAAAGGATTCTATTATTGTTTTGGCTGCCATGCCCACGGGGATGTTTTCAAATTCGTTATGATGAAAGAAAACATCTCTTTTAGTGAAGCGGTAGAACGACTGGCTGAACGGGCCCATATCCCACTGCCGGAAGTAGAAAAGTCCGCAGAGGATATTGCGCGGGATAAGCACCGGGACCGCCTGTTTGAAATTAATGAACTGGCAGGTAACTTCTTTCATAACTGTCTGGTAAAGACCCACTATGGCGAACCGGGCCTTGCCTATTTTCATCCCCGGCACCTGAGCGATGATACGATTTATTCGTTTAAGCTGGGATTTGCCCCGGACAGTTGGAATAAACTGACCGATGCCTTCGAAAAGAAGGGTGTAACCGGGCCGGAGCTCGTTGAAGTCGGACTGGCTAAAGAAAAAAACGGCCGGTACTACGATGCCTTTCGCAACCGGGTCATGTTTCCTATACGCGATGGCCGGGGACGCATCGTTGGTTTTGGCGGCCGTGTGCTCGATGACAGCCGGCCCAAATACCTGAATTCCCCGGAAACACTGATTTTCAATAAACGCCGCCTGCTCTTTGCCATGGACAAGGCTCATAAAGCGATTTATGAAGAAGGGAAAGCTATCCTGGTTGAAGGCTATATGGACGTCATATCGGCTCATAACCGGGGAATCTGTAATGTTGTGGCGTCCCTGGGGACTGCTTTTACAGATGAACAGGCGCGGCTTCTCCAGCGGCAGGCCAGGGAACTGGTCCTGTCGTATGATATGGATGGAGCCGGACGGCAGGCAACTCTGCGGGCTATGGAAATCGTCCGCAATCTGGGAATGCGCATCCGCGTCGTATCCCTGCCCCAGGGGAAGGATCCCGATGAATACATCAATAGTGCCGGTCCTGATAAATTCCGCGAGGCAGTGGATAATGCACCGAACGTACTCGACTACATGCTCATGATGGCACTACGGCAGTCAGATGAAACGACGCTGGAAGGCAAGGCTGCCATTACGGCGACCATGCTTCCCGTATTGGCGCAAGTCAGCAACCGTGTCGTGCTGGAAGCGTTTTTAAAAAAACTGGCAGCCCGTATCCAGATTGATGAAAACGCAATCCGTAGTGAGTTCAACAAGTACGTGGCAGCTCATCCGGAAGCAGGACAACAGCAGGTCACTATTTCCCATTCTGTTTCACAGGAGAACGCAACGGCCCGGGGCGGCGGCCCCAATGCTGTTTCGGAAGAAAATATCCTGCGTTTTCTCATGGATCATCCCAAATCCTGTACCCGTATCCGGGAAAAGATCATTCCCGGTTTTTTTGCCAATACTGTGCGGCGCCATATTTATGAAAAAATATTGGCAGCCGCTGATGCACAAGGGATGTACACGACGAGTGACATCCAGAATAATCTGACTCCTGAGGAGGCCGAAGAACTTGCAAGAATCATGGTACTGCAAGATGTTCCCGTAGACGAAGCTGTTTTGCTCGATTATGTGAAACGGTTCCGCCTGGCGGAATTGCAGAAAAAGTACAGAGAATACAGTGCCCGGGCAGCAGCCTACGGACAGAGCAATGACCCCCGTCTCGTAGATGCGCTGGCGGCATGTAAACAGATTTTAGAAGAAATGAAACATTGGTCCTGACGGAGAAAGAAAGGAGCTAGTACTATATGGCAAATATAAAGGATGAAAATAAAGCAGTCAAAAAAAAGACAAAGAAAACGACGCGTAGCAGCAAACGCACGAAAAAAACGGATGCTCCGCAGCTGAGTGAAAAAGAACGGCAGGAACTGACACTGCAGCATATCCAGCAGCTGATTAAAACGGGACAGAAAAAGGGAAGTCTGACGTATACAGAAATCATGAACGTGATGGAAGAAGATGACCTGACTCCGGATCAGATTGACAAGATGTATGAAGTGTTTGCCGATAAGGGGATTGACATCATCGGCGAAGATGACCAGATGACCATGGATGATGAACTGGATGATGACGATACGGAAAAGGTCCCGGAAATTCACATGGATCTGAGTATCCCCGAAGGCATCAATATCGATGACCCGGTCCGCATGTATCTCAAAGAAATCGGCCGCGTCCCCCTGTTGTCAGCGGAAGAGGAAATTACGCTGGCCAAGACTATCGAACGGGGCAATTCCCCTGATGCAACAGAAGAAGAGATCAAAGCGGGGAGCATCGCCAAAAAGAAGCTGACCGATGCCAATCTGCGTCTTGTCGTCAGTATTGCCAAACGGTATGTCGGACGGGGCATGCTTTTCCTGGATCTGATACAGGAAGGCAATCTGGGGCTGTTGAAAGCAGTCGATAAATTTGACTATAGTAAAGGCTATAAATTCAGTACCTATGCCACGTGGTGGATCCGCCAGGCTATTACCCGCGCTATTGCCGACCAGGCCCGCACCATCCGTATCCCGGTGCACATGGTAGAAACGATCAATAAACTGATCCGCATTTCCCGCCAGCTCCTGCAGGATAAAGGACGGGAACCGCTGCCGGAAGAAATCGCGGAAAAAATGGATATTTCTGTCGAACGGGTCCGGGAAATCATGAAGATAGCCCAGGAACCGGTGTCTTTGGAAACGCCAATCGGGGAAGAAGAAGATTCCCATCTGGGCGACTTCATCGAAGACCAGGAAGCCGTGGCTCCCGATGATGCGGCCTCGTTCATTTTGTTAAAAGAACAGATAGAAGACGTGTTCTCCTGTCTGACAGACCGGGAACGGAAAGTACTCTATCTCCGGTTTGGGCTGAAAGACGGACGCCCGCGCACCCTGGAAGAAGTAGGACAGCACTTTAATGTCACCCGTGAACGTATCCGCCAGATTGAAGGAAAGGCACTGAGCAAACTGCGGAATTGGGGCAAACGGGAAAAAATCAAGGACTTTCTCTGATGTATACAGGGCAGCTGTGCATAATCGTACGGCCAGCTGAACAGAAAAAAACCATGGATTGTAATGTGACGATTACAAATCCATGGTTTTTTTATATACCTGTACAGGCTGTGCCGGATTGGTGGTTAATCCTTGAAATACGGTTTAAAAGCGGAACGGTTTGGCTCTTTATGTTCTTTCTTGCGGGGTTTAAATACGCGACGTGCCGTATCGCCACCATCCTTTTTCTTGTTATCCCTGTTTCCTTTAAAGCGGGGACGGCGCGGACCGTCATGACGATTTCCCTGACGCGGGCCGCGGTCACGATGGCGGTTATCTCCACGGCCGGAGCCCTGCCGGCGGCTGGACTTGATGCGCAGTGGCGCTTCTTCCGTGATTCTGACCGGTGTGGTGTCCGGTTCTTTGGTCAGAAGCTTGATGGCGGCGGCGACGAGAGCCGTGCTGTCATAATTGCTGAGCAGTTCTTCGGCGCTTTCCTTATAGGGTCCGTATTCCCCGGCTTCGACGGCTCCGACCAGATTGCGGATGGCCGTCTGCTGGGCTCCTTCCAGCGCTTCAGACAGAGTAGGAGCTTTCCTGCGCTGGATGCGGCGTTTGATGAGCCGTTCGATAGTGCGCAGGTGTTCGATTTCTCTGGGAATGACAAACGTCGTAGCTTCCCCGCTCTGACCGGCCCGGCCTGTCCGGCCTACGCGGTGAACGTAACTTTCCGGGTCCTGGGGCAGGTCATAATTGAATACATGGGTGACGCCGCTGATATCGAGACCACGGGCGGCCACGTCGGTCGCGACGAGGATATCGATGGTGCGTTCTCTGAACTGGCGGATGACCGTATCACGCTTGGCCTGTGTCAGGTCACCGTGTATGCCCTCTGCTGAATAGCCGCGTTTTTTCAGTGCTTCTGATACTTCATCGACACGGCGTTTGGTGCGGACGAAGATAATAGCTAAATCCGGTTCCTGTAAATCGAGAAGGCGGCAGAGAATATCGAATTTCTGACGGTCCGGTACTTCGATGTAGGACTGTTCGATGAGGTCAATTGTCACTTCTTTGGCCTTCATGCGGATGATCTTGGGATCGTGCAGGAAATTTTCTGCCAGTTCCTGGATGGGTTTGGGCATAGTCGCTGAAAAGAGCAGTGTCTGCCGCGTTTCCGGCGTTGCTCCCATGATGAGGTTTATATCATCGATGAATCCCATATCCAGCATTTCGTCGGCTTCATCAAGGACGATCGTGCTAATGTGGCTGAGCTGGATGGTGCCGCGCTTCATGTGGTCAATGAGGCGTCCTGGCGTTGCGACGATGATCTGCGGGCATTTCCGGAGGCGGCGCAGCTGCCGTTCCATATCCTGGCCGCCGTAAATAGGCAGTGCCTGGATCGGCGTGAACTGGGCCAGATGATTCATTTCTTCGGCTACCTGCATTGCCAGTTCGCGCGTAGGCGATAAGATGACGGTCTGGATTTCTTTGCTCGGCGGGGCTGCCAGAATTTTTTCCAGCACCGGGATGCCATATGCGGCCGTCTTTCCGGTACCAGTCTGGGCCTGACCGATCATATCATGGCCGGCCATAGCGACAGGTATGGATTCTGCCTGAATCGGGGTCGGTTCTTCGAATCCCATTTCATTCAGGGCACGGATGATGACTTCGCTGATATTAAGTTCTTGAAATTTTTCTAACATAGGTCCTCCTTTTGTGTGAACATCTAATTCTATCATTTTGGACTCTGAAAAGATAGGGCATTTTTGTAAATACAGGTGCATGAACGGTCTCATGGCCCTATTGGCGGCAGAGGTCAAAATGGGGGCAAAGACAACTGCTCAGGGTACAGTATAAAAAATAGCCACCGCACAAATGCGATGGCTATCCGTGTCTTTTATGGTGGACCATCAGGGGATCGAACCCTGGACACCCTGATTAAGAGTCAGGTGCTCTGCCAGCTGAGCTAATGGTCCATGCGATGTGTCTTCTTGCTGAGCACATTGATAATAATACACCAGTTGAAGAAAAAATGCAAGTCTTTTTTTTCGTTTTATTCAAGAGGCAGTATGGAAATATCGTTTCCATGCTGTACCAGTCTGCAAATGCCGCTTTGATGAGGTGCAAGTACAGACGGGCACAGTATGAGAAAATGCACTGGCAGAGGCTATCTGTCAGGAGACGTTTCATTCCGGCCGGGGTTAAACACGATGCGGCTGGGTATCTGGGCGGCAAAAATCCCGATGGACATGAGGATGCAGCCCGATAGTTCCCGCAGCGTCATCGATTCGCCCAGTATGAAGAAGCCGGCAAGAGCACTGAAAATCATTTCACAACTCAGGAGAAGGGAGGCTTCCGTAGGCGGCACGTGTTCCTGACCGACAATCTGCAGGGTGTAACCGACGCCGCTGGAGAAAATGCCGCAATAGAGAATCGGTATGGCCGATGCCAGGACGGCAGTCCAGGTCAGGGTTTCCCCGGCAAGAGGCATGGAAAGAAAGTTGTAGATGCCGCAGAAGATAAATTGTCCCAGAGCCAGGTAGACACCGCGATAATAACGGACAAAGCGATCGACAATCAGGATGTGCAGTGCCCAGAAAATGACGCCGGCCAGTTCCAGCAGGTCGCCGATATTCAGGGGCTGGCCGTCGCTGTGAAAGGCTAACAGATACAGACCGGCAACGGCGGTCAGACATCCCATTATGTGAGACAGCCGCAGAGGATTGCGCAGGAACAGTCCGAGAATGGGGACGACGACAATATACAGGGCAGTAATGAAACCGGCCTTGCCTGCCGTCGTATAAAACATGCCGATCTGCTGCAGTGATGCACCGGCGAAGAGTATGAATCCCAGGATGGCACAGGCTGCCGGAAGAGATAAGAACGAAGGAGGCGCATCGAAATCCGGCACTTTTTTGCGGCTGACCCACCAGACGACGGGAACAATGGAAAGCGCCCCAATCCAGAAACGGATGCCATTAAATGCGAAGGCGCCGATTGTGTCCGTACTGACCCGCTGGGCGACGAAGGCACAACCCCAGAAAAATGTAGCAGCTAACAAGAAAAAACGGTCTTTAATCATAATCATCCATTCCTTTTAAAAAAATTACAATACACGTATTATACCATATACGTTTGCTTTTCTTTACTATATTTTGTCCATTATCCTGCCAATTCACAGACTAAATATTAGATGACATGACAGATGTAAATGATGAATGTAAAGAAAATGTCAACGAATCATTGGCATGGGGCCGGCATTTGATGTATAATAAGGTCAACATAATTGGGAGGCGAGGATATTGTATACAAATGCTTTGTTAACTGATCTTTATCAGCTGACAATGATGCAGGGACTGTATCTCGAAGGCAAGCATGATCAGGCCTGCGTATTCGACCGGTATTACCGGCATAATCCATTTGACGGTGGTTATACGGTAGTAGCCGGACTGGAACATCTCATCGACTATGTCAAAAATATTCATTTCAGTGATGACGATCTGGCATATCTGAAGAGTACGGGCATTTTTAAAGATGTATTTCTGGATTATTTGAAACAATTCCATTTTACGGGAAGCATATATGCTATGCCTGAAGGGACCGTCGCATTTCCACAGGAAGTATTGTTGCGCGTAGAAACGACAAAAGACGAATCTCTCCTGCTGGAAACGTGCATGTCCATGATTATGAATCATGAAAGCCTGATTGCGACCAAAGCCCGCCGGGTCCGCTGTGTCGCCGGTGATGACACGCTGATGGAATTCGGACTGCGCCGTGCCCAGGGGGCTTCGGCCGGTGTATATGGTGCGCGGTCTGCTATGATTGGTGGATTCAATGGCACGAGCAATATGCTTTCAGGAGCTAAATTCGGGATTCCTGTCATGGGGACCATGGCTCATAGCTGGGTCATGAGTTTTCCGACGGAACTGGAAGCATTCCGCACGTATGCCAAACATTATCCCAACAGTCTCATCCTCCTGGCCGATACGTATAATACATTAAAGCAGGGGGTTCCCGATGCGATTACCATATTCCGGGAAATGCAGGAAGCCGGAACGCTGCCTTCATTCTACGGCATCCGTCTGGATAGCGGCGATCTGGCATACCTTTCCAAAGAAGCGCATAAGATGTTTGCCGCAGCCGGATTCCCCAATGCCGTCATTGCCGCATCCAATGACCTTGATGAAAATCTGATTGCGGAACTGAAACTGCAGGGATGTGCCATCAGTTCCTGGGGAGTAGGCACCAACCTCATCACGGCCAAGGACAGCCCTTCCATGGGCGGCGTGTTCAAGATGGCCGGTCAGTACGAAGGGGACCGGTTCGTGCCGAAAATCAAGATGAGTGATAATGCTGAAAAAATTTCCAATCCGGGCCGCAAGAATGTGTTGCGGATTTATGATAAAGCGACGGGCAAGATGAAGGCCGACGTCATTATCCTGGAAGGAGAAACGATTGATCCGTCCAAGGATCTGCGCCTTTCCAGTGATAAGACACCGTGGCGTTTCCGCGTCATCCCTGCCGGTTCCTTTACGGTCCGGACTATGCTGCAGCCGGTGTTCGTCAAAGGCGAACTCGTCTATACGCCGCCGACGCTGAAGGAAATCATGGCATATGCAGACCGGGAAATCGACACGCTGTGGCCGGAATACAAACGTCTCGTCAACCCGGAAACCATGTGGGTACAGCGTAGCACACGTCTTTCTGAACTGCGCCATCAGATTCTGACGGAAGAAGCCGCTCATTTTCAATAATTAGAACCTGATTCAAAAGCATACAAGGAGGATAAAATCTCTCTTTGTATGCTTTTTTTTCTCTTATTCCTTGTGATATAATAAATACGATTCTAATTTCCTTACAGGTGGGGTGATCATCGGATGTGGGGAACGATTATCGGCGATATAGCCGGTTCTGTTTATGAAAATCCTGTGGATGGGGCTGCATCCATCAAGACGAAAGAGTTTCCGTTCTGGGGAGAGGGATGCCGGTTCACTGATGATACGGTGACGACAGTAGCCGTAAGCCAGGCATTGATGGAAAGCCGGGCGCAGGGACGGGCCGTTACGCCGCTTATCTGCCAGTATCTCCGGCACTGGTGCCGCCGGTTTCCTGGTGTCGGGTACGGACCGCGGTTCATCCGCTGGTATGAAAGCGATGACATGGGGCCGTATGGCAGCTGGGCCAATGGAGCCGCTATGCGTGTCGCTCCCGCAGGATGGCTGACTGATACGCTGGCAGAAACACAATATCTGGCTGAACTTACAGCCGTGGTCACTCATAATACGGAAGAAGCCGTCCGGGGAGCTGTTGCTGTTGCGTCGGCTATCTATCTGGCCCGTACAGGAATCCGGCGTGATGACATGCGCATCTATCTCCACGACCGGTTTTATCCGCTGGACCGGAGACTGGAGGATATACGCCGCGATTATGTATTTACCTCGCGGACATCCTGCAGCGTACCGGAAGCCATCGAGGCATTTCTGGAAAGTACGGATTACGAAGACGCCGTACGTAATGCGATTTCCCTGGGTGGAGATACGGATACACAGGCTGCCATTGCCGGCAGTATCGCCGAAGCATACTATGGTATACCGGAGCCGATGTGCCAGAAGGCGGCGTCTTATCTTCCAGAAGAAATCCGCCAGCAGATTGACCGGTTTTATACCTATATACATGAGAGAAAGAAGAGGATACCATGATTGAACCAGAAACGAAAAAACGATATGAAAAATTACGTACTATATTAAACGAAATGGGAAGTGTCGTCATCGGTTTTTCCGGCGGGGTTGACAGTACCTTCCTGTCTTATACGGCCCATGATGTGTTGGGTGACAAGGCTTTGGCGGTAACGGCTGTCTCGCCGACGCTTCCGGAAAGTGAAGAACAGGATGCCCGCGACATGGCAGCTGACATCGGCATCCGCCATCTCGTCGTCCATTCCACGGAATTTTCCGATCCGGAGTTTGTAAAAAATCCGAAGAACCGCTGCTATATCTGCAAAAAAATCCGCTTTACGGCACTGGTAGATCTGGCAAAACAGGAAGGGTATCACTGGGTCGTTGACGGTGGCAACGTAGATGACCTGGGTGATTTCCGCCCTGGCATGAAAGCGTTGGAAGAAATGGCTGATGCGGTCCGCAGCCCCATGATAGAAGCGGGGATTACCAAGGCCGATATCCGAGCACTGTCGCGGGAACTGGGCCTCAGGACCTGGGATAAGCAGAGTGCCGCCTGCCTGGCCAGCCGTATCCCCTATGGCGTAGAACTGACGCCGCAGCGCCTTTCCATGATTGACAAAGCAGAACAGTATATTGCACCGTATATCAAAGGATCGCTGCGCGTCCGCTATCACGGCGACGTGGCACGGATAGAAGTGGGTGAAGAGGAAATCCCGGCTATTCTGGCTCACCGTAAGGATATTGTACAGGCTTTGCGCCAATGTGGCTTTACCTATGTATCGCTGGACCTGGGCGGTTACGAAATGGGAAGTCTCAATGAAGTGATTGAAACAAGTGAGGAAGATAAATGAAAGTAACAAAACAAGTCAAAAATGAAATGCTGCAGCGGTTTCAGGATCAATATGGCATCATGAAGCCGGCTCTCCATTACTCGTCACCGTTTGAATTGATGATAGCGGTCATACTATCGGCACAGTGTACGGATGAACGGGTCAATGTGGTGACTGCCACGATGTTTCCTGAATATAATACGCCGGAAAAAATGCTGACTCTGGGCCTTACCGGTCTGGAAGAAAAAATCCGTACATGCGGACTCTATCATAGTAAGGCAAAAAATATCCTGGCCAATTGTGCTATCCTCTGTGAGCAATATCACGGAGAAGTGCCGCGTACATTCGATGAACTGGTCAAACTTCCCGGCGTGGGCCGTAAGACCGCCAATGTACTGGTCAGTATCCTCTACGATACGCCGGCTATCGCCGTAGATACCCATGTGTTCCGCGTGTCCAACCGGCTTCAGCTGGCTGTAGGCAGCACCCCTCTGGAAGTAGAAAAGGGGCTTCAGAAGGCTATCCCCAAAGAATGGTGGAGCCGGGCCCATCACTGGCTTATCTGGCATGGCCGCCGCGTCTGCAAGGCAAGGAAACCGCTTTGTGACCAGTGCTTTCTGCAGGACCTGTGTCCGGGGAACGAATCGGTGAAATAAGATGAACCGGAATCAGGACATAGGCGGTCTGACTGATTTCAGAGTACGTCGCTATGAGGGAGCTGGAGCATGAATATAGATCGTAACCGCGTCATCCGGTATTTTGCTGCGTATGTCCGGGATTTTGATCGTAGTGATGCCGGCATCGTGCTGAAGTATCAGCATTCCATCCGGGTGAGCCGGATCATAGAGAAACTGGCCCATGGGATATACTTGTCTGATGCGGATACAGACCTTGCCTGGTGTATAGGGGTACTCCATGATATCGGACGGTTTGAGCAGCTCCGGGAATATCATACGTTCATCGATTACCGTTCCGTAGACCATGCCCGATATGGGGCGCATTATTTATTCGACGAGGGACATATCCGGGATTTTCTTTCCGATGCGTCAGAAGACAGCCTGATCCGCCTGGCGGTGGAACAGCACAATGTCTTCAGGCTCCCTGACGGGCTCACACCGCGGCAGAAGCAGTTCTGCCAGCTTATCCGGGATGTCGATAAAATTGATATTTTCCGCGTCTATGTGACGCAGCTGGCAGGAACGAATAATATCTGGCATACCGATTTATCCAGACTGAAGACGCAGTCTGTTTCGGAATCTGTCATGGCACAGGCCCGCAGGATGCGGACCATCCGTACAGAAGATAAAAAGACCCGTATGGATTTTTATGTGGGCGTCCTCTGCCTGTATTTTGAACTGGCATACCCCGTAAGCCGGCAACTGGCAGACGAACAGGGGTATTACGATACGCTCCTGCAGTTCCATTCCCAGAATCAGCAGACAGAGGCCGGGCTGGATGAAATCCGTCATCTCGCAGAGCAGGTACGGAAGCAGCAGGACCGGGATGTTTTTAAGTAAAGTTAAATTTTGTCAACGTATATCCCATTTATGTCACAAGTGGTGTATAATGAAAATAAAACGTGGCAAAACATATACTGTTTTGTCCGACAGAAAAATGATATGAGGACAGGGATATGATGAATATATTAGTAACCGGCGGGGCGGGGTTTATTGGCTCCCATGTATTGGAAAAACTTCATGCCATGGCAGACATGCATGTCGTAGTCTTTGACAATCTGACAAGTGGTTCGGCAGATAATGTGCCACAAGGCATGGAACTGGTAACGGGAGATGTACGGGATATGTCTGCCCTTGAACGCTTGTTTGCCCGTCATTCGTTTGATGCGGTCATACACCTGGCTGCACAGACCATGGTGCCGACCTCTGTTGCCGATCCGGTTCTGGATCTTCAGATCAATCTGGAAGGGATCCTGCATATATTGGATTGCTGCCGTGCCTTTCACGTGCCTCATGTCCTGTTTTCTTCCAGTGCAGCTGTATATGGGGATAATCCCCGGATTCCCCTGGCAGAAACAGAAATGCTCAAACCGTCTTCACCGTATGGCATTACGAAAATGACGACGGAACACTATCTGAGGGTCTATCATGAACTGTACGGTCTCGATGCGACGGTGTTCCGCTTTGCCAATGTATACGGAGAACGGCAGGGCGAAAAAGGAGAAGGCGGCGTAGTCAGCATTTTCTGCAAACTCCTGTCCATGGGCAGGGCAATTACCGTCTACGGTGACGGCCGGCAGACCCGGGACTTTGTCTATGCCGGGGATATAGCCGATGCCATTATACAGGCATTGCCACTCACCGGATTCCACACGCTCAATGTATCGACGGGAAATGAAACGAGCATCAACGAACTGATCCGCTGCTTTGAAGAAGCCGTCGGGCATGCCGCTGATGTGCACTACACAGAAGCGCGTACCGGTGACATCCTGCGCTCGGTGCTGAGTAATGATGCGTTGAAGCAGACGCTGGGTATCGTTCCCGCTATGAAACTTCCCGAAGGAATCAAAAAAACGTATGCCTGGTACCAGAACCAGCAATCGGAATGGAAATAGAAATGAACGACGGAGGCTGTTCCCGGAGAATAGCCTCTGTTTTTTTGCTTTGATTCTTTGTTTTTTGTCTGCTTTGGGATACAATAATAGCATAGAAGTATACGGCAGCTGTATAGGATGAATGCAGCATGATTCCAGCCGGTATAAAGGAGTGGATGATGATGAACCAACGTGTAGTCGTACTGAATGGTGACAAGATGAATTATGATGGGAAACTGGATTTCTCCGTCCTTTCACCCGATACGGTCGTGTATGATGACAGTAAGGGAGACGAAATCGTGGAACGGATTGACGGAGCCGCTGCGGTCATAACGAAGGAGATGCCTGTCCCGGCTGAAATCATACAACAATTTCCCGATAGCGTGAAACTCATTGTAGAAGCAGGCACAGGTTATAATAATATCGATATACAGGCGGCAAAGGATAAGGGGATAACCGTATGCAATATCCCTGCCTACAGCACACAGCGCGTAGCCCATACGGCGGTCATGCTGCTCCTCAATCTGGCATCGTCTATGAGAGTGCAGATGGCTATGCTGACAAAAGGGGACCGGCGCAATTTCACCGATCATCTCCTGGTGCCCCATGGAGAAGTGAATGGGAAAGTGCTGGGAATCATCGGAGCCGGCCATATTGGAAGGGAAGTCATGAAAATCGCCATAGCTCTCGGTATGGAAATCGTGGTGTATACGCGTACGCCCCGCCCTGATGAAGACCACATTACCTATACGGATCTGGAAACGGTCCTAAAGACCTGCGATTATCTGTCCATTCACTGCCCGTTGACGGAAAAAACGCGTCATCTCATCGACAGGGACGCCATAGCCCTGATGAAACCGTCGGCCTGCATCATCAATACGGCCCGCGGTGCCATCATCGACGAAACGGCACTGATAGAAGCTCTTCAGCAGCATCGTCTGGCAGGAGCCGGACTGGATGTACAGGAAGTAGAACCACCGGTGGCGGACAGCCAGTTATATACGATGGAACATGTCATCCTGACGCCTCACATGGGCTGGAAAGGATTGGAAACACGGCAGCGGCTGGTGCAGATCATTGCAGAAGATGTCCGTCATTTCTTCGATGGCGATCCTGTCAATGTGGTCAGCCAGTAGAGCGTTACAGGCAGGAACAGCGGCCGGGGCCGGGAACATGAAAGGGGAACGTAAAAAATGCCCTTTCTGACAGACAGAAGAGGGCAGGGGGAAGCACATATGGATGATAGTTGGAAAGTCTGGGTCCGGCTGGCATTTTTTCTGGCACTGGCTCTGGTGATGCAGAGCATCCGCCTGGTCGTGCCGCTGCCGGGTCCGGTAAATATGTTTTTTATTGGCAGTCTTCTCAATGCGGTCATGATTCTTTCTATCTGGCAGACCGGCTCCTGCAGAGCCTGTATCATCGGCCTGATTCTGCCAGTGGGGGCATTCTTGCAGGGACAGCTGCCGCTGGTTCTGATGATTCCGGTCATTGCCCTGGGCAATATCTGCTACATGGCCTGGGCACACGTCTTCCGCCGCAGCCGGACTGCCGTTTTTGCCGGACCGGTCCTTAAAGCCGGTATTCTCTATGGGGGAACACAGGTAGTGCTGCTCAGCGTGGCACTGCCGGCAGCGGCGGGACAGACGCTCAGTTTCATGATGAGCTGGCCCCAGGTGGTAACGGGCTGCGCCGGCATCGTACTGGCCGGTTTGGTCCGGAGACGGCTCTAGTATTTCATGGCTTCTTTTTTGGCCAGCTGGTCACAGCGCTCGTTCAGATCGACACCGGCGTGGCCTTTGACCCAGTGAAAGGTCACGATGTGACTGGCATACAATGCATCGAGAGCCATCCAGAGCTGCTGATTGAGTACGGGAGTCCCGTCTGCTTTTTTCCAGCCCCGGCGCTTCCAGGCAGCCAGCCAGCGGGTAATGCCGTTTTTAAGATACTGGCTGTCTGTATAGAGAGCGACCCGTGAACCGGCTGGAGCCCATTGCAGGGCCTTGATAGCCGCCGTCAGTTCCATCCGGTTATTGGTCGTAGAAGGATGGCCGCCAGACTGTTCGGAAACGGCACCGGTAGCGGTAGTGCGGGCGACCATGGCCCAGCCGCCGGGGCCATCGGGATTTTTCAGGCACGAACCGTCGGTATAAATGATATAATCCTGGTCTGTATCGGTTGTCTGTTCCGGGGACAGCCGGGGTCCTTTGACTGCATGAATCTGGCGACGACCGGCAGGCTGTGCCGTATGGGAACCGGCGGTGTCATCTCCGGACAGCCAGCGCATGGCTTCTTCTGCATTGGTAAATCCTTTAAACCGGGCTCCGGCATAGCCGGTTACCTGTTTCTGACATTCAGCCCAGGTAGTGAACAGTCCGGTCTGGCGGCCTTTTCGTACAGCATATATTTTTTTTGGCATAGGAACACCTCATTTTCAGAATCGTTGTCTTATTGATTGTATCATGGATTGAGCCGGTTTAACAGAGATATACACAGAAAGGATGTTCGTATTATGAAATCATTCATGCCAGTCCTGCGGGTTTTCCTGCTGGTTATCTGTCTGTTCTGTGTCCAGGCAGCCGCGCTGGCAGCGACCGCCATCAACAGCGATGGATATTATAAGGGCATCCGCCTGGCCGGGAAGGTACGGGTCGTCGATTCCTTTCCCGATATACGGGTACAGGTCGTACAGAGTTTTCCTGACTTGCGCGTGAAAACCGTCGATTCCTTTCCCGATGACATAGGCGAATGGCGGTTTGTCGGATACGGGGAAGATTTTACCATCCAGTTTGTCGATTCTTTTCCCGATATCCGTATTCAGTTTGTCGATAGTTTTCCTGGTGTAGAATAATGGAGGCGTATCATGACAGAGGAAGAAAAAATCGTTTCGGGCCATATATTTAATAACCGGTGCGAAGAACTGGTGAAAATCAAACGGCGCACCCACCGGCTGTGCCGGGAATACAACGGACTGGATGAGACCGATCCCCGCAGGGCAGAACTTATGCGCCAGATTACGGGACGTATAGGGCAGATATTTTATTTTCAGGGGCCTCTACAGTTCAATTACGGGTGCCATACATTTATCGGAGAAAATTTTTTTGCTAATTTCAACCTGGTCGTCATGGATGATGCCCGCGTATTCATTGGCGATAACGTATGCATCGGACCCAACGTTTCCCTCCTGGCAACCAATCATCCCCTTCTTCCGCAGGAACGGCTGGGCCTGAGCGAAGACGGGCGCATGACCATGGCGGAATTTGCGGAGGATATTCATATCGGGAACAACGTCTGGATTGCTGCCAACGTGGCTGTCCTGGGCGGAGTACACATCGGTAATAATGTGGTCATCGGTGCCGGATCGGTTGTGACGAAGGACATTCCCGACAATTACCTGGCTTTCGGCGTTCCCTGCAGGCCCGTCCGGCCGATTACGGAGCACGATTCCCAGGCATGGCGTATTTTGCCGGAAGACCGGGAGTTCTTCCGCAACAATCTGAAATAGGAGACATATCTGTTTTGTGTCTCCCAGTGGAATGGTATATAATGAATGCGCAACATAATGAAATAGTACAGGAGGAATTCGTATGGCATATATTTATCCCTTTCGCGGCCAGTGGCCGGACATTGATCCCGGTGCCTATCTGGCAGACAATGTAACGATCGTTGGCAAGGTAACTATAAAAAAAGGCGCCAATCTATGGCCCGGCGTCGTCGTACGTGGTGATGATAACGAAATCATAATCGGCAAAGGAGTCAATATCCAGGATAACACCGTCATTCACGTTGATCCCGGCGACCCTCTCGTATTGGACGATTACTGCATGGTAGGCCACAATGCCGTTATCCATTGCAAACATATCGGCAGCGGTACCCTGATCGGTATGGGTGCCGTCCTTCTGGCCAATGCCGATATCGGGGAAGAATGCATCATCGGGGCAGGGACCATGATTACCCAGAACAAAATCATCCAGCCCCGTTCCATGGTATATGGGACGCCCTTTAAATTCGTCCGGGCCCTCCGGCAGGAAGAAGTCGATGCCGTCCATAAGGATATCCTGGAATACGAAGCACTGGGCCAGGAATATAAAGCCATGCAGGAAATGATGCAGCAGAAATAATAGGAGGCTATCTCTCATGTTTATGTATGAAATGCCGACCCGCCTGTTTTTTGGCAAAGATTGCCTGAACGGGGCAGGGAAGGATTTGAAGAAACTGGGGCAGAAGGCGCTGATTGTGACGGGATGCCATTCTGCCAAAATCAATGGATCCCAGAAAGCCGTAACGGAGGCTCTGAAATCAGCCGGTATGACGTGGGTACTGTTTGACCAGATAGAAAACAACCCATCTATAAAAACAGTTCGTAAGGCAGCTGAATTTGGCAAAGCGGAACATGTCGATTTTGTCATCGGAATCGGCGGCGGATCGCCCATGGATGCCGCCAAAGTCATTGCTCTCCTGTGTACGAATGATCTCGACGATAAAGCACTGTTTACCGGTCCTTATGTCCGCCCGCTGCCTATCGTGACCGTACCGACGACATCCGGAACGGGCAGTGAAGTGACCAAAGTCGGCGTGCTGACCAATCCCGCCGCCGGGACGAAACAATCGGTAAATACACCGCTTATTTTTCCTGTACTCTCCTATGCGGATCCGTCCTTTACGGAAAGCGTCAGTACAACCGTCACGATAGATACGGCTATCGATGCCTTGTCTCACGCCATCGAAGGATACATGTCGCGGAAATCGACCCCCATGAGTGACGTCTGGGCAGAAGAAGCGATGCGTTTCCTCGGTCCCCATCTGACGGATCTGGAAGGAACTATTCCTTATGCCGTCCGGGAAGACCTGATGTACGGCGCGACGGCTGCTGGCATCGTCATCGCCCAGACCGGGACGACACTGGTCCACGGTATGGGCTATCAGCTGACCTATTATAAGGGATTGTCCCATGGCCGGGCGAATGGCCTGTTATTGCCGGGATATATGCAGCTCATGGCAGAAACGATGGAAGATAAAGTGGAAAAAGTCTGGGATATCCTGGGATTTTCCGGTCTTGAGGACTTTACGGACTGTCTGCACAGCCTCATGCCGGAACGGATTTCCCTTACGGAAGACGAAATTGCAGCCTATGTCCGGCTGACACTGCCGACGGGGGCTGTTGCGTCTACGGCATATGAAGTGACGGGCGATGTCATCGCCCGCCTGTACCGCAGTCTGGCCTGAATGCATATCCTGCCTATGAAATGAGTACCCGTTTCCGGGCATAGCAAAAAGCTCTGTGTGAACATCCATTCATGCAGAGCTTTTTTATAAGGAAAGGGATGATAAGCCAAAACTAAGAAATTGCAATACAAGCATAATATTTTGAAATTATTAGCATAAAGGGATAGACAATTGCAGAAAAAAAGTATATCATACTGAGTATGTGATGGAAATAACATAAACCGGACAGATGATTTTCTATATTTCCTGTTTTCAAGGAACAGTAAAAGAAGTATGTGTCCGGATTGCAGGCCCCGTGTTAAATATTTTTGTAAATATTTAAATAAAGAGTCTACAAAACAGATATTATGTGATATAATGAACTTAAAGCGTGAATCATCGATTGCCTATCACTGATTTCAGCAGTTACCGTCATAACGGGTAGCTGTATGATATAATTAATAGCCCCAAATGGCATAGCCTGTACTATACTATTTCATGGCTATGACTTTAATCAAAGGAGAGATGTAAAATGGGTTATATTCTTAACAAAGACCAGATGGACATCGTTAATTTGGCAAAAGACTATGCAGTCAAGAAAGTTATGCCGCTCGTACCGGAACTGGACAACGCTCCGGAACTGACACCGGAAACAGAAGAAGGCAAAAAACTTCTTGAACTCTACAAAGGCGCTGTTGACCTCGGCCTGACAACTCTGGAAATTCCGGAAGAATACGGCGGTCTCGGCCAGGACTACTACACAGTAGCCGCTGCATACGAAGAATTGTCCAAAGTTGATGCTGGCTTTGCTACAGCAGTAGCTGCTTCCTCCCTCGGCCTGAAACCGATTCTGCAGCACGGCAATGACGAACAGAAAAAACTCTATGCTGATTTCCTCAATGGCGAAAAAACGTCTGAAAAAGCTCCGGTACCGGGCTTCTGCGCATTCTGCTTAACTGAACCGGATGCTGGTTCTGATGCTTCCAACAGCAAAACGACAGCTAAAAAAGTTGGCGACGAATATGTCATCGACGGCACGAAATGCTTCATCACCAACGGCGGCGTTGCTTCCGTTTACACCGTATTCGCTGTAACCGATAAATCGAAGGGCGTAAAAGGCATCTCCGCTTTCATCGTAGAACGTGACCGCGAAGGCGTTTCCATTGGCGCTGAAGAAAACAAGATGGGCATCCGTCTCTCCAACACGACGGAAGTTATCTTCCAGGACGTTCATATCCCGGCTGACCACCTCGTAGGCGAAGAAGGCAAAGGCTTCATCTATGCTATGCAGACACTGGACCTCGCTCGTCCTATGATCGGCTCCCTGGCAGTTGGTATTGCCCAGCGCGGTATCGACGAAGCTGTTAAATACGCTCAGGTTCGTCAGACATTCGGCAAACCGATCATCAAACACGAAGCTATCGCTTTCAAACTGGCTGATATGGATATCCAGACAGAAGTTGGTCGTTCCTCTATCATCAACTTCCTCAACAAATACTATGATGAAAGAAAGAATGGCCGTTACAACTACTCCCGTGAAGCTGCTATCTGCAAATGCTTCTGCGGCGATATGTGCGTACAGGTAGCTCTCGACGCTATCCAGATCCTCGGTGGTTTCGGCTACAGCCGTGAATATCCGGTTGAAAAACTCGTTCGTGATGCTAAGATCATGCAGATCTATGAAGGCACCAACGAAGTACAGAGAATCGTCATCTCCGGCCAGATTACGAAGAAACACTAAGTTCATAGCTGGTACAACGGTCACATGCTTTGGCATGTGGCCGTTTTTTTGGTAAAGCGCTGATGGCACAGACAAAAGACATTGCTAAGGGTGAAACAGAAGTGGTAAAATAAAAATTACGTATAAAATACTATGGATTTGAGGAGGAACTATGGCTGAATTACTGGCTCCGGCAGGATCACTGGATACGGTACGCGCTGCCATCGATGCGGGTGCCGATGCGATTTATCTGGGAGGAAGGGGATTTAATGCCCGTAAATTTGCTCATAATCTGAATGAAGAAGAAATGACCCAGGCCGTTCGGATGGCCCATCTGGCAGGAGTCAAAATATATGTCACCGTGAATATTCTCATGGCAGATGCAGAAATACCGGATCTGACGGCATATCTCAAACAACTCGATGACCTGGCTGTCGATGGCATCATCGTGCAGGACCTGGCCGTAGCTGCCATCGTCCGCCGTGTCGTACCGCATCTGCCGCTCCATGGCAGTACCCAGATGACCGTATCGGATCTGAATGGCGTGCGCTTCCTGGAACGGCTCGGTTTTACCCAGGTCGTACTGGCCCGGGAACTGCCCCTTACAGAAATCCAATATATTTGTGCCCATGCTCACGCCGCCATTGAAGTCTTTATTCACGGCGCTTCCTGCATGGCTTATTCCGGACAATGCCTGATGAGCAGCTTCATTGGCGGCCGCAGCGGGAACCGTGGTGCCTGTGCCCAGCCATGCCGCCTGCCGTATCAGCTGTATGACGGCGATACGGCTCTGACCCGGAACGAATCCTATATACTGAGTCTGAAGGATCTGAATAGTTCCTCCTATATACATGAACTCCTGTCTGCCGGCGTATCATCGCTCAAAATTGAAGGGCGCATGAAAGGCTGTGGATATGTGCGCTCTGTGGTGGGCGCCTATCGGAGTATACTGGACAGCTGGCGTCAGCCTGCGGCAGAGCAGAAACGCTGCCTCAGAGAAGCAGAAGAGCAATTGAACCAGAGTTTCAACCGCACTTATCAGTCAGATTTTTTGAAAGACCATCTGAGCCGCCATACCATAACGGCAGATATACCGGGCAACCGTGTGCCGGACACAGGAGCAGCTGATCCGGGACTGACCCGGAAAATTCCAGTCTATGGCCATGTAGACTGTGATGGACAGGGAAATCTGCGCCTGACTCTTTGGGATGAATCGGGTCACACGGCAGAGGCTGTCTCCTCCTTCCAGCCGGAACTGGCAAACCGCCGGCCGGCAACGCAATCCTGGGTGGAAGGACAGCTGGCCCGGCTGGGAGATACGTGCTTTACTCTGCAAGGAGCGTCTGTCTGGGATGAAAAGTACATGATTCCGGCCAGTATCCTGAATGAACTGCGCCGTGATGCTGCTATCCGCCTGGAGCAGGATATACTGTCCGGCTACGATCGCCCGTCTGCAGGAAGAGTAGAAACGGATATGGCTTTTGTGAGGACAGCATCGATAGCCGATACGGCCCCCTGTATCACTGTGCGCTGTGATTCTCCCATGCAGGCGGAGGCGGCCCTCAAAGCAGGTGCCGGACGGATCATATATGGCGGTGAAACGTACGACCATCATTTCGTGACCGCCCAGGAGTGGAATCACGTGGCTGCCCTTGCCGCATCGTATGGCCGTGAACTCTGGGCGGCGACGCCAAGGGTCATGTGGCCTCGTCAGGCAGCTGCCGTACGGACGGAACTCCGGCTGGCCGCAAAAGCGGGAATTTCCGGCGTCTATGCGGGTAATATGGGCATATTCCCATTACTGGAATCAGAAGGCCTGTCCCTTCCCTGCAGTGCCGACTGGTCACTCAACATTTTCAATAGTGAAAGTGCGCAGGTCTATATTCATGCCGGATGCTGTGAACTGACGTTGTCTCCGGAACTGACGTTGAAACAGATCAGCCGGATTGTCCGGCACGTACCGGTTCCGGTAGAAGTACTGGCAGAAGGCCGGATTGAAATGATGATTACCGAGTTCTGCCAGGCCGCTGCCTTCCTCAGTAAAGACGGAAAGGGGCACTGTCATGGCGCCTGTGGCGGCCGGCATCTGTCGCTGAAAGACCGCCACGGCATGCATTTCCCTGTCGTGACCGACCCGTTCTGCCGCAATCATATCCTCAATAACCGTGATCTGGATATGGCGCCGTATTGTAAGCAATTGCAGGAAGCTCATATCTGCCGGCTGCGCATCGAAGGCCGGGGACGCAGTGCAGACTGGGTATCGGCGCAGACAGCCCGCTATGTACGGCTGCTGGAAGGCAGGGAAACCATGGTTCTGGGAAAAGAGGACCAGCATGTCACACGGGGCCATTTCTTCCATGGCATCGTATAAGGAACAACGATAGTGCTTAATTCATGAAATAAAAGGAGCTTTACTCTATATGAATAAACGTAGTATGCGGATTTTGGGATTTTATCAGGTGCAGAACCAGCTTGTCAGGCTGGCTCCGTCACGACTTTCCAAGGAGATTGCCCGCCATCTGCGTCCCGAATCCGATGCAGATACAGTCGAAGCCCGTCTTGCCGATACGGAAGAAGCCTGGCATTGTCTGCAGCGGGAAGCCTCAGTGCCTTTTGGCGGGATTACCGATATCCGTCCGGCGCTGGAAAAGGCTAAACGGGATGTCACCCTTGACGGACAGGATTGCATCGATATCTGGCAGAACGCCCAGCGGTATGGTGAAATCAAGGCATATTTTTCAGAAAAAGAAAGCGATTACCCCCGCCTGTCCGGTCAGGCCTCGGTTATCGGTGATTTTTCCCTTGTCATTCACAAAATTGCCCAGGTATTCGATCAGAATCATCAGATCCGCGATAATGCGTCTGTTGAGCTGCTGCGCCTGAGAACGCGGATTTCCGAACTGGAACGGCAGACGAAACGATACGTTCACAATGTGCTGCAGAATAAAGAATACCAGAAATATTTCCAGGATGCCCTGGTGACAGTCCGCAATAACCGGTATGTCATACCGGTAAAGCAGGAATACCGCCATGCCTTTCCCGGTATTGTCCATGATACATCGGCCAGCGGGGCTACGCTGTACATCGAACCCATGGCCATTGTGAGCGCCAATAATGACCTGCAGGCCGCCCGTATTGCCGAAACGCGGGAAATCGAGAAGATTTTCCGCCGCCTGACAGCTCTTATTGCCGGGGATTATGAAAATCTCTACGACAGCACCTATGCCGTCGGGCAGCTGGAATTCATCTTTGCCAAGGCGCAGCTGGCTCTTTCTATGAAAGCGACACGGCCGGTTATTTCCAAAAGGCGGATGGTAAAGCTCATCCAGGCGCGGCATCCGCTGATTGACGCCGCAAAGGTCGTACCCAATACGATTATCATAGGAGGGGAATACCGGATTCTGCTCATTACCGGGTCGAATACGGGGGGCAAGACCGTATCCATGAAGACCCTGGGCCTTCTGGTACTCATGCATCAGGCCGGACTATTCCTGCCCGTCATGGAAGGGTCGGAGCTGCCCGTATTCCGGGACGTTTTTTCCGATATTGGCGACGAACAGGATATTTCCCAGAACCTGAGTACCTTTTCCAGCCATATGAAGCAGCTGATTTATATCCTGAAACATTGCGGCCCCGATGACCTGATCCTGGCGGATGAACTGGGATCGGGGACGGATCCTGCCGAAGGCAGTGCCATTGCCATCGCCATCTTAAAGGATTTGTACACTAAGGGCTCCTATGTCATGGTGACGACTCATTATAATGATTTGAAAAACTTTGCCTATAATACGCCGGGGATTGAAAATGGTCACGTCGAATTCGATGTCAATACCCTGAAGCCGACGTATAAGCTGCGCATCGGCTCGGCAGGCAGTTCCCATGCCTTCAGCATCAGCGAACGGCTGGGCATGCCCAAAGAAATCCTCGATGAAGCGAGAGAACTGCGCAGCAGGGCCCAGGATGTCGATATGGAAGCCATCCTGACCAAACTCAATGCCCAGTCCAAACGAATGGATGAAGAAGAACAGGAGCTGCAGGCGAAACTGGCCAGGGCGCGTCAGACCGAAGAAGAACTCCGCAGGGAAAAAGAAAAGGTAAGTTCTAAAAGACAGGATATCATCGATTCCAGCCGGCGGCAGGCCGTCGATATGAAACGCAATCTGCGTCTGGAAGCGGAAAAAATCATCCGGGAATTAAAGGCCCAATCGAAGGAATCACTGAGCGAAAAAGAACGGATGAAGGCCATCGAACAGGCCCGTCGTGCCATCCAGCAGATTTCCCTGCCAGAAGCAGAGAAACCTCATCGCGACCCTATCGATCCGGCACAGCTCAAAACGGGCCAGCAGGTTTATATCAATTCCCTCGATGGACTCGGGACGGTAGAAGAAATCCATGGCAGGAAGGTGACTGTTTCCGTGCGCGGCATGACCGTCCGCGTCAAGATACAGGACATCAGCGCGCCTTATCTGTCAGAACTAAAGAAAGAACAGCAGGAAGAAAAGAGAGAGCAGAGCCGTTCGTCCTTCCGGCCTATCCGGACCGGAGCGGTTGCGACGGAACTCAACATCATCGGCAAGACCGGGCCCGAAGCGATTCCCGAAATCGAACGGTTCCTCGATCAGGCTCTGGCTGCCGGGTTCAGTCCGGTCCGTATCATCCACGGAAAAGGCAGCGGGGCCCTGCGAAGAGCCGTCCATGCATTCCTGGATGAACAGCCCTTTGTCAAACAATATAAGCTTGACGATGCCCAGAATGGCGGCGACGGTGTAACATTGGTATATTTTTAATACAGTAAAGAGACGCGGAATCGTGATAGAACAGATGGTTCCGTGTCTTTTTTGTATTTACAAATGTCCATGTTGATGATAGTATATTGTCATAGATTTTTTTGTTGTAGTATGTTAGAATGGGTTCACAAAGGGATATTTTTTATGTTTTCTTATAAAATAGGAAAATATAATAAGAAATGGAGGAAAGTATATGAATCTATTACGCCGCAAATCCTTTGATGATTTGCTGGCCCATACCCAGGAAAAAAAGCTGACAAAGGCATTGGGTGCCTTTGACATTACCCTCATGGGGCTGGGAATCATCATCGGCACGGGGATTTTTGTTCTGACTGGTATCGGAGCTGCCAAATACGCCGGACCAGGACTCATGCTGTCTTTCGTATTTGCCGCCATAACCTGCGCGTTTGTCTGCCTGGCTTATTCTGAACTGGCATCCTTTCTCCCCGTATCGGGAAGCTCGTATACGTACGCTTATGCATCCCTGGGAGAAATTTTTGGCTGGTGGGTCGGCTGGAGTCTGATCCTGGAATATTCTGTCGGCGCCAGTGCCGTTGCCGGTGGCTGGTCTGCTTATTTTGTCGGTATTCTTCACTCCTGCGGCATCGACCTGCCAAAGGCCCTTACCAGCGTTCCTGCCGACGGGGGCATCATCAATCTTCCCGCAGTGCTCATCGTCCTGCTGGCAACGGCCCTTCTCGTCGTCGGTGTCCGGGAAAGCGCCAAGGTCAATCGCATTCTCGTCTTCGTCAAAATCGGCACCATATTCCTGTTTTTATTCCTGGCAGCCCCGCACATTGAACCGGCCAACTGGCAGCCGTTCCTGCCGTTTGGCATGCAGGGTGTATTTGCCGGCACAGCCGTCTTGTTTTTTGCCTACCTCGGGTTTGATGCCCTGTCTACGGCAGCTGAAGAAACGAAGAATCCGAAACGGGATATGCCCATCGGGATCATCCTGGCCCTGGCTATCTGTACCATCCTGTATATCGCCGTCTGCGCGGCCATGACCGGCGTCGTGCCTTATCCGATGCTGGATACAGCCGCTCCTGCTTCCTATGTCCTCGAATATATCGGCCTCCATCTGGGATCGGCTATCGTAGGTACGGGCGCCATCTGCGGTCTTTCCACGGTCGTCCTGGGCATGCTCTTTGCCCAGAGCCGCGCTCTCTATTCCATGAGCCGCGACGGCCTCATGCCCATGAGCCTCTATAAAGTGCATCCTAAATTCCATACGCCCTATATCATTCAGATTATCATCGGTGTTGTCGTAGCCTGCATTACGGGATTTACGCCCATACACATCGTAGCGGAAACATGCAGTGCCGGCACGATTTTTGCCTTCCTTTGCTCCTGTGTGGGCATCCTCATCCTGCGCCGTGTCTATCCCGACAAACCGCGCGGATTCCGCTGCCCCGCCGTGCACATCATCGCTCCCCTGGGGTTCATCTGTTGTGCCTTCATTTTCTCTGAATTGTCTCCCCATACGCTCATCCTCTTTGGCGGCTGGTCCGTACTGGGACTGCTGATTTACCTCGTATACGGCAACCGTCACAGCGTATTGCAGAAAGAGGAAGCAGGAAAATAGGCGCCTTTACATTTACCATAGTCTCCTTCAAACTCAAAAAGCTGTCGCATATCAGTTTGCCTGATGCGACAGCTTTCTTACTTACATGGTATCTCCCGGACCCCTGCGGGCCTGATGGTTTACAGTTTTATTTTGGAAAAGACTTCACCGATGGGGTCATGGAGTACCAGATCGGCCTTATGGTCCATATCGGTGCTCGATTTGTTGATGAGTACTAGTTTGTGGCCGTGATAGTAGCGCACGAGGCCGGCAGCCGGATAGACGACGAGGCTGGTACCGCCGATGATGAGCATATCGGCATGACTGATGTAGTATAGTGATTGTTCGATGACATCATTGTCCAGGCCTTCTTCGTAGAGGACGACATCGGGCTTGATGGTACCGCCGCAGGCATCACATTTGGGGATGCCTGTCGTCTGGTTGATGTATTGGGCATCAAAGAATTTATGGCAGTGCTGGCAGAAATTGCGGTGGATACTGCCGTGCAGTTCCAGGACGTTTTTACTGCCGCCTTTCTGATGGAGACCGTCGATATTCTGGGTAATGACGGCTTTCAGCTTGCCCGCCTGTTCCAGTTCAGCCAGCTTTTTGTGGGCCATATTCGGCTGGGCCGAAAGGGACGCGTTCAGGATTTTGTCCCGGTAGAACCGGTAAAATTCATCGGTGTGCTGTTCATAAAACGTGTGGGACAGCATCGTTTCCGGCGGATATTTGTAATGCTGGTTATACAGCCCGTCTTTACTGCGGAAATCAGGGATGCCGCTTTCTGTGGAAACGCCGGCACCGCCGAAAAATACAATATTGTCTGAATCGTGGACCATCTGAAGAAATGTATCAATAGCAGACATAGAAACCGCTCCTTTCCAAACGCGAAAAACCACCTCTGAAATGATCTATACATCAAAATGAGTGTTTAGCAGCGAAATGCCTGAGCTGGTGCGGAATACCTTATCCCGGAAGGTGCGGATAGCGTCTTTATCCAGCCCGTCTTCATAGGCATTGACCAGGAAATCGGCTTCCAGCAGGATCTGATAATCAGGACCATCAATCCCCGTATAGGTGTGATGATGGCCGATGAGCCAGCAGACCCGGCCAGTAAACGAAGGAGAGCAGGAGAACGGTTCCAGCAGTTTGCGGGCAATGGCCGGTCCTTCCAATTCCTGGTACTTACCAGAGGAACTGCCATATTTTTCTTCTGCCGCGTGGATTCCAATATCGTGGAGTACGGCTGCGGTTACCAGGATTTCCTGCGTATCTGCCGGGAGATGTTCCAGCTGCCCGATGAGGTCTGCATAGGCATAGACTTTGAGGAAATGCTGGATGCGGCGGGCATCGCCGTGATCGTAGGCAACGGCTGCTTCTATCAGTTTGGGAATGTTCACATGTATGCCACCTTTCACATAGGTATGTATCTGTCCTTATTATACACTATTTACAGGCCGGGGGATACAAAAGAAATAATCAGAATGATATAGTTATCCTTTTTTCCCTTCCGGCAGTATTTTGGCCAGGACGACGTGGTACCGTTCGTTATATTTCTTGATGGATGCATTGATTTTTTTCCGGATGGCAATGATGTTTTCTTCGGAATATTCCTCTGGCGGAATGTGCAGGTCACAGATAATATTCGGGTGGCGCGCACCGGCAGTAAAGCGGAGATTGTCCGTATGATACTGGGGATATTCCGTCTGGATCAGCGTATCGATATCATGCTTCATGGCCGCAATGATTTTCTGGTCTGTGCAAAGGGGATCCATGTGGACATTGATATTGATCTGGAATTTTTCTTTCAGGATGTCTTCCAGTTCGTCTACGGCCGAATGGACTTCCACAATATCAGACGTATCGGGTACTTCCACATGAATGGAAGCATACGTGCGCCCGGGACCGTAGTCGTGGATCTTCAGATCGTGGACGCCGACGACATAAGGACAATGCAGGGCGCAGTCGGTGATTCCCTGCACCAGTTCAGGGTCCGGAGCCTTGCCGAGGAGGATGTTGACGACTTCCTTTGCCAGGCTCCCACCGGAATAGAGGATGAGCAGCCCGATGAGCGTACCGGCTGTAGCATCGATGGGAAGTGTCGTGAACTGTTGGGCAATGGTAGCGATGAGGACGCCTGTCGTGGCGATGGCATCGTTAATGCTGTCAGAGGCCGTTGCTTCATTGACACTGGAGTGGATTTTACGGGCAATGTAGCGGTTATACAGGCACATCCATCCTTTGACGGCAATGGATGCGACGAGGACGGCGACGCCCCATAGAGAAAAATCCAGCTCTTCCGGTTCAAAGAATTTCATGACCGACGCTTCACAGAGTTTGTATCCGACGATGAGAATCAGAATGGCAATGGTAAGGGAAGCCAGGTATTCAAACCGCCCATGACCAAAGGGATGGTCTTCGTCAGGAGGACGATTGCTCAGTTTGGCGCTTATAATAGATATAAAAGAAGACCCCATATCACTGAGGTTATTGAAGGCATCGGAAATAATAGCGATGCTGCCACTGGTCATGCCGACAAGGAATTTTCCGATGAACAGGAATAAATTGCAGATAATGCCAAGTACACCGCCGACAATACTGTATTGTTCGCGGACCTTTTTATCCGTCGTATTGGTGTAGTCATTCACGGTATGGCGGATGATATACTCAATCATACATATCGCCTCTTTGTTATTCTCAATATCTTTATCATTGTAGCACGAAAAGAACAGGTTGTGTAGAGATATCATGAGAAATGAGAAAAAGTATACTGGATATACAGTCTTGTTTTTGCTATCTCAGTTTGACAAATGGTGTAGAATTTTGTAGTATAAAAGGGCACAGTGATTGATATGTGTCTGTGAATTTGCACGGTGGAGGGTTCAGTCGATATGAGTTTACAATATGTAAAAGGCAGTTATATGGACGAAGTCATGTACGGTGACAAGCCTGTATTGTTTACGCTCGAAGGTCTTGGTGAGGACCAGAAGGAAGAGGCCGAACGGTATAGCAAGAAAATATGGGATTGGATTCATCAGCATCATGTCCGTGTATTGGCCCATGCACCGCTTATTGCCAATTTCAAGAATAAGAAATGGCGTTCCGACGGGGAACCGGAAATATCTGCTGAAGAAATCCGGGGATATCTGAAACATATCAACTCCGTCTATGTTACCTATCGCGGCGGGTTCGATATTTTCTTTGATACGAACGAGCTGTTCCAGGAACGGTCCATCGTCGTACGGGTTGGAAAAAATTTTGTTTTTGAAGGATTCAGTCTTTTGTAAAACATTGTAGAAAATACGGTTCTATGTTACAATAATACCAGTTATATTAGAGAGGTGAATACCATGGCAAAACACATCATTACGATCAATACAGAATCTATCCAGAAGACGGCTCAGCACGCCGGCTGCAGCGAATGCCAGACTTCCTGCCAGTCCGCCTGCAAAACGTCCTGCACAGTAGGCAATCAGGTCTGCACAAAATAAGGTTGAACATTGAGGGGACACCCTTTACCGGAAGGTAAAGGGTATTCTTTTTGTATGGAGGAACTATGTCTGAACAAATCAATCCGATGATCCATAAATATTGCCAGAATGGAACGTATATGCTGCTCGATGTCAACAGCGGCATCATCAATGTCATCGACAAGGTGACTTACGATATTCTCGACATCTATGACGGCACCAACAAGGATGCCGTCTATGAAGCACTGGGGACGACCTATTCCCAAAGAGAACTCGATGAATCTCTGGCAGAACTGGATGAACTGATCGAAAAGGAAATGCTTTTTGCACCGATGTGCGACAATTTCAAAGTCGTGGCAGAGGAAGAACCGGTCATCAAATCCCTGTGCCTCAATATCGCCCACGACTGTAATCTGCGCTGCAAATACTGTTTTGCGTCCCAGGGCGATTATGACACGCATAAACGGGAACTCATGAGCTTCGACGTGGCAAAACGGGCTGTCGATCTGCTCATCAGGAGTACGGAAGGCAAGCGGCAGCACTGTGAAATCGATTTCTTCGGTGGCGAACCGCTCATGAATTTCGATGTGGTGAAACAGACCATTGAATATATCCGGGAACAGGAAAAAATTCACAATAAGATTTTTAAACTGTCGCTTACGACAAATGGGATGCTGCTCGACCCGGCCAAGGTGAAATACCTGACCGACCAGCACATCAGCCTGATCCTCAGTCTCGATGGCCGTCCGGAAGTACACAACCGCATGCGCCCCGATGCAGGCGGCCGTGATTCCTATGACACCTGCGCCAGGAATCAGGTCTATGCAGCCAAACACCGCAATGGAGAAGAATATTACGTCCGTGGCACCTATACCAAATACAACCTGGATTTTACGGAAGATGTCCGGCATATGGCCGACCTGGGCTTTGAAGGGCTTTCCATGGAACCCGTTGTCGGAGACGACCTGTCGTATGCTATCACCGATGACGACCTTCCCCGCATTTTTGATGAATACGACCGGCTTACTGATTTTTATCTCCAGCGCTATGATGAAGGCCGTCCGTTCATTTATTACCACTTTATCATGGACCTGTACCGCGGTCCCTGCATTGCCAAACGGCTGCGCGGCTGCGGCGCCGGCCATGAATATATGTGTGTCGTCCCCAATGGCGATATCTATCCCTGCCACCAGTTCGTAGGACAGGACGGATACGTCATCGGCAACGTTTATGAAGGCGTGACCAATGATACGCTGCCGGCGTTGTTCCGCGATATGCACGTCCTCAACAAGCCGGAATGCTGTAAGTGCTGGGCCAAGTTTTTCTGCAGCGGCGGATGCCACGCCAACAATATCAAGTATGGCGGCAATATCCAGACGCCCTATGAACTAAGCTGCCGGATCCAGAAAAAGCGCATCGAATGTGCTATGTATATCCAGGCAAAACTGGCCATGAAGCGGCAGGAAGCCGCACAGGAGTGATGATATGGTCCGCAGGATAAACATATTTCTCTGGCTTGTCGTATTTTTTTATCTGATTTACGCGATAGTCATGGAAGGGCCAACGGCTAAGATGATCGGCCTGCTGGTGCTGGCAATCCTCGCCGTCATAGCCCAGATCATCGGGCGTCGCCGGCAGAAGAAATAAGTGGACGGGGCTGTATGGGCAGCCCCGTTTTCTTGCAGGACATAGCGCTTTTTTTTAAATTGCATAATAAAATGTACCAAAAGAGTTGACTTTAATCCCGTATTGGAGTAATCTTATGTGTAGCTAAAGAGTATACATTACAGATTAGCTCTGATACGGTTTAAAAAGTTTCATAGGAGTGATACAACATGAGCGAATTACTGAGAGTAGAAGGATTACATATCGCCGTAGAAGGCAAAGAAATCCTGAAAGGTCTCGATTTAACGATTAATACAGGGGAAACCCACGTTATCATGGGTTCCAATGGCGCCGGCAAATCGACGCTGTTCAATGCGATTATGGGCAATCCGAAATATGTCGTAACAGCAGGCAGGATTTTCTTTGAAGGAAAGGATATTACTGACGCCCCCGTCAATGAACGCGCCAAAGCCGGTATTTTTATGGCATTTCAGCAGCCTATTGCTGTACAGGGCATTTCCGTTGAAAATTTCATCCGTAATGCCAAGAGCACTGTTTCGGGACAGCAGCAGCGCATCATGCCCTTCCGCAGAAAGCTCCATGCCCAGATGGAACAGCTGAAAATGGACAAATCCTATGCCGAACGGTATGTCAATGACGGCTTTTCCGGTGGTGAACGGAAGAAAACAGAAATTCTCCAGATGTGCATGCTCGAACCGAAACTTACCATGCTCGATGAAATCGATTCGGGCCTCGATGTCGATGCCGTCCGCATCGTTTCGGAAACGGTATCCCAGTATCATAATGAAACCAATTCTATCCTGGTCATTACCCATCATAGCGAAATCCTGCAGCATCTCAAACCGGATTTCGTTCACGTCCTCATCAATGGCCGCATTGTCAAGAGCGGTGACGCATCGCTCATCCAGACCATTGAAGCCAACGGGTACGAAGCTTTCAGAGGACAGGCTGAATAGGAGGCAGGACTATGGCTGATGAAAAAGAAAAGCTGGTCGAAGAACGGGAAGAAAAACTGAACGCAGAACGTCAGAAAATCGATACCTTCTCCGATTTCGGCAATATGTATAATTTTAAAAAGGATTTTAACTATTCCTACAAGACGGAAGCAGGGCTCACGGAAGACATTGTCCGCGAAATTTCGGAAAAGAAACACGAACCGCAGTGGATGCTCGATTTCCGCCTCAAATCCCTCGATATTTTTAATCACATGGAATATCCTGACTGGGGACCGGATATCAGCGGCCTCGATATGGACAATATCGTCACCTACGTCCGCCCGAACGCCCAGATGAAAGCCAACTGGGATGATGTTCCCGATGATATCAAAGATACGTTCGACCGCCTGGGCATCCCCGAAGCGGAAAAGACGTCTCTGGCCGGCGTCGGCGCCCAGTACGACTCGGAAGTCGTCTATCACAGCATCCAGGACGAACTGGTACAGCAGGGGGTCGTCTACACGGATTTTGATTCGGCACTGGAAAAGTACGAAGATATCGTCAAGGCCCATTTCATGAAACTCGTACCGCCGACGGATCATAAATTCGCTGCCCTCCATGGCGCCGTCTGGTCCGGTGGCTCCTTCGTCTATGTACCGGCCGGTGTCGATGTGTCTATCCCCCTGCAGAGCTATTTCCGTCTCAATGCACCGGGGGCAGGCCAGTTTGAACACACTATGATCATCGTAGAAAAGGGTGCCAAAGTACACTTCATCGAAGGCTGTTCGGCACCGAAATACAACGTGGCCAATCTCCATGCCGGCTGCGTCGAACTCTTCATCGGTGACGACGCGACGCTGACCTATTCGACCATCGAAAACTGGTCCAAGAACATGTACAACCTCAATACGAAACGGGCCATCGTCGGCAAGAACGGGACCATCAACTGGGTTACCGGTTCCTTTGGTTCCCACACGTCCTGTCTCTATCCTATGAGTATTCTCCAGGGAGAAGGGGCACACTGCGAATTTACGGGTGTTACCTTCGCCGGCAAGGGGCAGTATCTCGATACGGGTTCCAAAGTCGTTCACAATGCACCTCATACGACGAGCAACATCAATTCCAAATCCATCAGCAAGAGCGGCGGCGTCTGCATCTATCGCGGCAGCGTCGTCATCAATCCCAAGGCAGAAGGATCCAAAGCCAATGTCAGCTGTGAATCGCTGATGCTGGACGAACAGTCCCAGTCCGATACGATCCCGGCTATCGTCGTCAAGAACGACAACATCGACCTGGGCCACGAAGCCTCTATCGGCCGTATTTCCGATGAAGCGATTTTCTATCTCATGAGCCGCGGCCTCAGTGAAGATGAAGCCCGGGCCATGCTCGTACGTGGATTCGTAGAACCGGTTTCCAAGGCACTGCCGTTAGAATATGCTGTTGAAATGAATAACCTGATCAACCTCGAACTCAAAGGTTCGTTGAAATAAGGGAGGAGGAGAAGAATGGCAAAAGATAAAGCAGTCGTACAATATAATCAGCTTCCGCGTCCTACCTTCCGCTGGATGAAAGTCAATCACCTCGATTTAGAACCTCTGGCACAGCAGTCCGTCCTTTCCTACACGCCGGCTGAACGCCATACCGGTGATGCCGCCGTGTCCTTTTATACAGGCCGGCAGGTACCGGAACTGGGTGATTTCCAGGGGGCCAATGAAAAAGATCTCAAAAAGGCTCTCGATGAAAGCAATACAGGCTGTGCCGTAACAGTCGGTGACGGTCAGAAAGGCACCGTATGGCTCGATTATACGGTCAGCGCCGCTGTCCCGCAGATTACGGGTCAGCTCAGCATCCAGGCCGGAGACCACAGCGACCTCACGGTATACCTGATTTTTGACGGCGATGCTGCCGGCGGATACGTCAATTTCCTGACCTATGTCAAGACCGGTGAACAGGCCCACGTCAAAATCAGTAAAGTCCAGCTCCACGGTCATCACGTCCGTCACGTTGAACATCGTTATGCTGATGCCGGCAAAGAAAGCACCATCGATTATGTCAGTGCCGAAATCGGGGCCAAAGCGGCCATCGTCTACTATAAGACGGATTTGATGCATGACGAAAGCAATTTCAACAGTCAGGCCATGTATCTGGGAAATGACGACCAGATCGTCGATTTTTCCTACTGGGTACCGACAAAAGGGATAAAAACCAATACGGATATCCTGACGACGGGGGCCCTCCTCGATACGTCGAAGAAATACTTCCGCGGCACCATTGATTTCCTCCGCGGTGGCAAAAAAGCCGTCGGATCTGAATCGGATACATGCATCCTGCTGAGCCCCAACGTCCATTCCATTTCGGTGCCGCTCCTGCTGTGCAAGGAAGACGACGTCGTCGGCAATCATGCATCCAGTGCCGGCCAGATCGATAAGGACAAGCTGTTTTACCTCATGAGCCGCGGCTTCAATGAAGCTGGAGCCCAGCTGATCATCGTCGAATCCAATATCCGCCCGGTCATCGATAAGCTGGGAGATACGGATTTAGAAAATAAAGTTCTGCAGGCTGTACGGGAAAAGATGCAGTTCTGCTACAAGAAAGGTGATTGCCATGCTAAATGTACGCAAAGATTTCCCCATCTTGACTAAAGTTCATAATGGTCATCAGATTGTTTATTTTGACAATGCTGCGACGACGCAGAAGCCGTACCAGGTCATTCATGCCATCGTAGACCTTCTGGAACATCACAATGGCAATCCCCATCGTGGCGCCCATATCCTGAGTATCGAAGCCGGCGAAGTCTATGATGAAGCCCGCGAAGCCGTACGCCGCTTCATCAATGCCGCATCGACTGAAGAAGTCGTCTTCGTCCGCAATACGACGGAAGCTCTGAACCTCATTGCCCGCAGCTATGCTGAACCGAAACTGAAAAAAGGCGATAAAATCGTCATTCCTATTTCGGAACATCATTCCAATTTGGTTACATGGCAGCGTGTCTGCCAGAAGACCGGGGCTGAACTGGTCTATATGTACCTCGATAAAGAAGGCCATTTCACCCCGGAAGATCTGGCCAAAATCGATGATAAGACGAAAATCGTATCCTTTGCTGCCGTCAGCAATGTCTTTGGCATGAAACGGCCCGTCAAGGACATTGTTGCCAGAGCTCATGCCGTGGGAGCCATTGCCATCGTCGATGGCGCCCAGTCCACGCCTCATATGAAGACGGATGTGCAGGACCTGGATTGCGATTTCTTCGTATTCTCCGGCCACAAGATGTGCGGCTCTGCCAGCACGGGCGTGCTCTACGGCAAGAAAGCCATCCTGGAAGGAATGGAACCGTTCCTCCTGGGCGGCGATATGATTGAATACGTACAGGAACAGTCTACGACGTTTAATGAACTGCCCTTTAAATTTGAAGCCGGTTCCCAGAACGTAGAAGGTGCCGTCGCCCTTCACGCCGCTATCGATTATCTCGAAAATATCGGCATGGACAATATTGAAGCCCATGAATACGAACTGACGAAACACTGTCTGGAAGGGATGAAGAAGATTCCCCATATCCACATCATCGGCAGTACGGATCCGGAAGAAAAGACCGGTGTCATCACCTTTACCATCGACGGCGTCCATCCTCATGATGCGGCTACGATTCTCGACAGCTTCGGCATTGCCATCCGCTCGGGCCACCATTGCGCCCAGCCGCTCGGCGCCCATCTCGGCGTAGAAGCCTCCAACCGTGCCAGCTTCTATATCTACAATACCCTCGAAGAAGTGGATTACTTCCTGGAAAAACTGCCCCTCGTCCGCAAGCAGATGGGCTTTACAGATTAAGGAGATAGAAGAATCATGGAAAATATGAACGAATTGTATTCCGACATCATTCTGGAACACAACCAGTGTCAGGAAAACAAGCATCCCCTCGATGGTGCCAATCTCAGCGAACACGGTCACAACCCGAGCTGTGGCGACGATATTACGCTGCAGGCTGATATTCAGGACGGAGTCATCAAAGATGCCGCCTATACGGGCCATGGCTGTGCCATCAGCCAGGCTTCGGCCGATATCATGATTGACCTCATCAAGGGCAAGACCGTCGAAGAAGCGCTGCGCCTGGTCAACCTTTTCCTGGAAATGATCAAGCGGGAAGTGACCGACGACGACAAGCTGGAAGAACTGGAAGATGCCATTGCTCTCAAGAACATCTCCAATATGCCGGCCCGTGTCAAATGCGCCGTCCTGGCATGGCATACGCTGAAAGATGCCCTGGAACGGGAAGGGAAGTAGGAGATAGCAGTCCGCAGACCGTGATTAGTGATTAGTGGCTAGTGATTAGTGGTTAGCGGCTGGCGGCTGGCCGCTAGCATTTAGCAGTCCGCGGCTGATAGTTCTGCGTATAGAAAAACAGGCTGTCCCATTAAGTAGAAGTGCTTAATGGGACAGCCTGTTTTGGCATTAACATCAAACCTCAAACTATTTCTGCATGGCGTCTTCTGTGTCCCGGCTGCCTTTCCACTGGATGAGGATGAAGGCGATGAGGGCGATGGCGAAGGCGATGATGCTGGTCATCTGGGCCGATTTCAGGCCCAGCGTCAGGTTGACGTAGTCGCCACGGAGGAATTCCAGGAAGAAGCGTTCGACGGCGTAGAGCATGACGTACAGGCAGAATACCTGTCCTTTCTTGTGAGGAAAGGCGCTGTAAAAGAGAAGGAGAACAAAAATCAGGATATCCCCCTGTCCTTCCCAGACTTCGGCCGGCCAGAGAGGCTGGTTCCCGTACGTATGGTAGGCCAGGGGCGTATCGGGGGAAACGATGCCAAAATTCCCGCCTGTAGGATGACCGAAGGCGTCGCCGTTCATGAGATTGGCCATGCGGCCGACGGACTGGCCCAGGATGATGGCCGGCGCCAGGAGATCGGCAAAGGCCCAGGTGTCGATGTGATGATACTTCGTGTAGAGGATGCCAGCAATGGCTCCGAATAACAGGCCGCCCTGGATGGCCATGCCGCCCTGCCAGACATAGGGGATTTCTGTGAGATGATTGTGGTAGTAAGCCCAGTCAAAAAAGAATACGTCCCAGAGCCGTCCGCCGACGATACCCGACAGGCCGCAGTACATGGTAAAGTCGAATATATGGACATGCCAGCCCCGTCCGTCCCGCTTCATGATGTAATATCCCGTAATGCCGGCCGAGATGATTCCCAGCATAAATAACAGGCCATAGGCCCGTATGGGGAAGGACCCGATAAAAAATAGATATTGATGCATAAAAAATGCCGCTCCTTTGTGATATAATGAAGACTGCTGTATGGACACAGCTGATTCATTATACAACAGAGACGGTCATTAGGGAAGCCGCACTCGAAGATGAGGAGAATACACCATGCATAGACATAACATAAAAAAAATCTGCCTTGCCCTCCTGGTGGCCTGCTCGGCCGCTACAGGGGCTCTGGCAGCGCCAAAAGCAGACAGTACAGCCGGAAAAGCGGAAGATCCGGTCTTTTCGGTTCCCGTCGTGGAGAACCCCATTTCCAGTCAGGATATCAAGGATCTGCAGATTGTAGAAGATGGCAAACGCTGGCTGGTCCGTGACAAAGCGCTGCAGCAATACGGCATTTATCCCAATCGCACGAAAAAAGGCCAGTACTGGTTCCGCCTTCCTGCTGCCGCAGACGGGAAGATGCTGTGGCAGGACCGCAATGTGAGCCTGACATTGCCGGGAACAGAAAGCAAAGAAGGGCGCAACATCAGCATTTCCCATGTACGCCGGCCTCTGGGCATCAGCTATGTCCTCGAACCGGATCACATGGAACTGCTGCCGGCACCACGGCCGGAACGGTCTGCCCTGGAATTGCGCCAGCAGCCCCTGCCCGAGGGGGAGGTCATGAAAAAATATGGCCGTGATGCCCTGGGCATGGTGCTGCTTTGGGACCCGGTCATGGATGAAAACGCACCGGTACCGCCCCTGCGGACGAAACAGCCCGTCGTATCACCCTGTGCCTTCCGTATCACCAAAGACGGCGTCCTCCTCAGGAATCCCGATTTCGATACGCTCCTCATGGAATGGAAAGCCAAAGGATACGCTGTCTGGCCGCTGGTCGATAACAATTTCAATCCCGTCCAGACCCATGACATCCTGAGCCGGAAAGAACTGCGGGAACAGCTCATCAAGGAACTCATTGGCTATGGCATTCTCTATGAATTTTCCGGGTATAATATTGACTTTGAAAATGTCAATTACAGCGATAAAAACCTTCTTACGCAGTTTGTCCGTGAATTTTCCGATGCCGCCCGGGCGTACGGGCTGAAAACGTCCATCGATGTGACACCTCTGTCGGACAGTCCCAACTGGTCCCTCGTATACGACCGGGCCACCCTGGGACAGAGCGTCGATTACGTCATGCTCATGGCCTATGACCAGGTGGGACGCACCAGTCCGGTGGCAGGGCCGACGGCGACCTATCCCTGGGTGCAGACGGCCATAGTAAATACGCTGAAATTCGTTCCTGCTGACAAAGTCATACTGGGTATGCCCCTTTATATGCGGATTTGGTATGAAGCCGACGATGGAAAAGACCTGCCCAAAGACATAGAAAGCTGGCCCGTATCCGTCAAAGCGTCTGCTCAGACAGGAGTGGCACCTGCTCAGACAGGAGCAGCGCCTGCCCGGACAGGCACAGCAAAGGCGAAGCCGAAATTGTTCGTCCGTACCCTCACCATGGCCGACAGCCAACGCGTCCGTGAAAAATATGTATCATCCATTACCTGGGATGCAGATCTCGGACTGTATTACCTTGATACCCGCCTTCCCAAGGGACGGCTGCGCATCTGGTTCGAAGACGAAAAGTCGCTCAAGGAAAAAATCGGCCTCATCCATACGTACCAGCTGGCCGGCGCTTCCTTCTGGCGCAAAGGCTTTGAACCGGAAAACTTTTGGCACGGATTTGCGAAACATGAATTGACTTGACGTTTCAACCCCTTTATAATAGAAAGGTCAACAACCTTACCTTCTATTTTATTTGCGACGTGGGGGGTCGAAGAATGGAAAAATATATTCCACAAGAAATAGAAAAGAAATGGCAGAAAATCTGGCTGGATAATAAAGTAGATAAATGCCCGGACGAAAGTGACAAGCCCAAGTACTACGTACTGGAAATGTTCCCGTATCCGTCGGGCAATCTGCATATGGGCCATGTCCGCAACTACGCTATCGGCGACGTCATTGCCCGCTATAGAAGAATGATCGGCTACAACGTCATTCATCCCATGGGATTCGATGCATTCGGCATGCCGGCAGAAAATGCGGCTATCCAGCATAATATCCCGCCTGCAAAGTGGACCTATGACAACATAGCCAATATGGAACGGCAGCAGAAATCCCTGGGCCTGTCCTACGACTGGGACCGTGAAGTTGCCACCTGCCATAAAGAATATTATAAATGGACGCAGTGGATGTTCGAACTGATGTACAAACGTGGCCTGGCATACCGCAAGGAAGCCAAGGTCAACTGGTGCGAACACTGCCATACCGTCCTTGCCAACGAACAGGCTGAAGGCGGCGTATGCTGGCGCTGTGACAATCCGGTCGTCAAGAAAGACCTGAAACAGTGGTTCTTCAAGATTACCGATTATGCCGACCGTCTCCTCGACGATCTGGACAAACTGCCGGGCTGGCCGGAACGGGTCAAGACCATGCAGCGCAACTGGATCGGCCGCAGCGAAGGGGCAAACTTCTTCTTTGATATCCCGGAAATCGGCGAACGGGTAGAACTGTTCTCGACCCGTGTCGATACGATCTTCGGTGCCAGCTTCGTCGTCCTGGCTCCGGAACATCCCTTTGTGGAACGGATCATCAAAGGCAAGCCCAACGAAGCCGAACTGCGCGCTTTCATTGAAAAAATGCGCAACCAGAGCGATATTGAACGTACGTCCGATGATGCCGAAAAAGTCGGCATGTTTACCGGTGCCTATGCCATCAATCCGGTCAATCAGGCAAAAGTACCTATCTGGATTGCCAACTACGTCCTCGTCGATTATGGTACCGGTGCAGTAATGGGGGTTGCCGGCCACGATCAGCGTGACTTTGAATTCTGCAAGAAATACGATATTCCCATCAAATATGTCATCCAGGATCCGGAAGGCAAAATCGACTACGAACACGATGACATCACCGAAGCCTATACAGGCGAAGGCTATCTCATCAATTCCGGTGAATTCAACGGCCTGTCCATCAAAGAAGGGCAGAAAGCCATTACAAAATGGCTCGCCGATCACGACTATGGCCACGCGACGGTAAACTTCCGCCTCCGCGACTGGCTGATTTCCCGTCAGCGCTACTGGGGCGCCCCGATTCCTGTCGTATACTGCGAAAAGTGCGGCGAACAGCTCGTACCGGAAGACCAGCTGCCGGTAGAACTGCCGGAAGACGTCAAATTCACGGCTGGTGCTACGTCTCCGCTGGAAACGAGTGAAAAATTCCTCCATACGACCTGCCCGAAATGCGGCGGCCCGGCCATCCGGGAAACGGATACGATGGATACCTTCCTGTGCTCGTCGTGGTATCATCTGCGCTACACCGATCCGCGCAATACGAAGATGCCCTTCGACCCGAAGAAGGCCAATTACTGGATGAATGTCGATCAGTACATCGGCGGCATTGAACACGCCATCCTCCATCTGATCTATGCCCGCTTCTTCATGAAGGTCCTGTACGATGCCGGCTATGTCGATAAGGTGGAACCGTACGAACGGCTGCTCACCCAGGGGATGGTTCTCCTCGATGGCAGCAAGATGAGTAAATCGAAAGGCAACGTCGTATCGCCGGAAGAAATCGTATCGAAATACGGTGCCGATACAGCCCGCCTGTTCATCCTTTTTGCGGCTCCTCCCGAACGGGATCTGCCCTGGTCCGATACGGGTGTAGAAGGATCGTACCGCTTCCTGAACCGCGTATGGCGCATCGTCTTCCAGTACATGGATCTGGCCAAAGCCGGCGACGACAGCAGCCGTCCCTATACGGAAGCAGAAAAAGCGCTGCGTCTCGTCGAATACACGTCTATCCGCAAAGTCACGGTAGATGTCAAAGGAGCCGATGGACATTATGCCCTGAACACGGCAGTCAGCTCCATCATGGAATACGTCAATGCCATGTACAATTATGTGGATAAGAATACGACTATCCGCAAAGATGTGGCCGTAGAAGTCGTAGAAAACCTGCTCAAGATCCTGGCACCGTTTACACCGCATATCACGGCGGAACTGTGGCAGAAAGTCGGCTTTGAAGGCGACGTCCACAAGCAGGACTGGCCGAAAGTCGATGAAAGCGCCCTGAAGGTCGATGAAATCGAACTGCCGATCCAGGTAAATGGCAAAGTACGTGACCGGATCACCGTTCCTGTCGAAATGGATAAAGACAAACTGCGTGAACTGGCTCTTGCCCGTCCTCATGTCAAGAACTTTACCGATGGCAAACAGGTCGTCAAGTTCATCGTCGTACCGAAGAAAATCATTAATATTGTCGTAAAATAATACAGAAAAGGGGTGCCGCGTGCATCCCTTTTTTTTACTGAAGGAGACGTGCTATGAAAGACAGACTTACTCCCAACCGGACGGTACATCACCTTTCATCCCTCAATAATACGCCCTGTGCCGTCATCCTGCCGATTCTCACCATCGGTGGGGAAGAACATATCCTGTTTGAAGTGCGGAGCAGCAAACTTGCCTGGCAGCCGCGGGATATCTGCTTTCCCGGCGGGCGCATCGAAAAAAGCGATGCCAGTGCCCTCGATGCAGCCATACGGGAGACGATGGAAGAACTGGGGGTGGAGCGCAGTGATATAGACATACTGGGGCCCCTCGATTATATCGAATCCATGGCAGGCGTCACGGTCTGGCCTTTTGCGGCCCGGATCCGCACGCAGGACTTTACTTTGAGCCGCGGGGAAATCGCCGAAATTTTCACCGCTCCCATTTCCTACCTGCGCTCTGTCCGGCCAGAGGAAAAACATATGGAAATCGCCACCCGGCCCGGTCCGGATTTTCCCGAAGACGTATTGTACAACAGTTTCCGCGGCGACCGCAGCTGGAAACGGCGCAAGACCTATTCCGTCTATATCTACCGCTATCAAAAATGGCCTATCTGGGGCATAACGGCCCATATACTGCGCCATTTCTTGTCCCTGTACCAGGCAGGAGAGGACGCTATGGAAACGCATGGGGACCAAAGGGAGGGCGCAGCCGGATTCTGATATATGGTTATGATTTCACTGCTGGCGTATGACTATACGTCCTTGTACGGATATACAAAATAGCTATAATCATCAGTTAAAAAAGTTACTTTATAAATAAAAGAAGTATTGCATAATCAATTATAAATATTTAATAAACTGCCTTTTGCAATGATAACTATTCAATCATGAAAAAAAGGAATGAATGCATTGTATAAATAGCGGCTTTTTCTATTGATTAAATACGTGAAAAGTTGTACAATGCAGATGTAAGAGCTTGCAGGTCGGATACGTTTGCCTTGTTGCAAGCGACGTTCTGTATAGATAGTGTGAAATTTTTGTATTTATGCAGTATCAACGGCAGAAAAGAAGACCTTTCAGTTTTTACATAATAGACGTTTAAGGAGAGTGGGAACAGTATGGATTTTAAATTGAATGATCTGCAGAAAGACATCGTTAAAACCGTCCATGATTATTGCGAAAAGAAAATAAAACCGGATATCGGCGAACGCGATCACGCAGGTGATTTTGGCGAAGAACATGTAAAAGCTCTGATGCAGGACATGGGTATTGCCGGTATTTACTATCCTGAAGAATACGGTGGAATGGGCAATGACGGCGGCGATGTACTGACGTACATCCTCTGCGTGGAAGAAATTGCCAAATATGATGCCGGTATGGCAGCAACCGTTTCCGCTTCCATTTCCCTCGGTACCAACCCCATCTGGCAGTATGGTACAGAAGAACAGAAGAAAAAATATCTCGAACCGCTCGTAACGGGTGAAAAACTCGGCGCGTTCTGCCTGACCGAACCGGGTGCCGGCACTGACGCTGCCATGCAGCAGACGACGGCTGTCAAAGATGGCGATCATTACATCCTCAACGGCAACAAGATTTTCATCACCAACGGCGGCAAGGCCGATACGTACATCGTATTTGCCATGACGGATAAATCCAAAGGCACGAAAGGCATTTCCGCCTTTATCGTTGAAAAAGGCTGGGAAGGCTTCACCTTTGGCAAGAAAGAAGACAAACTGGGCATCCATACGTCCCAGACTATGGAACTCATCTTCCAGGATGTCAAAGTTCCGGCAGAAAACCTGCTCGGTGAAGAAGGAAAAGGCTTCATCATCGCTATGCAGACCCTCGACGGCGGCCGTATCGGCATCGCTGCCCAGGCTCTCGGCATTGCTGAATCTGCTCTTGACGACGCTGTCGCCTATTCGAAAGAACGTGTACAGTTCGGTCGTCCGCTCTGCAAATTCCAGAACGTTTCCTTCAAACTGGCTGACATGAAGATGAAGATCGAAGCAGCCCGTCTCCTGGTCTACAAAGCAGCTGAAGCCAAACAGGCCGGCGGCCGCTTCTCCCTGGAAGCTGCCATTGCCAAGAGAATGGCTTCCGATATCGCTATGGAAGTTACGACAGAAGCTGTCCAGATCTTCGGCGGCTATGGCTACACCGAAGATTATCCCGTTGCCCGTCATATGCGCGACGCCAAGATCACGCAGATCTATGAAGGTACCAACGAAGTACAGCTCATGGTTACATCGGGCTTCCTGCTCAAATAACCTATCCTTGTTTATGAGGCAGCCATTAGCGCTGTTGACATAAAAATTATTTTTAGGAGGCAACAGAAATATGGAAATATTGGTATGTGTCAAACAGGTTCCGGACACAGCAGAAGTAAAAATTGATCCCGTAAAACATACCGTCATTCGTGCCGGTGTACCGAACATCTTCAATCCGTTCGACCAGAACGCTTTGGAAGCTGCTCTTCAGTTAAAAGATAACCAGGGCGCAAAGGTAACTTTGCTCTCCATGGGACCCCCGCAGGCTAAAGACGTTCTCCGTGAAGGTCTGGCTATGGGCGCTGATGAAGCATACCTCCTCACAGACCGCAAAGTCGGCGGTTCCGATACGCTGGCTACAGGCTATTGCCTGGCTCAGGCTGTCAAGAAAGTAGCTGAACTCAAAGGCATCGAACAGTTCGATATCATCCTTTGCGGCAAACAGGCTATTGATGGTGATACGGCACAGGTCGGCCCGCAGATCGCCTGCGAACTCGGCATCCCGCAGATCACCTATGCAGCTGCTATCGAAGTAAACGAAGAAGCTAAATGCGTAAAAGTAAAACAGCAGAACGAAGAAGGCTACATCATTACGGAAGCTAACTTCCCTGTCCTGATTACGGCTGTTAAAGAATTGAACGAACCGCGCTTCCCGACCATCCGTGGCACGATGAAAGCAAAACGTCGCGAAATTCCTGAACTCTCCGCTGATGACGTAAAAGCTGATGAAACCAAGATCGGCCTGAGCGGCTCCCCGACGAAAGTTCGTAAGATTTTCACACCGCCTCAGAGAACACAGGGCCTCATCATTCCTGTTGAAGATGACAACGACCAGGCAGCTGTTGATACCTTGATGGAAAAACTGACTGCTCAGAAAATCATTTAATTCTAAGGAGGAAAAGTGAAAATGGATTTAGCAGAATACAAAGGCATTTATGTCATTGCTGAACAATTCGAAGGCAAATTGCGCAACGTATCTTTCGAACTGTTGGGTCAGGCCCGCGTTTTGGCTGACACCATCGGTGACGAAGTTGGCGCTATCTTGATTGGTAAAGATGTAAAACCGCTGGCACAGGACCTGATTGCCCACGGTGCACATAAAGTATATGTATATGACGATCCGAAACTGGAAAACTACAACACGACGGCATATGCAAAAGTCATTTGCGATTTCTTCCATGAAGAAAAACCGAATGTATTCCTCGTAGGCGCTACGAACATCGGCCGTGACCTCGGCCCCCGTATTGCCAACTCCCTCCAGACCGGCCTTACAGCTGACTGCACGGGCCTGGCTGTTGACGACGACGGCAAGACCATCGTTTGGACCCGTCCGGCTCTCGGCGGCAACATCATGGCTGAAATCATTTGCCCGGACAACCGCCCGCAGATGGGTACAGTTCGCCCGAACGTATTCAAAAAACCGGAAGCTGATCCCAATGCCAAAGGTGAAGTTATCGAAAAGACTGCTAACCTCAGCGACGCTGATTTCATGACCAAATTCGTTGAACTCATCAAAATGGGCGGCGAAGGCATCAAAATCGAAGAAGCTGACGTTATCGTATCCGGCGGCCGTGGCATGAATGGTCCTGAACCGTTCACCGGCATGCTGAAAGACCTCGCTGACGTTCTCGGCGGCGCTGTAGGCGCTTCCCGTGCTGCTGTTGACGCTGGCTGGATCGATGCTCTCCATCAGGTAGGCCAGACAGGTAAGACGGTAGGTCCGAAGATCTACATTGCCTGCGGTATTTCCGGCGCTATCCAGCATCTCGCTGGCATGAGTGGTTCTGACTGCGTTATCGCCATCAACAAAGATGAAGATGCTCCTATCTTCAAAGTTTGCGATTATGGTATCGTAGGCGACGCATTCAAGATCGTTCCGCTCCTGACTGCTGCTATCAAAAAAATCAAAGGCTAATAGCTAAGATTCTTAAAGGACTGTTGCATGAAAGCAAAGGCTGTCATGGACAGTCCTTTTTTTCTGAGTCAACAACATCAAACTCCATTTCCCCTTGACAAGCAGAGAAGGCGGTCGTATAATTTACGCATACCTAGTGATATGAAAATAGTTTTGATAAGGACATGACAAGTTGTTCGTTTTATATCAGAGAAGGGTACAGTGGTGAGAGTACCCCATAAGACACGACTTCGTTACCGCCTTGGAACTGGCATCCGGAACTGAGTATGGATGTCCGGCCGCTCCGTTATCGCGTTTGAGTACAGCAGATGTTATCTGCTGAACTAGGGTGGAACCACGTGAGCAAGCTCTCGTCCCTTGAGGACGGGAGCTTTTTTATTTTCAAAGGAGGATGTTTTTTATGGCAGAATTAATTTTGAAAGATGGCAGCAAGAAAGAATTTGCTGATGGCATTTCTCTTGCCGAAGCCGTCAAACAGCTCAGCAACAGCCTGGCAAAAAAAGTATTGGTAGCAAAGGTAAATGGTGAAGTCACGGACCTGCGTGAACCCATCACCGACGGCTCGACCGTAGAATTCCTTACCTTTGACGATCAGGCTGGCAAAGATACCCTTCGCCATACAGCATCCCATGTCATGGCCCAGGCTATCCAGCATCTCTTCCCGGGCGTAAAATTCGCTATTGGCCCGTCCATTGAAAACGGCTTTTACTATGACCTCGATACGGAACACCGCTTCACACAGGAAGATTTCCCGGCAATCGAAGCCGAAATGGCCAAGATCGTCAAAGAAAACCTGCCTCTTACCAAAGAAGTCGTATCCCGCGAAGATGCGCTGAAACTCTTTAAAGAAGCCGGTCAGGATTATAAAGTAGAACTGATTCAGGACCTGCCGGAAGATGCCGAAATTTCCCTTTACCGCCAGGGCGATTTCGTCGATCTCTGTGCCGGCCCCCATACGGCTTCTACAGGCGCTGTCAAAGCCTTTAAACTGCAGACCGTTGCCGGTGCCTACTGGCGCGGTGATGAACACAACAAGATGCTCCAGCGTATTTACGGTACGGCTTTTGAAAAGAAATCCGACCTCGATGATTACCTCCACATGCTGGAAGAAGCCGAAAAGCGCGATCATCGTAAACTGGGCAAACAGCTCGACCTGTTCAGCTTCCACGAAGAAGGCCCGGGCTTCCCGTTCTTCCACGCCAAAGGCATGGTCCTTCGCAAGACACTGCTCAAACTCTGGTATGAACTTCACGATGAAGCCGAATACGATGAAATCAGCACGCCGACCATCCTGAGCCGTCATCTCTGGGAACAGTCCGGTCACTGGGATCATTACCGTGAAAACATGTATTTCACCACCATCGATGACGAACCATACGCCATCAAACCGATGAACTGCCCCGGCGGCATCCTCGTTTATAAGAGCAACGTCCACAGCTACCGCGATTTCCCCATGCGGATGGCTGAACTGGGCCTCGTCCATCGTCACGAACTCCACGGTGCCCTCCACGGCCTGTTCCGTGTCCGCTGCTTCACTCAGGACGATGCCCACATCTTCATGCTGCCGAGCCAGATGAAGCAGGAAATTTCCGGCGTCATGGACCTCATCGACAAAGCCTACAAGATTTTCGGCCTCGATTATCACGTAGAACTGTCCACCCGTCCGGAAGACTCCATGGGCTCCGATGAAATCTGGGACCTTGCTACGAAGACGCTGCGTGAAGTCATCGAAGAAAAAGGCGTTCCCTTCCAGATCAACGAAGGCGACGGCGCATTCTACGGCCCGAAACTGGACTTCCACGTCAAAGACTCCATCGGCCGTACCTGGCAGTGCGGTACCATCCAGCTGGATATGCTCATGCCGGAACGCTTCGACATGACCTACATCGGCGAAGATGGCCAGAAACATCGTCCGGTCATGGTTCATCGTACCGTATTCGGTTCGGTCGAACGCTTCCTGGGCATCCTCATTGAAAACTACAACGGCGCATTCCCCGTATGGCTCGCACCGGTACAGGTCAAGTTCCTCCCCATTTCGGACAAACATCTGGCCTATGCCAAAGAACTGCGTAAGAAATTTAAGAAGATGGGCATCCGCGTAGAAGTCGATGAAAGCAACGAAAAAATCGGCTACAAGATCCGCAAAGCCCAGATGGAAAAAGTTCCATACATGGCCGTCATCGGCGATAAGGAAATGGAAAGCAACACCCTGTCCATCCGCGACCGCTCCAAAGGCGATATCGGTGCACAGCCGGTCGATGATTTCATTGCCCACGTACGTGAATTAACGGAAACACGCAAAGGCTGATCGATACAACTAGATAGACCAAAAAGAAGCAGGACCCACTGCAAACGCGGGTCCTGTTTTTTTTGAAAGCGCTGCAAATCATCTGGAGGGATTTTGTTTGACGGCCTTTGCGTATTCCAGTAGAATAGAAGACAGAAAGGTGGTAGTACATATGATTATAAACTGGTTTCCCGGCCATATGGCCAAGGCCCGCCGTCTCATCGAAGACAATCTGAAGGTCATCGATGTCGTCATCGAACTGGTCGATGCCCGGATTCCCATGAGCAGTACCAATCCCATGATTGCAAAGCTCATCGGGCAGAAGCCGTCCCTGGTCGTCCTGAATAAAGCCGATCTGGCCGACCCGGACTGCGTGGCAGAATGGCTGGCTTATTATAAACAGCAGGGCCGCCTCGTCCTGGCTCTCAACAGCAAAGACAGCCGCAACGTCAAGCAGCTCCTCAGCAAAGTGCGCCAGCTGGCAGCTCCCAAGCTGGAACGGTGGAAGATGAGAGGACTCAAGACCCGGTCCGTCCGTACCATGATCCTGGGCATCCCCAACGTAGGCAAATCGACGCTGATCAATACCCTGGCACACCGGAACGTGGCCAAGGCGGCCGATAAACCCGGCGAAACCAAGGGCAAGCAATGGGTCCATCTGGGAGACAAGCTGGAACTGCTCGATACGCCGGGCGTCCTCTGGCCGAAATTGGAAAATCAGACTTATGCCTGCCGGCTGGCCGCGACGGGGGCCATTTCCGACACGGTCTTTGACATGGAAACGGTCATTTCCGAACTCATACGGGAACTGGGCCAGTGGTACCCGGAAGAACTGAAGAGCCGGTTCAAGCTCGATGCACTGGACGAGGCTCCGCTTGCCACGGTCGAAGCCATCGGGCGCAAACGGGGCTGTATCGTAGCGGGCGGCACCGTCGATATGGAAAAAACGTACAAGCTCATATTGAAAGAGTTCCGTGAAGGACGCATCGGCGCCATTTCTCTCGACAGGGTAGAAGAACTCAGCGGGGAGGATGCGTAATGGATACGGCTGCATATAAACTGGCACAGCTGAAAGCCATGCTGGAAGACGGGCAGACCGACATCCCGGCTCTCCTGCAGGCCATGAAGGAAGACGCCCGCGTGTCCGTACAAAAAGAAGCCGCCGCCTTCATGCGCCGCATGGTGCGGGAAGAAAAGGAACGGGAACGGCTCCTTTCCCTGTATACGTACGAAACCAGATTTTATAATGAAAATATTTATCACGTGGCAGGTATCGACGAAGCCGGGCGGGGCCCCGTCGCAGGGCCCGTCATGATCGCCGCCGTCATCCTGCCTCCTTTCTGGGAATGTCCCGGCCTGAACGACAGCAAAAAAGTACCGCCGGCAAAGCGGGAACGGCTCTACGATAAAATCATGGCCGAAGCCGTCGCCGTCTCGTGCATTGCCAAATCGGAAAAGGAAATTGATGACCTCGATATCTATCATGCGACCCAGCAGGGCATGTACGACGCCGTCCGGACCCTGTCCGTCCCGGCCGAAGCCGTACTGGTCGATGCCATGCCTCTGCCGGACCTTACGATGGCCCATCAGTCCCTGGTCCATGGCGATGCTCTCAGCGCGTCCATTGCGGCGGCATCGATCATTGCCAAAGTGACACGGGACCGGCTCATGGAGCAGTATGACAAGACGTATCCGGAATATGGATTTGCCGTGCATAAAGGCTATCTGACGGCATTACACAGAAACGCGATTGAGACTTACGGGCCCTGTCCGATCCACCGGCGCAGCTTTGAGCCCATTCGGACACTGACCCACTTTCATAGAGGAGATGAGTAACATGAAACGAATCGGATTTATCGGACTGGGCATCATGGGCGTCCCCATGGTGCGCAACCTGTGCAAAGCAGGCATGGATGTCACCATTATAGAAAATGGACATGGCAATAAAGAGGCCATTGCGGAACTGAAAGAAAAAGGCGTCCATACCGCCCCGACAGCCCGGGAAACGGCCCGGAATCAGGATGTGGTCATCACCATGCTCCCAAACGGACGCATCGTAAAAGATGTCCTCACCGGCCCCGACGGCGTACTGGCAGGCATAACGCCCGGTACGGTCCTCATCGACTCCAGCTCGGTGGCACCGGCTGAATCGAAGCAATTTGCTGCCCTGGCGCAAGAAGCCGGCTGTCCTTTCCTCGATGCTCCCGTCAGCGGCGGTGAACCCGGTGCCATAGCGGGCACGCTGGCCTTTATGATCGGCGGCGATGAACGCGTGGCCGGGAAGGTTCGCGACGTCTTCGATGCCATGGGATCATCTGCCGTCGTTACCGGCCCAAACGGGGCCGGATCGGTGACAAAACTGTGCAACCAGATCATGTGTTTCATCAATATTGCTGCCGTCTCCGAAGCCCTGGTGCTGGCCCAGAAGGCCGGTGCGGACCCAAAGAAGGTGTATGAAGCCGTGCGGGGCGGCCTGGCTGGCAGTGCCATACTGGAACAGAAAGCAGCCCGTATCTATAGCCGCGATTTTGCTCCCGGCGGATTCCTGGAAAGCCAGATGAAAGATATCAATCACGTCATGGAAACGGCACAGGAACTGGACGTCCCCCTGCTGCTGGCACCCATGGTACAGCAGATCACCGAAAGCCTCATGCAGGAAGGCCGCGGCCGGGAAGATAACAGCTGCATGGTGACATTTTATGAAAAACTGGCAGGAATTACGGTACAAACGAAGGAATAGACAAAAAGAGGGAGCAGCAAATGAGACGTGACATCTCGTTTGCTGCTCCCTCTGTATCATCATGTATGGCAAAAAGCAACTCCTTTTCAGCGGCCATCACGAAAGGCCGTGGATATACGCTTCGGCCTTGCTGACCGACACGACGTCAATCCAGCCGGTCTTTATCAGGTGCCGGCAGATGCCAAAGACGATGCCGTGGCCGGTGATGAAGTTGCGGAGCCCGGTCAGCTGCGCGTCCCATCCCGGGACGGACTGATAGCCCTCCATGGCCTGATCGAGAAGATGGCTGCCGGGCCATCCTTCGCGGAAATAGCTGTGGATGAATAAGAACAGATCGAGGACGCGGGCATCGACATGGAAAAACTGCATTTCATTTTCCCAGTCGAGGAAGGTGATGGCCCGTGTGACGTGGTCCCATGCGATATCGCGCAGGGCGGGCCTGCCATGATGCAGGCCAAACGAATGGAGCCGGGCCAGTGCTTCCCCTGCCTTGTAATAGGCTTCATCGGCATCCTCAGGATATTCCTTTACGATGCGCTGCAGGGGCCGGCCGCTGGCTTTCATGACGAAATAATCCGGCCCGGTGAGCACAATGGCCGGTGCCAGGGGGACCCGGCTGTTGACCAGCCTGATTTTATAGACTTCCGTCAGATAGGCCATATGGGCATTCTGCTTGGCAAACCGGTTGCGGCCATTGGATATACAGCGCTTGATAAAATATGATGTATTGTTATAGGTAAATGGAAGGACCCGTTTATGGGGATGTTCGCTCATGACCACCCGGGCGGCTTCTTCCATTTTCTTGTCATACATAGCCTTTCACCTCAATCAAAAATAAGGGCATTTGTATCTATTTTACCTGATTTTTACAAAGAAGCAAGAGAATCTCTCCGTATTTTTTTGCCGGATACCCTATGAGATGATTGACAGTGCTGCATTTAGCCTTGTATAATAGACATGAAACATGTGACTGACGGAAAGTGGAGCATACCACGGGGAGCATGATTCAGTATAGCCGACCGTCTGGGCGAAGGTTCCCGGAAGTGTCGGTATTTTTTTATCTGCGTACGGAGGTAATAACGATGAAAGAACTGCAATTGAAATATGGCTGCAATCCCAATCAGGCTTCGGCCAGAGTGTATATGAAAGATGGCAGCGACCTTCCTTTTGATGTCTTAAATGGCCGCCCCGGCTATATCAACCTGCTCGATGCGTTCAACAGCTATCAGCTTGTCAAAGAACTGAAGGAAGCGACGGGCCTTGCGGCAGCAGCTTCTTTCAAACACGTCAGCCCTGCCGGTGCAGCCGTAGCGACGGACATGAGCGATACCCTGAAGAAAATCTACTGGGTCGATGACCTGGATTTGTCTCCGCTGGCCTCGGCCTATGCCTGTGCCCGTGGTGCCGACCGCATGAGCTCCTACGGCGATTTCGTCGCCCTGTCCGACGTCTGTGATGTCGAAACGGCAACCCTCCTCAAACGGGAAGTATCGGACGGCGTCATTGCCCCGGGATATACCGATGAAGCACTGGAACTGCTCAAGACGAAGAAAAAAGGGAAATACTGCGTCCTCCAGATGCATAGCGGCTATACACCGGCTCCCATCGAATCGAAAGAAGTATACGGCGTCACCTTTGAACAGGAACGGAACAACGCCAAAATCACGGCAGATCTCTTCAAGGAAATCCCGACGAAAAACAAGAACCTCCCGGCTTCGGCAATCCGCGACCTCATGATCGCCCTCATCACACTGAAATATACCCAGTCCAACTCCGTCTGCTACGTCAAAGACGGCATGACCATCGGTGTCGGCGCCGGACAACAGTCCCGCGTACACTGCACCCGTCTGGCCGGCAACAAAGCGGACATCTGGTGGCTCCGCCAGAACCCGAAAGTCCTGGCCCTGCCCTTCCGCGACGACGTGCGCCGTCCGAACCGGGACAATGCCATCGACGTCTACATTTCCGATGACTACGAAGACGTCCTGGCCGACGGCATCTGGCAGGACCTGTTTACGGAAAAACCGGAACCGCTCACACGGGAAGAAAAGAAAGCCTGGATTGCCCAGCTCCACGGCGTAGCCCTGGGCAGCGACGCCTTCTTCCCCTTTGGCGACAACATCGAACGGGCCCATCGCAGCGGCGTAGACTACATCGCCCAGGCCGGCGGCTCCATCCGTGACGACAACGTCATCGAAACGTGTGACAAATACGGCATAACCATGGCCATGACCCACCTGCGCCTGTTCCATCACTAAGCAGAAATAACCCTGACACAAAACTCACGACTAGAGGACACTCCGGCCGTGAGTTTTTTGCGTGCAGGGAAAAGATTGTTTGAAGTTTGACGTTTGAAGAAAAAGCGGCAGGTCGTGGGTTGCTAAGCATGGTAAAAAAGCCGGATATCCCTGCATGTAAGAAGATTTACCTAAAATATAGATTATGATAAAATAAAACCATCATTGGTACGTAATTATAAAGCATGTTGATAACATGAAAATTAAGGAAATTCTACTAATCCGGAAATGAGCAGAACTATTTTTATCATTTATAGAAAGGTATACAGGTATTCGTTGCTATGGGAGGCGGTTTGCTATGCATTATCTTAATGAACTTGGTCTGGGAGATATCTGTGAAGATGAAGACTTTTTCATGTATATGATGCAGGACACGTGCGAAAATGGAGACGTTTTTTGTGGTTACTATGGCTTCTATATCTGGCGCCGGTGGTTTGATATTCTCGAATTCAATTGTCATATTGAGCCTGATGGCGATAGAAAGAAATTAACTGGTTTTACCAGTCATATCAGCAGCAACTGTTTCTGGCATCTTGCCGTTGCAGATACACAGCAAGAGGTTGAGTCAGACGAGGAAGACGATGGAGAAGAGTATGTGCTGGAACGGGAATATGACTTTGTGGATCCGAAATCGGAAGCGGCGGAGGAGAGTATACATATCTCTCTGGTCAATGCCGATGTCATCCCCGACTATCATAACGGGGACCTGATTACCATGCAGGTGTCGGCAATCGCCTCTGAAGTGTCCTATTATCTGGATGAAGCGGCTTTCGAACGTAATCCCATTACGAAGATTATGGGGCAGCCCGTTCTGTTTCCTATGAACCATGTTGTAAACCTCGCTGGCAGCAGCATCGTCACGGGGAAAATCAAGTCGGTCGGGAATTTTACCTTTCTCAACCGGGAAAAAGAAGAAATACCGATTTATTATATCGATGTCGAAACACAGTACGGTACACTGTCCATTGTCCATCCTGCATCGCTCGTGAAGGAAGGTCAGCAGGAGTATATTTGTCCCGGTGCGGTTATCAACGCATTATGTGACATTCAGGGAGATGTGGCAGTCGGAGACTATCAGCAGGGGGCGGTCATTGATGAAGAGCATCTCGTAGCCCTGCTGCACTCCTGTTATGTTGAACGGAACTTTACACGCCTGTCGCGTCAGATTGCAGAGGATTGCCAGTATGATTATCATAATGAAGAAATCCGTGCGGAAGGCAGGGAAGAGGTCCTTGCGTTTCTGAGAGAAATCATGTCTAATCAGGAAAAAGAACACATACCCTGCTATGCCTGGATTGGCGAAGTGACCGGCCATGAGCTGACACCAGGGGAAAAACTTGCCGATGACATACCTCCCATTGGAACACATTGTGTCATATTGGCGCAAAATGAGGAGCGGCGTCCCGATTGTGCCATATTTCTTACACTGGATGAAGAAGGAAAAATCGAAAAAATCACGTCGGCCGGATGGAAATATGCGCCGTGCCAGATTAAGCTGATCAGTCCGATGCCTGGCGGTGACGAAGAAGAAGAGGCGCCAGAAGAATGGGAACGTATTGATAAACCGCATACTGAGTCGGAGTGGCTGGACATGCTGGCGTCTGCCTATGAAAAGGGGAATTTTCAAGAAATAGGCATGTATTATGGATTTGCGGCAGAATGCCGACTGGAACGGGAACCGGCCGATGACAGTATTGCCCATCGCGTCAAGGACCGGGAAAGCATGTACGACCATCTCATGCAGAATCTGTCAGCATTGCTAGAACAATCCGTACAGGTAATAGACGGATCGCCATGGGGACATCAGAAAGCCTTGCAGATCCAGTCACCCAAAGCCGGACTGATTACCTATATCGACCTCAATGAAGAAGGATATATCCAGACGATGCACGAAATCTGGCAGTGACCGTGCAGGAAGGAACGCAGCTAGCAGGAGAGGGAGCCAGCCGCAGTTAGCGGCTAGCTGCTGGCTGCTAGAAGTCCGCAGGCTGTGTTACGCCAATATAGTTGCACTATCAACTATATCGATAAAGGTCAGGATGGCGGTGTTTTGGAGGAGTAAAGAAGTGCAATTTTGAAGTAGGATGTGGTATAATAAGGACAGATTTGCAAGGAAATCAACAAATCCGCCCCGATATGGCAACCATGCGGGATAGCGGGAATTCTGAAGATGAGTATCACTGAAAATGTTATACAATCAAGAAAATCAGAATCCGCCCCGCAAACCGCCTCATAGACCTGCATAAACACAGGCTTCGTAAGGGGTGCTGTAAATTACCTTAATCCCCGCAAGGGGACGGAAACAGATTTAACTTCCTGAATATTCGTGCAATCTTTAAAGTAGTAAATTACCTTAATCCCCGCAAGGGGACGGAAACTTGAATCTACTCTCTTGTAGACGTCTTCCTTTTTCATTGTAAATTACCTTAATCCCCGCAAGGGGACGGAAACTTGTCGTCTCCTTTCGGCTTTCCCCCGGGACTTCCTTGTAAATTACCTTAATCCCCGCAAGGGGACGGAAACCGCACCGGGATTCGAGTTCAATCAGTAGTCCCAGGTCCCGGGTAAATTACCTTAATCCCCGCAAGGGGACGGAAACTATCTTCGTATGTAGCCATGTTCTTTTCCTCCTTGCGGACGTAAATTACCTTAATCCCCGCAAGGGGACGGAAACGAACGTACCGCCTACATATACAACGGTAGAGTAACTTAGTAAATTACCTTAATCCCCGCAAGGGGACGGAAACTTCGGAAAGTATCCAATACCGGAAATTTATTTTGTAAATTACCTTAATCCCCGCAAGGGGACGGAAACAAACAAAACAAACAAAATTACGAACAGAATTGCATATACTGTAAATTACCTTAATCCCCGCAAGGGGACGGAAACTATGGGCGATATTATCCATTATTTCAATATGGATATTTTGTAAATTACCTTAATCCCCGCAAGGGGACGGAAACCAAGGTGTCACCTTGTTCTTTTAGCTTTTTCATTAGGTAAATTACCTTAATCCCCGCAAGGGGACGGAAACGGATGAGATACATATACAATCATTGTCTAGCCTCCTGTTGTAAATTACCTTAATCCCCGCAAAGGGGACGGGAATCGTTGAATTTATATACGTTTTGTTTTGCATTAAGATTTGATGGTATTTCGGGTTTTCTTTTTAAAGAGGTGATTGTATGAGTTTTGCGTATATTACGGAAAAAGGAGCTATCATCACACATAAAAACGGACGGTTCATTGTGGGACGGAATCATGAAACGCTCCTTGAGATCCCTCAGGAAACGTTGGAGGGACTCGTATTGATTGATACAGTACAAGTCACTTCACAGGCGATGGTAACGTTGCTGGCATGTGGAATTCCCGTCACCTGGTTATCCTCTAAAGGTTATTTTTTTGGCAGGTTGGAATCTACCAGCCATATCCGTATATTTAAACAGCAAAAACAGTTTCTATTACAAGACCAGCCTTTTAGTTTTGAACTTAGTAAAAAGACCATTTCAGCAAAAGTCCATAATCAGATTACATTACTGCGCCGCTACAACCGGGACCGTAATATTCCAGAAGTAAATCTCCATATTCGTAATATCATGACAATGCGAGATAATTTGCGCCGTTCTGAGACTAAAGAAAAACTTATGGGATATGAAGGCATGGCAGCAAAAATTTATTTTTCGGCATTAGGGCATTTTGTTAGTTCTGACTTTGCATTTGAAAAACGTTCCAAGCGTCCACCATTAGATCCATTTAATTCACTCCTCAGTCTGGCATATACACTGGTTATGTATGAACTCTTTACGGCTATTGCCAATGAAGGACTCCATCCCTATGTCGGTTTTTTGCATTCACTCAAAGAGAATCATCCAGCTCTTGCATCGGACTTGTTGGAAGAATGGCGCCCTGTTCTGTCTGATTCTCTTGTGTTGTCTCTTGTGCAGCATCATGAAATCAAAAAAGAACATTTTTATAGAGATGAAGAAACAGGAGGGGTATTTCTTACTAACGATGGGCGAAAAATTTTCTTCCGGGAATATGAAAAGAAGATGCGCAGCATCAACCAGTATATCGAGGGAAAACATTCCTATCGTCGTTCTTTGAGCTATCAGGTTGCCCAATATAGTCAGGCTTTGATGATGGAAGATGTTTCTGTCTATGATCCAATCTGGTTGAGGTGAGATATGATGAAAAATTCGCAGACCGAAAATATTGATGAAAAAAAGTTTATTGTATTAATTATTTATGATATAGTAGAAAATAAGGCAAGAAGTAAAATGGTCAAGTATCTCAATCAGTATGGAGTCCGTGTTCAGAAATCGGCATTCGAAGCTTTTATACCGAAAAAACAATATGAGCGGATTTTGCGGGAAGCGCCTGGACTTATTGATTCAGAAACGGATTCCCTGCGGATTTATATACTGACAAATTATATGGCCGTATCTTCTTGGGGCGTAGGAGATACCCATACAGAAGATGTGATTATTTTGTAAATCGGGGAGATGAATTTATGAAACTTTCAGAATCGGATATTGAAAAGGCCGGTTTATTACATGATATTGGGAAGATTTTTCAGCGTGCAAATCGAATAAAAAAAAGTCATGCCGCCATCGGGGAAGAAGTATTACGTCCCTATATTTCTCAGGAGCGCAGAGAAATCCTCCATGCCGTTGCATATCATCATCAGGCTGATTTGGAAAGAGCTGGATTACCAGCAGATGATATCAGTTATCTTATTTATGAAGCAGATAATCTGGCGGCAGCGTCTGACCGGCGGATGTCTATAGAGTATGAAGCAAAAGGGGAAGAAAAGGGTGTGCGGTTTGTTCCAACTGTTCCGCTGCACAATATTTTTAACGTTTTCTCTTCGGAAACACAAGGGAAGTTTACCGCTTATCCAGTACGGGGAATCGGCGAAGAGGCAGCAATGCCGTATCCCAAAAACATTGCTGATATTCAGGCCCCGGCAGCAGTCTATCAAAATATGGCGCAAAAACTGACACAAACCTTTACACAACGTTCTCCGGAAACGATGACGGTAAACGAATTGTTACAGACAATGGCTGCTACGATGACCTATATACCTTCTAGTACCAATACTGCAGAAGTACCAGATGTCTCCTTGTATGATCATCAAAAACTGACAGCTGCGTTTGCTGCTTGCCTGTGGCATGTTTTTAAAGAACGGGGAATTGAGGATTACAAATCATATTGTTTTGGAAACAAAGTCAAATCAATACGTAAAGCCCCAGTATATTTGTTGGTTTCTGGTGATATGTCGGGCATACAGAAATTTATCTATACTATCCCTTCTAAGGGAGCACTCAAAAGTCTGCGTGGACGGTCGTTATATCTGGATGTGCTATTGGAACATGTTATTGATGAATTGCTAGATGCCTGTCAGGTCAGCCGCTCATGCCTTCTTTATAGTGGCGGTGGCCATTTCTATGCGCTTTTGCCTAATACTAGAAAAATCATGAGCGTACTGGACCAGGCACAATCGAATTTGAATGAATGGTTTATGCGTCATTATGGCAATCGTCTCTATCTGGCGTTGGCGTATGAATCCTGTTCGGCTGCTGATTTTTCCAAAGCTGGCAATGGTGCTGGAGCTGTTTTTCGCAAGGTCAGCCAGAAATTGGGGAAAGCTAAACTTTGCCGTTATACGGCAGAGCAATTGCAGCGAATGTTTGATCCTCATAGTCACTATAATCATCTGATTGATTCCAGCCGGGAATGTGCGATCTGCCATATGTCATCTTCTCATCTGCGCCCTTATGGAGATGCTGATACAGGTGATGAAGCCTGTGATGCATGCAATGGCTTGTTCCGGTTGGGACAAAAGGCGTTGAAGAAAAATGTGTTCTATATTGCGGCTGTACCATCTCCCAATGCTGTCCCTCTGCCAGGACTCGATGAAGAATTCTATCTCGATATTATAGATGAAGCAGAACTAAGCCAGAGGGAAATGCCAAGGCGTCTTTATATAAAAAATGAACTAACATTGGGTCAACAAGTGGCAACAACACTTTGGATGGGCGACTATACGATTCTGGATGACAATGGTAATCCCGTGGAATTTGCCCAGATTGCCAAAGAGAGCGGTGGAAGTCGTGATGCCAAAGGCATTGAACGTATAGGTATACTCCGGGCCGATGTAGATAGTCTGGGTGCGGCTTTTATTGCAGGATTGCCTGCTGCGTATGATACGTTGTCGCGTAAAGCATCGTTATCCCGTTTGCTTTCTGTTTTTTTCAAACGATACATCAATGACATTCTGAAGGGAAATCTCGCATCGGGAGAAACTGAATTTACCTTGTTCGCCAATGAGAAGAAAGAAAAGCGAACTGTCCATGTGATTTATTCTGGTGGTGATGATATGTTCCTTGCCGGCACTTGGGATGATATCATTGAAGCCGCGATAGATCTGCGTCATGCCTTCGCACGATTTACTAATGACAAACTAACGTTTTCTGCAGGTATTGGCTTCTTTAATCCTAGTTTTCCTATTTCGCAGATGGCACAACGGACAGGTGAACTGGAAGATTATGCCAAAGATAATCCCGGTAAGAACAGTGTTACATTATTTGGGCATATTGTCGAATATGGGGGGCAGTGTGAAAATCATCGGACAGCACGGTACACATGGGATGATTTTGAACAGAACGTTTGCAAGGAAAAATTACGATTCCTAGAAAGCCACCTGTCTTTTCCGGGAGAGAACAATATGGTCAAAATAGAAGCAGGAAAAGGCAGATTGTATCGGTTATTGTCTCTTCTCCGTCAGGCTGATGAAAAAGGACATATCAATGTAGCCCGGTTTGCTTATGTCCTAGCCAGAATGGAACCCCAAAAGCAGGATACGCGCAGACTGCCTTGTTATCAGCAAATACGGGTACAATTGTATGACTGGTATCAATCGGATAAAGACAGGCAGGAATTGATTACAGCTATCGAATTATTAATTTATCATATGCGGGATAAGGAAAGGACGATGAAATTATGAAAGATATAGCCCGGGAAGCAGAATCGGTCATCTTACAATTAAAGGCGGAAAATCGTGGGAAATGGCGCTTGCAGACGAATCAGTTACGAAAGTTCCTGACAGCTGTTAATTCTCTGACGAACCATGTCAATGTATATAAAGCAAAACATCCGCAAGCGACGGAATTGCCGGAAGAACTGGTTGGGGAAGTACAGTTTTTAAAAGTGAAAGCTGCCTATCAGGCTGGTAGATTCCCGGATGTCAGAAAATTCATGGATGCGTGTAAGATGGAAAAAAGTATTACGGAAATCGGAACCAGTATCGAAAAATATGAAGAATTTTCTCGTTATATGGAAGCATTAGTTGCATATCACAAATACCATGAAGGGGATAATTAATATGGCACAGGAAATCTTACAGGGAAAATTAAAAATCACAGCGGCACTGCATGTTGAAACGGGCCTTCATATCGGCGGATCCAGCGACTTTGCTCCTATCGGGGCCGTAGATAGTCCATTCATACGTGATGCATTTACAAAAGAACCCATCATTCCGGGCAGCAGTTTAAAAGGAAAAATCCGCTCTCTCCTGCGCCGGCAGGAAGGAGTTACGGATATGGATAAAGAAAGCCCTGTCATCCAGCGCTTATTTGGAACAGCCGGCGATATCATGCTTCCGGCACGGCTGCAGTTTTTTGATATCCGCATGAACCGGGATAGCGTTACTGTTTTGGAACAGGCAGATACCGATACATATTTAGGAGAAGTGAAATTTGAAAATTCCATTAATCCTGTTACAGGGGAAGCCAATCCACGCCAGATTGAACGTGTTCCTGCTGGTGCTGTGTTTGATTTCCAGCTCGTCTACAATGTTACCGATGCAGAACAGCTGAGAGAAGATATGATAAAACTGGCCAATGGCCTACACTTATTGCAATGGGACTATCTTGGTGGTCATGGTTCCCGCGGATACGGCCGCGTGCGGTTTACCGGGTGGCAGGTAGTATCCTTCTCTCATAGCGGTGATGAAATGGCATCAGAAGTACTGTCCCTGTTAAAGGAAGTGTAGCGTATGGAATACATTCTCTATTTTCTACAATTCGATACGCCTGTGCATTTCGGTTGTGGCGAAGAGGGCGGCAAGTTAGAAAAAAGTACACTCCATTACCGGGCCGATACACTTTTTGGTGCATTATGTTGTGAACTGGCGGCTATCGGTGATGCAGGCGGACTCGCATCTTTATATGAAAAAGCGTCACAAGGACATTTGCTTTTTTCTGATCTGCTTCCCTTTGTAAAAGAAGACGATGAACTGCATTTATTTCTTCCCAAGCCGATACTTACCATAGAACATAATGAAAAAGAACCGGTTGCATCCTATCAGCAGTTCAAGACAAAAGCGACACAGCAGAAATCATTAAAAAAGATGGAATATGTCCGTGCCTCCGAATTAATGACCTATCTAAAGTCGCTGGGGGGCGGCCATTACGGAGGTTGGGAACAACCAGATACAGGACAAAGCCATATGGTGACACGCGTCCATTGTTCTACAGGTGCAGAGCCTCTACCTTATTATGTCCATGAAATCACACTCCCCAATGAAGCTGGACTTTATGGTATTCTAGGCTATGATGATGAAGAAGACGGCGAATGGGTATTGGCATTGATGGAACAAATGGGAGTCAGTGGTATTGGCGGTAAACGCAGCAGTGGCTACGGAAAGTTTCATTTTGGTGATGATCCAATCTATATGGATCAAGACGGCTGTTATACTGACGATGCCGTGTTGTATGCATTGCTTAAGGCAGACGATGCAACGAACTATATGAATCTTTCTGTTTTGCTGCCACAGTCAGAAGATATACCGGCTGTCCAGGGGGGACAGTATACACTGTGTAAACGGAGTGGTTTTTTGACTCCTGAGGGAATGACAGCTACGAAAAAAGAAGATATTTACATGATTCAGGCTGGCTCTTGTTTTTCAAGAAAAATAACTGGCCAGATTGCCGATGTGTCATCAGGTAGTCTGCATCCAGTTTGGCGTTATGGAAAAGGATTGTATGTGGGGTTGAGCTTATGATGTCAATAAAAAAATGCGAACATAAAATGTATGAGCTGACCTGCATTGCTCCTGTGCATATTGGTAATGGAGAATCGCTCAAACAGTTCGAATATATTCATGAGAAAAATAGAAATGAGGAAAAGGTTTATTTTCTTGATCAGAAAAAATGGATGAGTTATCTTATGCGTCACCAGTGGATTGATGACTATGCACAAGAGGTCCTTTATAGACGCTGCGTACTGGGGCAATGGCTACGTAATAAGACTCATACATCAAATTTGCGTCCAGTTATACGGGAAATATGCAATTCTTATGCAGACGTATATACGACTAAGGAGTCAAAAAAGCATGTCAATGATATCATCCGTCAGGTTAAGACTATAGATGGAGTTCCTTATATTCCCGGCAGCAGCCTCAAAGGTGCCATGCGTTCGGCCATTTTGTTCCATTGCATACAGCAGAATCATTCAGTGTATCAGCCATATTGGCAGGAACTCAAACGGGTCATGATGTCGGGTGATAAAAGAAATATTATCAATCGGAATATCCAACGGATTGTCCGGAAGATGGAACGCCAGACCTTTGGCAAATTGAACCTGAAACTGGACCGGCCAAATGATGCGTTAGAAAGCATAATGCGTGGTATATTGGTCAGCGATGCCATGATGACAGAGAAAAAAAGGGACACTATCGTGCTGGAAAAGTACGATATTAGTAAGAAAAGGGGCAAGTCTATTGATCCGCACACGGTTGCGTTATTCCGGGAATGCATTCCTGCCGGAAGCAAATTTCGCCTTTCTATTATCATGGATACAGATATGACCAGCCGTATAGGCCTGATATCACTGGATATGCTCTGGCAATGGGTGAGAGATTATATTCAATTTGGCCTGGAAGTACAGCAGTCCGTCTTTGGTAGGCAATACAAAGCCGAATTCAAGGAAAGCCAGCTGGCAGATCTTCTGATTGGTGGCGGGACAGGTTTTTTTTCTAAAACTGTTTATTATGCACTGGCTCCCGAAAGAGAAGGAAAGCAGGTGTTGGCTTCCTTTTTCGACCATGTATTATTTTCCACATGGAACCGGCAGACCAGACGGAGAGAACCGGCTCATCATCACCAACGTGATGATGATGTACTGACACCGCGCACCTTGAAACTCGCTTATACAGGTGGTGACCGTTGGATTCTCGGACTAGCGGCGGTAAAGGAAGTGGCAGGATGCTGAGACTAGCCGAATGCGTTCTTACCTTCCCTGAAACTGTTAAAGTCCATCCGGAAATGGGGTCTGTTTTTCATGGTGCGGTGATGGAGCGCATTAAAGCAGATAGTGCAGAGCTCTATCATCACATGACGTTGCGTCCATATAGCCAGTCTGTTTTCTGGGATGCAGAACGTCGTTTACCTGTCTGGCGCTTGGGTTTTCTTACGGATGAGGCCTATGAACGGATTTTCCAGCCTATTTCGTCCTGCCATTCTTTACACTTGAAGCAAAAAGGCATAGATGTACAGTTAGGAAAATTCACCATAATAAAAGAGACTGATTATGAAAAACTGGCTAAACAGTATATCCGGCAGGAAACGGCACCAGGTGGCGCCGTTTGGCATATACGTACGGTCATGAGCTTTAAAAAAGACGGACGCTATGTGATTTTGCCTGATATCCGGCTTATCTATCAGAGCCTCTTACAGCGATGGAATACGTTTTCTCCTGAGACCAGGCTGGAAGAAGATAGCCTTTTGGATCAGCTGACGAATCACTGTCAGCTTACACGGTATCAATTGCGATCACAGACATTTTCTGTTAATGGCAGTACGATTTATGGTTGCAGTGGTCAGATGCATTATCGCTTTTTTGGATTTGATATGCTGAAACGGATTCAAGGGATATTGACTGCTTTTGCCCCTTATGCCGGCGTCGGAGTCAAGACGGCCCTGGGAATGGGAGCCGTCAATACAACTATTGATTAGAAAGGGTGACTCTTATGCGAATTTTATTTTCCCCGGTCGGCACGACTGATCCTGTACGAAACTGCAGGGATGGGGCATGCCTTCATATTCTGCGCCATTATCAGCCGGACCATGTTGTCGTATACTATACGGCAGAAATGGAAGAGCGTGAAAACCAAACCCATATGTATACCCTTGGTATCGAACATGTACAGCCGGGTTGCCCTGTGAGTGCCATTTGTTCCGGAATCAAAGATGCTCATCTGTTTGATTCCTATCTTCATCATCTGCCACAATCTGTATTCCATGTACACCAGATGTATCCTGATGCGGAAATCCTGCTCAATTTGAGTTCCGGGACACCGCAAATCAAGGTTATTCTGGCTATCATGGCGACTGAATACGATTGGTGCCGTGGAATACAGGTGGCATCACCAGAAGGCCGTTCCAATGTTCATACGGTACCTGTTCAAGATAAAGAAGACGTAGAAGAAATGCTGCTATGCAATGAAGATGATGAACCGGGTGCTATAAATCGATGTGCAGAACCGAATCTTAAAATACTGAGATTATATCGTGAAAAACATGAAATCATGTCACTTGTACATCGATACGAATATGCTGGTGCTTGGGAATTTTGCAAAGGCAATCCGGAAATTCCCGATGACACAAAGAAACTGATTAAATTTGCTATGTACCGGGCTGATTTACAGACCAAAGCAGCACAGCAGATTATGCGTAAATATTGTGAGCAACATCTATTCCCCTTCTCACATGAAGCGGAAAGTCTGGTAGAATATTTGCTGACTATGCAAATTCATCAGGAAAAAGGCCAATATGCCAGCTTTATGGTACAAATATCTCCATTTTTATATGAACTATTTCTCTACTATGCCAAACAGAACTTGACCATTCCTGTCGTGCAATACCTTGAACGAGATAGGGGAAAGAAAGTGCTTAAACGCTCGACACTGGTACACAAACCTATGGGACCGGAATTACTTGAATTTCTTGATGAGGCATTTAAAACTCCGTACAGGGATGGAGAGTTGTCCTTTATTTTGTTGTATTATATTTTTGTATTTGCATTAACAAAGGATGGAGCGATTGATGGAGAAAAGCATCGGGATTTCATGAATGATCCATTGATGAATCCAGAAAACAAATATATAGATGAATTACGAAAATTACGGAACAATACGGCTCATGAAATAGTCAATGTATCAGCAGATACAGTAAAACAGCGGACCGGAATGAATCCATCGGATATTATGCAATCTTTCTGGCATCTGCTTTCTGTTATACTGGGTTTACAAGTAAATAGACAACGCAGTGCTTATAGACAACTCAACCAATGGATTGATCAATCTTTGTTGCCAGGAAAATGAGGTAACTATGTGGGTAATGCCGTTTCAGGTTGTTAACAGTTTTGTCGTGCTGTATCTATTTTTTATAGAAAGTATCTGATATAATAAAGGCGGATTTTTGAGAAAAACGCACAAATCCGCCCCGATATGGCAACCATGCGGGATAGCGGGAATTCTGAAGATGAGTATCACTGAAAATGTTATACAATCAAGAAAATCAGAATCCGCCCCGCAAACCGCCTCATAGACCTGCATAAACACAGGCTTCGTAAGGGGTGCTGTAAATTACCTTAATCCCCGCAAGGGGACGGAAATAGCACCCAATACCGGAAATTTATTTTTTTGTACGCCCGTAAATTACCTTAATCCCCGCAAGGGGACGGAAATTATTCATTCCAGACTGTCATATTGTCCTCCTATCTGCCGTAAATTACCTTAATCCCCGCAAGGGGACGGAAATAACTCTAACTCATATAGTTTATTGTCCAGATATTCATCGTAAATTACCTTAATCCCCGCAAGGGGACGGAAATTCCGAGACAGTCTTCACCTTCTATGTTAGCGATATAAAAGTAAATTACCTTAATCCCCGCAAGGGGACGGAAATATACGACTGATAACCCAGGATTCGCCAATCAAGGATGTACGTAAATTACCTTAATCCCCGCAAGGGGACGGAAATGAAACCTACTGGGACAATGTATTGTTCGTTATGCGTGTCCTTGTAAATTACCTTAATCCCCGCAAGGGGACGGAAATGCAGCTTCTTCGACGCGATGCTTTTCTATTTCGGCGTGTAAATTACCTTAATCCCCGCAAGGGGACGTTTTTTTTGTAATGGACATTACAATTTCCTTTTATGAGTGGTTGCTTTGATCCTCAAAGGGAAGTTACGTGTTGCATAGTTGAACTGTCAACTAATTTTACGGACCAGGAAAGGAGGGCGCTTGCAATGCGTGATACGGCTATCCGGGAAGCGATGGATTATGAAAAATAATTTACCACCAATAACGAGCTGAAATCGGCCTATTGGGAGCATGGACGTGCCATGCGTGACATTGCTTCGGCCCTTTACAGCCGGGAAAAGACGGGCCAGGAACGTGGTGAAAAGATTGGTGATAAAGCTGGGAGGCAGGCACTCAGTGCCCTGCTTCAAAAACTGCTGCAAGAAGGCAGGACAGAAGACATCAACCGCGTCTTGCAGGACAACTAATATCAGGAGAAATTACTGCAAGAATATCATTTAAAATTAGATTTTGTAAAAGGCCCGTAATCATGCGAATCTTTTTTATTCTGACAGATTTCACTGAGGTAAACGAATAATAAACGGGGGGATTACGGTTTTATCTTATGCTTACCTACGAGCTATTCCTTTCCACTAACCACCGGCCACTAATCACCAGCCCTTCCTCCTGCGACGAACGACCTACGGCCAATGGTCTTTCCCTGCCAAGTAAAAGTACTTGACAGACGGGTGGTCTTACGGTATACTAGCAAAGTACGAATTCACACGGGGCGGTGAGGCGATGATTGAAGATGTTGTACGCAAGGGCAGGCTTCTTGATATTTATGGGCCGCTTTTGACGGAACGGCAGCGCCGCTGTATGGAGATGTATTTCAATCTGGATCTGTCTCTTAGTGAAATCGGAGAAGAGCTTCACATTTCACGGCAGGGAGCCTATGATATGCTCAACCGGGCGTCCCGGTCGCTTGAAGGATATGAAACGAGGCTGGGCCTGCTGGCCCGTACGGATGCCATCCGGGAGAAAATCGATACGGCTGTATCGCTTCTGGAATCGGGTACGAAGCCGGCACAGGAACAGGCTGAACGTATATTGAAAGAAATTGAGTTATAGTATTATGAATCAGAAGAGGAGGTCCACTGATGGCATTTGAGAGTTTGTCCGAACGGTTCCAGGCAGCGTTCAAGAAGCTGCGCGGCAAAGGTAAGCTTTCGGAAGAAGATGTCAGCGAAGCGCTAAAAGAGATGCGCCGTGCCCTCCTGGAAGCAGATGTCAATTTTGCTGTTACCAAGGACTTCATCAAGCGTGTCCGGGAGAAAGCCGTCGGCGAAGAGGTGTTTGGCAGTCTGAATGCATCGCAGACAGTCATCAAAATTGTCCGCGATGAGCTGGCCGAACTCCTGGGAGGTACGCAGAGCCGTATTGCTATGGCCAGCAAACCGCCTACGATCATCATGCTCGTAGGGCTGCAGGGCGCCGGCAAGACGACGACAGCGGCCAAGCTGGCGAAGAAGCTGCGTGCCCAGGGCAAGAATCCGCTCCTGGTAGCGGCGGACGTGTACCGGCCGGCTGCTATTACCCAGCTGCAGGTACTGGGACAGGATCTGGATATTCCCGTCTATACGGAGGATGGGAGCAAGGATCCCGTTGCTATTTCCCAGCACGCCATTCCCTACGCCCTGAGTCATCTGAAAGACGTAGTCATCATCGATACGGCCGGGCGTCTCCATGTCAATGAAACGCTCATGGATGAACTGGTCCATATCAAGGAACAGGTCAAGCCCCATGAAATCCTGCTCGTCGTCGATGCCATGACCGGTCAGGATGCCGTAACGGCGGCATCGGCCTTTGACAAGGCGCTGGGCATCGATGGCATCATCATGACCAAGCTCGACGGCGATGCCCGTGGCGGCGCGGCCCTTTCTATCAAGGCCGTGACGGGAAAACCGATCAAGTTCATCGGTGTCAGCGAAAAGCTGGACGGTCTGGAAGAATTCCATCCCGACCGCTATGCATCGCGTATCCTCGACCTGGGCGATGTGGAAACGATCATCGAAAAGGCACAGGCTGCCTTTGATGAAGAATCCATGGCCAATATGAAAAAGGCCATGAAGAGCAACAGCTTTACCTTTGATGATTTCCTGGCCCAGCTGAATATGGTCAAGAAGATGGGGAATATGAGCAGTCTGGTCAGCCTGATCCCCGGGATTGGCAAGTATAAGAAAGAAATCGATAAAATCGATATGGATGGCAAGGAGTTCAAGCGCATTGAAGCCATCATCCAGTCCATGACGGCCCAGGAACGGGCCAGTGCCAATCCGAAGCAGCTCATCAAAGACAGCCGCAAACGCCGCATTGCCAAGGGAAGCGGCACGCGGGTGCAGGATGTAAACCGCCTCATCAAGCAGTTTACGGATATGCAGAAGATGATGAAGCAGGCCAAGAAAATGCAGAAAAACAAACGGCGGGGCTTCTTGCCACGTCTTCCCTTTTAGAGGCTTCGAATGAAGCAAAAGTCCATATAAGGAGGTGATTTTCATGATTAAAATTCGTTTAGCTCGTTTAGGCGCAAAGAAAAAACCGATCTATCGCGTCGTTGTAGCTGATTCTCACGATGCCCGTAACAACGGTCGTCCTGTTGCTACTCTGGGCATGTACGATCCGGCCAAAGGCGCTGACTGCCTGACGGTAGATGCTGAAGCAGCTCTGTTCTGGCTCGGCAAAGGCGCACAGCCGACTGATACCATTCGTTCTCTCTTCAAAAAAGCCGGTATCATGGCTCAGTTTGAAGCATCCAAAAAGTAAGTGAGGCTGGATACGATGGAAGAATTGATTGCTTGTATTGCCCGGTCTCTCGTACGGAAACCGGAAGCAGTAACAGTTACAAAGATTCAAAAGAAAGGCCTCGAAGTCTATCAGCTTCATGTAGCACCGGAAGATATGGGCAAGGTCATTGGCAAACAGGGTAAGATTGCCAAGGCCCTGCGCCTTGTCGTCAAGGCGGCTGCAGTGAAGGCTAACAAAAAAGTATCAGTGGATATCGTATAGGAGGAACCATGGATCAGATTACGTTGCGTGTACCGGTGACTGTCAAGTCCAAAGTTACACAGGCACTGAAAGACAAAATCATCAGAAATGCTGATCAGGCGTTGAGCGATATCGATCGTGAAGCTCAGAATCTGGAATTCCAGGCTAAGCGCATGATGACCGAACAGGCCAAAATCGACGCACAGGGTTTGATATCTCTTCGTGCACAAGTGGAAGAACAGAAGCAGCACATTGCCGCTGCCAAAGCGAAAGCCCAGCACGAACGCGAACAGGCGGAACAGCTCGAAATCGGATCCGAAATCCGGCAGGGAACGCTCGAACAGACGGTCGTTGTCAAAGTCGGTGACGATCTGGGCAAACTCATGGGCACAGAAATCTTGCTCGAAGACGACAAGATCATTGCCTTCCGCCAGTAATACGATGACGGGTATGGATTTCTATACTATCGGTCAAATAGTTGCCCCGCACGGTGTGCGGGGTGATGTTCGTATTTATCCCGATACGGATTTTCCCGAACGATTCCTGCATATGAAGTATGCGTACATCGATGGCAGGCGCTATGAAGTCAAGGCGGCACGGTTTCACAAGCATGTCGTCCTCATGAAGTTTGCCGGCGTCGATGACCGCAATGCCGCCGAGCTCCTGGTGCATAAGGAGCTGCAGGTGCCGAGGGAGGATCTGATGCCGCTGAAAGAAGGGCAGTACTATGTCTTTGATATTATCGGCATAGATGTCTACGATCTGGAAGGCCGGCTTCTGGGTAAAGTGACGGACGTTCTGAAAACAGGAAGCAATGACGTGTACGTGGTAAACGATGACGCCGGCAATGAGCTCCTGTTAGCGGTCATTCCTGATGTAATCCGCTCTGTGGATATCAAAGCGAAAAAGATGGTGGTAAATCCGCCAGAATGGATTGACGAATGAGAATCGATATAGTTTCCTTATTTCCTGAATTTATAGAGGCTTTTTATCAGCATAGCATCATTGGCCGCGCACGGGCACAGGGGCTTCTGGAGCTGGATGTGACCAATCCCAGGAGTTTCGTCTATGACCGGCACCGCATGGTAGACGATACGATCTACGGCGGCGGCTGCGGCATGCTGATGAAGGCAGGCCCGCTGTTTGCAGCCGTAGAATCGGTGCGCAGGGATGTGCCCCGGCGGCGTATCATCCTCATGGGACCGGCCGGCTCGACCTTTGATCAGGCCAAGGCACGTGAGCTGGCTTCGTATGACCAGCTCATTTTGTTGTGTGGTCATTATGAAGGCGTGGATTACCGGGTAGAACAGTATCTGGCCGATGAAACGATTTCCATCGGTGATTTCGTCGTGACAGGCGGCGAAATGCCGGCTATGATCATTACCGATGCCGTTGCCCGCATGATTCCCGGCGTTCTGGGATCGGCTGGCAGTGCTTCGGATGATTCGTTTTATCATTCTCTGCTGGAATACCCGCAGTATACGAAACCGGCTGTTTTCCGCGGTCATGCCGTGCCGGAGGTACTGCGCAATGGCGACCACGCAAAGATTGCTGCCTGGCGGCGCGAACAGTCGCTGCGCCGTACGGCAGAAAAAAGGCCGGATCTGCTTTCAGGCTGTCCTCTTTCGGATACAGACCGCACGATACTGGAACGCATACAGAAGGAAATGGAATGATGAAATCACCACTTTATATCGGGCTCGTTCACTACCCGATTTATGATAAAAATTTTAACGTCATTGCGACGGCCATTACCAATTATGACCTTCATGATATTTCCCGGTCGGCCCGCACCTATGGCGTGAAGAAATATTTCATTATCCACCATGTCGAAGCACAACTGGATATGGTGCGTAAGATCATCGATTTCTGGCGCAGTCCTGTAGGAAAGAATTATAATTCATATCGCACAGAGGCTCTCGACATTCTCGACATCCGTCCCTCCATCGGGGCGGCGGTCCAGGCTGTCACCGAGGCAGAAGGAAAAAGGCCCTATGTCGTGACGACCGATGCCAGGACCTACGCCAATACGATTTCCTACAAGGATCTCCGCCGCAAGAGAGAAGAAGAAGATACTCCTGTCCTGCTGCTCCTTGGTACAGGATATGGCATGACAAAAGAAACGATGGAACAATTTGATTTTATCCTGGAACCGATTTATGGTGCAGGGGATTACAATCATCTCTCCGTTCGTTCGGCCGCGGCGATCATTCTCGATCGTCTGGCTGGCGAGGACTGGTGGAACTAAAAAAAGGAGGAACTAAGATGTCCGGACATTCCAAATGGGCGAATATTAAACGTAAAAAAGGCAAAAACGATGCGATCCGCGGCAAAATCACGACGAAAATCAGCCGTGAAATCACCATTGCCGTACGTATGGGCGGTGCAGACCCGACGGGCAACATGCGTCTGAAACTGGCTCTGCAGAAAGCAAAAGAAAATAATATTCCGAAGGATAATATCAAACGAGCTATCCAGAAGGGTGCTGGCGCAACAGAAGGCCAGAATTACGAAGAAATCACGTACGAAGGCTACGGCCCGGCCGGCGTCGCCGTCACGGTCAATGTCCTCACGGACAACCGCAACCGTGCAGCAGCCGCTGTCCGTCATGAATTCAGCAAACACGGCGGCAACCTCGGTGAAACAGGCTGTGTATCGTGGATGTTCAAGAATCAGGGTATCTTCATCGTATCCAAGGAAAACGCGACAGAAGATCAGCTGATGGAAGTAGCTCTCGATGCTGGCGCCGATGACGTCAAGACCGGCGATGAAGAATTTGAAATCATCACGTCTCCTGAAGCCTTTGATGATGTAGAAAAGGCACTGGCAGACAGTGGCATCGAAACGGAACATGCCCAGATTACGATGGTACCGGATAATACCATTGCTCTCGGCAGTGAAGATGCCAAGAAGCTGGAAAACCTCATCGATGCTCTCGATGAAATCGATGACGTACAGGACGTGTATCATAACGGGGAACTTCCCGACGACGAAGAAGAATAAAAAATGGCAGCTTGCAGATGGTCTCTGCAAGCTGCTGTGTATACTATGGGGGTGCTGTCTGTGCGGCACCCCCTATATTGATGTGCGGATCGGTATCATAGAAAACGGGCAGGAGAGCCGGACACTATTAGTAGGTCGAAAATGTCTGCAGGCACTGCTGCATAGAGGAAAGGTACAACTCTTTCGTGCTGTCATCGGCTGTCAGGGTCAGGATATACAGGCTGCTGCCCGACAGGAGAAGATAGCGTTCGGTGTACAGGTCGATGATCTGATTTCCCAGATAAAAGCGCTGTGTGTACGTCAGAGAGGCCGCCTGATGCGTCCCGATATGGGTCATACCCGTATGGATATCCCGTATGGCCGGGTCTTTCTTCAGTATGCGTTCATAAGCCTGCCAGCTTTTCTTCAGATAGGCTTTTTGTCTGCCTGAAGGTACGGGCTGGTTCTGTTTTTCTTCAGAAATCTGGATGCAGAGCCGTCCTTCGGGCTGTACGGCCGCCAGGTGTATTTCCGGCCGTGGCGGAGTCGTCAGGGAAAAACCGGCGGGAAGCGAAAGGGAGATTCCCAGTCCGTCATCGTGCCAGTTTCGGGTCTGGTCCGGGGAAGAGACAGCTGGTGTAGCAGACGGCTGATGTGCGGCGGCCTCTGCCGGCCCTGCCGTCACAACGGCGATACAGAGGCACAGGGACACCATCCAGAGCCATGAGAGGTTCCGTTTAATCCAGTTTTTTTTCATAATACCGTAAGGTGACGGGCAGGATGCCATTCAGCATAGCCTTTCCTGTACTGACCAGTTCGAACCCCATGTTTTCGTAGAGGTGGCTGGCCGGGATATTATCGATATTCGTATCGAAGCGCATGACCGTACACCCCCGGGAACGGGCCAGGTCCTGAGCGAACTGTACCATTTTCCTGCCGATGCCGCGGCGGCTGTGACCGGGAAGCACGCAGAGCGTATGGAGCACCAGCACCTGCCCGGGGTCTGCCGCATACCGCCAGGGCTGGAGCGCGTATTCCGCGTCCTGGTTGTGATTGAGGAGCATGCTGGCCAGGAGTGTGCCGTCTTCATCGCGAAGGACGTACAGCCAGCCTTCAGAGGCTCCTTTTTCGGCTACGGCACGGGTGGGATACGTCCCCCGCAGCCAGTGTGTCCGGTCACGATGGGAATCGAAATAATCGAACAAGGCTTCGTAGCTCCGGGCCACATCGTCGATGTCGCTGGCTACGGCTTTTCTGATGGTCATAGACATCACCCTTTCTGTCAGTAAGATACTTTCAGCATAGGGGCTTTTCCGGCAAATGTCAAGCAGATGTGGTACAATAAGAAGAGAAAATGTTGTAACTGTGACGAAATTGTGATGGCCTGTCCATGGTGTTTCACAGGTTAGTCTGTTACAATGAAAGGAATCATTACGAATAAAAGGGTGAGCATATGGAAACAGATATATACGGCATATACAGAACGCGTCTGGAACAGGTCATGGAAACACTGGTCCGGGATATCCGGGCGTATAGTGACCAGGAAAAGGAACGCACCGGTTCGACCATTTATGAACATCTGCTGTACCGCATTAAAACAGACAGCAGTATGCGCGGCAAATGTGACCGGAAGGGGCTGCCGCAGACGGAACGTTCGGCACTGTATGACATCCACGACGCCATCGGTCTGCGCATCGTCTGCCGGTTTATCGATGATATTTATACCAATATCGACTGCATACGCCATCTGCCGCAGGTAGAAGTAGTAGAGGAAAAAGACTATGTCCGCCATGCCAAGCCCAATGGATACCGCAGCTATCATCTGATCCTGGCGGTGACGACGCCCTTTGCGGATGTCCTGGGGAACGATCCGGGACGGTACTTTGCGGAAGTACAGCTGCGGACACTGGCCATGGATTCCTGGGCCAGCCTGGAACACGAAATGAAATATAAAAAACATATCCAGAATCCGGAAATGATCAGCCGCGAGTTGAAGCGCTGTGCCGATGAGCTGGCTTCGTGCGATTTATCCATGCAGACCATCCGGAATCTGATCCGTGCCGATCATACAGGAGGAAATGTGTAATGAAAATTTTACTGGCTGAAGATGAAAAGGATATGTCGGCTGCCCTGGTCGCCATACTGACCCATTCGGGATACGAAGTCGATCCGGTGTACGATGGGGAAGCGGCTGTCCAGATGGCACAGCGTCATTCCTACGATTGTATGGTATTCGATATCATGATGCCGAAACTCGACGGGGTACAGGCACTGCAGCAGATCCGCGACGGCGGTGATGTGACGCCGGTCATCATGCTGACGGCCAAATCGGAAGTAGCCGACCGCATTAACGGGCTCGATGCCGGGGCGGATGACTATCTGACCAAGCCCTTTGCCATGGCTGAGCTCCTGGCAAGGCTGCGGGCCATGACACGCCGGTCTACGGCATTTACCCCACAGAAATTGCAGACCGGTTCCGTGTCTCTGGACGTGGCGGAACAGGAACTGTGCAGTACCAATGCGGTCCGTCTTTCGGCAAAAGAAACGAAGCTCATGCAGTTACTCATGCTGAACGCCGATAAGAATCTGACGACGGGAGAAATCCTCAGCCGCGTCTGGCCCGACGAAGAAGAGGATGAGAAAATCGTCTGGATATATATTTCCTATCTGAAAGAAAAGCTGGCGGCTATTGATGCCGATGTTACCATTACCGGCGGTGAAGGAGGCCCTTTCCGTCTCGTGCAGGAGTCCTGATATGAGTATGATCAAAAAGATGCACCGCAAGTTCATCCTGGCCGGTACAGCGGCCGTCATCATCATCGTTGTCGGTGCGCTGGCCGTCCTCAATGCGACGGTATATATGCACGAAGTGCGGGAAATCAATTGGATTATTACGTCCATTGCCGATAATGGCGGTACGCTGCCGGACGGTCATCAGATCCAGCGTGATGCCAGCTGGTCGGCTGTCGATAAACTCCTTCTCGATGGGGACGACTGGATTTCCAGTACACCTGATTTTCTCTACCAGGTACGGTATTTCTCTGTCTACTGGGATGCAGACCAGACTGTGTCCCGTGTCGATATCAGTCATACCGCTGCTTTTGATGCTTCTTCAGCAATTGTCTATGCCGACATGGCATCCCGCCTTTCCAGTGATAAAGGGTTCCTCAATAAAGATAAGGCCGTGTATGCCTATCTCAGGAAGGACTATCCCGATGGGTCCCGGCTGCTCATTGTACTGGACAGCACGAAAAATATCATGTCCATCAATCATATGCTGCGCTATTCCTTCTGGTTTGGCCTGGTTGTCATTATTCTGTATGTAATCATTCTGGCGGCTTTGTCCAGCCTGGCCGTCCGGCCTTTTGTCCGCAATATGGAAAACCAGAAACGGTTCATTACCAATGCCGGCCACGAGTTAAAAACGCCGATTGCCATCATTTCGGCCAATGCCGAGACGATTGAGATGCTCAACGGGAAGAGCCAGTGGACGGAGAATATTTTAAAACAGGTACGGCGCCAGTCCCAGCTGATCAATGACCTGATCATGCTGGCGAAGATGGGGGAACGGTCCCGGGCCGATATCACTCTGCAGGATATGGATATGTCCCGGGAAATCCAGTCGGCGGTCCAGGCGTTCGATGCACTGGCCAAAGACCAGGGAAAGACTCTTACGTCCCGCATCAAAGAAGGCATCCACATCACGGCAGACCAGCGCTGCGTCTACGAAATTGCCAGCATCCTCCTCGACAATGCCGTCAAGTATTGCGATGAAGCCGGGACGATTGCCGTAGTCCTTGCGACGAAAAAAATTGGCAAGGGGGCCGTACTGACCGTATCGAACGACTATGCCGCCGGGAAAGACGTGGATTACACGCGGTTCTTCGAACGTTTCTACCGTGGTGATGAATCGCACAGCAGCGCCAAAGCCGGATACGGTATCGGCCTGTCCATGGCAGAGGAACTGGTACAGCTTTTGAAAGGATCCATCAACGTGTCGTATAAGAACGGTATCATTACCTTTACGGTGACATTTTGATTCTGTTACCAGAATACGGACTTTGTGATATGATTAAGATACATCGTTTCAGAAAGAACAGGTGAGCATATGGATACAAAAGATACGAAAAAACAACTATGCCGCATCGGGCGGAAAATGAAAGAAGGTGGACTGGTCGTGGCCTGCGACGGCAATATCAGCTATCGCCGCGACGACGGCCTGATTGTCATCACCCCTTCGGGTGTACCGAAGGGAGAACTCCGGCCGTCGGATCTGCTCGTCATCGATAGCAAGGGGCAGATTGTAAAAGGGAAGGGCAAAGCGTCGTCGGAAACGAGCCTTCATCTGGAAATCTACAAGGCCCGTCCCGACGTGAAAGCCATTGTCCACTGTCATCCCGTGACAGCTACGGCTGTCTCCGTGGCCGGGCTGGAATTTCCCAGTCAGATCGTGACGGAAGGACGGGATTTACTCGGCCCTGTCGTCACCGTACCCTTTGCCGAACCGGGTTCGATGGATCTGGCCGTCAAATGCGCCCAGGGACTGCAAAAGGTCAACGTCATCCTCATGGCAAGTCACGGGGCCTGTGCCGTAGGTTCGAACCTGAACGAGGCCTTCTACCGCATGGAAACGCTGGAATCGGTGGCTAAGATATACCGTAATGCCATGACCTTCCATGCAGCCTATGAGGTGATGCATGAAGAAGAACAGGTACACAGCCTGGCCGATGTATTTACGTTATAGGACATAAAAAAACAGGGACTATCCCATGATGCTGATGTGCGTTCATGGGACAGTTCCTGTTTTTTGTTTGACGTTTGATGGTTGATGGTTGATGTTTTAGACGGCGGCAAAGAAGACGTAGCGGATGATGAGGAAAGCGAGTGCCCCCATGACTGCCGTGCAGGGAATGGTAAGGACCCAGGCAGAAACCATCTGGCGCGCTACGTTCCAGTGAACGGCTTTGACACGCTGGGCGGCGCCGACACCCATGATGGAGCCCGATACGACGTGGGTCGTCGATACGGGCAAGTGCAGCAGGGTAGCCGTAAAGATGACGACTGCCGAGTTGAGGTCGGCAGCAAATCCGTGAATGGGATGCATCTTGAATATCTTGCCGCCGACGGTACGGATGATTTTCCATCCGCCTACGCTGGTACCCAGGGCCATAGCAGCAGCGCAGAGCAGTTTGACGATAGTAGGGACTTCCAGTGTGTCGATGAATCCGCCGGAAAGCAGGGCCAGTGTAATGATCCCCATGGATTTCTGGGCATCATTGGAACCGTGGGAAAAGGCCATGAGAGCGGCCGACAGGACCTGCAGCCGGTTGGCCGTCAGATTGACGACCGCCGGACGGTAGCTATGACAGACGGCAAAGATGAGATTCATGATAATATACCCGACGACGATAGCGGTGATCGGGGACAGAATCAGGGAGAGGAAAATCTTCAGTATGCCCCAGCCGTTGAGGGCCCCGAAGCCGACAGAAATGGCTACGGCGCCAATCATACCGCCGATGAGCGCATGGGAGGAACTGGAGGGCATGCCGACGTACCAGGTCAGGAGGTTCCAGATGATGGCCCCTGTCAGGCCGGCGACGATGATCAGCTCGTTGATCATATTGGCCGAAATGACGATATCGCCGCCAATCGTTTTGGCAACGCCTGTAGAAATCATGGCACCGATAAAGTTCAGGATGGCCGTACCGATGATAGCCAGGCCCGGGCGGATAGCCCGCGTCGATACGCAGGTGGCGATGGCGTTGGCCGTATCGTGGAACCCGTTGATAAAATCGAAAATCAGGGCCAGAACGACGACGAGGATAATCATGTACGTATCAAGCATACTTCATAACCACTCCTTTGATCAGGTTACCCAGAGCTTCTACTTTATCCGCTGTTTCTTCGATGGACGCCATCGTATCTTTCCAGCGGATGACATCCAGAAGTGGCATTTCCCCGCTGAAGATGCGGGACATTTCTGAACGATAAATATGATCGACTTCTGTTTCCATCTTGTTGAGCTTTTCCGTATGGTAAATGAGTTCTGCCTGGTGCTTGTCGATATTCTTTAACAATTCAAAGGTGCTGGCCAGTTCATTTCCCATCTCGATGAGGACTTCCGTACCGCGCACGGCAGCCGGCGTCGATTGGGTAATATGGTACATATCGACGCGCATGATAAAGCCGTGGAGATTGTCGATGCAGTCTTCCAGCCGGCAGGACAGATTGTAAAAATCTTCTCTGTCAATCGGCGTGATAAATACGCGGGCCAGTTGTTTGATGACATCAAAATTGACTTTGTCCGCTCCATGCTCCAGATTAGTGATTTCTTCCATATGATCCGGCAGGAGTGTCAGATCTTTCATGACTTCATTGGCGATGATGGCGCCGCGCCGGAATTTCTCGGCGTTTTCGATGAGATAGTCAAAAAATTCTTCGTGTTTATTGCTGATGCTGAACATGTAAGGTACGCCTCCTAATATACTCTTTCCAAAGTATACGTATACTTTGTCAGTTCTTTGTAAATACTTTGTAAAAACCATGTAAAAATAGAGTGGTTTATTTACTACTATTTTACCATGCTTTACCGGTTCCTGACATGTATACATGGCGAAAAACAAAAAAATAACTGACAGCCGGAAAGTTTCCGGATGCCAGTCAGGATTAGTGGATCATTGCCGTTACGAGGAGGGCCAGATGATTGACGCCCTGAGGTACACAGGCCGGGACGTAGGTCACGATGAGTGCTGTAGAGGCCAGGCCTACGACGGTCAGCCAGGCTTCGCAGTCGCTGCCCCAGATGTATTCGCCGAGTTTGACACAGGCGCCGCCGATAGCTACCAGAGCGACGAGCAGGGCCAGCGTTGCCATAGGACTGCCAGGATAGAGATGGCTCAGTACGAGAAGTACGAATAAGCCTATTACAATCAGGTTTTTCATCAAGTATTTCCCCCTCAAATTTATAATGACTTTATTATAGTCATGGGAGGGCTCGTAGTCAATTACTAATGATTATTTCTTTGTATCAGTACTGCAAGTATAAAATGTGTTATGAGACTAGTTCAAACGCCTATGATTTGCTATAATAAAAAACTGGGAAGAATCAGGAAAAGAAGGTAGAAACGGATGAGCTGGCTGAAGAAACAATTAGGAAAAGTAAAGACCGGACTGAACCGGCAGGTACGCCCCGGGGCTGATCCTGTGCTGGATGACATCCGGGCGTATACGAAACAGCCGGCAGAGGATCTTTCGGAATACGAACGGCTGCTGGCGGTATTGCGGAACAGTGCATCCGTGCTGGTATCGTACCCCCGGTTTGAAGCCGATGCAAAGGCTCTGTGGAATGTGTCCTATGAAGGAACGCTGGCAAAGGCCGATAAGATCCGCTTCATCGGTACTCAGATTCCGATTATTTGTGACAGCATAGAACGGCATCTGTATATGGTCCGGACAGCGCGGCAGGCGAAAGCCTCGTATTTTGAGAATCATGAGACTACACGCAATAAAATCGAAACGCGCAATCTGGCGCTGGATAGTGTCAGGAAGGCCTTGAAGGAAGCTGTATCGTATGTCCGGGACCGGGAAGACGAATATGACACTGACTGGGCCGGCAGGAAATGCGTTCCCCTGGATGACTGGACGGAAACGGAAGATTTCTACCGGCGCCTGCTGCAGGGTATCCGTAATTTTACGACGTGGCAGCCCGTGTTTGCCAAACTGGATGATGCGTCCCACTTTGCCCGGACGCTGGCAGACTACGAAGCTTCGGCACAGGAGGCGGAAGGCCTCTGGCACGACTGGAAGGAACGGTGCCGGGCTTATGGAGAGGAACAGACAGAACTTTCCCGTCAGCGCCGACTGATCATGAAAGAAGAAGAGGAATATGAACATTCCGGCCTCTGGGGCCGCAAGCCCGTCTTTGATTTCAGCCGCCGGGGCCATCATCTGGAACAGCACCGGGAAGAACTGGAAGACCGTGAAGACCGGCTGGAAGAGGAATGGTATGACCTGCAGAAAGAGTACAAAGGCTATTGCAACCGGGTGCTCGATATCTGTGACGAACTATGTGATTATGTCATTGTCCTTATGGACTGCCTGGAAGAAGAAAAGCAGTCCAATATCCGCAATGGTGAGAAGCTGGAGGCAGACTATGAAGCCGGCCATGAGGACATACGCCGTCTCGATGAGGAATATGAACGGGCAAGGCACGTGCTGGACACATTAACATCACTGGGAGGAACGGAAGATGGAGTTTGAAGAAATACCCAAACGGCGGAAAATACAGGATTTTTTCCCCGAAGAAACGCCCCGTCCCAAACGCAGGACGAGGATAGATGTAAAACGGCAGAAGCGTCATAAGGTCGATACGTACCTCGATGATGCGGACTGGCAGTCTTTGCAGCGCTACTGTGAATGGGCCGATGAAAAACCATCGGTCCTGCTGCGCCGTCTGCTGCGGCAATTTTTACGGGAAGAGAAGGGATAGGAAATGGAACGTCTGGATATTTATGATTACCGCGGTGTGCCTACGGGCAGGACCATCGACCGCAGTCAGGAAGGCACATTGTCCGATGGGGAATATTTTCTCATCGTCCATGTGTGCATCTTTGACCATGCAGGACGGCTTCTCATCCAGCAGCGGAAAAAGCCCGGTGACCCCCTGGACGGATGCTGGGACCTGACCGTTGCCGGACATGTGCACAGCGGCGAATCGAGCCAGGCGGCGGCTATGAGAGAGGTCCGCGAAGAAATCGGCCTCCCTGTCGATCTTACCGGACAGGCTCCGCTCATGCGGCTCCGCTTCCATCACGGATTTGACGATATTTACGTCGTCATCGCCGACGTCTCTCTGGAATCGCTGCATCTGCAGGACGCAGAAGTCCGGGCTGCCCGCTATGCCTGCCGGGAGGACGTGCTCCAGATGATTCACCGCAGGCAGTTCCTGCCCTATATGGACAGTTTTATCGAATCACTGTATGATATGCGATGCTCCAACGGCTTCATCCGCAGTGACGCGCCGGCGGATCTACAGTGAACGTGCAATCTGCCGGGATGACTCTGGTCACTGTGATGAAGAAAGGGTATAATAAAACTATAGAACTCCAAAAATGAGGTGTGTAATATGGCAAAGAACTATTATGAATTGCACGTAGCCGGCTGTACGCGGCAGCTTCCGATTATTAAATTAAATGACGATCTGGCTATTGCCGGCTTTGTCATCCTGGGCGATGTGGACATTGTGTCGGCTACGGCAAAGGAACTGGTGAAAAAAATGCCGGCTCATACCGATGTCATTATGACTGCAGAAACGAAAGGAATCCCCCTGGCCCACGAAATGGCCCGCCTGAGCGGCATGAAGCAATACGTCGTAGCGCGCAAGTCCGTCAAGGCATACATGGATGATCCCATCTGGGTGGAAGACGAATCCATCACGACAGCGGGCAAACAGCGTCTCTATCTCTCTGCTGCAGACGTGGCCCTCCTGCGCGGCAGAAACGTCCTCCTCGTCGATGACGTCATCAGCACGGGCGGATCCATGAAAGCCCTCAAAGCACTGGCCGAAAAAGCCGGGGCACACATTGCCGGGCAGGCCGCCATCCTGGCAGAAGGGGATGCGGCAAAACGGGAGGATATCATCTATCTGGCACCGCTGCCCCTGTTAAAGCCGGAAGATGCCGAATAATCTGTAGAGGTAACAAACATTTTCTCTTGCATTTCCCGTGTCTTTATGCTAAACTAGTCTAGCATAGGTTTTGTATGATAGATGAGAAGAGGTGTAAATTTTGAAAGAAGGAATCCATCCGAAATACTACAGCAACGCCAAAGTAACGTGTGCTTGTGGTAATACATTCGAAACAGGTTCGACTAAACCGGAACTGCGTGTTGAAATTTGCTCTAAATGCCATCCGTTCTTTACAGGCCAGCAGCGTGCCCAGCAGGCTCGTGGCCGTATCGAACAGTTCAATAAACGTTATGGTAAAAAAGCTAGTAAATAAGCAGTACAAGTGTGCAGCAGAGCAGAAATGCTCTGCTCTATTTGTTTGTGTGGAAATGGGGTGTGCCTTTTGAAGAAACCCACTACATATGTAGGCGGACAGGCTGTCATTGAGGGCGTCATGATGCGGGGACCGAAATATATTGCTACAGCGGTGCGGACGCCGTCCGGCCAGATTACGGTCAAAAAAGATGAAGTACATTCACTGTGTGAACGGTATCCCATTTTGAAGAAGCCCCTGCTGCGCGGCACCATTGCTTTGTATGAGTCGCTGGTATATGGCATGAAATGCCTGTCTTATTCTGCCCAGGCTGCCGGTGAAGAAGAAGAGGAACTGTCCCGCCCGCAGATGATTGCTACCATGGCATTCTCTATCGTGCTGGCCATCGTCATTTTTCTCCTCATTCCGACGTATGGCGCCAAATTCATACCGGGCGTCATGGACAGCGCCGTCCGGCTGAACATAGTCGAAGGCGTATTGCGATTGCTTATTTTTCTATTATATATATGGGGCATTTCCCTTACGAGTGATATCCGCCGTGTCTATGAATACCACGGCGCTGAACATAAAACCATCTGGACCTACGAATCGGGAGAAGAACTGACCGTTGAAAATGTCAAAAAACACAGCCGTCTCCATCCGCGGTGCGGCACCAATTTCCTGCTTATCGTCATGGTCGTTTCTATTTTCGTCTTTGCCTTCCTGGGCTGGCCGAATCTGGCCGAACGGATGATATCGCGGATTCTTCTGATGCCGGTCGTTGCCGGTATCAGTTATGAAATGATCCGCATAGCGGCACGGACGGAAAGTCCCTTTGTCCAGGCCCTGTTCAAGCCCGGTCTGTATCTCCAGTATCTGACGACGCGGGAACCCCACGCCGATCAGATCGAAGTGGCTATTGAAGCGATGAACGCTGCCAAACCGGAAGACCATGAGGAAACGCCGGATGGTGATACGGCCACTGTGACGATCACGCCGGCAGGACCGGGAGAGGAAGATGCATCCCGTGCCGAATCGGCATAAACCGGGAGTGCTGTAAAGAAAGAGAGGAATTTACGTGTTTATTGATAAAGTGCAGGCCGTTGAAAATAAATTTATGGATCTGGAACAACGCATCAGTGACCCGTCGGTCATTGCCCGGCAGGAGGAATGGCAGAAACTGACGAAGGAACATGCATCGCTGGCCCCGATTGTGGAAACGTACCGCCAGTACAAGGATGTGACGGAGCAGATCCAGGGCGACCGGGAACTATTGAAAGACCCGGAAAGCGATGGGGAAATCATTGCCATGGCCAAAGAGGAATTAGCGGAACTGGAAAAGAAACAGGCCGGGCTGGAAGACGAACTGCATATCCTCATGCTGCCCAAAGATCCGCGGGATGACAAGAACGTCATCATGGAAATCCGTGGCGGTGCCGGCGGCGATGAAGCGGCCCTCTTTGCCGGCGATTTATTCCGCATGTATATGAAATACATCGAAAAGCAGCCCGGCTGGAAAGCCAGCATCATCAGTTCCAATGCACCGGAACTGGGCGGATTCAAGGAAGTTATTTTCTCTGTCGAAGGCCATGGCGTCTATGGCAAGCTGAAATATGAATCGGGCGTACATCGCGTACAGCGTGTCCCCGTTACGGAAGCGGGCGGCCGTATCCACACGTCTACGGCTACGGTTGCCGTACTGCCCGAAGCAGAAGACGTGGAAGTCAATCTGAATATGGACGATGTACGCGTTGATTATTATCGTTCCAGTGGGGCTGGCGGCCAGCACGTCAACAAGACGAGTTCGGCTGTCCGCATGACCCATATCCCGACGGGGATTGTCGTCGAATGTCAGGATGAACGGTCCCAGCTGGAAAACCGGGCCAAGGCGATGCGCGTACTGAAAGCACGCCTGCTGGACAAGGCCCAGCAGGAAGCCGATGCGGAAGTAACGGAAGCACGGCGCAGCCAGGTCGGTACAGGCGACCGGAGCGAACGGATCCGTACCTATAATTTCCCCCAGGGCCGGGTAACGGACCACCGCATCAACCTGACGCTGTACAAGCTGGAAAATGTCCTCAACGGCGATCTCGATGAATTTATTCAGGCTCTGGCAGAAGCGCACCGGGCAGAGCTGATGAAGGAAGAATCGGATGATGAATAAACTGTGGACCATCGGGGCGCTCCTTACGTGGACGACGCAGTTCTTTACGTCGAAAGGCATCGATTCGCCGCGTCTCGATGCGGAAATCCTCCTGTCCCACGTACTGAACAAGGAGCGGATTTATCTCTATGCCCATTATGATGAGCCCATGACGACAGAGGAACTGGCTGCCTACCGGGAACTGGTGAAAAAGCGGGCGGATCGTCTGTCCGTGGCCCATATTCTGGGAGAAAAGTCGTTCATGGGGCTGGATTTTCTGGTCAATGAACAGGTACTCATTCCCCGGCCGGAAACGGAAATGCTGGTTGAAACCGTGCTGGAGCAGCTAACGCAGGATTCACAGGCGCATATCCTCGATATCGGGACAGGAAGCGGAGCCATCTTGCTGAGCATCCTTCATGAACGGCCGCAATGCCGGGGGCTGGGCGTCGATATTTCGCAGCAGGCTCTGGACGTAGCCCGGAAGAACGGGGAACGACTGGGCCTTTCGGACCGGGTGAGCTGGAAGATAAGTGATCTTCTGGCATCAGTGCCGCCGGCTGCCTATGACTGGGTCGTATCCAACCCGCCGTATCTGACGGCAGACGATATGCATCACCTGCAGCCCGAAGTGCGTCATGATCCGGCACTGGCCCTGTTCGGAGGTGAAGACGGTCTGGAGTATTACCGCCGCATCGCCGGGGATGTCGTGCCCTACGTAAAGGTAGACGGCTTTTGCGCCGTTGAGGCCGGTGCCGGCCAGAGCCGGGATATTGCCTCGATTTTTACCGGTACCGGTCATTTTGCATTACAACGAATAGTAAACGATTATGGCGGCATTGAACGGGTCGTCGTTTTTCAGCGAAAAGAGTAGATACGTGTGAAACAGACAAAAATGGTCCGCATAACGGACGTAGAAAAAGATAAAGCTATACTGGAAGAAGCAGGCCGCATCATCCGGGATGGTGGTATCGTCGTATTCCCGACAGAAACGGTATATGGCATTGGTGCCAACGGTCTTGATGCCGACTGCTGCCGCAGCATTTATGCGGCCAAGGGACGGCCCAGCGATAATCCGCTCATCCTGACCGTACCGGACCAGGAAGCGGCCCATCAGGTAGCGGCGTATATTTCGCCGACGGCGCAGAAGCTCCTCGACGCGTTCTGGCCGGGGCCTCTCACGATTATTTTCCCACGGAAATCCTGCGTGCCCGATGCCGCTACGGGAGGGCTGGATACAGTTGCCCTGCGCTGCCCGGACCACGACATTGCTCATGCATTCCTCAAGGCTGCCGGTGTGCCCGTAGCCGCTCCCAGTGCCAACCGGTCCGGCCGGCCCAGCCCGACGACGGCGGAAGAAGTGGCCCACGACATGGATGGACGGGTCGATATGATCATCGATGGCGGCCCCTGCCATATCGGCGTCGAATCGACGATTATTGAATGTCATGACGACGATACGGTCACCATTCTCCGTCCCGGCGGTGTGACTCTTGCTATGCTGGAAGAAGTCGTCGGAAAAGGAAAGGTCGATGTAGACCGTAATATCATAACAGGAAAAGGCGTGCCCAAGGCACCGGGGATGAAGTACCGCCACTATGCGCCGTCGGCTCCGGTTACGGTCTATGTGGGCTCCGTAGAGCACGTACAGCAGGCCATGGCACAGCAGGCGCTGGAACTGACGGCAGAAGGAAAGAAAGTTGGCTTTCTCGTCAGCCGCCAGACGGCAGAAGCCTTCCCGAAAGACGCCATGTATATCTGGGGCGATCACGGCGACAAAGCGGCCCTGGCATCCCAGCTGTATACGGGTCTGTTGTTCTTTGACAGTGTCCACGTAGACCATATCCTGGCCGAAGGGACCGATGAAGAAGGCCTGGGAATGGCCATCATGAACCGCATGAAAAAATCTGCCGGCGGCGATGTGCGCTCCGTATAACGAATGCTTTATTTTTCTGTCCTGTCAGAGTATAATAAATAAGAAAAGCAAGGGTGTCTGTCGCATCTGTGTTTATTTTATTTATGTACAGGAGGAATCAGTCTATGAAATTAGTAATTGGTGCCGACCACGGTGGTTTTGATTTGAAGGAAAACATCAAGCAGTACCTGGACGAACAGGGGATTGCCTATACCGACTATGGCACACATACACCGGAACGGTGTGACTATCCGGTCATTGCCAAAAAAGTTGCACAAGCCGTTGCAGACGGTACGTTTGACAGAGGCATCCTTATCTGCGGTACCGGCATCGGTATCGGTATTGCTGCCAATAAGGTCCATGGCATCCGGGCTGCGTTGTGCCACGATATGTTCTCGGCCGAATATTGCCGCCGCCACAATGACGCCAATATCCTCACCATGGGCGGCCGGGTCATCGGGCCGGGCCTTGCAAGGGAAATCGTCCGTATTTTCCTTTCTACGGGATTTGACGGCGGGCGTCATGAAGTCCGGGTCAATATGATTAAGGAAATGGATAAATAAGCCGCGAGGCGGTTCGTGAAGAAAGGATTATACCACATGCAGATCGAAGTATTAAACCATCCGCTGATTCAGCATAAAGTGACGCTGATGCGGAAAAAAGAAACAGATTCCAAGGATTTCCGTGAACTTCTGGAAGAAATTACCATGCTCATGGCATATGAAATCACCCGGGACCTGCCGCTGGAAGATATAGAAATCGAAACGCCGCTGCAGAAGATGACAGGCAAACAGATCAGCGGCAAAAAGCTGGTCATCGTCCCGATCCTGCGCGCCGGCCTGGGAATGGTACAGGGCATGCTCAATCTCATGCCTATGGCCAAAGTAGGGCACATCGGCCTGTACCGGGATCCGGAAACGAAGAAACCCGTCGAATATTATTGCAAGATGCCCGATATCGAAGGCCGTGATTTCATCATCGTCGATCCGATGCTGGCTACCGGTGGCAGCGCTTCGGCAGCGATTACACTGCTCAAGCAGCGGGGAATCAAAAACATCAAGTTCATTTGTCTGGTCGCAGCTCCTGAAGGGGTGCAGTGCCTGAACCGTGAACATCCCGATGTCAAGATTTATGCAGCCGCCCTCGATGACCGTCTGAATGAAAACTGCTACATCCTGCCCGGTCTGGGCGATGCCGGTGACCGCATTTTTGGCACGAAATAACAGAGAAGGGAAGACATTCCCATCATAAAAAAACAGTAACGAAATGGCCACGACAGCCTGTTTCGTTACTGTTTTTTTTTCGTTGTCATGTCAGTGGGCGCAGGCGACGTGGCCGATTTCTTCCGGCACATAGGGCGTTTCCTGATAGACCAGGTTGAGCCAGTTGTGGTAGAAGATATGGGCATAACTGCACCAGGTAAAGGCCGGCGTATTGCGGTCATCGTCATGGGGATAATAGTTGGCCGGCGGAGCGATGGGCAGTCCCTTGTTTTTGTCGCGCAGGTATTCTTTAGCCAGCGTATCCCTGTCGTATTCAAAGTGGCCGAGGACGAAAAACTGCCGGTTGTTTGGCGTGCCGATGATATTGATGCCGTTTTTTGTATTGCGGGAGAGGATTTCCAGCTCCGGTGTATTGTAGACGGCAATGTCATCGATAGCCGTATGGCGCGACTGGGGAATGAAATACCGGTCATCGAATCCCCGCAAGAGCGGATGATGGCGCTGCGTGAGCTGGTATTCGTATATGCCGAACAACTTCTGGGGCAGGAGCTGCTTCTGGATATGATAGAAATGATAGAGTGCAGCCTGGGCTCCCCAGCAGAAGGACATGGTGGAATAGACATGGGTACGGGACCAGTCCAGATATTTTATCAGTTCCGGCCAGTAATCGACTTCTTCAAAGGGCAGCGTTTCTACCGGTGCGCCGGTGATGATGAAGCCGTCATAGTACTTGTCCCTGATTTCGTCAAAGGTGTGATAATTGGCATCGAGGTAGGAGGCGTCGGTGTTGCTGCTCACGTGGGTAGCGGTATGACAGAAATCGACCTCTACCTGCAGGGGAGAATCACCGAGGAGACGGAGGTACTGGAGTTCCGTGATTTTCTTGAGAGGCATGAGATTCAGGATCAGGATGCGCAGGGGTCGGATGTCCTGGTGGAGGGCTTTGCGGCGGTCAATGGTCGCGATTCCTTCTTCGTGTAATTTTTCTTTTGCAGATAAACCGTCAATGATTTTGATAGGCATGATGTGATTCCTCTTTTCTTGTGATATATGTAAGTTACTTGACGGTTGCCGGCATGATACAAAAAAAGCTCCCGTCCCAACAAGGGACGGAAGCACCGTGATACCACCCAATTTCACTGTTTTCTCACGAAAACAGCCTCTTCAGGTACGCAGGCCCTGGGGCCATCAATACCATAGTACGATAACGGGTACAACCGGACGGCCTGACTATTTGGCACGCCTGCTCAGAGTCCATCTTCTGCAGCGCTTTCTGTGCTCCCTTGCACCGGACAGGAGCTCTCTGTGACAGTCCCTGCTGCATACTCTTCTCGTCTTAGCAACACTATCAAGTTGATGGGCTCATTCTAACACGCTTATACCAGATTGTCAAATAGAAATTGTAAGAAAAATAACTTGACAAAGACTGCCGGGACGGGTAATATATATAGGTAAGCTTTTCACTTGGACTCCACCAGCCCCGGAGAAAAAGATCCTAAAGCTTAGGCTTAAGATAGTTATTCAGGGAGGATTATACAGCATGAAAACTACATTTATGGCCAACGCCAGCAACATTGAACGTAAATGGTATGTTGTTGACGCTGAAGGTCAGACATTAGGTCGTCTTGCTGCCGAAGTCGCAAAAGTTCTTCGGGGAAAACATAAACCGACATTTACCCCGCATGTAGATACAGGCGATTATGTAATCGTTGTAAACGCAGCAAAAGTAAAACTCACAGGTAAAAAACTCATTCAGAAGACGTATTTCCGTCATTCCGGTTATCCCGGTGGTTCTTCGTTTACACAGGCAGGCCACATGCTTGAAAAACGTCCGGAACGCGTTGTTGAAATGGCTGTTCGCGGCATGCTGCCGAAGAACAAGCTGGGTGAACAGATGTATCGCAAACTGAACGTATATGCTGGTGCTGAACATCCGCATCAGGCACAGCAGCCAGAAGAATTAAAGTTGGACATTCGTTAATATAACCGGGAGGAAGATTTCATGGCAGTAGCACAGTACTACGGCACTGGCCGTAGAAAAACCTCCGTTGCCAGAGTTCGTCTGGTTCCGGGTCAGGGTAATATCACAGTAAACAAAAAAGGATTAACCGAATATTTCGGCCGTAAAACGCTGGAACTCGTTATTAGACAGCCCCTCGTACTGACCGGCGTTACGGAACAGTATGATGTCATCGCTGACGTAAAAGGCGGTGGCCCGTCCGGCCAGGCTGGCGCTATCCGTCACGGTATCAGCCGCGCACTTCTCGAAGTCGATGCTGATTTCCGTCAGCCCCTCAAAAAAGCTGGTCTTCTGACACGTGATCCGCGTGAAAAAGAACGCCGTAAATACGGCCTCAAGAAAGCCCGTAAGGCTTCCCAGTTCAGCAAACGTTAATATACGCGTATATTTCCACAAACCTATGCAACAGATAAACCGCATGAACAAACCGTTCATGCGGTTTTTTCTAATGTCTAATTTTTATGAAGATTGATTAACTTTGAATAAATTCAAATGCGTAAGTCCTGTAATACACGTACAATATACAAATTATAAGTGATTCACAGCCTGATGTTATTACAATTCTATATATTTTTAAATTTGTTATGCTCTTTATTGTAATGTAGGCGATGCTGCATTGAAATAATTAAAATAAGATATATAATATTAACATATAATACATGAAAAATATAAAAACATGGAGGTATGCATATGAAGAGCGGACGGAATTTGCGACGACTTATCTTATTTAGTCTGGTTGCTGGTTGTGCACTGGGCGGATTAGGTAGTGGAGATGTGTATGCTGCTGGGGAACCGCCATATGAACAGATTCTATATATCAAAGGAGATGATACAGTAACCCAGAATGACACAGACCCCAGCCTTCAAGTGGATACGAGCGGATTGCTCAAGGATGGGAATTTTACGTATGATACAGGCGACAAACTTTCAAAAGAAAAGCGGGGCCTTGTCATTATGAATTCCAAGAAAAATCTGAATTCATATACTGTTCGTGCTACTCTTGGGGCCGATTCGTCTATGACTATGGCCGATTATGGAAAGAGTGATTATCAGACTATTTTGCTGGAATCAGGAAATACTGCGATCCATGATGTAAATCTGCAGGTCGATGGATTATTGTCCCATAGATATGGAGGCAGTGGCGTTTACGGTATTTATAGTGGCGGTGGTAATCAATTTGATAATTTGACGATTAAATCAGATTTGAAAAATGCCATAAAAGACAGCGGTATCGTCAATACCAATGCCTATTTCATTGGGAAAGGGACCACTCAAATCGGCAATCTATACATTGATACCAAACTGGATCCCAATAACACGACGGGACGCAGCATTGCGCATAATGGTTTATATGCTGACCAAGGGGCGGTCATCAATGTCACGGGGAATACCTATATCAACGACCACATCGCCACGGGAACACATGATGGATATGACAATGAGTATGACATCGATACTAAGGGGAACGTGAATACCATCAGCAAGAATGATGCTGTGTCAGCTAAGCACGGCAGCGGTTCGACAATCAATATCAATGCTAAAGAAGACGGAACTATCCTGAATCCGGATAATACCGTTCAGATTTATGGTAACCTCGATGCAAAAGCAGGAACTATCCGCATTGGCTTTTCTGGTAAAGATTCCTATTGGTACGGCGCTGGTGTCGGCCTGATCAATTATGATGAAGCGACACAAACGTATGGTGCCGTTCGCGATGACAGCCAGCTGCAAGTTACGTTGGCTGATGGAGCCAAATGGGTTCCTGATATCATGTTGCGTGGAAAAGATGCACAGGGGCTGGATACACGGAGCAATTATCTGAGTGCTATTACCCTCGATAAAGGCGGCATCATTGATACACATGCTTATAACGTACATACTGAGGATACGGATACGGTCAATAACCTGGTCCTGTATAACTTGAAATCCAATGAAGGGACTGTCGTCATGGATGCCAGCGGGGCCAAAGTAAATGGAGCCTATCGCAATGCGGGTACCGATTTCTTCACCATCAAAGATGGTTCGGGTCTGGTCTATGTCCAGCCAGCAGATATTTCTGCGTTAAAAGGTGTCAGTCCTGACAATCCAGTCCGCTTTGCCGATGCGGCTTCTGGTATTACTTTTAAGGCGATTACTAAGACCTCGGACATTTCAGACGGAGCCTTATTTGATTATACGCCGGTCATAGATAAGAACGTTGTATCTGACCGGTTTGTGACTAACGGCAATGACTGGTATTTTGTCGATTATTCCGAAAATCCGACGGATAATATCAAGGTCCCTGTAGCCGCTGCCTCTGCCGTACATGGTGATTTGTTATCGCACCGGAACATCGACACGTTGAATCAGCGCCTGGGTGAACTGCGGGACTATAGTGATACGGAAGATGGCGTCTGGTTCCGCATGAAATCAGGGGAAACGGAATCGGATAAATATGGTCATTACAATTATCGTTGGAATTTCTACCAATTAGGGTATGACCGGACTGTGGCTGACCATCAGAATGGCAAATGGCATATCGGCGGAGCTTTTCACAGTGCCATGGGTGATGTAGACTACCATCATGGCGATGGCGACATGCGCAGCTACGGTGGCTCCTTGTATGCTGGCTGGGCTGGCAGCAAAGGCCATTATATGGATTATGTTTTATCGTACAGCCACTATAACAACAAATACAATATTTACCATGATGGCATGAAAGCGGCAGATGCAGACTATTCGGATCATGCCTGGATGGTTAGTGCCGAATATGGCCGTAAGTTCGACATGGGCGGCCAATGGTTCATCGAGCCGCAATCCCAGCTGGTATATGGCAAATCTGGCGGAAGCGACTATACGTTATCGAATGGCGTCAAAGTACATGATGATGGAGAAGATAGTTTGATTGGCAGGCTGGGGTTCCGACTGGGCAAATCTTTTGCTACGCCAAAAGGACAGGAACCCAATCAGATTTACTTAAAATTCAATGTTCTCCATGAATTTTCCGGAGATTGGGACATGGCCCTTTGGGGAACCGATGCCTCCTATTATCAGCATTGTGATGGCGGAGATACGTGGTATACCTTTGGACTCGGTGGCAAAGTGTCCCTGACGGACAATACTGTTTTTTATGGAGACGTTGAAAAGTCTTTTGGTGGGGATGTAACAACAAAATGGCAATTCAATGCAGGACTTCGTTTCTTATGGTAAAGAAGCAATAAAGAATAGATTGCTCCATCGTATAGGTACGAAAAAAGAATAGGTTCATCAAAAAGGCCCCGCATGGTGATTCTTTTTAGCGGGGCTTTTTGAGTCTTGTTCAATTTTTTAACTGAAGGCCTTTTTTTCTTGACAACTTTCCTATTTCATTTTACACTATATTTGTGATATTGAACGCGTTCAAGGCGGTGAGAATAACGAAAAAGAATCGGGAGAATATGAATGGTGTGCGCCAGCGCATCCTGGCGACGGCAAAGGATTTATTCGTTCATCAGGGATACAAGAAGACGACCATACGCCAGATTGCCGAAGAGTCCGGTGTCCTGACGGGCAGTATTTACTATTTTTTTAAGAATAAGGAAGATATTTTTCAATCTCTCGTATTATCTCTGTTCCGTCAGTGCAACTATCTCATTGGTGAGCATTTTCATGACGAATCGCCGGCGTTCCGCTATGCCGCCCTGTGTCAGGTCGAGTTTGAAGCGGTCCGTATGAACGAGCTGGTACGGGAAACGTATTATGAAGGCTATACCTCACCGGTCATTTTTGAAAAAATAACGAATCATCTGACGGAAATGACCATACAGATTTTTGGTGACAGCCTGACTCTTTCCCGTGAGGACATATTTCTCCGGTCCCTTCTGATTAAAGGGGCTATGCGGAGTTATGTCATCCAGTTCGGCTTTTCTACTTCCGTCGATGCCGGCCGGTACAGTGAAATCTGTCTGCGTACGGCACTGGAACTATTGGGAGTAGACTGCGATGAAACCGACGCCGTCCTGGAACGGCTGCGGGAGCGGCTGCCGGAAATCAGGGATATCGCCAATACGATGATTCATCAGCAATGACGCTGCGTATCCGGGCCCTGCCGGATACGTGCTTTTTACAGATTTTTTGAACGTGTTCAATTGACGAAATGAACAGGAGGATCCGTAATGAAAAAAATACAGTGTAAAAAATATGTATGCCTGCTGGCAGGGGTGCTGCTGGTGATGGTTCTTTCCAGCGGGTGCAGCCTCCAGCAGGCAGGAAACGCATCGGATGAAACATGGGGCCGGTCTGATGCCAAGGAAATCGATATTAATTCCAAGGTGGCCGGCCGGGTCATCCAGCTCAATGTCAAGGAAGGGGATACTGTCCACAAAGGTGATGTTATCGCATATATTGATCAGCGTGACTTACTGGCCCAGAAGGCACAGGCCGAAGCCAATATCAAAGCGCTGGAAGCGCAGGTACGGCAGGCCGATGTGGTGACGACACTGCAGGACAGTACTTCTCATTCTACTCTGGATACGGCTTCGGCCGGTATAGACACGGCCCAGTCCAATCTGGATCTGGCAGAAAAAGATTTCAACCGCTATCAGGAATTGTATCAGCAGGGAGCCGTTTCCAAGGCCGTCTTTGATGGATATAAGACGAAGTATGAAGTAGCCCAGGCTGCGTATTCCCAGGCCCAGTCCGGTTATGCATCTGCTCAGGCCGGATTATTACAGACTGATGTCAATACGGCGAATGCCGACGCGGTCCAGAAAAAACTGGAAGCCGCTCATGCCCAGCTGCAGCAGATTGAAGTGTCTCTCGATGAAACGGAAATCAAGGCACCTTTTGATGGAGTGATTACAGCCAAATACATTGAAGAAGGATCTATGATTTCCCTCGGTACGCCTCTGGTAGCCGTACAAGATCCGACGGACAACTGGGTCAATTTCAAGGTTCCTGAAACGAGATTGAAAGAATTCCGCCTGGGACAGCAGGTGATCCTCCTGGCACGGGACGGTAAGACAAAAGTGACCGGAACAATTACCGATATCAGTAAAAAGTCGGAATTTGCTACCCAGCGGGCGACAAGTGAACGGGGAGACGACACGGATATTATCAGCTTCAACATCAAAGTGCAGGTGAATGATTCTTTCCTTCGTCCCGGCATGCGCTTCCGTTTATTGGCAGGTGAGGCAGTATGACCTTTTTGCAGATACTCCGGCGGGAATGGGGAATCCTCTGGAAAGGCAGGTTTCCTGTGGCGCCCATTTTGTTTTTGCTCCCTCTGGCGTTCACCCTGGCTTTCGGTATCATTTACTACCAGAATTCAGTGGAACGGATTCCTCTCATTATTTGTGATGAAGAACAGTCTCCTGTAAGCCGGACGGTCATTCAGGCGTATAGTGATTCCGAAAAATTTTCCATTACGGGAGAAGTGTACCATGCCGAAGACATGACCGACGCCCTGCAGTCCGGCAGTGCCATAGCTGCACTGTATATTCCGGCGGATTTATCAAAAAAAATCAAAACGGGGGACCTCATTGATTTGCTGATACTCGTCGATTCGGCCAATAATATGTTTGGCAACGCAGCAATGACCGCTGCCAATGAAATCAATAAGACTCTGGCCGTAGGCATTGCATCGCAGCTTCTGGAAGCCGGTAACCAGCTGCCCCAGGCGGCCATGTCTATGGCCTATCCCGTGCGTATGGGCATCCGGATTATCAACAACCCGACAACGGGATATTCCCCGTTTATGCTGGCAGGCCTTACGATGAACGGTCTGCAGATTGCCATTATGCTGGTCATTTGTCCGCTGGTGGCCCGGGAATTTCACCATCGTGTTTACCAGAAGCAGGTGCCTTCCTGGAAAATCATCGCCGCTAAAATATTGCCCGTGTGGGGATTGTCCGTCCTGTCGTTTTTTGTGTCACTGATTTTCTTACACACCTGTTTTGCCATTCCCGTACGGGGGAATTTCTTTGATTTAGGGCTGATCATGGCTGTCTTTACGCTGACTGTATCGTGCATTATGACATTGTTTGCCGTCTGCAGCCCGGATGAAGTCATGTCCCTTCAGGAGCCGCTTTTATATATCATGCCGGGACTTCTGTACAGTGGTCTGAGCTGGCCTGATTTCTATATGAACCAGCTGGCAGAAGTGATTGCCTTCATTTTCCCCATGCGCCATGGTGCCGATGTCGTCCGCGACCTGCTGCTGGCAGGCTATGCGCCGGCCCTGTACAGCCAGTGCCGGCAGATGCTGCTCATGGGAGGTCTGTGTCTGCTGCTGGCCTTGGGAGTGTTTATTATGCGGCGGCGGTACGGGACACTGAATCTGATACGCCACGTGTTCCGCCGTGAGAAAGGAGAAACGACACTATGAGCCTGTTGCAATGCATTGGCCGGGAGCTTACAAATGCCTTTGTCCACGATGCCCGGCGTGCTATTTTTCTGTTTGGCGCAGCAGCAGCCTATCTGATTCTCTTTGGCATCTTGTATTATCCCGGTGTCGTCAAAGATATTCCGACGGTCATCTGCGATGAATCCCATACGGCGTACAGCCGTGCCCTTACGAAACATTTTACGGATACGGACAGTTTTTCTGTGGTCCGCGTCGTATCCGATGAGGAAGAAGCACGATAGATGATGAGAGAAAAGCAGGCGTATACGGCTGTTCTCATCCCGCAGGATTTTGCCAAACAGATCCTTACCGGCCAGAGCAGTCAGGTCCTGGTCATGATGAACGGAGCCAACATCATTACGACCAATATTTCCAGTACCGCTGCCAGTGATGTCATCAACGCCTTCAATGACCGCGTAGCTGCCCGGCAGGCGGCCCTGCGCACCAGTGGTGATGAAGGCAGGCTGGGCCGCCGCATTTCCCCGGTCCATACCTCCCTGCGCGTACTGAATAACCCGACCCAGAGTTATATGATGTTCTTTGTCCTGGGACTTGCTCTGGCTGCTATGCAGCAGGGCATATTCTTATCGATTGGTGCGGCTGTGCAGGGCGATATTCATGACAAGAAACTAAAAGGCAGCCCGCCATGGACCATACTGGCTGTAAAGCTTGGCGTATACTGGGTGCTGACTATGTTATCGTTTTGTTTTATCTGTTTCCTGGCTTATGTGCTGGGCATTCCCAACAGGGCATCGGCATCCAGCCTGGTTCCTTTGTCGGCAGCATTTGCATATACGGCACTATCCCTGGGGCTGATGGGGGCTGCTGTATTTCGTACAGAATTACAATTTGTGCGGGCATCGGTCATGTATACCGTACCGGCTTTTATTTTCGGCGGGTACACCTGGCCCATGGAAGCGATGGACCCGGTAACGCAGATGATCGCATCGCTGTTTCCCATGGCATGGCTCTCTAATGCGGTGCGGGAACTTTTCCTATCCGGACACTTTGCATTGCTGCAACGGAATGTCTGTGCACTCCTGATATTAGGTACAATATTCCTGGTCATTGGAAGCCTCCTGTTCTGCCGCCGCATGAAAAACGGAGCCAGATAGAAACGAGGATATGCCGGCATGCCTTCGCCTCACCCCATCAGAGGATATTGTTTTCTTTCGTCCTATATTGCCAGAAAAGAGAAAAATCATCGTAAGAAAGGGAATTGCATGGCAATATGTAGTGAAACAGGTGGAATTTTATAGTGATATGTGTTATAGTGATAGTATAGTTAAGAAAAAGTAACACTAACAGGACGTGACAAAATCAGATGTAATGGGGTGAAGGAAAATGATACTTTATTTTTCCGGCACAGGCAATTCGTTGAGCGCCGCGCGGCTTCTGGCAAGGGAAACAGGGGACACGGCTGTTCATGTAATAGATCTTACGACTCACTGCGGTACGTGCAGGGGAATCCAGGATAAAGTCATCGGTTTCGTATTTCCCGTTTATTTTGGAGATCTGCCTGATCCCGTGCGTGAATTCGTAGAATATACGCGGTTTGCGCCTTCGACCTACTTTTATGCTGTAGCTACCTGCGGCGGTACGGCCGGCAATGCCTTGTACAACCTGAAGGAAATTCTGGAACGGAAGCGCTGCCGTCTTTCCTATGGGCGGGCCGTGCCGATGATTGCCAATAGTACGGCAACGTGGAAAAAAGGCGTGACCTATGATTTCAGTCGTCTCGACGAGGCCCGGAAAAAACTGATATCCATTGCGACGGCCGTACAGGCCCGGACGGTCAACACGGACGAAGCGCGCCGGTCCCTGGCAGGATCGCTTATGGCGACGTCCCTTGTCCGCCACATGGGAAAGCGGCGCTTTGCCATCAGCGTGGATACAGATGCCTGTACGGGCTGCGGGATATGTGAGCGGCTCTGTCCCATGCATAATATCATCATAAAGAACGGGAAAGCCCGCGTCGGTGACCGCTGTGTATCGTGCATGGCCTGCGCCCACTGGTGTCCGTCCGGTGGTATTCTCGTACACGGCCATGCTATTTCCCGGGAAGATCAGTATCATCATCCCGATATAGAAGTCAAAGATCTGTTCCTACGTTGATAACATATAATAAAAACGGGACTGATGCAGAAGGGTATTCTGTGTCAGTCCCGTTTTTATATGAGAGAAAAGGAGTCGGCCTATAAATTTGTTATTGTGCGGCCGCTGCTTTACCGAGAGCAGCGCATTCTTCGGAATTATCGGGCGTTTCATTGACAATAGCCGTACCGAATACGATAGCGCCTGCGTCCTGGGCACGCTGTTTCCACGTGTCCATCCATTCACCGGTTCCCCAGCCATAGGAACCGAAGAGGCCTACTTTTTTACCGCTCAATTTAGGAGCGATTGCCGTAAAGAAGGGTTCGACGACGCTGTCTTCCAATTCTTCTGACCCCATAGCAGGGCAACCGAGGAGAATGACATCGTGCTGGGCAACAGCATCGGGCGTCGTATCTTCCATCAGGACACTTTCTACATCAGCACCGGCAGCTTTAGCAGCGGCGGCGATTTCCTGTGCCATAGCTTCTGTGTTTCCTGTACCACTCCAATATGCGATTTCTACCATAATTGAGTCCTCCTTATGCTACGATGAGCTTTTCTAGTGTCGTGCCTACGGCAAAGCGGTCCATATAGTCTTTGCGGCAGCACGTATAGGCATGAAACAGGGTGGCGGCCTGACGGACATCGCCATACACTTTCCATTCACCGCACAGCTTGGCATGATTGCCTTTGTTTGTAATGAACCCCAGCACGTCGGCGAGAGGGTACCCCAGGAAAATCCCTGATTCGTGTGGGAAACAGCCGTCTTCCTGGAAGCGCAGGGAAAGGTGATCTAAAAGCTGTGATATGCCGTTATGCGGATGATAACCATAGGATTGGAGAAACCGGGCAATATACGGTTTTTCTGTGTAGGCTTCTACCATTTCCGGACGAAAAACGTATAGCAGCGTCCGCTGGGGGCACTGATAGAGGATACGGAAATATAGCCCTTTACTATTGTACTGCTGGTTGTACTGCACTACGCTGGATTCATATTCTTCCATTGTGCCTTCCCGGTGAAGACAGAGCAGGGCACCCATTTTCAGACGGGCCAGCGTCGGCGCACAGTACGTGACAAGTAAGTGATCGATGTTCATGTCAGTCCTCCTTCCTGGATGTTTCTGCCATAGTTACTATATCAATTATGATAACGAATGTCAATAGTATAATGAGATAAAATATCAAAAACAATGGGTAAAATGCCGATAATATGGGGTACAAGATATATTTATGATAGTTAATATCATGAACATGAATAACAAGCAAAGGAAATACGGGGAATTTTGATAAAAATAAGCAGAAAATTAAGGTATAGGATATGTGGATAAGCAGGAATGCAAGTCATGACGCAAATACAATCATGATAATCAATTTCTTAATCTCGAGAAAAATACATTATTTTACCATGAATATACAATTCATAAATATTGAATAACTATAGCTTATATGCTATAAAAATTGGCTATAATACATATTTAAATATAGAAATTAATAAATATATAAAACGATAACGAATAGATTTAATTAAAAATAGGGCGTATTTCGTTATTGACATTCATTTACTTGGATGATTATAATAGAGAAGATAAGGGGATTTGTGTATTCCTGTCATTTTTTATATGTTGTATCCGTAGTTAGGAGAGGATTTTTATGTTTCAGAATACAAACTTTTGGATTGGCTTAGGTATTGGCGTCGTCGCAGGTATCTTTGGGTATAAGCTCATGCAGCAGAGACAGCAGCAGCTTCTTGCCCTGCAGCAGCCGGCACCGGCAGCCGCTGGTACACCGTCCCTGGAAGAACTGCAGCGTCAGAAAGAAGCCCTGGAAGACATGATTGCCGCACAGGAAGCACAGCAGTAGAGTATCTTCGATATATCCCTATAGAGTCTGCCCGGTCTTAAAGGCACATATATATGGGTACAGTATAAGTATGGACCGTATACTTTCTATATCAAAACTTTAAGGCAACAAAAGGAGCTGTTCCATTACGCAAAAAAACACGTAGTGGAACAGCTCCTTTTATTTTAATCCCCGGCTTTTATGCCCGCAGGGCTCTCATGGAGTTGAGTACTGCCAGGACCATGACGCCGACATCGCCAAATACGGCTTCCCACATATTGGCCATGCCCAGTGCTCCCAGGATGAGGAACAGCCCTTTGACGCCCAGTGCCAGGACGATATTCTGCCAGGCAATGCTTTTCGTTGCTCTGGCCACGCGGATAGCCGTGACCAGTTTGGAGGGTTCATCGGTCATGAGGACGACATCGGCTGCTTCAATAGCCGCGTCGGATCCGAGGCCGCCCATGGCAATGCCGACATCGGCCCGGGCAAGCACCGGCGCGTCATTGATGCCGTCGCCTACGAAGGCCAGCTTCTTTCCGGCCTGTTTATGTGCATCCAGCTCTTCCAGCCGGTCTACTTTATCCTGCGGCAGCAGCTGGGCATAATAGGTATCCAGTCCCAGCTTTTGGGAAACGGTCCGGCCAATGTCTTCTGCATCACCTGTGAGCATGACCGTCTGGGAGACGCCGGCTTTTTTGAGTCCCTGGATAGCCTGCCGGCTGTCCTCTTTGATTTCATCGGTAATATGCAGGCAGCCGGCATAGGTTCCGTCATAGGCGATGTACACTTTGGTACCGGCTGCGGAGCTGGGAGTAAAGTCAATCTGATTCTGATGAAGCAGGGCTTCGTTACCGGCCAGAATCTGTTTACCACGGTACAGGACGCTGATGCCGTGACCAGATAGTTCCTGATAGGCCGATAAGGTGGTCATATCGAGCGGATTCTTCCAGGCCTGGCGGATGGACAGGGCAATAGGATGGCGGGACTGGGATTCGGCCAGCGCTGCGAGGTGGAGCACGCCGTCTTTGGTAAAGCCGTCGGCCGGGTCGATAGCGGTGACGCGGAATACGCCTTTCGTAAGGGTTCCGGTCTTATCGAAGACAACTGTACCGAGCTGGGTCAGGGCTTCCAGATAATTGCTGCCCTTGACCAGGATGCCCTTGCGGGATGCGGCACCGATGCCGCTGAAAAAGGTCAGAGGAATGGAAATGACCAATGCGCAGGGGCAGGAAATGACGAGGAAGATAAAGGCGCGGGTCAGCCAGTCGGACCAGAGACCGCCGAAGAAGAGAGGAGGAATCAGCCCGAGGAGCAGCGCGCTGAAGACGACAAACGGCGTGTAGTACCGGCAGAACCGGGTAATGAACCGTTCCGTCGGCGCTTTGCGGCTGGCAGCATTCTGTACGAGGTCGATGATTTTGCTGGCTGTCGATTCTCCGAAGGTATGGCTGACTTTGATTTCGATGACTCCGTCTTTGGCAATGCATCCGGACAGGGCGGTATCGCCACTATGAACGCGGCGGGGCACCGATTCTCCTGTAAGGGCTCTCGTATCGAGGAGAGAACTTCCTCCCGTGACCTGGCCATCCAGAGGAATCCGTTCACCGGGATGGACGATGATTGTCGAGCCTACGGCAACCGTATCGGGTGCTACGGTGATTTCTTTGCCATCCTGCCGGATATGGGCGATGTCGGGACGGATATCCATGAGACCGGCAATAGAATGGCGGGACCGGTCTACGGCCAGGTCCTGGAACCATTCACCAATCTGATAAAAAAGCATGACGGCAACGGCTTCCGGGTATTCTCCGATGCCAAAGGCACCGACGGTAGAAATACTCATGAGGAAATGTTCATCAAAAATCCGGCCACGGGTGATATTGCGCAATGCCTGCCAGAGGACATCATAGCCCAGGATGAGGTAAGCTGCTATGAGCCCGGCCAGGTATGCCGTATCCGTAAGGGGATGGACGGCCTGAAAAACCATGATAGCTATATACACGACGGCGCCGGCAGCCAGACGGATGATGCGGCCGCGTGTAGTTTCTTCTTCTTCTTCACTGGCAGGAGAAGCGGTTTCATCTTTTTCCTGCACTTCTACATCGGGTTCATGTGTATGCACGATTGATTCAATGATCGGTGTAATCGTGCGGGCCCGGTCTTCATCGACAGTGATAGTCAGAGTCTGTTTCATAAGGTTTACCGTAGAGGACGTAATGCCGTCCAGCGCTCCTACTTCTTTTTCGATTTTAGCAGAACAGTTCGGGCAGTCCAGTCCCTTTAACATAAATACCTTTTCCATCGTAAGCACCTTCTTTGGCCAGTATAGTATGGGGATTTCATCTTCAAACATTTAAACATATGAACATATTTTCATTTGTTCTACACTTATAGCATACGCTGTCTGATGACAGCTGTCAAGATGGTTTTTTGTTATTTTTACTAGATAGTGAACTATCTATAATTACCTATATATTATGATAATATTGTTTACCATGCAATTGATTATTCATCGGAAATTACAAAATTCGTACGGAATATAAGATTCGCTTTGAGAAACTAAATTAAAATTATACGGACTATATAAAGCAATATGTAAGGCCATACCAGTTATAAATCGCATGTTTTTGACATGTATATTAAAAAATAAAAAATATGATATGTCAATATTGACAATAATTACTAGTTTCATATATAATAATTAATGTAAAAAGTTATCAATTTCACAACAATAGCTTCGTACTTCCCGGAAAGTACGAAGCCGGAAAAAAGGAGATGTCCCGTATGTTTCAGAATCAGGATTTTTGGATTGGTTTAGGCGTCGGTGTACTGGCAGGTATTTTCGGATATAAACTGATGATCGAAAGAGAACAGCAGCTGCTGGCTCTGCAGCAGCCGGCTGCCGCTGCCGCATCGGCTACGGTTCCTGTTGCTGAATTACAGCGTCAAAAAGAAGAACTCGAAGATATGATTGCCGCACAGGAAGCAGCACAGGCTAAATAATCAGATGAAAAAGACTGTCTCGCCCTCCTGGGACAGTCTTTTTTCTTGCAAAATATGAAGTGAAAGGTAAACGAAGTATGCTGCCATTTTCAAAATGGGATATTATCATGCGGTCTGTACAGGTATCTTCTTACATTCCAGGCCGCATCCGGCTCTATAGCAAGCGCCTCATAGGCAATGCCGGATTGTGCCGGCAGGTATATACATATATTTCCAGTTATCATGAAATAGACTCGGTAGAAGTCAATGTGGTGACCGGTTCTGTGTTGATCAAATATCAGCCTGGCCTGCTCCGGACAAATCACGAATTGGCGAAAGTGGAACAATATGTCGTCAAGCACATCGAAAGGAGATAACAACGTGTCTTATGTATCTGGATTCATGATCGGTGCCTCCATTGGCAAATCGATTCATCAATTTTTCAGTAATGCCGGCCGTCCCGGTATGCCCCAACACGCTGTAAAAAATGCGTCCCGTCCCGCCCCTGCTGTACCTCTCTTCCGCCGGGCATCCAAAAGTCCGGGCCGGCGCCGCTATTATGCCAGGAGCCTTGTACGCAATCAGCCTCTGGCCGGCCTCCTGGCCCAATGTCTGTATAAAATGTCGGGCATCCGCCGCGTTGAAATCACCCCCCGGACCGGCAGTATCCTCCTGCTGGGGGATGAAAAAACGCTCGATACGGTCGAAAAGGTGTTGAGCGAACAGGTTTTTTCTGTTCCCCTGCCGGGAGAAGAACTGATGAAAGAGCTGAATGAAGCCAAAACAATGGAACAGAAAGTCGAATCAGATTTCCGTCATACTGCTGCGGATGTCTGCCGTATGTTCAATCAGGGCGTATCGGACAGTACGGGTCATCTGCTCGATCTGAAAGCGCTGGTTTCCCTCATGTTCATTATACGGGGGCTGCGCCGGATCATCACCATGAATGAACGGGCGTCTGGCCCTCAGCTTTTATGGTGGGCTTACAGCCTTTTGAGAGGAAAGTGATTGTCATGTATATGTGTACTAAATTGCGGCTCCATGCAGAAATTCCTGCACGTATCCGTCCCCTTCTGGGTGTGCGGCTGCGTCAGCTGCGGGGCGTCGCGGCGGCATCGACCGATGGCCGTGTCGTTACGTTGTATTATCAGCGGCCTTTTGATCCCCGCTCGGCTTTGCCCTTGCTATACAGCTTTGAAAAAACGTATGGTGCGAAACAGGAAGAACGGAAAGAACTGGATATTGCATCCTATAAGCGGGAAGCAATCCTGTCTGTCGGCGGATTTATCGCCATGAATATCCTGCGCAAGACGAATCCGGCATTTTATGACAGTATTCTCTTGTTCCGCCGTCTCTTTACCCTGTTCATCGCCCGCCGGTTCATCAAAAACGGTGTCTTCGGTGTCGTCCGCGAACATCAGGCTAATGCCGATACGCTGACGGCGACAGCTGTCGTCGCATCCGTCCTGGCAGGCAAGCCTGAATCCAGCCTGACTCTTCTGGCCTTGTCCAACGGGGCTGAAATGCTGACGGAATACGCGGCAGAACGGGCGCGTAAACAGATTTCGGGCCTGCTCCGTCTGGATCAGCGTGACGTATGGCTCATCGAACAGGGCAGGGAAAAGAAAGTCCCTGTCGAATCGTTGAAGCCGGGCGATCATATCGCGGTCCATCTCGGCGAAAAGCTTTGCGTTGATGGCCGTGTCGTCAGTGGCAATGCCGCCGTCAATCAGGCTTCTATTACAGGCGAATCGAATCCGGCTATCAAGCAGAAAGGGTCTTTCGTCTATGCCGGCAGCGTCATTGAAGCCGGCGGCCTGGTCATTCACGTGGAAAAGGTCGGCAATGATACATCCCTGGCCCAGATTATCCATCTCGTAGAAGAAGCCCAGACGAGACGGGCTCCGGTACAGAACTTTGCCGATAAGATGGCAAATATGCTGGTACCGATTTCCTTTATCGGTGCGGCTATTGTCTATGGTGCAACCAAAGACTGGCAGCGCGTCCTGAACTTGTTATTTATCGATTTTTCCTGCGGCCTGAAGCTTTCGACGGCGACGGCTATCTCCGCGGCTATCGGCGTGGCTGCCCGCAAGGGGATTCTGATCAAGGGCGGCAACTACATCGAAAATCTTGCTGATATCGACACCATTGTCCTCGATAAGACCGGTACCATTACGATGGGAGTTCCACAGGTACAGCAGATTCAGACGGCACCTGGCGTCGATGAAAAGGAAATGATCCTGCTGGCTGCTTCAGCGGAAATGCATTCGGTCCATCCGCTGGCTGTGGCCATCCAGAAATACGTCAAAAATCATAAATGGACGACACCGCCCCATGACACATCGGAAACGATCGTAGCACGGGGGATGCGTGCCGTCGTACCGGATTTTGAAACGTATAAAGGCGGTACCATCCTCGTCGGCAGCCGCCGCTTCATGAATGAAGAAGGGGTTACGGGCCTTCCGGAAGCCATGGGAAAGACCGTTGGCAAGAGTCTTCTCTATGTAGCCCGTGACGGGGAATTCATCGGTTTCATGGCCATCCAGGACCCGGTACGCCCGGCGATGAAGAAGACTCTGAATCAGATGCGCCGTCTTGGCATCGATGAAGTCGTCATGCTGACCGGCGATTCGAAAGAAGTTGCTGCAGAAGTAGCCCGTGATATGGATATTGATTCCTACCATGCAGAAATCCTGCCGGAAGATAAGGCAAATTATGTCATGAAGCTCCAGAAACGGGGGAACGTCATGATGGTCGGCGATGGCATTAATGACGCACCGGCCCTTGCGTTTGCCGATATCGGTGTCAGCCTGGGCGGGAACAAGACGGATATTGCAGCAGAATCGGCAGCCATTACTATCCGCTCGGAAAATCCGTCCAAATTGTATGATGCCCTGGTCATTGGCCGCAAGACGATGAAAATCATCAATCAGAACTTTACGGCGACCATTGTCGTCAACTCCGCTGCTATGCTGCTGGGGGCTCTGGGACGGATCAGCCCGCTCTGGGCCGCTGTGATTCACAATACGGCGACACTTGCCGTCGTCATGAACAGTGTCCGCATCCTGGGTCCGGCACGGGCGATGAAACGATTCTAATTTTCAAATAATGATAAAAAATCATTCATAATATAGTACAAAATAAAAAGCGGAAGATAGTATATGTAACATATTATTACAATATCTTTCGCTTTTTATTTATATTTATTATCAATTGTATTATCGTTATTATATAATAAATTATGAAATTAAGGCTGTATAAAGGTAATTATAAATATATCGCTTAATAAATTTATGAAAATGAAAACAAGTATTGACAACTAATACGTGATTTTATATACTATATATCGTAATGAATAATGTTATCAATAAAGAGAGGATGTGTGAGTATTATTTACGGAGCATGAGAAGGGAAGCGATGTAAATGAGTGTCGTCATTGTAGGTGGAAATGATTGTATGGTTTGCCAGTACAAAAATATTTGCAAAAAGTTTGATTACAAGGCAAAAGTATTTACCCAGGTACCGAGCGATTTCAAATCGAAAATCGGCTCGCCCGATCTGGTAGTACTGTTTACGAGTACCGTGTCCCATAGAATGGTGCATTGTGCTGTGAAGGAAGCTCAGCGCAAGAACGTAGAAGTCATTCGTTCCCATACGAGCAGTTCAAGCGCTTTAAGGTCTATATTACAGGCTCGTGCTGAGCGATGTGCATTGTAAATCCCCGTCACAGGCCTGAGCGTCATCGTGCCGCCCGGGCCTGTCATACGGACAATGGACAGTGGTGAAGGAGGTGTCAGATCATGAGCATTGTAAAACTGGCGGATATGAAACCCGGTGTCAGCGGTGTAGTAGAAGCACTGGAAGGACATGGGAATATCCAGCATCGTCTCGTCGATATGGGCGTCGTCAAGGGATCTCATATTACGGTAGTAAAAGTTGCGCCTTTGGGCGACCCCGTTGAAGTCAAGGTCAAAGGGACCGCGCTGGCACTGAGAAAGAATGAAGCAGCTATGATCAGTGTAGCTGTCGGAGGAGGTCATTAGTAGTCATGGATAATGCAGGAACGATCAAGGTTGCCCTCGCCGGCAACCCGAACTGCGGAAAGACGACAATTTTTAATAATATTACGGGTGCGAAACAGCACGTCGGCAATTATCCCGGCGTTACGGTAGAAAAGAAGGAAGGCCGCTGCAATTATGACAATCACAGTCTTTTGTTCGTCGATCTTCCCGGTACATACAGCCTGACAGCCCGTTCTTTGGATGAAGTCGTTGCAAGAAATGTTATTATTAATGAAAAACCGGACATCATCGTAAACGTCTTGGACGCTTCCAACCTGGAACGGAATCTGTATCTGGCAGCCCAGATCATCGAATTGGGACGGCCTGTCGTCATCGGCCTGAACATGATGGATATTGCCGAACGCATGGGCACCCAGATTGATCTGAAAAAACTGGGTGAACAGCTGGGTGCCACGGTTGTGCCTCTCGTAGGCAGTAAAAATAAAGGGACCCAGGAACTCTTGCAGGCCGTCATGAATGTAGCCCAGAAAGATGAAGCGATAAAGAACGCAAAAGTCGATTACGGTCCCGATTTGGAACCGGCCATTACCAGCCTGGAAGATATGATTCAGAAGACGGGCATTATCCAGTACCCTGTACGCTGGCTGGCAATCAAACTTCTGGAAAATGACAGTGATGTCGTCAGCAAGGTAACAGCCCTCGATGGGACAGAAAGCATTCTGGCCATGGCTCATACGCTGCGGGATTCCCTGAAGAACAAAGTGGATCTGGAATTCTGCTTTGCCGAATACCGTCATCGCTTTGCCGTACAGGCCTATAACAATTCGGTCATCAAGCCGGGCACGACGGATTCCCTGTCGGATAAGATCGATAGTGTCCTGACAAACCGCTTCCTGGGTATTCCTATTTTCCTCGGCCTCATGTGGCTCATGTTCGTCGTCGTCATCAACCTTGGCGCCTATCCTCAGGACTGGCTGGATACGGGCTTTGGCATGCTTGGCGACTGGTGCAATGATGTGATTGAAGACGAACAGCTCCGTTCTCTCGTCGTGGATGGCGTCATCGGCGGTGTCGGTTCTGTACTTTCGTTTGTGCCTCTTATCGTACTGTTGTATTTATTCATCAGCCTGCTGGAAGATACGGGATATATGGCCCGTGCAGCTTTCCTCATTGACCGGGCCATGCGTGCCCTGGGCCTCCACGGGAAATCGTTCATACCGATGATCCTTGGCTTTGGCTGCAACGTTCCCGGTATTATGGCTGCCCGTACACTGGACAATGAAAAAGACCGTCTGGTCACCATCATGGCCTGCCCCTTTATGAGCTGTGGTGCCCGCCTGCCTGTGTATACTCTTTTGATTGCGGCTTTCTTCGGTGCTTCCGGTCATGGCGGCACGGTCCTCTTCGGCATATATCTGCTGGGAATCATCGTTTCCGTATGCGTCGCGCTGGTACTCCGTCATACGGCATTTAAAGGCGAACAGGAACCGTTCGTCATGGAATTGCCGCCGTATCATATCCCGACGCTCAAAGGCGTTCTGACCCATATGTGGGAACGCACCGTATTGTATCTCAAAAAAGCCGGTACCTTCATTCTTGGCGCCTCCATTCTGGTATGGTTCCTCACGGCCTATCCGATGGATGTAGAATACAGCCAGGATTACGATGCGGCGAAAGAAGCCGTAACGGCCCAGATGGAAGAAACCCAAGCCAGCATCCTGACTGGATATGGCCTTTCTGACATAGAAGATAATGCTGAATTGAACGATATGTATGAAGCCATGGTAGCAGCGGCTGACGAAGCAGCCGATGAAGCAGACGAAGACGAAGCGGATACAGGCAACTCCCTGAATCCGGCTGCAGCCCTGAGTTCTGTTGAAGACCAGGTCAAGAATTCGGAAGAAGCAGAAAATACACTGTTCATGGGTAAATATCCCGACAGCTTTGCCGATCTCCAGGAACAGAACCCGGCTGTATTTGCACAGGCTCTGCCTTTGTTTGATGCCAAAGCAGACGCCGATGATGCAAAAGCCAAACTCGAAGATCAGCAGAAAGCCGAAAAACTGGAACAGTCCTATGCGGCCCGTATCGGTCACGTCGTCGAACCGGTCATCCAGCCCCTTGGCTTTGACTGGAAAATCGGCGTAGGCCTCATTGCCTGCACGGCTGCCAAGGAAGTCATGGTTTCAACACTGGGCACGATTTACAGTGTCGGTGGTGATGATACTCATGAATCGGGCATCGTCGCTTACCTGAGAGACGATCCGGACTTCAACCCGGCCGTAGCTCTTTCACTGATGGTATTCTGCCTGCTGTACATGCCCTGCGTGGCAGCCATGGCTGTTATCAAACGTGAAACCGGTTCCTGGAAAATGCTCCTCGCCGTCGATGGCATGTGCCTCGTATTTGCCTATGTTGGTGGCTTTATTACCTATCATCTGGCACTCTTTGCCGGACTGGGTGTATAATGCAGATATGCCTCAACATTCCTGTTTTTGAAATTAACTATTGATTTTATAATGGGAACAATGATATACTTAGGGCGCCGGAAGGCGTCCTATGTGTATATCATCATTTCAGAATTGAACGATACAGAAAGGTTGTGATCTTGTATGAGCATTGCAACGATTATTGTGGCACTTGTCGTGCTGGCAGCCGCATTTTATATCGGCCGTCATATCCGGGGCCTGTTCAAGGGAACAGCCAGCTGCTGTGGCGGCAGCGGTTCCTGCAGTGGCAGCTGCCCGTCCTGCAGCCTCCAGTCTAAAAAAACGGGATGGGAAAAGAAATAAGAATGAAATATGTATAAGTGTCGGGGGAAATGAGTTTCTTGTCCCGGCACAACGGATTATCAGGAGCACGCATGTCAGGCGGCTCCTGATTTTTTTGTCCTGAAGATGACAAGAGGCACAATATGGGGTATAATCTAGGTTGTTGAATATTATTATTAGTACAAGGAGTGTCCGTATGAAAATCAGTGCTGAAGAAATAAAGAAAATCGCACTGCTTTCCCGTCTCAATATTGAAGACGATCAGATTGAGGAAGTCGGGAAACAGCTGAATGACATTTTGGCTTATATGGATCTGTTGAATCAGGTCGATATCACGGATGTAGCGCCTACGGCTCACGCCGTATCGATGCGCAATGTCATGCGCGACGACGTGCCCCAGCCGTCCTTATCCAATGAAAAGGCGCTTTCCAATGCGCCGGAACCAGAAAATGGCTATTTTAAAGTTCCCAAAGTCATTCAGGATTGAGGAGGAATATTGTGGAAGCATTAACGATACATGCACTGCATGATAAACTCGTACATAAGGAAATTTCTGCCGTCGAACTGACGGAGAAGTTTATTGCCCGCAAGGATGCGGTCGAACCGGACGTCAAGGCTTTTTTGTCGGACAACCGGAACAATGCCCTGGAAGCGGCTGCCGCAGTCGATAAGAAAATTGCTGCCGGGGAAGCCATTGCCGATATGGCCGGTGTACCGGGTGCGATTAAGGATGTCATCTGCATTGCCGGACAGAACACGACATGTGGCTCAAAAATCCTTGAACATTTCAAATCGCCCTATAATGCGACGGTCATTGAAAAACTGAATGCCCTCGATTATATCAGCCTGGGCAAGACGAATATGGATGAATTTGCCATGGGCAGTTCGACGGAAAACTCGGCATATCAGATTACGCATAATCCCTGGAATCTGGACTATGTACCGGGCGGTTCGTCCGGCGGTTCCGCCGCTGCCGTAGCCGCCGGGGAAGCGGTCTGGTCCCTCGGTTCTGATACAGGCGGCTCTATCCGCCAGCCTGCTGCCTACTGCGGCCTCGTAGGCCTCAAACCGACGTATGGCCTCGTTTCCCGGTATGGCCTTGTCGCCTACGGTTCGTCCCTCGATCAGATTGGACCGTTTACCAATGACGTAGAAGACTGTGCCATTGTCCTCAATGCCATTGCCGGCCACGATGCAAAAGACTCGACGTCTATCCCACAGGAAAAGAAAGATTACAAAAAAGCGCTGGTCAATGATGTAAAAGGCATGAAAATCGGCGTGCCGGAAGAATTCTTTGTGGAAGGTCTCGATGACCAGTGCCGCAAAGCCTTGGAAGAAGCTATTGATACATATAAGAAGCTCGGTGCCGAAATCGTACCAGTCAAAATGCCTCATATGAAATATGGCCTGGCTGCTTACTACATCATTGCTCCGGCAGAAGCCAGCTCCAATCTGGCCCGTTACGACGGAGTTGGATTCGGATTCCGGGCTGATGGTACGGATATTGTCGATATGTACCGCAAGACCCGTACAGAAGGGTTTGGACCCGAAGTAAAACGGCGCATTATGTTGGGGACGTATGTCTTAAGTTCCGGTTACTACGATGCCTATTATCTGCGGGCTATGAAAGTGCGTACCCTGGTAAAACAGGATTTTGACAATGCTCTTCGTACCTGTGATGTCCTGCTCACGCCGACGGCACCGGACACGGCATTTAAAATCGGCCAGAATGACAACAATCCCCTGGCCATGTATCTGGGTGACGTCTGCACGGTTACACTGAATCTGGCCGGCCTTCCGGGCATCAGCATTCCCTGTGGCTTCAAAAACGGCCTTCCCATTGGCATGCAGCTCATTGGCAGGGCACTCGATGAAGAAACGCTGCTGCGCGTCGCCTATACGTTTGAACAAAACCGCACGGACCTGAAGAAGCCGCTGCCCATGGGGGAGGTTGAACTCTGATGAAATATGAATCCGTTATCGGCCTGGAAGTCCATGTCGAATTGAAAACGAAAACAAAGATTTTCTGCGGCTGCTCCACTGAATTCGGTGCCCAGCCCAATACACACGTCTGCCCGGTCTGCCTGGGCCTGCCGGGAAGCATGCCCGTACTTAATAAGGAAGTTCTTCACTACGCGGTAAAAGCCGGCCTTGCACTTCATTGCGATATTCTGCCGTTCAGTAAATTTGACCGTAAGAATTATTACTATCCCGATTTGCCGAAAAATTTCCAGACATCCCAGTATGATCTGCCCATCTGCCTCAACGGCTATGTCGATATCGAGGTAGGCGGCAAGACGCGCCGCGTTCATCTGACCCGTATCCATATGGAAGAAGATGCCGGTAAACTGGTACACAGCGGGGCTTCCATTGACACATCGGATACGACCTTCGTCGATTATAACCGTACCGGTGTTCCCTTGCTTGAAATCGTATCCGAACCGGATCTGCGCAGTGGGGAAGAAGCCCGGGCCTATCTGGAAAAACTCCGTTCCATCATGCAGTATCTCGGCGTATCCGACTGCCGTATGGAAGAAGGCAGTATGCGCTGTGATGCCAACATTTCCGTGCGTCCTGTCGGCAGTGACAAATTGGGGACGAAGACGGAAATCAAAAACATCAATTCCTTCAGCGGTGTCCAGAAGGGCATCGAATACGAAGCCGTCCGTCAGGCCCAGATACTCGATGAAGGTGGCACGATCCAGCAGGCAACACGCGGCTGGGAAGAAGCGAAGGGCATTACGGTCCTGCAGCGTGTCAAAGAAGGCGATGCCGATTACCGCTATTTCCCGGAACCGGATCTGATTCCCATCGAAGTGTCCAAGGATTATATCGAACAGGTACGGGCCGAATTGCCGGAAATGCCTGATGCACGGCGGCAGCGTTTCCAGGATGAACTGGGCCTGCCTGAATATGATGCCAATCTCCTGACGCTGGAAAAACAGACAGCTGATTATTTTGAAGACGTCGTAAAAGAAGGCATCGACGCCAAGACGGCTTCTAACTGGATGCTCGGCGAATTTGCCAAGAAGCTGAATGAAGAAGGCGTAACGGCCGATCAGGCTCCTGTACGTCCTGCGGCTCTTGCCGGCCTCCTCAAACTCATTGCCAAAGGCACGATTTCTGGCAAGATTGCCAAGAAAGTCCTGCCGGAAATGTGGTCCAGTGGTAAGTCGGCCGACGAGGTCGTCAAAGAACAGGGACTGGTACAGATTACCGATACGGGCGCTATTGAAGAAATCGTCAAATCGGTCATTGCTGCCAATCCGCAATCGGTTGCCGATTATAAAGCAGGCAAGAAGAAAGCCATCGGCTTCCTTGTCGGCCAGGTCATGAAACAGACCAAAGGCCGGGCCAATCCGGGAGTCGTCAACCAGCTGCTCACCAAAAATCTGAAATAAGAGTATGCCTCTATACCTTTGCTGACTGTACAATAAAAGGCTGCAACAAAATGAGTTTTTCAGCTCACTTTGTTGTAGCCTTTTTTCTTCTGGCGCAGGTCGTTATTTATCCCGTTTCCTGCGGAAAAAATCTTTCAGGAGTGCGGCACATTCATCGGCCCGGACGCCGGCGGTTACGGCTGCCCGATGATTGAGGAGAGGACTGTCGGCCAGCTGGAACAAGGAACGGACGGCGCCGGCCTTGGGGTCAGCGCAGCCGTAGACGACCCGGTCCAGGCGGCTGTTGACGATGGCTCCGGCACACATAGGGCAGGGTTCGCAGGTAACGTAAAGCGTGCAGCCCGACAGGCGCCACCGGCCCAGGACGCGGCAGGCCTTTTCGATGGCCAGCAGTTCGGCATGGGCTGTGGCACAGGGCAGGCTTTCCCGCAGGTTGTAGGCACGGGCAATGGCTTTCTTTTGATAAATAATCACGGCGCCGATAGGGATTTCACCGACAGCAAAGGCCGTTTTGGCTTCTTCCAGGGCTTTGCCCATATAAAATTCATCTTTTGTCATAATGATGTCCTTGATTCTTTTTGGTATTCATGATAGGTTACTATCAGATAAACTGATTTTATTGTACAGGATGGTGGAGTATAATGCAATCACTCTGGTGGCAGCTTTTCGATATTCTGGGGACCGTGGCCTTTGCCCTGTCGGGGGCACTGGTTGCCGTATTGCGGCGCATGGATATATTTGGCATTTTTGTTCTGGCTGCGGCGACCGCTGTCGGTGGCGGAATCGTGCGTGACCTCATACTGGGACGGATCCCTCCGGCCTTTTTCCAGAATAGCATGTATTTCTGGCTTATCATCGCGACTATAGGGCTGACTATTTTTTTCCTGCGCTATATGGATACGCACCGCCGCCACCGCCTCATGCATGCGTCTATTAACTTGTATCTTATATGCGATGCCATCGGCCTTGGATCATTTACCGTTACGGGTACGCTGCTGGGCTGCTATATGTTTTCTGATTACTGGGTCCTGTGCATCGCCCTGGGACTGATTACGGCCGTCGGTGGCGGCATCATCCGCGATGTCCTGGCCGGACGCATTCCGGCGACACTGATTCAGGACGTCTATGCCACGGCTTCCTTTATCGGTGCTATCGTCCTCTATATCCTATATATTCCCCTGGGCCAGCCGGCTGATGTGGCGTCCATCATTTGCTTTGCCGTGACCGTTGGTGTCCGCCTCCTTGCCATCCGCTATCACTGGAATCTGCCCCGGGTCAAGCGGCGCAAGAGGGGACAGCGTTTCTGAAATCACTTCGCTATTGTATTTCAAATAACTCTTTTATCCCCAGCAGCCTGGCTCCTTCACGATTGGCACGGTCGATGACGGGATGGGTATAACCTCCTTTGCTGAAAAAACAGAAGTGTTTTTGTGTTACGTTGGGAAAGGCTGCGGCAGCCTGTACTAAATCATCATATTCTTCCATGGGCATAGGGCGGTTCCGGAATTTACACTCGCAGAACAGACCTTCCTTTCCCGTTTTATCCAATGCCAGAATATCTATATCATCTTGTTGCTTGCGGATGGGATTGGTGCCCCACCATTTGCCGATAGCTGCCGGGATAAAAGGGAGTGCGTGATTTTTAGCCTGACGCCAGAGATATTCCGTACAGATTTCTTCAAATACAGGTCCCATATAATCGGAAATTCCGTCCATGATTTCCTGGGCAGCTTTTCGTTCTCCTAAGAGAAAATAGTAACTTTTTTGCGAGAACGTATAACGATACCAAAACCGATAATAATGGTCAGCTATCGTATATATTCCCTTTTTACTGGTGCTGGGCTGGTCACAGGGAATTATTTTTTTTACGAGGCGGATATTTTGCAGTACTTGCAGATATTTTGTGCATTTGCTGCGGTCTTCGTGGATACGGTCAGAAATGGCGGTAACCTTATTAGCTCCATTGGCGATGGCCTCAAGGATGCTGTTGTATATGCCCGGCTCCCGTAGTTCCATGCGTAAAAGCAGCTGGGGTTCATCATGGAGATAGGAATTTTCCGATAAAATGTGTCCGGCAATATTTTCCGTAATACTCTGAGAGGGATTGAATGCCCTGAGATAGCGGGGAATTCCTCCGAGAATGCCATAAGCCAGTAATTTCTCTTCCTGAGAATAGCCAGGAAAAAAAGCAGCGCTTTCCAGATAATCAAATGGTCTGACTTCCAGATGGGATGTAATCCTGCCATACAAGGGACTTTTGTATCCCATGATTTCATTGATCATGAAATTAACACTGGAGCCACAGAAAATGAGAAAAATATTTTTATTTTGCCAGCTATGATCGATGGTGTGCTGGAATATACTTTTTATGGAAGGATTCTGCTCAGCGAGAAAAGGGAATTCGTCAATAATCAGCACGGTACGTCTGTCTGGCCCGGAGTGTTTATCTATGAACGACAGGGCTTTTTCCCAGTCAGGAAATGGAGCAATATAATCATCCGTATAATATTCCTGGACCGTTCGTGAAAAATCTTCCCGATTGAGGGGATCATTCTTTTCCTGGGCTGGGAAGAAAATACAATCATGGGTCTGGGCAAATTTTTGCAGAATTGTCGTTTTTCCGACGCGGCGGCGACCATACATAATCAAGAATTGAAAAGAAGGAGACGTATACAATTTTTCTAAAAGGTCTAATTCCTGTTTTCTGCCAATCATGATAACCTCCACGAAACAAGGTGAAACACGAGTATAATACTTATGAGTATTATACTCGTGTTTCACCTTGTTTGCAATAGCCAAAGCCTTATAGAGACGACGCGACGACGTTTCTGAAATTATTTGCATGGCAGACCGTAAATCTGGTATAATAAACTGATAATTTTTTCTATTTCTGCGTATTCAGAGGTGATAGTGTTGAATGCTTTTCGTAAGGTCTTAGGCGCCGTCGTCGTGTCCCTGTGCCTGTGTTCCGGCCCGGCAGCCCTGGCTAAAACGATTTTATATGTGCCGCAGGATAACCGTCCTGTTGACTTTGCCTATACGGTCAGTACGGCTGAAGATGCCGGATATACAGTGATAACGCCGCCAGACCGGTATTTGTCCGGATCTAACTTCCAGGGTTCTCCCGATAAGCTGATGGAATGGGTAGAAGAAAATGCCGGCAAAGCCGATGCCATGGTACTGTCAGTGGATTCCCTGGTCTATGGGGGACTGGTCGATTCGCGCAAACATAACCTCTCCATGGATATCCTGCTGGCCCGTCTGGAAAAGGTGGAAAATCTGCACAGCAAATTTAATAAAGTGCCGATTTATGCCTTTAGTACGGTCATGCGCAGTCCCTGGGCAGGTGGCAAGGGCGTCGAACCGGATTACTATCTCAAGGCTGGCAGCGATATTTATGAACTGGCATCGCTTCAGGCTAAAATGGATGAAGAAGGCCTGACACCACAGGAACGAAATGACTGGTTCAGCATTATGCGCCGCGTCCCGGCGGAGTATCTGCAGGACTGGTTCAGCCGCCGCAAGAAGAATATGGCCATCAATTACCGCCTGATCAATGATGCCAGGAAAGGCATATTCACCTATTACAGCCTGGGCCATGATGATAATTCTGTCCGTACCCAGTCGTCGTTAGAGTCGAAGTATCTGGAACAGGCAGGTGCTGACATCCCTAAGACCAGTTTCGGGTCGTTCCCCGGGGCCGATCAGCTGGGCCTGCTGCTCATTACGCGGGCGAATAATGACTTCAACAACTATCATCCCAGGGTGACGGTCATTTATCCTCTCGGCGGAGGGGAAAAGACCGTACCGAGTTATGATGGGCAGGCCATTGGCAAGACCATTGCTGCCCATATCGAAGCTATCGGCGGAACGATAACGGACAAGGAAAAACCGGACCTGCTGCTGGCCGTCAATACGCCTCTTACGACATCGACGCGGGAATCGGGCAATTTTGAAAATTTCCCCATCATGCTCGATTCGACGCGGACATTCCTTACGCAGATAGAAAAGGCGATAGCCCAGAATATTCCTGTCAGCCTCGTCGATATGGCTTTTTCTAATGGATCGGACAATACCCTGATATATGGGCTGTATCAGGATAAGATGATGTATCAGCTGGCAGCGTATAATGGATGGAATACAGCCAGTAACTCTGTCGGCTATGGCATATCCCAGGGGCTTCTGGCCCGGTATATGACTCCCGATGCCCATCAGCGTATGCTGACGACCCAGTATCTGGACAACTGGGCGTATCAGGCGAATGTCCGGGATTATATTTACCGGCTCCAGCAGAAGGTAGAGGCCAATACGGAGCAGAAATACTATCCGACGGTCATGAGTGAAATGCAGAGCCGCACGAAAGAGCAGCTTCAGCGGTATGCCCAGACCTATCTTGGCATCGATCCCCGTACGGTCAATGTCACATTCCCGTGGAACCGGCTGTTTGAAGTCTATGTCGATGTCCATGCCCAGCCCGATGTGAGCCTGGAAAGTGACGTGCGGCAGGGCCTGCGCCAGAAAGAACTGGATCGTCTGGCAGCCCAGCAGGAAGCAGCCCGCAAGGCTCTGGAAGCAGAAAAACAGAAAACGGTCAAGGATAAAAATGCCAAAATAGATCCGAAAGTAAAAGAAGAGCTGGAACAGGCCGAACAGGCTGCCCGGGAACAGTATGAAGCAGAACTGCAGTCCCAGCAGCTGGCCCGGGAAGAAGAGCAGGCTCAGAATAACCGTACCTGGGTGCCTAAAGATTAGGACAGGAAAAGGCAGTTTACTGATTGTAGTTTTAGAAAAAACGGGTGCAGAAGAAAATAGAAGAAAATATATGAACCGGCAAAAAGCCCCTGAATGTGCACGAGGGAAGATGTGCACATCCAGGGGCTTTTTTGCCGGTTTTGTTACGTTCGTACGACGGGGATGACCCGTGTCTTTTCTGCCGTGCAGACAGCTATGCCATTAGTCGCGTTCGTAATGGCATGGATTGCCGTATCAGCCTGTTCTTCCGGTATTTCAAGGGTAAACGTTACATCGGCGGCAAAGACTCGGTCTGCAATGCGTATGGCATACGCTGGTGCCAGCCGTTCTATGGTACTCACAAAGGAGTAGGGAACAGAAACTTTTATGACCTGATAAGGAAGATAATCGGCGATAGATGCGGCTGCAAGGCCCAGGGAAACACTATGGCTGTAGGCCCGTATGAGGCCGCTGGCGCCAAGTTTGATGCCGCCAAAATACCGGGTGACGACAACTACGGTGTTGGTAATCCCGTTTTTTTTCAATACTTCCAGCATCGGCCGTCCGGCCGTTCCCGAAGGTTCGCCGTCGTCACTGGATTTCTGGGTGGCACCACCAGGACCAATCTGATAGGCGTAACAATTGTGCCGGGCATCCCAGAATTCTTTGCGCCGGGATTCAATAAAAGCAGAGGCTTCTTCTTCGCTGGATACTTCTTTAAGATGGGCGAGAAACCGTGATTTCTTTATAGTATATTCCGCTTCGGCATTGCCGTAAACGGACGTAATGTGCGGACTGGTCATAATCGGATTTCCTCATATACGTATATAAAAAGACCGCCGGATTCCGGCGGTCCTGGTTTCATTGGTGGGAATAGTTGAATTCGAATCAACGACCTTCACGATGTCAACGTGACGCTCTAACCAACTGAGCTATACCCCCATGCGACTCATTTAGTATACTCAATTCTGCGCGTATTGTCAAGCATCTTTTACAAAAAACGTACAAAATTTTTTCTTTCCCCCAAAAAAGCCCTGTGCATATGCGGAAGGTCGGGGCTTTTCGGGCGGAAGCGTGTTGGCAGAGGCATCTGTTCAGTAGTATAATATGTCTATCGTGCTGGAAAGGGGGAAGGAGAATGGCCCGCATTGTTTTAGTTACGGGAGGCGCCCGCAGTGGCAAGAGTCAGTTTGCTGAGCAGTATCTGGAGGCGTGTCCTGGACGCCATGGGTATATTGCAACAGCCCAGGTCCTGGATGACGAGATGGCTGACCGGGTAGCCCGGCACCGCAGCCGCCGTCCGGCATCGTGGCAGACCTTTGAAGTCCCGTCGGGACTGAGAGACCGCATTGCGTCTATTTTGCAGCAGGCGGATCACATCCTGCTCGATTGTCTGACCCTGTATTTTTCCAATTTCCTGCTGCAGCGGGACGGAGATGATTTCTCCCATATCCTGAAAGAAGCGGAAGAAGAATGGGACAAGGTGCTCCGGACGGCAGGGCAGCGCCCTGGCGGGACCTTTGTCATTGTTACCAATGAACTGGGGTCGGGCATCGTCCCCATGGCGAAAGTGAGCCGCCAGTACCGTGATCTCATCGGCTTTCTGAACCAGCGTACGGCTGCCGCCGCCGATGAAGTCTACCTGAGTGTGTGTGGCATTACTATAGAAATCAAAAGCCGGCAGGTTACGCTGCCAGTCCGGGAGGAACAGCCATGACGAGTTTTCTCATCGCTCTCCAGTTCCTCACGCGCATACAGCTGGCCCGGCATCTGATCTGGACGAATGAGGCCTTTGGCGCATCGCTGCGCTGCTTTCCCCTGGTAGGATGCTGCATCGGCCTGTGCCTGTGCCTGTGCTGGTTCGTCACGGGACTGGCCCTGTCCGGGTTTTACCGGGCCGTATGCGTCATCATTGCCTGGTTCCTCATTACAGGGGGACTCCATGCCGACGGATTCATGGATACGGCCGATGGCCTCTTTTCCGGACGCAGCCGGGAACGGATGCTGGAAATACTGAAAGACAGCCGGGTCGGTTCCAATGGTGTCATGGCGTTCTTCTTTCTGGCATTGCTGAAAATTTGTTTTCTGGCAAACATAGAAGGACCGGCAGCCTATGCGGCACTCCTTGGCATACCGGCGGCGGCCCGTTATGGCACATTGGTGAGCGTACTGGAATTTCCCTATGCCCGTCCGGAAGGCCTGGGAAAGGCCTTTGCTGCCTATGCTTCGCCACATACGCTGGCTCTGGGATTTCTGGCAGCCCTGCCACCGGTCCTGGTGGGAGGATTCTTGTACCTGGCCTTCCTCGGCATTGCCATGGCAGCCAGTCTGATACTCAATACCTATATTGTGCGGCATCTCGGCGGCGTAACCGGTGACACCTATGGTGCCGTTACGGAATGCAGCGAATTGCTGTTACTCGGCTTCTGTGCCGCTATATATTGATTACAGGAAAGGAATATAGATACATGATCAAGCTTTATCTCGTCCGTCACGGTGAAACCGATGGCAATTCCCAGCAGTGGTTCCAGGGCGCATCGGACGTGCCCCTCAATGCTACGGGGATAGAACAGGCCCGGCGCCTGAGCCATTTTATGAAAGATATCCATTTTGATGCAATTTATACCAGTACGCTGTCGCGTGCCTATACGACGGCCGAAATCGTTGCAGAACCACATCATCTGCCAGTGCAGCAATATCCGGAATTGCGGGAAATCAGCTTTGGTGTATGGGAACGCCATACGTATGATGAAATCACCAAAGAATGGCCGGGAGAAATCGAAGCCTTTTATGCATCGGAAGGCAAGATGCGGGCTCGGGGCGGCGAATCGTTCCTTGAAGTCCGGGACCGCATTACGAAGAAGACGAAGGAACTGCTCAGCCATCATGCAGACGGGGATTCGGTCATGATCGTCTCCCATGGTGCAGCCATCCGCTGTCTGTTGTTTGGCCTGCTGGAACTGGATTTCCGCAAGCTCTGGTGCTTCCAGCAGTATAATACGGCGTTTACGATTATCGAATATTACGGCAGCCGCAGTGTCATGACGCTCATGAATTGTACCCAGCATCTGGAAGGGATGAAAGGGTATGAGCCGCAATGGTACGGCCGGCAGCACAATGTCATGTAGGTGATGGCATGGCAGATACAATACGTCTCGATAAATTACTAGGCCATACGGGATGGGGAACCAGAAAAGAAATCAGGGAGCTGTGCCGGTCCGGTGCCGTAGCCGTCAATGGCATATCCTGCCGGGACAGCAGCCTGAAAGTACAGCCCGGCCGTGATACGGTGACCGTCAAAGGAGAGCCTGTATCTTATGAGAAATTTTATTATCTCATGCTGTATAAGCCGGAAGGTATCCTGTCGGCGACAGAAGACCCTCATGCCCGTACGGTCATCGACCTGCTGCCCCGCCAGTTTTCTGGTGCCGGGCTGTTTCCCGTAGGACGCCTCGACAAAGATACGACGGGGCTGCTTCTCCTCACCAATGACGGGCAATGGGCTCATCGCATTACATCGCCTAAAAAACACGTCCCCAAGGTCTACATAGCCCGTGTGGCAGGTTCTGTTCCTGGAGATATAGGGGAACGGTTTGCCGCCGGCCTGGTCCTCGACGATGGGCTGGTGTGCCTGCCGGCAAAGGCGGTCTGCTCAGGAGAAGGGGAACTGACCATCACCGTACAGGAAGGGAAATTCCATCAGGTAAAGCGCATGTGTGCCGCTGTAGGACTTACGGTGGAAGCCTTGCACCGCGTGCGCATCGGAAGTCTCTCTCTCGATGAGACACTGACGCCGGGCACGTGGCGCTCCCTTACAGAAACGGAACGGGATGCCGTATTCCGGTTAGCTGAAACGGATTGAATGAGAATTTTTCCTTTTCAACGCCTCTGTTATATGATATGATAAGGTGTAGACTGAAAAAATCAGGTGATAGCATGATTGGAGAAAGAATAGACCGGCTGCGCCAGTTCCTTCAGGAACATACGGCAGACGGTGTCATCATTATGCAGCCAGAGAATCTTCGGTACTTCAGTGGCTTTACCGGTGGAGAAGGTGCGCTGGTCGTGACCGGCACGACGGCCGTTCTCTGGACCGATTCGCGGTATACGGAACAGGCAGCTGGTCAGTCCGGCACCTGGTATGCCATCGGGAATCATCAGGGCCGGCTGGCAGAATGCATAGCCCGGAGCCTGTATGAAGGCGGTGCCCAGGCTGTCGTATATGAAAGCAATTTTCTGACTCATATGATGTTTGAACAGATTGCAAAGCAGACAGAATGTGACTTTGAAGGGTACAACCTCAACGTCCTGCGTGCTGTCAAAGAACCGTTCGAACTGACGGCTACGCGGAAAGCCAGTGCCATTGCCGACCAGGCATTCGCCGACCTTCTGCCGTATATCAAGCCGGGAGTGACGGAAAAAGAACTGGCAGCCCGGTTGGAAAGCAATATGCTGCTTGCCGGATCGGAAGAAAAATCGTTCACGACGATTGTTGCATCCGGTGTCCGTTCCTCTATGCCTCATGGCACAGCCAGTCCCAAAGTCATCGAAAAAGGAGATTTTATTACCTTTGATTTCGGGGCCGTCTGGGAAGGGTATCATTCCGACATTACCAGGACCGTCGTTGTTGGTAAAGCGAGCCGGGACCAGCGGGATTTCTATAATATGATTCTCGCTGCCCAGAAAGAAGGCGTTGCCGCCGTCCGGGCCGGTGCCAGCCGGAAGGATGTCGATTTCGTCGTCCGCAATTATTTCGCTGCCCGTCATGTATCACAGTATTTCACCCATTCCCTGGGACATGGGACGGGGCTTGAAATCCATGAAGAACCAGTCCTGTCACCGCGCAGTACCGGTGTCCTGAAAGAAAATATGATAGTCACGGTAGAACCGGGGCTGTACATAGAAGGCAAATACGGGGTCCGCATCGAAGATTCCGTTGCCGTGACAGCCGATGGCTGTGAAATCTTAACCAAAACGCCAAAAGATTTGATGGAGTTATAGTAGGAGGAGTTAACAGATGATTACAAGTAATGATTTCAGACCAGGTGTAACGATTGAAATTGACGGCCAGGTATGGCAGGTTGTTGAATTCCAGCATGTAAAGCCCGGTAAAGGCGCTGCCTTTGTCCGTGCCAAAATCAAGAATCTGGAAACCGGTTCGGTTGTCGAACGTACATGGAATGCCGGTGAAAAAGTACAGGAAGGCCATGTAGACCGCCGTCAGATGCAGTATCTCTATGAAAACGAAGGCATGTACTGTTTCATGGATAATGAAACGTATGAACAGATCGAACTGAACAAAGAAAGCCTCGGCGACGCTGTTAATTTCCTGAAAGAAGAAATGAACGTTTCCGTCATGATGTTCAAAGGCAAAGTCATCGGTATCGATCTTCCGGCCGCAGTCGAACTGAAGGTCGTCAAGACCGATCCAGGCCTGCGCGGTGATACGGCTACAGGCGGCAGCAAACCGGCTACTCTCGAAACCGGCTATGTCGTCAAGGTACCTCTCTTCATCAATGAAGGCGAAGTTCTCCAGATCGATACCCGTACAGGGAACTATATCGGCAGAGCATAAGTTGTCATGGCAAGGGGCTGTCGTGAGAAGTGAAAGTCTTCTTGCGCCAGCCTCTTTTTTATAGTCAGGTGACGCATATGGAAACGACAAAAACGAATGCTCTGGGCAGTATTCATATCAGTGACAAGGCTATTTCGTCTATTGCCGCCCGGACGGCAGCCCTCGTGCCCCATGTCCATGCCCTGGATGCGACACTGGCCGAATCGGCAGCCCGCCGCCTGGGACGGGGCAGTTTATCCCAGGGAGCCGAAACCCATATCAGCGGCAATGCGGCGGAAATCACGCTGCGTCTCATCGTGGAAAGCGGATACCGTATCCCCGATATAGCCCTCAAGGTGCAGAAAGCGGTCAAAGAGGCGGTAGAACGCGATACGGGCTGCCAGGTCGATGCCGTCCATATTCTGATAGCGGGGATTGTCTTCCCGGCAGACAAGGAGGCAGGACAATGACTGGCGAAACAAAAGACGTTGAATTTTTTGTCAATGATTCCGTATATGTCCAGGTCGTGTCACTGGCGCTGCAGGAACTCTCTGATCAGATTCCCGCCAAAGGCCGCAGTGTGGCCGTGCGCCAGCACGAAGGTGTACTGACTGCTGATATCCATGTATATGGATATTACGGTGATGATTTGTGTGTACTGGCACGGACTGTCCAGGAGCATGCAGCGGCAGCACTGCAGGAAATGGCAGCTCCTCAGACACTGGAAGTCCATGTGACAGTCGATGATGTTGTATTGAAGGAATAATCCGGATAGGAGGTCCGCGTGAGCAGACATAAAGCACGCCAGATGGCGATAGAAATTTTATTTTCCAGAGAATTTCATGGAAAAGACGATATCCAGTATCAGGAAGAAGAAATCCTCCATTCTGTGAATGGTACAGACGAGGAACATAATCCGGCCGTACAGGATGAAGAGGAATATTGCAATTACCTGGTTACGACGACGACAGAACATATGGACGAATTTGACCAGATTATCCAGTCTCTGGCCAAAGGCTGGGACGTCTCCCAGATGAACCGGGCGGACAAGAATGTCATGCGTCTGGCACTGTGTGAGCTCATTTATCCGAAAGATGCCCGTATGGCCGATGCCGTCGTTCTCAATGAAGCCATTGAACTGGCCAAGGAATTCAGCGGCCATAAGTCATCCCGGTTCGTCAATGGTATTTTAGGTGCCTATGTGCGTCAAAGGAAGTAAGAGAGTATGAATCTCTATCTGGGAATCGACACAAGCTGCTATACTACGTCGGTCTGCCTTCTCGGTGACGATGGCCGTGTCGTACAGGATGAACGGCGTATCCTGACTGTACCCAGTGGCGGCCGCGGTCTCTCCCAGTCCCATATGGTCTACCAACATACGCGTAATCTGCCGGAACTCATGGAACGGCTGCGTCCGGCGCTAAAAGGCAACCGCATTGGTGCCATCGGAGTGACCAATCAGCCCCGGCGCCGGGAAGACAGTTATATGCCGGCATTCCTTGCCGGATTGGGGTGTGCCCGGAGCCTGGCAGCGATGCTGCAGGTGCCATTGTACCCTATCAGTCATCAGGAAAACCATCTCCTGGCAGCCCTGAGACCGCTGGGGACTGTACCGGAAGCTCCGTTTACGGGACTCCACCTGTCCGGCGGGACGACGGACTTGTTGCATGCTGTTGCCGACGAGGAGGGCCTTTCTATTTCCCGTATCGGCGGGACCAGTGACATCAGTGCCGGACAATTTATTGACCGCGTCGGTGTCGCCCTGGGATTTCCCTTTCCCGCAGGCGTGCATCTCGATGCGATGGCCCGGAAAGGATCCATGGACATCAAAGGGAGCCGTGTCTTCTGCCGCGATGGTGAAATCAGCTATTCCGGTCCGGAATCGCAGGCCCAGCGTCAGATAGCCAGCGGTACAGCCGATTGCTGTGCCATGAGCTGCTGGACCCTCAGGACCGTATGGAACGGCCTGCAGGAATTGCTCGATACGGGCCTTTCAGGCGGCATGGACAAGCTGGTTGCCGTAGGCGGCGTCATGAGCAACGGCTTCCTCCGCAGTCAGCTGCAGCGCTATGCCAGCCGGCATCATGTCCAGGTCATCCTGGCCCCCGACGGGTACAGTGCCGATAATGCCTCTGGTGCCGCATTCTGGGCATTCTGGAAGGAAAGGGGCCGGTCATGAAATATGCATCTGTAACAGAGGTCGTACGGCGCATCAAAGACGATCTGCAGAGCGATTACCGCCTGCAGAGTATTGCTATGGAAGGCAGTATCATCGGTCTGAAACGGGCGTCGAACGGCCATTACTATATGAATCTCCATGACGAAACGTGTTCTATCCGGGCCATTTTGTTCCGAAGCCGCGTGGGTCATTCCATGGACGGCGTGCGGGAAGGCGATCAGGTCGTGGTCATAGGAGCTGTCAACGTCTATGAAAAAGGAGGTACCGTGTCCTTTATCATAGAAAAGCTCTTTGCCCGCGGTGTAGGCACGCTGCAGCAGCAATACGAAAAGATCAAGAAAGAACTATATGAAAAAGGGTATTTTGCGCCGGAGCACAAAAAATCCATTCCCCGGTTTCCCTGGACTGTCGGTGTCCTCACTTCGGCAACCGGCGCAGTCCTGCACGATATCCACAAAATAGCGGCAGAACGCAATCCCTATGTGGAAATCCGCCTGTTTCCCGTTCCCGTACAGGGGACGGGTGCCGAAACGGTCATTGCCAGGACGCTGGAGAAAGCCGGCAGGAATCCGTCTCTCGACGTGCTTATCCTGGCCCGTGGTGGCGGCTCCATGGAAGACCTGTGGTGCTTCAACAGCCCCCAGGTCGTACAGGCCATTTACGATGCGCAGGTGCCGGTCATTACGGCAATCGGTCATGAAACCGATACGACACTGGCCGACTATGCTGCTGACGTCCGGGCTGCGACCCCGACCCATGCGGCGGAGCTGGCATTTCCCGATTTTGAAGAAATCCAGATGGACCTGGCGGCTATGGCAGATCAGGCGTATCAGTCTGTTATCCAGCGGCTGGATCGTCTGGAACGGGAACTGGGAAGGACCGTAGCGGCGCTACAGACCCGGCGCTACGGTGACTTCCTGACGATGAAGGATGAATCTGTTTCCCATCTGGTCCGTCTGGCCCGGCAGCATCTGGATCTGAAGCTGACCCGGGAGACGGGACGGCTGCAGGCACTGAAAGCATCGCTCAGTGCCATGAATCCGGCTTTGCTCGTACGGAAAGGGTACGGACAGCTGGAGCAGGACGGTCATGTCCTGACGGATATGAAATTGCTCCGGCAGGAACGGCCGCTGACGATACAACTTCTGGAAGGAACCATTCTAACGGAAATAAAAGAGGTAACGATCCATGGCAGCGACAAACGCAAAACTAAAAAACTTTGAAACGAATTATGCAACACTGGAAAAACTGGTCCAGAATCTGGAATCACCGGATCTGACACTGGCCCAGTCACTGGAATTGTTTGAAAAAGCGATCAAAGTGTCCCAGTCCTGCGAAAGTGCGCTGGAATATGCCCGGCAGCGGGCTCAGGTCCTGGCAGACATGCAGAAAGGGCCGGATACAGATACGCTGACAGAGGAGGGGACTCTCGACTTATGACGATACAGGATTATTTACAGGATAAAAAACGGATGGTCGATCAGCGCCTGACGACGTTGCTTCAGACGGATGTACCCCAGTTTTCCCGTCTATACGAATCCATGAATTACAGCCTCCTTGCCAGTGGGAAAAGGCTGCGCCCTGTTTTGTTCCTGGCTACGCTGGAAGCACTAGGAAAAGACCCGGAGCCATATCTCGACGTAGCCTGCGCACTTGAATGCGTCCATACGTATTCCCTGATTCATGATGATCTGCCCTGTATGGATAACGATGATCTGCGGCGGGGCAAACCGACCAATCATGTCGTATATGGAGCGGGACTGGCAACCCTGGCCGGGGACGGTCTCCTGACCTTTGCCTTTGAACTCATGGCACGCCAGACCGGGCTGGACGCAGATAAGCTGCGCCAGTGCATCGCTGTGTTTGCCAGAGCAGCCGGACCGGCCGGTATGGTCGGCGGTCAGGCTTTTGACCTGGAAAGTGAAGGGAATAAGTCTATCGGCCTTGACGGGCTGAAGCTTCTGCACCGCATGAAAACAGGTGTTATCTTTGAAGCGGCCATCGATCTGGCAGCCATTCTGGGAGACGCTACAGAAAAGCAGCGGCGTATTTTTGATACCTATGCCCTCCAGATGGGACTGACATTTCAGATTACTGACGATATTCTGGACTTTACAGGCGATGAACAGACACTGGGCAAGCCTGTCGGCAGCGATGCCAGAAATAATAAGGCAACGTATGTCACGATTTTTTCTCTGCCAGAAGCCCGGCGTATGGCAGAACAGGCCGCTGCAGAAGCTGTCAAAGCAGTACAGCCGCTGGGCGACGACGCCTGGTTCCTGCGCGATCTGGTGACATATATGCTGACACGGGTCAGCTGAGGAGGCGGGAGCATGCAGCATAAGGAACGATTGGATGTCCTGCTCGTAGAACGGGGCCTTTCGGAAAGTAGAGAAAAGGCCAAGGCAACGATTATGGCCGGCCTGGTATTTGTCGATGGCCAGCGTCAGGATAAGGCGGGGACCAAGCTGTCTCCCGATGTGGATATTATTGTCAAAGGCAATCCCATCCCCTATGTCGGCCGGGGCGGTCTGAAACTGGAAAAAGCGATGGAAGTATTTCCTATTGACCTGACCGGTGTGACCATGATGGACATTGGCGCCTCTACGGGCGGATTTACAGACTGTGCCCTGCAAAATGGTGCCGCCCGCGTCTATGCCGTCGATGTGGGCTATGGCCAGCTGGCCTGGAAACTGCGTACCGATGACCGGGTGATTAACATGGAACGGACCAATATCCGCAATGTAACCGTGGTGGATATCGGGGCTCCCGTCGATTTTATTTCTGTCGATGTGTCGTTTATTTCCCTGCTCAAAATCATGCCGGCGGCCTCCCAGCTGCTGCGTATGGGCGGCAGCATGGTCACCCTGATCAAGCCGCAGTTTGAAGCCGGACGGGAGCATGTGGGAAAAGGCGGCATTGTCCGCGATGTCGCAGTGCATCGCGCCGTGCTCCGCCAGGTCATCAGCGGCATTGCCGGTTTTGGCATATCTCCGCTCATGCTGACTTTTTCTCCTATCAAGGGAGCCGATGGCAATATTGAATATCTGTTATACAGCCGTAAAGAAGAAATATGCCACGATGACATCACGGACGATATCATTGACGATGTGGTCCGTCTGTCTCATGAAATGTAGGTGATTCTATGCGTATCGGTATTTTTCCGAATCTGGTCAAAAAAGAAAGCACTCATGTAGTGCGCAAACTTATCGGATTGTGTGAACACCATAATCTGCCGTATTTTCTGCCGGCCTACGTGGCACAGAGTACACAGGATTTTTATCATCATATCGATGCCGCACATCTGCGTCCCCGGATGACACTCTTTGATAATATCGATATTGCCATGGTCCTCGGTGGCGACGGAACGATTCTCAAACTGGCCAACCAATTTGCTGACAGTGGGATCCCTATCTGCGGCGTCAACCTGGGTTCGCTGGGTTTCCTTTACGAAGTGGAAACACGGAATCTGGAACAGCGGTTTCACGACATAATGGACGGACATTATTTTCTCGAAGAACGGATGATGCTCCATTCCGAACTGGATTACGAAGACGGGACAGTCCAGGTACTGCCCGATGCTCTCAATGATATCGTCATCGGCCATGGCAACGTAGGCAAGCTCATCCGTGTCGATATGAGCATCAACGACCACTTTGTCCAGCAATTCCCCGGTGACGGACTTATCGTATCGACACCGACGGGATCGACAGGCTATACCTTTTCGGCCGGCGGTCCTATTGTATCCCCGGAAGTGCGCTGCCTCATGGTGACGCCCATTTGTCCCCATCTGCTCCTAAAAGTGCCACTGGTGCTGCATCACAAAGACCGGATCTCCCTGTCTGTCGCCAACAGCCGCAACGGTATCCGCATATCCGTCGATGGCATGATGGACCAGGAATTTACCAAACACATGATGCTTCAGATTCATGAATCGGATAAAACGCTGAAGCTGGTCCGGTTCAGCAAAAACTATTTTTATAAAAATCTGTTTACAAAAATGATGGGAAATGATTGATATGGAATGGTATCCATTGAAAAATGCTGTCAATGTGTCGCATATGCTGCTGGAACCGTATATCCCCATGGCCAGGGTTCTCGTCGATATGACCTGTGGCAATGGGCACGATACGGCGTTTCTGGCAGAGCGCATGGCCCGGGACGCGTCCCTGTATGCCTTTGACATTCAGGATAGTGCTATTGCGGCGACCAGGCAGCGTCTCCGTGATAAGCAGCTTCTTTCGGACCGGGTACATCTGTTGCAGGGCTCCCATGACCAGCTACTGGAACAGGTGCCGGACATAGTGGATCTGATTGCATTTAACTTAGGCTATCTGCCCTCGGGAGACCACGCCCTTCATACGACGGGTGAAATAACTGTAAAAGCTATAAAAATAGGCTTGCATAAAATTGCGAAAAATGGGATAATTATGTTAGCAGCGTATCCCGGCACGGATGCGGGGGCCGCCGAAGCGAACGCCGTCCGCACCTATCTGCAGACGGTGCCCCAGAAAGACTACGATGTCTCTATGTGGCAGCCGCTGAACCAGATACATTGTCCGCCGCAACTATATATTGTACAGAAAAGAGGGTAATTATGAAGAGATTCCGCTATACGAAGATAAAAGAAATTGTACAATCCCGTCCGATTGAAACACAGGAAGAACTGGCCAAGGCCCTTCAGGAAGAAGGAATTGAAGTAACACAGGCCACAGTATCCCGGGATATCAAAGAACTGATGCTCATCAAAGTTCCGACCAGTGACGGCCATTACCGCTACGCCCTGAGCCAGGAACAGAATATGCTCATGTCCAAAAACCGTATGGCCCGCCTGTTCCAGGATTCTATCGTCCGCGTCGATTCCGCACTGAACCAGATCGTCATCCACACTATGCCGGGTTCGGCCAATATGGTAGCGGCTGCCATCGACCTGGCAAAATGGGAAAATGTCATCGGCACCATCGCTGGCGACGATACCATCCTGATCATTACGAACAGTACAGAAAGCGTTCCCAAGATTACGAAAGTCATCGTAACGCTCATGAAGGAATGATGGATGATGCTCCAGTCACTGCATATCCATAATTTCGCCCTGATTGAAGACCTGCACATCAGCTTTGCCGATGGTGTGACCATCCTGACAGGGGAAACAGGGGCCGGGAAGTCTATCCTTCTCGATGCCATCGGCATGCTCTGCGGCAAACGGGCTTCTGCGTCCTTTGTCCGCCAGGGGACAGACGCATTCCTCGTTGAGGGTGCGTTCTTTTTTTTAGATAAAACCGGCGCTATGAAGCAGGTATTAGAGGCGAACCACATTGAATGGGAAGACGGGCAGCTTATTATTTCCCGTAAATTCCACAAGAGCGGCCGCGGGTCTATATTGGTCAATGGCACACTGGTACCGACCAGCGTCGTGCGTACCATTTCGGCTTTTCTCCTCGATATCCACGGCCAGTTTGACAATCAGCTCATTTTTGATCCGGCATACCATGTGACGATTCTCGATTCCCTGACACCGGAATTAAAACAGGTGCGCCAGGAATATGACAATATGTACTCCCATTGGCATAGCCTGTGCCGTGAAGCGCAGAAACTGCAGAAAGACGAAGGGGAAAAGGCACGCCTCCTGAGTATCCTCGATTTCCAGATTAAGGAAATCGAAGGGGCGCAGCTCAAAGAAAAAGAAGATGAAGAGCTGGAAGAAGCCATCAATAAGGCGTCTCACTCGGAACATATCAAGGATACGCTCCGGACGGCGCTCTATGCCTTCGAAGGAGGGGACAGGCAGAAAGGCATGACGGAACAAATTGATGAAGTCCATCGCAGCCTGGAAAAGGCATCGGCGTATGAGCCGTCTTTTGCCGGACTGGCTGCGCGTGTCGAGACACTTTCGTATGAGCTGGAAGATATCCATGACAGCGTAGCGCGTTATGCCGATACGTTTACCTTTGATGAAAACGCTCTGGACCGGATGCAGTCCCGTTTGGCTTCTATCGAAAAACTAAAACGGAAATACGGGTTTACGATTTCCGATATTATGACCTTCCTGAAAAAAGCGAAAGCTGATTTCAGCCGTCTGGACCAGTCGGAAAATACGCTGGCAGAACTGGAAAAGCAGATACATCAGGAAAGCCGTGCCCTCCGCCAGAAAGCGGGACAGCTCATGGAACTGCGCACGGCTGCCGACAAGGTGTTCCGGCAGAAGATGGAAGATACTTTGTTCCGTCTGGGCCTCGTCAACAGCCGTATTGCTTTTCACATGGAACCCATGAAGGATATTACGCCAGAAGGGGCAGCAGCTATTGAGCTGTATTTTTCTGCTAATAAAGGGGAATCCATGCAGCCTCTGGCTAAAATTGCCTCCGGCGGGGAAGTATCCCGCATTGCTTTGGCACTAAAGGCTAACGGTCCCGATTCAGTCGAAGGACGGACGATGATTTTTGACGAAATCGACGTTGGGATCAGTGGACAGACGGGATTGCAGGTAGCCGTGGAAATACGTAAACTCAGCAGTCGCGGTCAGGTGCTCTGCATTACTCATCTGCCACAGACGGCCGCCAGCGCGGATCACCATTATTTCATTTATAAGAAAGAAAAAGATGGCCGCACGGTCACCCAGGTCCGGGCTCTGAGCGAAGAAGACCATATCCGGGAAATCGCCCGCATGTTTGCCGGTGACGATACAAGCCCGGCCAGTATCACGGCAGCACGGCAGCTGATCTCTCAGGTACGGGAGCATAAGCCGGCCTGCAGCCAGCAGTAATGACTGATATAGAGATATACTATGACAAATCGGACGATTTATGTATACATAATATGTTATGTATACAGGCGTTTACCTTGACTAAGATGAATATAAGGTATATTATTTTTATATATTAGCAGGGTAAGGGGATACATAAATCCTTACCGTGACTGCATTAGGGAGTGTGATAGTATGCTGAAGGTACTCGTAAACGGTGCAGATGGCCGCATGGGTAGCCAGGTAGTAAAAGCCGTGTATGAAGATAAAGATCTGGAACTGGCAGGCGGTGTCAGCATTACACATATCGGGGAAGACCTGGGTGATATTGCTGGGATCGGCACGCTGCATATGCCTGTCCGTGACAATCTGGGAAAGACGATTGATGACGTAAAGCCCGATGTTGTCGTTGATTTTACATCGCCCCGGGCTATATTTGATAATGCTAAAACGGTCATTGAACATGGTGTCAACATGGTAGTCGGTACGACAGGCCTTACGGCTGACCAGCGGGACGAACTGGGGAAACTGGCACTGGCTAAGGGAACATGCATTTTTATTGCTCCTAATTTTGGTCTCGGCGCTGTCCTCATGATGAAAATTTCCACGGAAGTCGCAAAATATCTGCCGGATGTCGAAATCATCGAAATGCACCATAACAATAAGCTGGATGCACCATCGGGCACGTCTATCATGACAGCTAATATGATTGCCGCAGCCCGGAAAGAAGCCGGCATCGAACCGGCACCGGACAAGACCCATGAAAGCCTCGAAGGGGCCCGCGGTACCAAAGTAGATGGCATCCCCATCCACAGCGTCCGCCTGCCCGGCTATGTGGCTCATCAGCAGGTACTCTTTGGCGGTTACGGGGAATACCTGACAATCCGTCATGATTCAATCGACCGCAAATCGTTCATGCCAGGCGTAATCCTGGCTGTAAAGAAAGTCGGTTCTCATCCGGGCCTGACATTCGGTCTGGAAAATTTCTTATAAAACCATGCGAGAACCGGCATAATAGGGGGAATTCAGAATGACAAAGAAACCGGTAGTAGCTATTTTGGGCGCCACAGGTGCCGTAGGACAGGAATTTATCCGTCTCATTGAAGAACGGAATTTTCCATACAGCCAGCTGAAGTTACTGGCTTCGTACCGTTCAGCAGGGAAAAAAATGACCGTAAATGGTCAGGAATATACGATTGAAGAAGCCAAGCCGGAATCTTTTGATGGTGTCGATATCGGTTTGTTTGCCGGTGGCTCGATTAGTAAAGAACTGGGGCCGGAAGCGGCAAAACGGGGATGTGTCGTCATCGACAACTCCAGCACGTTCCGCATGGATCCCGAAGTACCTCTCGTTGTACCGGAAGTCAATCCGGAAGATATTGTCTGGCATAAAAACATCATTGCCAACCCGAACTGCTCGACGATTATCATGCTCATGGCACTGAAACCGATCCACGATCTGTCGCCAATTAAGAAAATCGTGGTCAGCACCTATCAGGCTGTCTCCGGAGCTGGCAAGGAAGGTATCGATGAACTCAAGGAAGAAACGGAAGCATATCTTAAAGGGGAAGAAATGCAGCCGAAGATCCTGCCGAGCAAGAGCCTGCCCAAGCACTATCCTATCGCCTTCAATTTGATTCCGCAGATTGATAAGTTCTTGGACAACGATTACACCAAAGAAGAAATGAAAATGGTCAACGAAACCCACAAGATGCTCCACGATGACAGCATTGCTATTACGGCGACGACCGTCCGCGTACCGGTATTCCGCAGCCATGCCGAATCCATCATGGTCGAAACGGCAGACGAACTGGATGTAGAAGCCGTACGTAAAGCCATCAATGCATTCCCTGGTGCACAGGTACAGGATAATCCGGCAGAAATGGAATATCCTATGCCTCTCTATACGTCGGAAAAATATGACTGCTACGTCGGGCGTATCCGTAAAGACCTATATAATCCGAAGGCCATCAACCTCTGGGTTTCCGGCGACCAGATCCGTAAAGGGGCCGCACTCAATGCCTTACAGATTGCTGAGTACATGCTGGCCCATGATATGATTAAGTAAATCAATGAACTGGGAGATGAATGTATATGTTAACTTTTCCTAATATTATTACGGCGATGATTACGCCGTTTCATGAAGATGGTTCTGTCAACTATGAAGCCTTTGTCGATCTGGCAAAAAAATATGCTGATGAAGGCGCTGGTATCCTGGTAGCGGCGACGACTGGCGAAGGCGCCGTCATGACGGAAGATGAAAAACTGAAACTCTTCAAGATGACGGCCGATGCCCTGAAAGACAAGACGCTGGTCATGGGCAACGTCGGAACGAATAATACGGCCCAGTCTATTGCACTGGCAAAAAAAGCAGAAGAAACAGGTGTCGATGCCATTCTCTGCATCGTGCCGTATTATAATAAACCGAATCAGGAAGGCTGCTATGCCCATTTTGCAGCTATTGCCAAATCGACGAAACTGCCTATCTTCATTTACAACGTACCGGGGCGTACAGGTGGCAAAATTGAACCGCCGACAGTATGCAAGCTGGCCCACGATTTCCCGAACATCATTGGCCTGAAGGATGCCAGCGGCGACCTTGATTATGCCGGGTATGTAGCTGCCAATGCACCGGAAGGGTTCCATCTCTATAGCGGCGATGACAACCTGACACTGCCCATCGTTGCCGTAGGCGGCGAAGGTGTCGTATCCGTAGCAGCACATGTCATTGGCAAAGAAATGGATGAAATGATCCAGGCCCATAAAGATGGCGATGTCCAGAAAGCAGCCAAACTGCATCAGAAATACCTGCCATTCATGAAAGGGATTTTCTGCACCGTCAGCCCCGTTCCCATCAAGACAATGATGAACATGCTCGGCTATCCTGCCGGCCCGTTCCGTCTGCCACTCGTCGATGCCACACCGGAAGTACGGGCAAAATGCGAACAACTGTTGAAAGACATTGGCAAGATGTAAGCTTCCATGCATATGAAAGAGAGACTGTCTCTACGGCAGCCTCTCTTTTTTCTGTCAGACCATGACTTTAGGGGCACGATATGGTAAAATATTATGTGATATGCTGTATTGCAGATTTGCGTAAACAAGCTTATACTTGATTCTTTATAAACAAAAGTTTGAACATATTTTGCCGTGTAAGGCAATGAGGTGAGAGCTGTGCTTCTAAAAAAATTTAGTGTAAAAAATTTTAAAAATTTTAAAAATACGTTTAGCATTGATTTTTCAGATGTAAAAAGCTATCACTATAGTAACCAGTGTATTTCTCATGGTCTCATTAAAAATGCGATTATTTATGGAAAAAATGCTGTAGGCAAAACTAATTTTGGCTTGGCTATGGCAGATATTACTTACCATCTTGTTGACAAAAATGGCGTAGTCAAATCAGTCGTCAATTATTGTAATGCTGATTCAGAATCTGATGTGGTTTTTTTTTCCTATGTTTTTCAACGGGATAAAGATGAAATTATTTATCAATATAGCAAGAAAACGGCTAAAGAACTAGCATCAGAATCTTTATCAATAAATAACCAGCTTGTTTTTTCCTTTGATTATGTGAAGCAGACAGGTAATTTTGATCATTTAAAAAAATATAATCTGGATACATTGAATTGGGAATTTCGCGATAATGGAATTTCCGTTCTGCGATATATGGCGAATAATCTGCCCCTGGATGAAAAAAATCCTGTACGGGAAGTCATGAAATTTGTTAATGGGATGCTATGGTTCCGCAGCCTGGGAAATAATAATGAATTCGTTGGATTTTCTACTGTCACCGAATCTATGGCAGACTTTATCATAAAAAATGGATATGTCAATGAATTTGAAGATTTTCTGAATACCTATGGTGTTCATGAAAAAATTTGTGCCGCAACGCAGGCTGATGGGAAAAAGAGTTTATTTTTTAAACATGCCCGTCTTGTTCCATTTTTTGAAGCATCTAATGGAACAAGTGCTTTATTAACTTTCTTTTACTGGTATAAACAGGCTAAAAACATAAGCTTTTTGTTCATTGATGAATTCGATGCCTTTTACCATTACGAATTAGCCGAAAAGATTGTACGGTTATTAGAAGATAAATTTCCAATCCAAGCTATTTTGACATCCCACAATACGGGCTTGCTTAGCAATCGGATTATGCGCCCGGATTGTTATTTCCTTTTGCTTCCTGATAAAATCATTTCCTTAGCTAATGCGACAGATCGTGAATTACGAGAAGGGTATAACTTAGAAAATTTGATGAAGCATGGTGAATTCGATGAATAAAAAAATTCTTGCAATTGTAGAGGGGGAGAAAAAAGAGCCGCAATTATTAAACCGACTATTCGATACATACATGGTAAAAAAACGTGAAATTGTATCATACGGCTCAAATCTGTATGACCTATATGAACGTTTGACTGATTATGTGGGAGATGATTTTGAAAGTATTGATTTTTTATTGTTTTTAAAAGACTTGGAGCCTGATGAAAATAAAAAATATATTTTTGATAACTCATATACCGATATTTTCCTGATTTTTGACTTTGATCCGCAAGATAATAGATTCTCTACTGTGGCGATAGAAAAAATGATGGAATACTTTAATGATTCTACTTCTCAAGGTAGACTATATATTAATTATCCCATGATAGAATCTTGTGTCCATATACCATCTTTTGAAACAGAGCAGTATTTGTACAGCATTGTGAGAAAAGATGAATTATGGAATTATAAGACACGGGCGTATGAGGAAAGTTGTTGTCCCGACATAACGAAATACAATAAATTGACATTTTCGCGCTGTATTCAATTTAATCTAAGAAAGATAAATCGTATACTTCCTGAAGACGGGGAAAATTTTTCTGATGATTTGTATGACACATTAAAAAAAATACTGAATATTCAGACGCAACTGTTGCAGGAAAATGGATATTTTTATATTTTGAACACTTGTTTATTATGTATTTATGAGTATAATCCCAAAATGATAGAGTGGTTGGACCGCAGATGAAAGGATTATATGGGGATTGCCAAAAGGCAGTCCCTATTTTTTTATAATTATTGCCTGTCTGTAAATGATTTCTCGAATTGACAATTTGCTGTCAGACCATGACTTTAGGGGCGCGATATGGTACAATATTATGTGATTGTATGCCTATTTATACAGGTTGCCCAAAGAAAGGAATTCACTGTGAATTCATTAGCTATATTGATTCTGACAAAAAATGAAGAAATAAATATTGTCGATGTCGTCCAGAATGCTAAAAAGTGCACGGACGAGGTAATTGTCATTGATTCAGGCAGTACGGACCGTACGGTAGAGCTGGCAAAGGCGCAGGGAGCGAAGGTTGCTTTCCGTGCTTGGGATGATGACTTTGCCGCACAGCGTAATTTTGCACTGGAACAGACAGGATCGGACTGGGTCCTCTATCTTGATGCAGACGAACGGCTTAACGATGAACTCATTGCAGCCATCCATCAGATTCTTGAGAATGGTGATATGGGGGCACAATATGGAATGAAAAGAAATATGGTATTTAATGGATACCATTTCCATCATGGTATTTTTGCGCCGGATACAGTATATCGGATGTTTCCACGTACCCAGGTAAAGTGGGTAAGCAAAGTACATGAACATCCAGAATGCCCATTGGACAGAAAAATATTGCAGGGAAACATTGAACATTACACCTATAATAGTTGGCATCAATGGTTAATGAAAGCTGATTATTATACAACGATTTGGGCGGAGGAACGATATCAACAAGGAAAAAGAGTAACTTTGGGAACTGCCTTTTTACATGCAAGTTTAGGGACTTTGCGTGCCTTACTTATCAAAGGTGCTTTTTTAGATGGCTGGATGGGAATTATTTCGTGTGTACAGCATGGATTTTATACTATGTTGAAATACGTCAAATTATACGAATTACAAATGCGAAATAAAGGAAAGAAAAGATGAATAAAATTTCTATTGTATTTGCATCAGATGATAAATACGCACAGCATTTAGCGGTAGCATGTGCTTCTGTCTTGAAAAATACAGCACGTCCAGAAAAGATTCATTTTTATATTTTGAGTGATGATATTTTACCAGAAAGTCAAAATCGAATTGCACAGACTGTACATAATTTAAAAGGAGAAGTTCAGTTTATCTCTGTAAATAGTGATGACATTAAAGGTTTTACGAGTGATCATATTAGTAAAGCTGCGTATTTGCGGCTTACTATTGATCAAGTGCTTCCAGAAACAATAACAAAGGTTATTTATTTTGATACAGATTTAGTTGTGCTGGATGATGTGGAGAAGCTATGGGCCCTTTCCCTGGAAGGGAAACCGATAGGTGCAGTTTGTGATTTTGGTATTTTGAAATCTAAACGGATGAGACGGCAAAAGTTTGAGACTTTAGGATTGCCAGAAGGAACTCCTTATTTTAATTCGGGGGTTCTTGTCATTGATTTGCAACAGTGGCGGCAAAAAAAATATGGGAGTTTAGTCATTGATAATGTAACTAAACATTCTTTTCGTCATCATGATCAAGATGGATTGAATAAAGTGTTTATGAATAATTGGAAAAATATTCCACTTAGATGGAACGTTATTCCACCTGTATTTATGATGCCTTTAAAAGTATTATGTCGTACCTCGCTTAGAACAAGGGCTTTAGAAGCAATAAAGAATCCGGCTGTTTTTCATTGGGCTGGAAGATATAAACCTTGGGAATTTTCTTTGAACGGACCTTTTAATCAGTTCTATTATGATTATTTACCTTGGACCACTTTTAAAAATAGTCCAATGCCAACGCCTGGTGCAGATATGAAAGGAAAATCCATTGTAAGACAGAATTTACGTATGGAATGGGCGGGCCTTTGGAAAAAGATTTTAGGGTGAAAGAGTGAAGGTTAATGGCGTTAAATAATTTAACATCTATGATTTCGGGGAAGAAAATAATCGGTCCTATACATAAAGTAAAATTCAATCATTTATGCCTTATCATGCTTACTTTAGCAATATGTGTACAGCGTCTTACTATTGCTGTTGGAAATATATTCTATGCATTTGCTATCGTGTTTTTTATTATTGACACTTATCAGAGGTATCGTTCTGGTGAACATTTGTTTTTATCGAAACAGATTAAAAGATATTTTCTAGTGTATATATTTTTCGCACTGATGATACTGCCATCAGCAATTTTTAGTTTAAATCCTGAATATTCATTTTCTAAATTTATTGATTATTTTGTGCTACGGTTCATCGTATTAATCATGTTAATCTTTTTGAAGATTGATAACGAGGCTATCAAGAAGGCATTGTTTTTCTTTATTGCTTTTATGGCTATTGATGGGCTTGTAACACTTGCTGAACGGTTCGTTACACAGGCGCCCCGGGCACAAGGACTTGGAGATGGTTGGCTTCGCCATGCCAGCATAGTTGCTACGATTTTCCCAGCTAGTATTATCTTTTGGATTTCACGGAGAAAAGATATACGGCATAAAAATTGGATGTTATTCTGTGCCGTGTGCATTGTCTTTGGGGCAATTGCTAGTGGAACGAGAAGTTCCTGGGTGGGAATTTTATCTGTTATGCCATTTGTGCTCTATCAAGGTGCGAAATGGAGCCCTAAAAAATTTTTTGCATTAGTGACGATTCTTATTTGTATAGGCGGTGCAATAGTAGCAACTCCTCAATTACATCAACGTGCAGCTTCTATTGTGAATATAACAACGGATAGGTCAAATGGTGACCGGGTTGAGGCTTGGAAGAGTGCGGTAGTCATGGTACAAGACAAACCTGTTATCGGTTATGGAATATTACAAGGCGGAAAGGTCTATCTCCAGAATTATCGTACTGCAGCGGATACGCAAGGGCTCGGTCACTTTCATAATATCTATGTCCAGACAGCTGTAGACAGTGGCCTCTTGGGCTTTATTGGTTTGATAACATTCATCGTCTATTCTCTATGGATGTTCAGGAGATGGGCTAGTCCATATATCTTAATGGGTTTTTGTGCTTGGGTTGGTTTTATCGTTGTAGGCTTTTTTGATTACACATGGGGAATGTCAGCCGCAGTAAAAACCCTTTGGTTTGTTACAGGATGTAGCTTACGATTGTATGATGATGCCTGATGAAACGCCATTTATTAAAGACTTATCTGTTTATATATGAAATTGCCTTAAATGTGATGCTTACTATAGATAAAAATATTTATTGGAAATAAATGATTAAAATGACATATTGACGCGCTTTTTATGATAAAGATTAGTGAGGAGAGGCTAGTATTATGTCACATGTTAAAATATTTATTGACGGTATTATGCATTTAGGAGATATGATTATGTCTTCTTCTGTTATACCTGTACTAAAAAAAGCATATCCAGATTCGGAGATTGTGTATTTAGCAACAGCTAATTTAGCTTATGTAGCTTCTTTTTTTGAAGGTATAGATCATGTCATTCCCTATACTTATCAAAGCAAAGGTGGGTATATGGATGTATACCGTATGGGAAAAATGCTTCGTAATTATAATTTTGATATAGGAATTTCTCTTGATCCCCGTAAAGAGTGACTTTAATGAAGTGGTTTGCTCATATTCCTATTCGGATTAGTATGGAACAAGCTTTAGGCTGGAAGCTTGGCTGGGAAAAGTGGTTTTATACTTTTGATTTATCATTTTCAGATGGCTGGGATTATCGTAAACATAGAATGTCAGAAAGTTTTCAACATTTAATGAGATTATATGTGAAGGATTCGGAATCAAAGTTTATTCCTCCTGTTTTTCGCTCTTCATCTGATTCTGATATGAAAACAGTAACTCAATTATTAAAATCTGTTAGTGCAGATAAAAAGAAAATTGCTTTTTGTGTAGCAACAACCGATGGATTTAAAGATTGGCCAGCGAATAGATTTTCTGTTATTGCTGATTGGTTAATAGAAAAGTATAATAGTGCTATTATTATGACAGGAGTTCCTAAGCATTCTGAAAAAAGTGTCTGAGGTCATTAATCATATGGTTCATAATGATTCATGTATTAATATTGTTGGAAAAACTTCTTTTTCGGAGTTAATTGCCCTATTTCGCCACATTGATTTAGTATTGACTTTAGATACAGGTACTTCGCATATTGCCGGTGCAGCTGGCTGTCCAGTTGTTACTATTTTTACACATAATACTCCCGCAATATATAAACCGGCTGGTAAATATACAGGAGCTGTTAGTGCTTATCTGCCATGTTCAGGAAAACATATATGCATTGGCCCTAGTAAGTGTAAAAAAATGATTGTGTAGATGCGGTATCTGTATCCATGGTTTAAAAAGAAATATCTCGTATGATGGAGATGATATGAGTGAAATCTTTTAGTGATAATTTTTTTAGCGAAGAAAATTTTATCGTTACTCAATATGATTACAATTATTTAAAGAATCCCCAGCAAACTTGCGATATATGTTATAACGTCAATAATCAATTTATACATATCATGGGTGCTTCTATCGTTTCCATTTTAGAGACTAATAAAGAAATGCATTTTACATTTCATATTTTTACTGATGGTTGTGATGAGGAAAATCGAAGTAAAGTTAAAGTTTTAGCTCAAAAGTGGAAGTGTAGATGTATTATATATATTTTAAATATGGAACCTTTTCAAGATTTTCATATTAAGGTCTCTCGTTTTTCAAGAATTACATACGCACGCCTGTATATGCCTAAAGTATTAAGAAAAAAGGTGGAACGGTATATTTATCTTGACGCAGATACAATGTGTGTTAAATCTATCAAACCTTTATATTTTTTTATTATGAATGGAGTACCGATGGGGGCTGTATCTGAACGAGATTCAGCAATTAAATATCGGGCTGATTTTTTAAAATTAAAGAGTGGAAAATATTTTAATGATGGTGTTATGCTTGTTGATGTAGATGCATGGGAAAATTCATCTATTACAGAAAAGGCATTTTCATATCAGAAAGAACCACGTGAGCGTTTTTTAGGGCAAAGTCAGGATGTTTTAAATCTTGTTTTCGATGGAGACAATTATCAATTACCTTCCTGCTATAATGTTTATGATGGCGGAGCATGTGATAAAGGCGATAGTGTGATTATCCACTGGACCGGTCGCCGGAAACCTTGGCAGATGGTATTAACAGACTATGATGCTCAATGGCGTAAATATAATGCTTTATCCCCGTGGAAAACGATTACCAATGTATTACCCGTCAAAAAGCCTGAGAATTATCATGATTTTCAACAATGGGGACGGTATCAGAAAGCCCATGGCAATCTATCAGGATATATCAAAGGTATGTTCTGGTATTCGTGGCTAAGAATTCGTTATAAAACTGGGATCTAATGGTGAATATGCAAATCATTTTTTAAACTGTATAATATGCTTAATATTATGCGATTGAAGTTACCGTAATGGAGAGAGCAGGGAAACTAATGAAAATAGCGATTGCTGGGACCGGATATGTGGGGCTTTCCAATAGTATGCTTCTGGCACAGCATAATGAAGTAGTAGCACTGGATATCGTTCCTGAAAAAGTAGATATGCTGAATCAGGGAATATCGCCCATCATTGATGATGATATTTCCCGGTTTTTACAGCGCAGTGACATCCATTTCAAGGCGACACTCCGCCCCGAAGAGTCTTTTGCCGGAGCTGGTTTTGTCATTATTTCGACGCCGACCAACTATGATCCGGATAAAAATTTCTTTGATACATCGTCAGTTGAAGCGGTCATTGAAGAAGTACTGGATATCAATCCGGAAGCGGTCATGGTCATCAAATCGACAGTTCCTGTCGGATATACACAGCACATCAAAGAAGTTTACCATACAGACAATATCATGTTTTCTCCGGAATTTCTGCGGGAAGGCAAGGCCTTGTATGATAACCTCCATCCATCACGTATCGTCGTCGGTGAACGGTCGGAACGAGCTCATGTTTTTGCCAATCTTTTGGCAGAAGGAGCCATAAAAAAAGATATTCCGATGCTATTTACCGGATCGACCGAAGCAGAAGCCATCAAACTCTTTGCCAATACGTATCTGGCATTGCGTGTTGCCTATTTCAACGAACTCGATTCTTATGCCGAAATGAGGGGACTTAGTACAAAAGATATCATTGATGGTGTCTGCCTTGATCCACGCATCGGAGATTTTTATAATAATCCTTCTTTCGGATACGGCGGATACTGCCTGCCAAAGGATACAAAGCAGCTTCTGGCCAACTATCAGGATGTACCGCAGAATCTGATTTCTGCTATTGTTGCGGCCAACCGCACACGGAAAGATCATATCGCCGATATGATTATTGCCAAAAATCCCCGTATCGTCGGTGTCTATCGGCTGACCATGAAGAGCCATTCCGATAATTTTCGCGCTTCCGCTATACAGGGTGTTATGAAACGCATCAAGGCGAAAGGCATCGAGGTCGTTGTTTACGAACCGACGTTGAAAGACGACGAATTTTTCCACTCTCGTGTTATCCGTGATTTGAATGAGTTCAAGAAACTAAGTGATATTATCCTTACAAACCGCTGGTCTGATGAATTAGCAGATGTAAGAGATAAGGTCTATACAAGGGATTTATTTACCCGGGATTGAGGATAGAAAAAAATGAAAAAATACGCTTTAAAAATAAATAAAAAATATTTTATATTTTTTTTGAGTATATATTTATTAATGCTAAGTATCTTTTTCTTTACATCTATCGGAACCGAATCTTACCGCTTTTTACTTAATATGAGACGGTATTTTCCAGTAGCTGTAGCGGCTACACTTGCTCTTTTTTATTGGAATTATTATGATTTTCCAGTAAAGAAAATCTTGCCAGACTGTTTTGTCGGACTTTCTTGGATTTTTACCCATAATATACTCGACTATTTAGCTTATAGAAACGTTTCGACTAATATAAATAATTTTTTTGATATTGCTTTTGGTGGATATGTTTTTTCACTTCTTGTTTTTTTACGCATATTTTGGTATTTAGTTATTAAAAGGCCTAGTAAACTTATTGACTTTATATTTGGTTTTATTCAAACTGCTTTGTTATTGTTTCCATTGATTGAATTAGTTTATTTTAGTTATTATCATACGACTATTAGTACGGCAGCGAGTATTGCTTTTTTGCAATCTAATCCCAATGAAATGAAAGAATATCTATTACAGAATATAGGTGTATTAGGGATTTTTTGCTTTATTGCAGGAATAAGTATGCTGTGTATATTCCTTATTAAAAAGAATAAACTTGAGGTACCAGCCAAAATTTCTTCTGCTGGTTTTAGAAAAAATAAAAAAACTTTTTTAGCATTGCTTGTATTGATTATTTCAATAAGTGTTTATTTGCCTAAATGTTTTGCTGGTACAGGGATTATGCATTCCATGTTAGGAGCTAAGCAATATCTTGATAATGCAAAGAAATTTGAAAAATACCATAAAGAGAATTTTGATCAATTACAAGTAATTCCTTCGGCGAATAAATTTTCTAAACCATCAACTGTTATTTTAGTTATTGGGGAATCAGCTGGACGAAATTTCATGAGTGCATATGGATATAGTGCGAACGATACTACGCCATGGCTAAGGAAAAGCATTGAAAAAGATAGCACTCATTTTTTGCGATTTAATCATGTATATTCTTCTTATGGCTCGACGATGCAATCTTTAGAAAGAGCACTTACTGAAAAAAATCAGTACAATAATAAAGATTTTAGTCGGTCTCTCACTATCATTGACTTAGCTAAGAAAGCTGGTTATAAGACATATTGGTTTAGCAATCAGAGTGTAAAAAATACGGCAGATACACCTATACAATTAATAGCAAGGACTGCTGATGTGGCTTATTGGATTGAAGATGGGAATGAAAATAATAGAATATTATATGATGGTGATTTATTACCTTGTTTGAAAAAAGTCAATGCGAACGAGAATAACTTTATTGTTTTACATGTAATGGGTAGTCATGAATTAACACTCCATCGTTTTCCACCAGAATTTACCCGATTTGGGACAGTTGGCGTCTTTGATTTGGTTTCAAATTATGAAGATTCAATGGCTTATGATGATTGGGTATTACAACAGATTTTTTCATATGCTAGAGAAAATCTGAATTTACAGGCTATGGTTTTCTTTTCTGATCATGGTGCTAATCCATATAGAAAGCGAGTTGCGGATAATATTCCTTTTATTAATCTTCGAATTCCTCTTATTATTTATTTGTCCGATGAGTACGAACAGTTATATCCTCAAACAACTTCAGTGTTAATAGAACATGAAAATCAATATTTTACCAATGATTTGATGTATGAATTGATAGGCGGGATATTACAAATTAAATCAAATCATTTGGATGAAAAAAACGACCTGTCAAGTAAAGAATTTCAATTTACTCGAGATACTTTGAAAACTGATTTAGGTAGAAAAAACATAAAAGATGATTATAATGAAAATAAGATAGAATGATTTAAAAGAAAGTAGTTGATAAAAATGAATCAGTACAAAAATTTTGATATATCGAAGAAAATATTGATTACCGGTGCTGCCGGTTTTATTGGATTTCATCTGGCAAAGCGCCTGCTGGATGTGGGGACGACTGTACTGGGATTGGATAACCTCAATGACTATTACGATGTCAGTCTGAAGGAAAGCCGCCTGCATATATTAGAAGATTATCCGGCTTTTACCTTTGTAAAAGGAGATCTGGCTGATGCGGATACGGTGAACGAACAGTTTGAAACGTTCCAGCCGGATATTGTCGTCAATCTGGCTGCCCAGGCGGGAGTACGCTACAGTATCGACCATCCCCGTTCGTATATTGATTCCAATATCATTGGATTTTTTAATATTCTTGAAGCCTGCCGTCATCATCCGGTTGAGCATTTGCTGTTTGCTTCCAGTTCTTCTGTATATGGTAATCAGCAGAAAACGCCTTTTTCCACGAGCGATAATGTAGACCATCCTATCAGCCTCTATGCGGCAACCAAGAAATCAGACGAACTCATGGCCTATACGTATAGTCATCTCTATGGCATTCCTGCGACGGGACTCCGCTTCTTCACTGTGTATGGCCCTTATGGACGGCCGGACATGGCCTATTTCAAATTTGCCAATAAAATCCGTAAAGGCGAACCTATCCAGATTTACAATCATGGAGACATGTACCGGGACTTTACCTATGTCGATGATATCATAACGGGGATTGAGCACATGCTTTGCAATCCACCTAAAGCCAATGAACTGGGAGACTTGTACAAAGTATATAATATTGGCAACCATAAACCGGAACAACTCATGCATTTTATTGAAGTACTGGAACATGCACTGGGCCAGACTGCAGAAAAAGAATACCTGCCCATGCAGCCGGGAGATGTATATCAGACCTACGCAGACGTCACAGATCTGCAGCGAGACTTTGATTTTAAACCGGAAACGACGATTGAAGAAGGATTAGGGAAATTTGCTGTCTGGTATAAAAAGTATTATGATATAAATTGATAAGTTGGTTTATTTTTTATATATATGTAACTCTATGTATCGTTGTATATGAGGTGTCATTGTGTTTGAACAATTCTTTTTATCTATGCAGCAGGATATCAAATTATTTTTAGTTTTTCCTATTTTATGTGCCATATTCCGGGCCATTTTTATAAAGGTGTATTCTCCCTATCTCAGCTTAAAAGGTCGTTGGAAGGTAGTATGGCACTGTTTTCGATATGGATTCTGGTGGGGCATGGATTTTAATGCCTATGTTTTTTTGCTGCCTTTGGTTCTGGTTTCCATTCCAGGTTTGTTCATCACTTCTTACCATGTGTTAGAAAATGATATCTTATTATATGCAGGATTAGTGTATGCACTGGTATTATATGCTGCTTTTGTGGGAAAAATGATATTTTATAATCATTTTCATGATACGTATAATCAGATAGTCCGTTTAGGTGCTAAAGCAGAAAAGCATAATCTTGTTGATGTTTTCTTTCATCAGGATCATGGCCTCCTGTTTATACTGGCAGGGATTCCGTATTGGTGGATTGTTAAGTACTGGATAATAAGTTTTTTATCCTTGCCAAGTATTCCATATCCTGTTTTCACATCTTCTATAGGTATGTATCTATTTAATATACTGGTATGTGTGGGTATTATCCTTGGATTTTACTGGTTTCGATATGGCGGTACGCTTTCGCATGACGACAAGCCAGAATGGGATACTATACCGAGTATTGTAAAAAAAGATATTTTTTTTGCTAAAGCAACTGTCGATGATTTAGTTGCCTTGGAACAAGTCAAGAAACATAAATTGAATGATGCATATACCCATAGCGATGAAGAAGATTTACAGTCATTGCAGGCTGTATTACCTGCTGGGACAAACGATATTATGTCATACCATAATCCTGTGTATGCATTCAGACATATTGCAAACGGTCCGAGGATAAAAAAAACATCTCATATTTTTTTAATTGTTGGTGAAAGTTATTTACAGCAGTTGTTTGATCCTGCTTATGCTTGTTTGAATCTGACATCAGGCGGCAAAAGATTAATGAATGATGTTCATACGGCTGTTTTGTCTAATTCTCTTTCATCAGGGATTATTTCCAGACCTTCTATTGTAAGTCTCATGTCGGGGATTTTTGATGCAGGACTGGAACTGAATGAAAAAGAAACATTTTGGAAGGGAACGGTGCCTACCGCATTTCCGCTACAATTAAAAAAATTAGGATATACTTCTACTTATTGGTATGGTGGAAACGTGACGTATGGTAATTTTAATCAATTTGCACCAGCTTGTGGTTTTGACAGGGTAATGACAGCTACTGACTTCTGTGGCCCGAAAGCTCCTAAAACGTGGGTAGGGGTCTATGATAATGTGTTTTTAGATAAAGCAGCTGAATTGATTCAACAGACTGATTCTGGGAAGCCGGAATTTCATTTTGTGTATACCACATCGTATCACGGGCCGTTTAAAATCAATCTGAGAAAGTATGGATATAATACAGAAAGTGTTATGCCCGATGCACCTGACGATATCAAGCATAATAAGAGTCTGCAGGAAAATTTAGGTACGTTCTGGCTTTCTGATCAGGCAATCGGTACTTTTATTGATCGTATGCGTGCTGCCTATCCGGATAGTCTTTTTATTGTTACAGCCGATCATGCTATTAATATGACGCCACTGCAACATACATCTATTATGAATCGGGATTGTTCCATACGGGAACAGCATTGTCCGGTTTTCATGATGTATCATAAGGACTTGGATCAGCATATTTTTGCTGGAAATACTATCGGCAGCCATATGAATATCATGCCTACTGTTATTGAGCTGATTGCACCAAAAGGTTTTACATATTATTCTTTATTTTCATCGCTTACTGAACCTATCGACCATTTAGTTACGCCATATCATTGGCTCAGACCAGATGCATATGGAACTTTTGAAAATGAATTTTACCAGCCTTTGGGAAATCATCATAAAGAAGATGAACTTTGTGAAGGACCGATTCCCTATGTAGATGAATGCACGGCGTGGAAGAATTTGACAGGTTATATGGTGCGTCATCCGGAACTGCTACAAAAAAAAGAAGACATTCTTCAGCAGTAGAAAGGCATTTTGGCAGTCACCGCTCCTGTGTATGCATTTGTGTTTAGCAAAGCTCCAACCAATGTGTTTGTTTTCAATCACATTGGTTGGAGCTTTGTTGCTTGTCTCATGCAGATTGCAGCCATGTCTGCCATTTTGTCTTGTAAACAGATGATTTTCCAGAAATATGGCAACGGATAGCAAATAAGTGGTAGTATGTATATATTGTTAACTAATTAATAATATATGATAAGTTGACGTATAGAGTACAAGGGGGTATAATAGAGGCCGTCATATCAGTCTGATAATAATGGGGAGGAAAAGCAGACAATGGAGTATAGTATTGCAGAAATAACGGAAAAGGTATTAGCCGGCTATCGGTTCAAGCGGGGTGATGATTTACAAGTATTTCTTCAGGCGCCTCTTGAAGAATTGCAGCACGGGGCCGGTGTATTGCAGAAACATTTTTGCGGGAATCATATCGATTTCTGCACGATTATCAATGGCCTCAGTGGCCGTTGTGGAGAGGACTGCAAGTATTGTGCCCAGTCAGCTTGTCATCATACCGATTGTGAAGAATATGGATTTTTGCCTAAAGAAGAAATCCTTGCCAATGCCAGAGCCAATCAGGATGCTGGTGCCAACCGGTTTGCTATTGTGACATCAGGACGGGCCCTGGCAGGGGAGGATTTCGAACGGGCTCTCGATGTGTACCGTACAATGCATCGCACTCTTCATATCGGTTTGTGCGCGTCTCACGGCCTGCTTTCGGCTAAGCAGCTGCACCGGCTTCATGAAACGGGAGTGACCAGTTATCACCATAATATCGAGACGTCACGGCGGTTTTTCCCCCAGATTTGCACGACTCATACGTATGATGACCGTATCCGGACGATCCGCCTGGCCCAGAAGGAAGGTTTATGCGTTTGTTCCGGCGGAATCATCGGTATGGGAGAAACATGGGAAGATCGTCTTGATATGGCCATCAGTCTGGCTGAATTAGGCATCCAGTCTATTCCTGTCAATGCCTTGATGCCGATTCCTGGTACACCGCTGGAAAACCGTCCCCAGCTGGATGGGAAAGATGTGCTGCGCACGATTGCATTTTTCCGGTTTATCAATCCGGAAGCCAATATCCGTCTGGCAGCAGGCAGAAAGTTGTTGCCTGAAAACGGGGCAACGGCTCTTTTGAGCGGCGCTTCTGCATCGATTACGGGAAATATGCTTACCACATCGGGTACGACGATTGCCGAAGATATGGTAATGCTCAGGCAACTGGGCCTTACGAATGATGACGGGGCAGAAACGTGCGGAACCTGTTAGAAAAAAACGGAATCATCTCTGCAAGGTGTGATGTCTTGCAGGGATGATTCCGTTTTTTACTTACTACTGGTTTACTGTTTTTTCCGGCGCCGCCGGTTGTCGCCACCTTTATGGAGCGTTTTGTGGCGTTTTCCCTTCGTAGCCTGATAGGTGCTGGCCGGGAGCTTGTCTTTATATACTTTCTTTTTCTTTGGCGCCTCGTTTTTCGATTTGATCCGTATCTGGCCATTGGCTGCGTATTTGGTGATTGTCGCTTTTATGGTGTGTTCAATACGACGTACCCAGTTTTCGTCGGCAGCGGTAGCATACATGATAGCCAGCCCTTCACTGCCGGCACGGCCTGTACGGCCGATGCGGTGGATATAGTAATCGACGTCGTGGGGTACATCGTAACTGAAGACGTGAGTGATGCCTTCGATGTCGATGCCCCGGGCGGCGATATCAGTTGCGACCAGAATCTGGGTGCGGGCCCTGGCGAAATCGCGCAGTACCTGGCTGCGCCGCCCCTGGCTCATATCGCCATGGAGTTCACCAATATTGAATCCCCGGGCAATGAGTTCCCCGGCCAACCAGGACGTGCGGTCCTTTGTATTACAAAAGACAATAGCCAGATAGGGATTCATGTCGGTCAGCATCTGGCAGAGAAGGTCCAGTTTCTTGTCTTCCTGTACCATATAAATCCGTTGTTCAATCGTTTCCAGCGCAATCGTATCGCCTTCAAGGATATTGAGGACCAGTGGATGAGTCATATGCTTTTTTGCCAGACTGCGGATTTTATCGGGAATCGTGGCAGAGAAGAAAAGCAGCTGCCTGCTGGCCGGTGTCATGGCAATCAGCGTATCGATGTCTTCGAGAAATCCCGACTGGAGCATCTGGTCGGCTTCATCGACAATCACCCGGCGGACATGGGATAAATCGAGGGAATTGCGGCCACAGTGGTCGAGAAGCCGTCCGGGGGTACCAATAATAATATGAGGGTGGCGATGGAGCTTCTGAAGCTGATTTTCGATTGTTTTGCCGCCTATCAGGCTGAGGACATCCACAGACAGAGCCGGTGCCAGTGAAGAGGCGACGTCGGCAATCTGCTTGGCCAGTTCGCGGGTCGGTGCGACGATCAGGACCTGTTCACGCGATAAATCGGTGCGGATCTGCTGCAGGGCCGGCAGGAGGAAAGCCAGCGTTTTGCCTGTACCGGTCTGGGCCTGGGCCAGAATGTCGCGGCCTTTGAATATGGCAGGAATGGACTGGGCCTGGATGGCCGTCGGTTCGTTGATGCCCTGCATATGAAGAAGATTGGTCAATTCCGGCGTAATGCCGAGTGTCTGGAATGTTTTCATGGGAGTATACCTTTCTCTATTCAAAAAAATAATGTATGTCTCTTTTACATGTGTTTATTTATTATACCATAAGATTCAACTCTAGGCATTCTTTTTGAAATTTGGTATACTTAACTGTAAATGACTTTTCTTTCAGGAGGCAGATAGCATGAGCTGGTGGCGCGATATTTTCCGTCAATGCGTATTTATGAGCTTTTTTATTATTCCCATTCCCATTGGATCCTATACGATTCACAGCGGGTCCAGTGCGGCTGTTGCGCTCATATCCCATCTGGCTCTGTCCTTTCTGATTCCCCTGGCTTATGTGGGCACGAAAGAAGCGACGTTTGGCCTGAAACAGGCCCGTATCAGCCGTACAAGCTTTGTCATTGCCTGGCTGGTACTGGTAGCTGTCGGAGGGGCATTTAGTGCCTTTATGGGGCAGATATGGAAGACATCTTCTTTCTGGGAATGGCCTACAGTCGGCCGTGATATTGTTTTTATCGGTATCATGTATGGTGAACTGTGTGCAACTATGCTGGGAGCCTATGTCCTGAGCCGGTTTCATGATACCTGCAGAAAAGAGAGTGTGTAAATGAATAACCCATCGTGGCGTCCCTATGGGCTTCATCTGGCCTGGCAGTGCGTCTGGCTGATTCCTGTCCCCTTTGGGGCGTTTGTTTCTGATAAAGGATTTCTTACGGTTTTATCTTTTCTTGTCTTTTCCCTGGGTTCTTTGACGGTGCCATTGTTACAACGTCATCGCCAGGTGAAAAATCAGGGATATACCTTGTATGCCTCCCCGGGGATGTATTTTTATGGCGCCCTGACAGGCCTTATGCTGATTACAGGCTTTTTTGACAGCCTGATAGGTACGAGTCTATGGCAGAATTACTATAGCCGGGTCATTCTGTATGCGTGCTGGATGATCGTAACGATCCTTGTACAAAATCTGCTGGCCTGGGGCTTTGATTTCTGGAAAAAACGGCGCAGGAAATATGCCTGGTCGGAATTTCTCGACCCGGTGCTGTATGCGCTGCCTGTCCCCCTTTCGTTTATGACGATGTGCTTCTTTCCTGTACTGGATACGACGAATCTGGATGGGCCGCTCATTGGCGTCTTTATTCTCCTCGGGCTTTGCGTTTTCCTGCTCATCGCCTTTGTCCTGGCTTCGTTCGCACTATATTTTTATCCAGCAAAAGAACGATTTCCCAAAACGGGTGACCGTATCGTTCAGCTCATACGGATTCTCTGTATGAGTCTGGCCTGGCTGGCCCTCAATATGCCGGCTTCTCCCTATATCCGGTTTGTCGTAGGTCATACGCCACTATCGGAAAATAGTATTCTGACGCTGCTTGTCCCTCTTGCTGGAGAAACGATTTCTATCATAGCTGCCGTGGCTTGCAGCAATCTCATTCCACTTATCTGGAATCGGTTGCACCGGAGCCAGGCATAGGGACTTATCTTATTGCCAATCACATATTGCAGACAAATACAAAAGGGTCTAGTCCAACTTTTGTGGTTGGGCTAGACCTTTTTTTGTGGTCACGCTGT